>Ga0187861_10000372_pt1 | contig 53602 bp, 59 predicted proteins | sample June2016WEW_10_1_3_FD_132986 | JGI IMG/M metagenome (GOLD analysis project Ga0187861, IMG submission 132986) | Peatland microbial communities from SPRUCE experiment site at the Marcell Experimental Forest, Minnesota, USA - June2016WEW_10_100 | ecosystem: Environmental > Terrestrial > Soil >...
TCGAGGCTGATCGGAGCGCCTCCGGGCTATGTGGGATATGAAGAGAGCGGGCAGCTGACAGAAGCGGTCCGGAGAAAGCCCTACTCTGTTGTACTCCTGGATGAGATCGAAAAAGCCCACCCGGATGTGTTCAACATCCTGCTGCAGGTTCTTGACGACGGCCGTCTGACCGACAACAAGGGCCGTACGGTGGATTTCAAGAATACCATTATCATCATGACATCGAACATCGGGTCACATATTATCCAGGAGAACCTGGAGCATGTCACCGACAAAAACCGGGACGAGGTTTTCGAGCGCACCCGACAGGAGGTGTTCGACCTGCTCAAGAAGACCATCCGTCCCGAATTCCTCAACCGGATCGATGAGATCATCATGTTCAAACCGCTCACCAGGGATGAGATCCAGACGGTGGTCGAGCTCCAGTTGGTAAACGTCCAGAAGATGCTCGCGAAGAGCGATGTCCGGCTCAGGGCAACCAAGAAAGCCGTCCAGTTCATCGCCACCACGGGCTTTGACCCGCAGTTCGGTGCGCGGCCGATCAAACGGGTGATCCAGAAGAACCTGCTGAATGCACTGTCAAAAATGATCCTGGAAGGAACAGTACACAAAGACAAGGAGATCGTGGTGGACGAGAAAGAAGGAAAGTTGATGTTCAGGAATACCTGAACCTGGACCTGCGAGGTCTCCTCCCCGGACCGTTGACGACCATAGGCCTCTCTTTTTTCCGGCATCGTACTTTTTAAGGCAGGAGCAATAATTCCGATGCTGTAAGGAGTTACATCGAATGCCAGCTAAACTCATGAACTACTTCAATAAATCACCGAGGATTGGAAGTCTGAGTACCGCATCCAAAAATGGTAAGGTCAATGCGGCCATGTTCGGTTCACCCCGGATGCTCGACGAAAAGACCGTGGTCATGGGACTGGGGAAGGACCGCAGCCTTAAAAATCTCCAGGAAAATCCCTATGCGGTCTATATGATCATAGAACCGGGTAAGACGCTCGCGGAGTGGAAGGGGATCCGGGTATACCTGAAAATGAAGGCATGTGCAACAAGCGGCCCCAATCTGGACGCCTATATAGGTCAGATTGGAAAAGTGATCGGGGAGGACGCCGCAAAAAAGATGATCCATGCCGCGATAACCTTTGAAGTAACAGAAATACGCCCCCTTGTCGACACGGGCCAGGGATGGGAAAAATCCATCTGACGGGACGCTCATCCGCTATCGTCCTGATTAAGGATCCCGGGAGATCGTATCCTTCAGTCATCACTCCGGACATCCGTGTTCATAAGGCACCCGCTCTACCCGCAATGATCCCCGCTCTGCCGCCAGGCCGCTCCCGTCAGAACAGATCAGCTGAGGGGCCCGAGCTGGGTCTCTTCCGCCTCGGGAAGGGTGAGGCTTATGTCCTGAGGGTGGCGACGAACTTCGCACCAAAACAGAAGATCCGGTTCGGGGACTAACAGCACTCAGTAAAATAACGCCGGTTTGCCAGAAAAAATGACGATCCTCTGGAAGTATCTGAAGCCGCAGAAGTGGCTTATCATTGCCGCACTCGTGTTAGCGGGTGCCAGCCAGATACTGAACCTTGTCGATCCGATAATTTTCGGGAAGATCATCGATGATTATGCCTTAAACCCGGGGAACCTCACAGAAAATGCACTGGTCTCCGGTGTGCTCTTCTGGCTGGGAGTGGCCGTTGTGATCGCGGTGCTCGCCCGGTTTGCAAAAACGTTCCAGGATTATTTTGTCCGACTCGCAGTACAGATATTCGGGATGCAGATATACAACGACGGCCTGGAGCAGACGCTCCGCCTCTCCTATGACGAATTCGAGGAGCAGACGAGCGGCGAGACATTATCGGTATTGCAGAAAGTACAGTCGGATACCCAGACCTTCTTCACGGCCTTCATCAATGTCCTCTTCTCCGCTTTCGTGGGAATTGGTTTTCTCCTCGCGTATTCCATCACCAAGAACTGGCTGCTGGTACCTGTTTTTGTGATCGGGATCCTCGTTCTCGGATCGCTCACCTGGCTGCTCTCGAAGAAGATCAAGACAACGCAGAGAGAGATCAACAGTGAGACAAATGAGATCGCCGGGGTGATCACCGAATCCCTCCGGAACATCGAGCTCGTGAAAAGCCTTGGCCTGACCTTCCCTGAGATCCGGAGATTACGGGAACGGAATTTAAAGATCTTCAACCTGGAGATGATAAAAGTAAAACGGATCCGCCTCCTGACGTTTTTCCAGGGAACGACGCTTTCCATCCTGAAGCAGTCGATATTGTTCATCCTCCTCTGGTTGATCTTCCGGAACGTCCTTACCACGGGGGAACTGGTTTCGATGCAGGCCATCACCGCGATCATCTTTGTACCGCTGCAGGACCTTGGCACCATCATCGTGAATTACCGCGAGGCCGAAGCATCCATGAATAATTTCGACCGGCTGATGCAGAAGCCGATTGAAATAAGACCGGAAAACCCGATCGAGATCGAAGAGCTGAACGATATCCGTTTTGAGGATCTCGTCTTCCGTCACAGGAGTGCCCGGTATAATGCCATCGACGGGATCTCTTTTCACGTTAAAACCGGCGAAACGATCGCGTTTGTCGGTCCTTCCGGTGCAGGCAAGTCAACGCTCATGAAGCTCCTGGTGGGGTTGTACAGACCTCTCAGCGGGGAGATATATTTCAATGGCCAGCCCTCTGCCCTTATCAGGTATAATCCGTTACGGCGACAGATTGGTGTGGTGACGCAGGACGCCCAGTTGTTCTCGGGTACGATAAAGGAGAACCTCCTGTTCGTCATGCCGGATGCGACCGACGAGCAGCTGAGGGATGCATTACACAAGGCTTCGTGTGACTGGATACTGATCCGTTCTGCTCCGGGTATTAACACTCTTATCGGGGAGGGCGGTATGATGTTGTCAGGAGGGGAGAAACAGCGTATCTCCATTGCCCGGGCTTTATTGCGTCACCCCCGCCTCTTAATCTTTGATGAAGCGACCTCCTCACTCGATTCCCTGACCGAGGAGGATATAACAAATACGATCAGGGATATTTCCACGAGCAGGGACCAGATCTCCATCCTGATCGCCCATCGTCTGTCTACCATACTGCACGCAGATGTCATCTATGTCATGGAGGCGGGAAAGATCGTTGAGACAGGTTCTCACCAGAGTCTTCTTGACCAGAAGGGTCTGTATTACGCAATGTGGCGCCAGCAGATCGGTGAACGCAGAGACATCGTGAATTGATCGTACCGGACAGCGCAAAAGTACTCTTGCATCGTACCGGGTTTCCAGCCAGAGACCGGAGCGCCCCCACCACTCCCGGCCCAACGGCTGCGTCACAACTCCGGCTCCAGATACCCGGTTGTGATACTCTTCCTCTCACTCCGGCCCGTCCGGGTGAAGCCCGGCCGCCGGCTGCCGCTTCCCCCGCATGAGCGACGCGGCGATCCCGAAGATACAGAATATCGTGAAGAGGACGAATGCATAATGGACGCTGATAATAAACTGGGGATAGTACTCCGGCGTGATCTCGACCCGGCCGATGATGAGGGAAAAAAGCATCATCGCTATACCCATCGAGAGCATCTGCCCCACGAGCCGCATCGTCCCGTTCATGCCGGATGCGACCCCGTAGTACCGTTTTTCGACGGCACTCATGATCGCATTGGTGTTTGGCGAAGAGAACAGCCCGAAGCCGGCCCCGAGCACCCCCAGGCAGAGGAGCATGTACCACAGGGGAGTTGATTCCACGAGGAAGGAGAAGAGGAAGAGACCGAGGGCGGTTAACCCCATACCTGCTGATGCAACGATCTGCGGATCGATCCGGTCGGAGAGCCGTCCGGCAACGGGTGAAACAAATGCCATGATAGCCGGCTGGACAATCAGGATCAGTCCGGCATGCTCGGGTGAAAAACCCTTGGTAAACTGGAGGTCGAGGCTTAATAAGAACGTCACGGCGTATGTGGCGCTGTAGTTGATGAGTGCAGCAAGATTCGAGAAGGCAAAGACCCGGTTCTTGAAGAGGAGGCGCATATCAAGGACCGGCGCGGGAATCCGCATCTCGTACAGGGCAAAGATGATCCCGATGATGATGCCGGTGACAATCAGAGCGATTCCCGTACTGTCCGGCACAGTGGAAAAGCCGTACATGAGAGCAATAAGGGTACAGGCATAGATGACCGAACCGGCAAGATCGAAGTGCTCACCCACGCATTCCGCCCATTCGCCGTCCAGTTTCCAGAGGATGAGGATGCAGGCAATAATGCCGATGGGTACGTTGACAAAGAAGATGCTCCTCCACCCAAAGTACTGGGTCAGGACGCCCCCTAAAAACGGCCCGAGTGTGAGCCCGAAGTACACGGCGGTCAGGTAGATCCCCAGCGCTTTTCCCCGCTCGCCTGGAGGGAAGACGGACGTGAGGATAGCGATACTTGTGCCGAAGATCATGGCACCTCCGAATCCCTGGAGGATCCTGACCGCAATGAGCAGGCTGGTGGTGGGGACCATCGTCATGACGAGGGAAGCCAGGGAGAAGATCGCAATGCCGTACAAAAAGATCCGTTTTCTTCCGTAAATGTCTGCAATCTTCCCGAACGGGACCAGGAAGAGCGCGGCGGCAAGGATGTACGCGGTTGCAATCCAGGAAAGCGCGATCGCATCCATGTGGAATTCCGCACCCATGGCCGGCAACGCGATATTGACCGCTGAGCCGTCAAAAGGTGTAATAAACCCGGCAAGGATGGCAATCAAAAGCACGATCTGTTTGCCGGTCGGGGTGATGGGTGCAGCAGGTGTATGGCAGATGGCCGGCACATCTGCAGGGGTTCCGATGGAGGGGTCTGGGGGTTCTATAGGGATCACGCACGCTCCGGGTAACGGGTTTTGTTAGATCTTTGTCGGTTAAGTATTTTTACGCTGTGAAAAGCCTATCATCAGCCATCGTGTTTACAGGCCCCTGCCTGCATCGGCCCCCGGCCACACCGCCACGCAGGGACCCCGACTCCCGGCCCGGAAAACCCACTTTTTATGAATACATCCCACCCCACTACCCGAAACCTGTGGCAGGGCGACTTTTGCCGCGTACATGCACCCAGAATCATATATAAATAGAGGAAATGCGGAATCAATCGAGTATCAAGCAGAGGTAGACACTATGGAGTTTGGAAAGATTGTGATGTCGCGGTATGCGACAAAGAAGTTTGACGGCAGGAAGATCCCTGAAACAAAGGTAAGCGAGCTTCTCGACATGGTGCGGTTTGCTGCATCTGCGATAAACCTCCAGCCATGGAAGATCAAGGTGGTAACCGACCAGAAGACAAAAGAGCTGCTCAAACCTGCGGCCTTCAACCAGGAACAGATCACCAGCTGTTCGCACCTGCTTGTGTTCTGTGCAGATCCCGATTACGACAGCCTCATCAAAAGGCTCGGGGCACTGTTGAAAACGAGCGGTGCACCGGAAGAGATGCAGAAGAAGATCATCGAGATGTCGGTCCAGTTTGCCAGCAGAATGTCACCGGACCAGAAACTGGCATGGTCGCAGGCCCAGACGTATCTTGCGCTGGGGAATGCCATCAACGGTGCAAAAGCACTGGGTTTTGATTCCTGTCCTATGGGAGGGTTCGACCCCACAGAGTTTTCCCGGATCCTGAAGATCCCTGCGCCCCTTGTACCGGTGATGCTCTGCCCGCTCGGGTACGCGGCAGACAAGCCGATGCAGAAAGTGAGGTTCGCAAAAGAGGATGTTATATTCTGAAACGGGGTGACCGTTTCTTTTTATTCATTACGGCCCGTTAAGACAGAAAAACCGGGACAGGTAACCGCCCTTTGGCGATCACGGAAAGAAGAGCCCCCTCATGCGATACTCATATGCAGAGCTTCGCTCATCAAATACCAGCAATAAGGGGCGCCCGGTATCTGGATCCGAACGCTGGTTCCGTCCTGCGGGATAACCGTAAAAAGGATCGCGGGTTACCGGGGGTTTTTCCCGGTCACGGTCTGGTTAGCCGGATAGGAAGACCATTCCGTAAATCCGCCCTCGTAGAGGACTACGTTCTTACATCCCAGATAAAATCTGAAGAGAATGAACTCATTGGTAGCCTCGCGCCCGGTCCCGCAGGAGCAGATGATGGTCTTGTCCGGCGTTGCTCCGGCAGCCTTGACCAGTGCCTGGATCTGGTCATCGGGTTTCATAAGTTTCTTGTTTTTATCCTCCATCAGGCTCTTCCAGGGCAGATTAACGGCACCGGGAATATGGCCGGGCCTGATCCAGGGCCCCTGACCCTCATATACCGGCGAGGGGCGGGCATCCAGCACGACAACATCAGGCCGGTCCTTCATCCGGATAAATTCGTAGTAATCCACGAAAAAATCCTTCTGCAGGTTTACCGTAAACGATGAAGGTTTCGCAAGATCGAACTGGCGTGTGAGGGGACGTTTCTCTTCCTTCCATTTTTCAAGCCCGCCGTCAAGGACATAGACATTCTTATGACCGTAGCGTGCAAGCGTGTAGGCGAGCATGGTCTGTTCAAGACCATCGCCAATATAGTTGCCGCATGTCGTCAGGGGGCCACCGCTTGAGTACACCACGACCGGTTTTTCCGGTTCTAACCCAAGGGTCCTGAAAAGGCACTCGGCTGCATCGGCCGGGATCCATCGTGTCGGAATTGCTCCCTCATGAATGCGGAACAGGTTCTCATGGGCATACATGGCCCCGGGAATATGATCCTGGATGTATTCGTGGACATTCGGCTGGCAGTCAAGGACAAGAAGACCCTTGTCATGCAGGTGACTCTCCAGCCATTCAGCAGATACCCACTGAACAGTCCCGTCACCCTTCCCATACGGATATGTTTTTGCCATCATTTTCACCTTTGATAATTCAATCCATCCTGATCGATGTGGACAACTGCGCTTCACTATATAAGATGATAATATTTTGCGTCCAAAAACATTTTTTAAAAGGAAAGACTCTGATGGCACCTCCCCGCATCCGGACGCCGGAAACCCAGCCGGCATGCGGATATGAAGCTCGTTTTTTCCGAGTGTCAAACCTGGAACGGGTGAGAGAGGAGAAGAACAGAGTTCTTCGACGACGGTAAAAAAATGACACCTATGAGAACCATCCACCATCCCCGAAACAATACTTTATAATCTCCCGTGTGCAGTTCACCTTTAGTATCCGGGCTCCTTGAGTCCGCTCAGGTATCCGGAGATACAAAGGAGATACAATCATGTCAACAGTAGAGGAGAATATGCGTCTTATGCAGACGCTGGATGATTCCTGGAATGCGCAGGACTGGGTAACGTTCGAGAAACGCCATGCAAAAGAGGTCGATGTCTTCTGGCCAGCACAGGCAGACCCGACCCATGGCCGCCTGTCCCACAAGGAAGAGGCAATCGCGTTCTTCAAGATCTTCCCGGACAACAAGGTCGGGAACCGGCCGTACAAGATATTCTTCGGCCAGGGCGATTATACCTGCTCGGTCGCCGAGTTCACCGGCACCTTCAAGGGTCCGATGACCGGCCCGGACGGGAAGGTCATCCCGCCGACCGGCAAAAAATTCAAGGTGGAGTTCTGCACGGTCGCCAAATGGAAGAACGGGGAGATCGTCGAGGAGAAACTCTTCTACGACAAAATCGGCCTGATGCAGCAGATCGGCCTGATGTGAGGATCCAAACCAGCAGCACAGTGTTGTTTGGGAACTGGCATAAAAGTCGAAGTGTTCTGATGAACGCTTCTTCTCCCCAAGGCCCGATGACCTTTTTGAAAACGAAGAAATTGGGAAGATGTAACCATGACAGAACAGACAAAAAAATCTCAGGAACCAAGGAACGATTCCATGAAGGTCACCGTCAGTAAAAACGGCCCCTATATCGTGACCGGGAGCGTTCCTCTCATACAGGAGGAGATCTGCAACGATGACGAGGGCTATTGCCGCACCTGGCGGAAAGTAAAGCAGTTTCCCGTACAGGAACAGTACGCTCTCTGCCGGTGCGGCCACTCGCAGAACAAACCATTCTGTGACGGGACGCACACAAAGATCAACTTCAACGGCACTGAGACCGCAGGGAACGAGCTATACCTCCGGCACCCACGGATCATCCGGGGCCCGGAACTGGAACTGCTTGATTACGAGAACCTCTGCGTTCATGCCCGGTTCTGCATGAGGGCCGGCGGGATCTGGAACCTCACGGAACAGTCTGATGTACCGGAGGCGAAGGCTACAGCAATAGAAGAAGCGTGTAACTGCCCGTCCGGCCGGCTCGTCATCAAAGACCAGGAGACCGGCAAGGCCATCGAGCCGGCACTGGAGAAGTCCATCATCATCATCGAGTATCCCGCGAAGGGGGAGCACGGGCCGCTCTGGGTTCGTGGGGGTATCCCGGTGGTGTCCTCAGACGGCAGGCAGTACACCGTCAGGAACCGGCTCACGCTCTGCCGGTGCGGCAAATCACAGAACAAGCCGTTCTGCGATGGCAGCCATGTGCAGCATTGATGCGGCAATAATCGGAGGAGTTGCATAAGAATATGAAATTCGTTGATGTAGCAGGAGTAAACGACATACTGCCCGGGAAGACCCGGCATGTTGAGACGAAAGGAATCGAGATTGTCCTGGCAAATGTGGCCGGGAAGATCTACGCGGTGAGCGAGCGGTGCGGCCACATGAATGCCCCGCTCTCGAAAGGAACGCTGTACGAAAACATCATCACCTGCCCGCTCCACCACGCAACGTTCGATGTCCGGACGGGAAAGATGATCACCGGCATGGTCGAGCACCCGCTGCCGGATCTGGACAAAGCCCCAAAGGAGACACAGGACGAGTACAGGGCCATCGGGATGCTGGCAAAAGGGATCAGGATCCATGACCTGCAGTCATTCCCGGTGAAGATCCAGGGAGACCGGGTCCTGGTAACGATACAATAACCAGATTTTTTCGCAGATCCCTCTGTTTTCAGGCTCATGTGCCTGCGGGACGGTCTCATTGTTCTCTGTACTTTCACGCACTGCCACCGCAGGGTACTTCCTTCGGGCAGGAACCGGAAGTGGCAGGGATTGTGATGCGATCGGGCCTGGCAACGGGTTACCGGAAAAGGTCGTGGAGGTACAACCGGTACTGGCCGAGTTTCCCGTTAAAATTGGATGCTCCGATGAACATGACGGTCCCTGTTTCCGTTGCAGCCTGGATACCGTTTCTCATCGCATTTTTGATGGAGGGTTCATCGATGCCGTTTAAAACAATCTCGTATAGGGAAGCCACACCCTCAGGGACTAACGAATCAGGGATATGGTCCTTTAAGCCCGGACACCAGAGATGGTTGGTACTTGCCGACATCGGGAAATGGTAATTGTTGCACCCTACCTTGGAACCACTGGCAACAATGCCACCCGCAAAACTGGTGATGACGCCACGCATCCCTTTTATTTTTTCCATGGCAGCCTCGGCGCCGGTAAGTGCCGACCGCTGGTCTTTCCCCATGACCAGAAAGTTACCGCCGGCGATGCCCTTCACGGTACCAAAACGTTCCTCTCCCACATATTCGCCTTGCATAACCGGGATCTTCCAGCATCTCCTGCTGCCAACCATGCACCGCTCTTCATACCGGTCCCCGAAATAGTGCATCCTTGTATAGAACCGGGAGGCAGCATCGGGAAAACCGTCAAAGGCGGATGCGGTCGGTGTCGGGAGGATACACTGGGAGATCCTGCCGGCGACATTTGATTTCATATTTTTCTTATCAGTACAGATCAGGATCGAGACGCATGCCCTGCCATCCGGGGTCTCTTCTGAAGAGTGGTATCGTTCGATCCCTGCCTCGCAGGGGCACCCGATCTTGGAGCTTGCGAATCCTGTTGCTTCAACCGCTGCCTTATATGCCCATTCCTGTGTGGCTGCCGTGATGATGACCCGTGACAGCCAGACCGGGAATGCCTCCGCAAAGGTGTCAAGTATCCCGGTGCCGTTGATCTCCACCGCTTACCCCCCCGTCCGGATACACAATGCCATCCTCGGTGATGATATAGTCCATCCGGATATCATTCTCATCGACCGGGAGGCTGTCTACTTCCTGGCAGGCAAATGCGATCCCGATCTTCCGCAGGCCCGGGTTTTTTGACATGAACCGGTCATAATAGCCGGCACCGTACCCGATCCGTCCCCCCTTCCGGTCAAACCCAAGCATCGGGAGTATGATCGTGCCGATATCCTCTGCAAGCGCCGGGATCTCACTGCCGATGGGCTCGGGAACGCCGAACGTGCTCGGGACCAGTGCGGAAAAATCCCGTAGGTAAGACAAACGGAGACTCACGTCTTCTTTTACAATAATCGGGACAACAACCGGATTTCCCTTTCCGAACAGTGCCTGGATCAACGGCTTTGTGTTGACCTCTTTTTCCTTTGAAGTAAAGACCATGACGGTCTCGCCGTTCCTGATGAACTCCATGAGATGACGGCAGATCCTGCGGCTTTTAAGAAGCCGGTCTTCTGGCATCATTGCGTCTTTTCGCTGGCGCAGGATCTGCCGCACGCTGTTTTTCAGCTCCCTCATGGGCAGTAGTATATCGGCGACGTATTTATGGTTTTATATGTTCCTGCTCCCAATGTGCGGATACCGCATTCTCACCAAAATGTCTGAAAAGAGGATCTCGCGACAACAAGGAAACATGTTCCCCAATACTGCAAATGCCGGAGGAACCCGGAACCGGCTCTGCACTTAAGCCCAGCCCCGCGGCCCGCGACGGCACCGCCACGCGGGAATACAAAAAGAGGTGCAGCGCCCCCCCCCATCAAAACTTTTATAAAAAGCATTAACCCTTCAGCGCACTTGTAAGAGAGTGGTGATACACGTGGAAAGACTGTCTGTTAAATCCCGTATTCTGCGCTCTGTGGGATATGATGACAGCACAAAAATCCTGGAGATAGAATTTCACACAGGACTTGTTTACCAGTATTCGGGTGTCCCTCCAAAAGTCTACGCGGATCTCATGCATTCAAACGAGGTTGGAAAATACTTTTCCGAAAAGGTCCGGACCCGGTTCCGGACAAAACAGGTTGTTGCATAAAATAGCAACCCGGAACGTCCCGCACGATGGTCCCGGCTCCCGATGAAAAAAAATGTGTGCGAACGTACCGGAAAACATTCCAAAAAAATTTTATTTTTTTGATTGCTCTGCGTTCTTGCATGAAATTTTTCCGGATCCACCTGACTCTGTGAAAATTTTCACGGCTCCCTGTCACGGAACAGACTGGCCCCGGTAATACTCAACATTAAATCCTCTGAAAAGAATGTTGAATCAATGGAATATACTTCACTCCCGGTCGAACGCCAGAAAAAACTGGCAGTACTCATTGATGCCGATAACGCACAGGCAAGTATCATCAAAAACCTGCTTGACGAAGTTGCCAAATATGGCGTGGCGTCCGTGAAGAGGATCTACGGTAACTGGACCACCCCCCAGCTCACTGGATGGAAAGATGTCCTTCTCTCACATTCGATCGTCCCGATCCAGCAGTTCAACTACACAACCAAAAAGAATGCAACGGACAGTGCGCTGATCATCGATGCGATGGACCTGCTCCACGCGGGAAACCTGGATGGCTTCTGCCTGGTCTCGAGTGACAGTGATTTCACCCGTCTAGCCTCACGGATCCGGGAATCCGGCCTGATGGTATACGGGTTCGGGGAGGAGAACAAGACCCCAAAGGCATTCGTTGATGCATGTGACAAATTCATCTATACAGAGATCCTGCGGCCCACGGAATCTGTTGAGACGAGCGCTCCGGTTTACCAGAATGTTTCCGTATTCAAGGATACGAAGAAAGATCAGAAATTCCTGAAATTGTTAAAAAACAGTATTGAAGATTCATCGGATGAGCAGGGCTGGGCAGAACTCGGTCTGGTCGGGAATAATATCCAGAAGAAAAGCCCGGAATTTGACTCGCGGAATTATGGATTCAAAAAATTTTTCGACCTCATACGTTCTCTGGATCTGTTCGAGATAGAAGAACGACAATCAAAGGATAATGTTGGAAAAATCATCTATATCCGGGAGCGGATGAAAAAAATACGGAAATAGGTTACAGCGGTGTCACGCTCATCAACTCAATGACCCTGCTCCCCGAATACCGCTCTTCCCTCCTCTCCGGCTTCTCCCCGAGGCGATCGCGTGTGCCCGAGCCCCTTCCCGCAACCCTTATGTCCCATAAGATCCAGAGCACCGGTCATGGGTGACATAACCGACAATCCCCGGCTCCGGGAACGGAGGTATGTCTTTGAGGACCGGCATGATGCGGGACGACAACTGGGGGCGCTCATTAAAACCCGTCCCGCCATCCGCGATCCGCTGGTCCTTGCCGTTCCGGCAGGTGGTGTTCCGGTTGGCAGGGAAGTTGCCGCGGCGCTCGGAGCACCCCTATCCCTTGCTGTCGTGAGGAAGATCCGGGTCCCCGGCAGCACGGAATCAGGATTCGGGGACGTCACTTGGGACGGGCAGGTCCTGATCAATGAACCGCTGCGGGCTGCGCTCGGCCTTTCTGCCAGGGAGGTGGATGCAGCAGTTGCACAGACCCGGAAAAATGTCAGCGCACGGGTTGCCCTCTTTTCCGGGGGGAGGCCGCTTCCGGCGATGGAAGGAAAAACCGTCATCCTCACCGATGACGGTCTTGCATCGGGGTTCACGATGCTCGCCGCGATACAGGGCATCCGCCTCCGGAACCCTGCCCGCCTCATCGTCGCCATTCCCACCGCATCCGCAACGTCCGCCGCACTCGTATCCAGGCACGCGGACCACTTGGTCTGCCCGAACATCCGGTCCGGCCGGACGTTTGCGGTTGCCGAGGCATACCGGGAGTGGTATGACCTTGACGATCGCGAGGTTCTTGAAGAACTGGCCGGTGTCCCATGAATACCGTGCCCGATTGCGGTCACCGGGAGCGGGGGTTCCGGTAATGCGGGTCCTCTATGAAAACATCCCAACACAGCTTGCGCAGCGTGACCGCTGGGTAGTCTGGAAATACGAAGAACGGAACGGGAAGACAACCAAACCGCCGTATGTTCCGGCACCGGGTAAACAGCGTCACGCCCTCGTTAATGTCCCCTCGACGTGGGGGACGTTCGAGCAGGCAAAAAACGCCTATGAATCCGGAGGTTTTGACGGGATCGGGTTTGTGCTGGGAGAGGGAATATTCGGCATCGATTTCGATCATGCGACGGATACAATGGTTCAGGAAGCGCTGTCCCTTGGCTCCTACACGGAATGGAGCCCGTCCGGTCATGGAGTACATGTCATCGGGCAGTCCGCGCTCGTGCTGAAAGGCAGGAAAAAAGGGCCCGTGGAGCTCTACATGCAGGGGCGGTACTTCACGGTGACTGGCTCGGTGGTGTCCAGGTCCCCGCCGGACATTGTGGAAATTCCCGTTGACCGGCTGATGGTCTTTTTCCGGCGGCATTTTGAGGAGGGTATGCCCCCCGACCGGTCCGGGAAACCAGTTTAATTTACCTACCTTCGGCGACCTCGAAACGGCAACTGGAAGACATGGCATAAATGTTCTCCATTAGTCTTATGGTTCGGAGAGCGTCATAGAGTAGAGAAGATGACTGAGAAAAAGTACGAATCCTTGAAGATTGAAAACATCGTTGCATCCGGTGTCATCGCAGAGTCCATTGATCTTGTTGAATTTTCAAATAAGGTTGAGAACTGCGAACTCAATAAGAAACGATTTCCCGGTGCAGTGTTTCATATCGCGGATCCCAAAATTGCGTGCCTGATCTTTTCATCGGGCAAGATTGTGATCACCGGCGTCCGTAACGATAAGGCGCTTGCAGAAGGACTTGCGATCGTCCTCAAATCGTTAAAACATGCGGGTATTGAACCCCTTAAAGCCCCCCGGATTGCGATCACCAATATGGTCTGTTCGTACAATCTCGACCGATATATCAATCTCAACAAACTGGCCGTCACGTTCAATGTCGAAAATGTCGAGTACGAACCCGAACAGTTCCCAGGGCTTGTATACCGGATCAAAGATCCGAAGATCGTTGTTCTTATCTTCTCATCCGGAAAGATCATTCTCACGGGGGGTAAGACCCTTGAAGATGTCAAATTGGGACTTGACGTCCTCGAAAAGAAGCTTGAAAGCCTTATATAAACAGGGGATATTCTCGCCTGATCCCCCCTTCCCCCTCCTTTCTCTTAATGTTTTCAACGATCCTACAGACACTGTCGGAAAAAGAATTTTTAAGTTGTGTCCGGCAAAAAAAAGTTAAACTGCACTCATATGCATCGTGCCTCTCATATGCATCGTGCGGGGCACGGACGACATCCTGATGCGTTTTACCCGTTTTTAACGACAACAAAAAAATGAGGTAATGGTGTGTGTTAATAATCTCCCATTCCCGGGGGCATCCCGCCCATCCCGCCCGGAGGCATACCCCCGGCAGGACCTGCTGCCTTTGACGATGCGATGACATCGTCTATACGCAGGATCATGACCGCGGCCTCGGCAGCGCTCATGATCGCCTGTGTCTTCACTCGCAGGGGTTCAACAACGCCCACCTTGAGCATGTCGATCGGTTTACCCTCGTAGACATCAAGCCCGAAGGTCCTGTTGCCGGCCTCGTGCGCAGCCCGGATCGCGACGAGCATATCGATAGGATCGAGCCCGGCATTCTCGGCAATGGAACGCGGGATGATCTCGAGTGCAGCAGCAAATGCCTCGATCGCAAGCTGGTTGCGGCCTCCGACGGTTGGTGCATAACGCCGCAGTTGGAGCGAGAGCTCGGTTTCGGGAGCCCCGCCTCCTGCGACAATTTTTTTGTCCTCGACGACAACACTGACAACCATAAGCGCATCATGTATGCCACGTTCGAGCTCATCGATCACATGCTCTGACCCGCCCCGGATAATGATCGATACCGCCTTGGGGTTTTTGCATTCCGAGATATAGATCATCTCATGGCCGGAGAGCTTCTTCTCCTCCACAAGGCCGGCGGTCCCGAGATCACCCTTGGTGATGGCATCGATGCTGTTGACAATCGTTGCACCGGTAGCCCGCGCAAGGTTTTCGATATCGCTTTTCTTTACCCGGCGGGCGGCAAAAATGCCGGCTTTTGCGAGGTAGGCCTGAGCGACGTCATCGATGCCCTTCTGGCAGAACACGACGGTTGCACCACTTGCTGTGATCTTGTCTGCCATGGTATGGACCATCTGCTCGTCCTCGTCGAGGAATGCCTGCACCTGGTCGGGGTGTGTGATGTTGATCTTCGCGTTGACTTCCGTCTTTTTGTATTCAAGTGCCGCGTTGAGGAGGAGGACTTTTGCGTTCTTCACAACATGGGGCATCCCCGGATGTGCCCGTTCCTTGTCAATGACCATACCTTCGACGATAGCGGTGTCTTCCACTTTCCCGCCGACCTTCTTCTGTACGTTCACGTGCCCGATATCCACCGTCCCGTCAGGGTCGGCTACCATGGTGACTGCACGTACGACAATATCGCAGAGAAGGCCCTTGTACGCCTCTGCACCCTTGCCGCTGATCGCCGTTTCCGCAACTTTTTTCAGCATTGCAGTGTCGGTTGGTTTTACGCTGATGGCTATGGTGGAAAGGATCTCCAGTGCTTTCACCGAAGCCTGCTGGTATCCTTCGGCAATAACGGTCGGATGAACCTGATGGTTGAGCAGGCTTTCCGCGTTCTTCAGGAGTTCCCCGGCAATCACGACTGCCGATGTCGTTCCGTCACCAACTTCATCGTCCTGGGTCTTTGCGATCTCGACCATCATCTTTGCTGCAGGGTGCTCGATGTCCATCTGCTTGAGGATGGTGGCGCCATCATTGGTGATGACGATATCGCCCATGCCATCGATAAGCATCTTGTCCATGCCTTTTGGCCCGAGTGTCGACCGGACTGCATTTGCCACCGCCTTTGCAGCGGCAATGTTGCTGTTCTGGGCTTCCTGCCCGCGGTTCCGTGTCGTTCCCTGCCTGAGAATTAAAATAGGCTGTCCGCCAAGCTGTTGTGACATTTCATTTCCTGTTGTTATTTTGGTTGTTCATATTCCGGCAAAGCCGTTCTTACGCCCTGGTTCTTACGCATCGCGGGTCCTGGCATCCGGATACTCCGGATTCACGTGCAGGCCTTAAGTATCGTGCAATCGTCGCCGGAGATTACCATCCACCAGGTGCCATGCCCGGTTGGGGGGTACATTGTCAGCCCGAATGGAGGCTGATAAGGGAGAATTTATCGCCATGCCGTGATGGGCTACAATTGCTTTGTGGCGTCATATCTCTATCTATAGTGCGGGATGATGTCTGGCCATCTGGTTTCGACTGCCGAACCGTGAGGTGAGGTGGAGAAGTTGTCAGACTTCTCCTGCCGGAACCCGGGCTGAACCTATATCTCTCTCAGCCCCGGTTGGTTTTTTTAAAATCCCGGACTTTTTCCACGGTGCCGGAAACGCATATCATTTCAGCCATAGACAACAAAATAAAAAAAACCTGGTATCTTTTACCAAAATCTATATTGGCACAAACAACATCCGTCACACTATCCAGGTGGGATTACACCTGGGCAACAAAAAGGAGGAGGTAGACAAAATGGTACGACGTTTTCACAGATCAATCTATGATGAACTCGATGAACTCAGAGCATCCATGGACTACCTGTACCAGCTTGCTCTTGAACCAGCTGATAACCCGCTGTTGCCTGGAGACGATAACCCCGACATCGTGTGCCAGTACCTGCACAACCTGAACGCGGAAGTTGCAGAGCATGATGATGAAGTGACGGTAACCGTGGACACGATTCCGGGAACGGGAAATTCAAAACTATCCGTTGACTTGCTCAATGAAAATACCCTGAAAATCACCAGTGATCGGGAGGAGGAACGAACAGTGGATGATGACGGGAACTGCCTGCGTCAACGAAGAGCGTTCTCCCTGCACCGTCTCATCCCTCTCCCCGCTCAGGTCATGAATAATGGGGCGAAATTGAGTTTGAGAAATGGCGTACTTGATATCCATTTGAAAAAAGCACAGCCAATGCATGCAAAAAACCCATGAACAACAATCCTTTTTAAAAACACTCTTCACTGCGAGGTTCTCCTGGCAGGCTCACCATAACGAAAACAGCCGGGAGATTCCCGAACACCCGTATTTCAGAAGCCGTTACCCCGTTGTATCTGCCGGCACTATTCCGGCGACCATGACACCCTTCGCTGGGAGAGAATCTCCGAACGGGAAGCAGGGTGAAATCTACCGTGAACGGTATCGTGTCTGGCCGGGGGGAACATTTTTCCGGATCAGGGCGGGAATCTGCATTTTTGGTCGGTCTTTTTTAAGGTCCTGCACCGGTTGAAGTACGTTTCGCCCCAGATCCATGGCTGGTAGGTGCAGCACATCTCGGGTTTCACTTGGTGGATCCCGCAGAGGTACCGCTCTTTTGATACGCGGCGCAGGAACGGGCAGACCGTGACGTACTCGCCTGTGTCGGGATGACGCATCTCGACAGAGACCATGTTCCCGAGGTCTTCGGCCCGGAGCTCGGCACAGTTTACCGGGGTGCTCTTCTCCATGAATGCGACAAACCAGCGCAGGATATCGGTCCGCCCCTGCTCCATCCAGGTGTACACATTCGATGCTGTCGGTGCAATACCGGGCCCGAAGATCCGGCAGCAGAGTCCGCACTGCTCACAGGGCTCGTCTTCCGTTACCTGCTCATCCATTGAATTCCCATCCACTATTCATCCGGCATCTGGATAATGTTTTGCCGATACGACCAGGCAACAGCCATTACCGGGTTCAGTGCGCAAGGCCTGATCAGGAATATCCTTGTCCTCACGGTAGGTTTTTTCAGCCTGTCCGCCGCTATTGATCGAACTTCAGACGGTGCCGGAGTGACCTGTTCCCTCATGATTTCCCTCAGGATCAGTTTCACGCCCGTGGTCCCCCCATTCCCGATATATACCTTCAATATGTCAGCCACCATGTATAGTACATACGTAGTTGGTTGAATGAGTGGTTTCCATAAAAAAAATACTGAAGCAGCAGTAGATCCGAATGCAGTAAATCCTGATGGTACTCCCGTCGCCCGTGTACGGCTACCCAAGAAATGGGCCAAGGAACAGTTCGCCCTTGCTGAACTGATGCTGGGGGCAAATCACATCCGTGTCCAGTGCATTGACGGGATCACCCGCATGGGCAGGATCAAAGGAAAGATGAAGAAACGGCAGTGGATACGGGAGGGCGATACCGTACTCATCGTTCCCTGGAGTTTTCAGGATGAAAAATGTGATATTATTTACCGGTACCTCAAGCCGCAGACAGACTGGCTGCGGAAAAACCGCTATATATAACCGGAAATTTTTTTATACCTGTGAATTTATAATAACCGAGCCGTAAGGCGAGGTGGAGAAGAACGAAGTTCTTCGACTATCGGGCCGTAAGGCGAGGTGGAGTGGTTATCAGGCTTCGAATGCCGGCTCCGGAACACATCCGGTTCAGGGATCACCTTTTTAAGGTTATATAAAATCAGTAACGGGTTCTTATTTTTCACTGGCAAAGGCCTTTTTTACCAGTTCTTCCTGTTCCTTTGATAATTTTTCCGGGATCTTCACAACCGTTTTTACCAGCAGGTCTCCCCTGTTGTCTGCATTCATGTACGGCATCCCCTGCTCCCTGAGCCGGAACAGTGTATGGCTCTGCGTCCCGGGGGGGATCTTCAGATGCGCTTTACCTGTGATTGTGGGCACCTCTACCTCTCCGCCAAGAAGCGCGGTATCAAGCCTGATGACCACGGAACTGTAGAGATCGGCACCTTTGCGGTCGAACGTGCGGTCCGGCCGGATACGGACGACCGCGTACAGGTCACCGGGGGGCCCGTTGTTCTCTCCGGGTTCCCCCTCACCCGGGATCCTCAGGAACTGCCCGTCTTCCACACCGCGGGGAACCGAGACCTCGATCTTCCGGGTCTTCTGCACCGACCCTTTTCCTTTGCAGGTCGGACAGGGCTTGTCGATGATCCGTCCCTCTCCCCGGCAGGCGGGACAGACCGCGATATTCATCATCTGGCGGCTGCCGTTCCTCTGGATATTCCGGACCTCCCCGCTCCCCATGCAGGTCGGGCAGACCCGCATGGAACCAGATTCTGCTCCGGTGCCATGACAGGTCCCGCAGGTATAATGATGCGGTACACTGACCGTGTTTTTCGTGCCGTGAAATGCATCGGCAAGGGAGATCTCGATTTCGTACCTGAGGTCTGCACCGCTGCGCTGCCGGGTACGGGCAGAACCGCCGGAATATGCGTCGAAGATATCCCCCAGACCAAAGTCCCGGAAAAGGTCATCGTAACTGGGCGGTTTATACCCGGCAGCATCGCCGGGCCGGAATTCCGCGTGGCCGACCTGGTCATACTGCACTTTTTTCTGAGGATCCGAGAGCACCTGGTTGGCCTCGTTGATCTCCTTGAATTTCGCTTCGGCCTCCTTGCTTCCCTTGTTGAGATCCGGGTGGTACTTCCGTGCAAGCTGACGGAATGCCTTCTTGATGTCATCCTGCGATGCATCTTTTTTCACGCCAAGGATCTCGTAATAGTCTTTCTCTGCCATGGTTTTTTAGAAAAAAGGACTATTTCTCATCCTTTACCTTGAAATCAGCATCGACGACTTTTTCCCCGCCCGGGCCGGTCGTCTCCTCACGGGGAGGTTCATTGCCTGCAGGACCTGCCTGCGGACCCGACTGTTCCTGGGCCTGCTGACGGGCAGCTTCCTGGTACACGGCAGACCCGGCATCTCCCAGCACTTTCTGGAGTTTTTCCACCTCGGCCTTGATCTTTGCGGTATCTTTTCCTTCCAGTGCTGACTTGACCGCAACGATGGCCGCATTCATCTTGTCAACGAGATCAGCACTGATCTTTCCGGCAAGATCGGATTTCGTCTTTTCCGCCGTATAGACAAGGGAGTCCGCCATATTACGGACCTCGACCTCCTCTTTCCGGCGTTTGTCCTCTTCTTCAAACTGTTTGGCCTCATTCACCATCTTCTTGACATCGTTTTCTGCCAGTTTGGACGAGGCCGTGATGGTCATCTTCTGCTCTTTACCCGTCCCGAGATCCTTTGCCGTTACATTGAGGATCCCCGATGCATCGATATCGAACGAGACTTCTATCTGGGGAAGACCCCGGGGTGCCGGGGCAATGCCGACGAGGTTGAACTGCCCGAGACTCACATTGTCTGCTGCCATGGGACGTTCACCCTGGAGCACATGGATGGTAACGGAGGTCTGCAGATCGGTTGCGGTGGAAAAGATCTGGCTCTTTTTCGTCGGGATTGTGGTGTTCCTCTCGATCAGCGGGGTCCTCACGCCGCCAAGCGTCTCGAGACCAAGCGTGAGCGGTGTCACATCAAGGAGCACCATATCCGTGATCTCGCCGCCGAGAATTGCTCCCTGGATGGCCGCCCCGATGGCGACACATTCCATGGGGTCGATCCCTCGCTCCACCTTCCTGCCGACATTGTCCTCGATGAACTTCTGGACGACGGGCATCCGTGTCGGCCCCCCGACAAGGATCACCTTCTGGATATCATCCTTTTTCAGGTTTGCATCCTTCAGGGCCTGTTCAAACGGCAGGATGCAGCGCTTGATGATCGGTTCGATCAGCTGTTCGAGTTTTGCCCGGGTCAGTTTCATGGAGAGATGTTTCGGGCCTGACTGGGTTGCGGAAACGTAGGGGAGATTTATCTCGGTTTCTATCACGGTGGATAACTCGATCTTTGCCTTTTCGGCAGCTTCTTTTACCCGGTTGACTGCCATCTTGTCACTCCGGAGATCGATCCCTTCGAGTTTTTTGAATTCATCGGCAATCCATTCAAAGATTGCATTGTCCATATCGGTGCCGCCCAGCTGGGTATCGCCCGAGGTAGCTAGGACCGTGAACGTCCCGCCGCCAAACTCCATAATGGTCACATCGAGCGTGCCTCCGCCAAGGTCAAAGACAAGGATCTTGTACTCACCGCTGCGGTCTAGGCCATACGCCATAGAGGCCGCCGTGGGCTCATTGACCAGCCTTACAACATCCAGCCCTGCAATTTTGCCTGCATCCTTGGTTGCCGTTCTCTGGTTGTCGTTGAAGTAGGCGGGGACGGTGATCACGGCCTTGGTCACCGTTTCTCCCAGGAATGCTTCTGCATCCCGTTTGATCTTCTGCAGGATGAATGCAGAGATCTGCTGGGGCGTGTATTCCTTGCCGTAAATTTTGTACACGTGACCGGATCCCATCTTTCGTTTTACCGCCGTGACCGTGCCTTCAGGATTGCTCACGGCCTGCCGCCGCGCCGGTTCTCCAACGAGAAGCTGACCGTCCGGGGTGAACGCAACATACGAGGGAAACATCTTTCCGGCAACGGTTGCCCCTTCGGCAGACGGGATAATGGTCGCTTTGCCCCCGAGCATCACCGCACCTTCACTGTTCGAAGTCCCGAGATCAATTCCGATAATCTTCTCTTTACCCATGGTTCTCACCTTCATGTTCTCCAACGTTTTCTGCAATCACTACTTTCGATGGACGGATAACCTTTGATTTCAGCTGATAGCCCTTTTCGATCTCGCTTAAGATCGTATCAGGTTCCTTCTCGCATTGCTCCTTGCACAGCACGTCATGAAAATTCGGATCAAATTTTTTCCCTACGCAGTCTACGGGGTGAAGTCCATAACCAGCCAGAATTTTTAAGAATTTTTTCTGGATCATCTGAATCCCCTCCTTGTTTTTTTCCTGTTCGAGCGATGGCAGCGCACGTTCGAAATCATCAAGAATAACGAGGAGATCTTTGATCAGGTCCTCGTTTGCGAGCGCTATGATCGTTCCTTTCTCTTTTTCAGACCATTTGCGATAATTATCAAAATCTGACTGGAGGTATTTCAGCCGGTTGAGCCGCTCCTCTGCAAGAAGTGTTTTTTCATCGAGTTCTGTTTTCAGCCGTTCGATCTCTTCCGTCAGCTGTTGTTTCTTCAGCTGGACATCATCGGTATCCATTGAAAAATGCATTAACTTCTTATGGCTCTTTAAACTATGCCTTGCGGCCCTTTTTGTCCTGAAGGAACATTGAAACCGGATAACTTATACCCGAAAAATGATACAATCTGTTCATACGCACGGTGATCTGCTGCCACTTAATGGGAAGAGGGTCACCAAAGGGGAGATGGGTTGGACCGTATCCGGCATTGTTATGAATTGTTTCCTCACCTTTGCACACCTCCCGTCCATTTACTCCCTGCCGTGCCTGGCCCCCGTCTCCGCAGCCGGCCAGGGCCGGCGCCATTCCAGGACAGGAGTTCCTTTGGAAGACCTGCTGTATAACGCATCCCGCACATGAGGAGCCCGGGTTTTTCCCGGCGGGGGGTGATCCCCCCAAGCAAGAATTTATACGTTATCACCCACGCAATCTGGATTACGGATATCGGTGAAGGACAATGCTGTACCGGAAAATGAACAAGGCCGCACCGGAACTCTCCATCCTCGGGTTCGGGTGCATGAGGCTCCCCGAGAAGGATAACGGGCAGCGTCTCATGGTGAGAGTCTCCAGCCGATATCCGGGTTGGATGGATCTCACTTCAGTCAGAGCCTGACCAGGGCCCTGCCAGGAAGGCAATACCCTGACCACTATCTTTATAATTAGGCAAGACCTAACTAACGAAGGATCGGAGTATGATGGAGAGAGACGAGCATCTGTTCGAAGTGTTTGAGCACCTGATCAGGATCAAGAATGAATGCTCCTGCACCATCTCCTCCGAATGCGGACTCTCGGATATCACGGTGAAGCAAATCGCCTACCTGAAGATCATCGACCAGGAGGGAGATGTCACCTTCAGCAGGCTTGCGGAGATCACCAGGAACTCAAAACCCACAATCACCGAGATGGTCAACAGGTTTGTCCGGATGGAGTGCGTGTACCGGGAACCCTGCCCCGATGACGGGAGGATCCTGTACATCCGCTTAACGGACAAGGGACAGAAAGTTGTACATGCCGAACAGGATGCCCTGCGCCGGGTGGTGGAACGAATGGTGAATTCACTGGATGAAGACGAGCTGGATCTCCTGATCGGGATCCTGCAGAAGGTCGGGTAATTTTTTTTGTCCTGCACTTTAGTTAGGTAAATTCGAACTAAATGAATGAGGTAACCATGCAATCAGGAAAAACTGAAGATATACAGGAAAAACAGGAAAACATTGTGATCCCACTCTTTGAGATCGTAGTCTACCCGGATAGCCGGACAAAATTCCATGTTGACCACGCCACCGGAGAGCTCCTGCTGGCAGCAATGGAGCACGCAGACGCTGCGCACGCCGTCGGTCTTACGGTGAAGAGTGGTACGAGGATTTCAGAATTAACCGGGGAGTCGCTGTATAAGATCGGAAATCTTTTCCGGATCTCGTACGTGCAGCCTGCCGATGACGGGTACCTGATCTGTGCACAGGTTGTACGGAGGGTGAAAGCGGTCTCCGTTTCTGAAAAGGACGGGCGCCTCTATGCTGCCTGCGAATTGGTCCCTGACATCCAGGATATTGAGGAAGACCTGCGGGCCCGGATCCTCGCGGACATCAAACTCACCATTCACGAGATCAGCAGCCGTTTCACGGGCTCCGAACAGTTTACGCAGCCGATCGACCGGATGGACTCCGTCGACCAGATCATGGGGTTCGTCATGCCCTTCCTGCCCATCAGCCTTGCCGAGAAACAGGCGCTCCTTGAGATGGTCTCAGTCCGGCAGCGCACTATCACGTTCCTTGAGATTCTCATCAGGACACGGGAGAATATCGCCATACGGATCGAGATGGCAAAGAAAGTCTCCGACCGGGTGAGCAAATCAAACCGCGAGGCGATGCTGCGGGAGCAGCTCAGGGTGATTCAGGAAGAGCTGGGCGAGAGCGATGGCACGGGAGGTGACGGCGGCTACCGGGAACGCGTCGAAAACTCCAGGATGCCGGATGACGTGCGCAAAAAGGCATTGGTTGAGGTGAAAAAACTCGAGACCGGGGGCAGCCAGAACCATGAAAGTTCCGTGATCCGGAACTACCTTGACCTCCTACTCGACCTCCCGTGGGTGACGGAAGAGAAGAAGAGTATCGATATCGGGGAGGCCCGCCGCGTGCTCGAAAGCCACCACAACGGACTTGAGAAAGTTAAGGAACGGATCATCCAGCACCTCGCGGTCATGAAACTGAAGCAGGAGAAACAGGGTTCGATCCTCCTCTTTACCGGCCCGCCCGGCACGGGCAAGACGAGCCTGGGCAGGAGCATTGCGGAGGCGCTCGGGCGGAAGTACATCAGGATCAGCCTTGGCGGCGTCCGGGACGAGGCCGAGATCCGGGGACACCGGAGGACATACGTAGGTGCCCTGCCCGGGAGGATCATTCAGGGCATCCAGAAAGCCGGCACGAAAAATCCGGTCTTCATCCTCGATGAGATCGACAAGCTGGCAATGTCATATGCGGGCGATCCGGCGAGTGCCCTGCTCGAGGTTCTCGATCCGGAGCAGAACAACACCTTTTCGGACCATTACCTCGAGGTTCCGTACGACCTGTCGGACGTATTATTCATCGCCACTGCCAACTCCTTGGCAACGATCCCGGCCCCGCTTCTCGACCGGATGGAGCTGATCGAGATCTCGGGCTATACGAAAAACGAGAAATTTACCATTGCAAAAGACCACCTGGTTCCCGAAACCTTAAAAGAGCACGGTCTCGATGCGGACAAACTCCGGATCGAGGACGAAGCCCTGAAGGTGATCATCGAAAAGTACACCCGCGAGGCAGGAGTACGGTGGCTCAAAAAACAGTTGGCGAAGATTGCACGGAACGTATCCGAGAAGATCGTTTCCGGTATGACCGAGCTGCCGTTCGTTGTGACAACCGACAATCTCTCAATAATCCTGGGAAAGGAGTTGATCCGACAGGAAGTGGCACGCAAAGAGCCCGTCCCCGGCGTTGTGACCGGCCTTGCCTGGACTCCCGTCGGGGGGGAGATCCTCTTCATCGAGGGCACGTTCATGCCCGGGACCGGCAAGCTCACTCTCACCGGCCAGCTTGGGGATGTGATGAAGGAGTCGGCGACAATATCGCTCTCCCTCATCCGGTCGCGGCTCGCAGATACGCAGGGAGGGTTTAACTTCATGACAAGCGATATCCACATCCACGTACCCTCGGGAGCAACGCCCAAGGACGGGCCATCGGCAGGAGTGACCCTCTTTACGGCTCTCTCATCCTTAATCACCGGGAAGACCGCTGACCCGGAGCTTGCCATGACCGGGGAGATTACCTTAAGTGGCGCGGTATTACCCGTCGGCGGGATCAAAGAGAAGGTCCTTGCCGCACACCGGGCGGGAATAAAGAAGGTGATCCTGCCCAAAGAGAACGAACGGGACCTCCAGGATGTGCCAGACGATGTCCGGGGCGAACTTACCTTCGTGCCTGTGGAGACCGTTGAAGAGGTCTTAAAAGAGGCGCTGGGCATCGAACTACCTAGGACTGTCATGCTGCATGCAGGGAACAGTGTGGTACCGGCACAGAACATCTGAACGCCCAGGGAGCCGGAAGCTATCGTGATCGGTTCAGACAGAGGGATCAGAGCGGCCACCGGCATTTCAGGGCATTCATTTTCAGGGCCGTGCACCGGTTGAAGTACGTCTTGCCCCGGACCCACGGCCAAAAATAGCATTATTTCCGGAGATACCCCCATCACCTGCGGTACCTGACAGGAAATCCAAAAACCCTCCTTCCGTGAGGCCAACCCCGCCATGCTCTGAAACCTGTGGCAAAACGACTTTTGTCAGTCGAAGAACGCTTCCCCAGCGTTCTTCTCCAATTCTTACAGCCCTTCGGGCAGTTATCGCTTCATAACCCGTCACATACCCCAAGCGGGATTCTCCGACATGAAGTGTCCCGGAAATCAGGGGGATTTTCCGAAACCATCGCACTTTTTGGGCCGCAAGCCCGTTTTGGGGATGAGACCCACGACTGAGACTGATGGCAGGGGAAGTACTAGTGACCGTGGATCCCATGCATCATCCCGACAACGCGTCAAGGAGTCCATTCGCCTTTTCCAGTCCCTCCGTGACATTGATGGACGTTTCCCCTACGGAAATTTCAGGGAGAAGGTTCGTGAATTCGCTTGCCATGAACTGGTGACTCCGCTCAAACGGCAATTCGTAGGAAGACACCTTGATATCGATGAACGCCGAGCCGTTGACCTTGAGAGTGATGGAGCCTTTCCGTACGAGCGATCCCACGGCCTGTAATGCCGGGACATTCCCGATTTTTACGGGAATGGTAACCGTGGTGTTGCCGCTCTCTTTTACCACAATACCGGTCTGTTCTCCGTGACCCAGGTAGTGTTCGCTTTCGTCAATGTAGTAGACATCAAATGCTGCTCTCTTGAGAGTTGCCCCGATGGGATTGGGGTTATAAATGTTCACGGTCGTATTCACGGTCATGGTCTGCAAAGAGACATCCGATAATGCGATATCGCTCACCGAGACCGTGGGTTCCTTAAGCGGCGGCTCCGAACACCCGGCAATGAGAATAAAGATGGCGAAGAAGATGAAAACACTGGAAATGGGGTGAAGTATCATACAATAAATTCACCGGTGCATCTAAATATAGGGGTGGTCCCCATTCGATTGCTCATACCGGAAGATTCCCGTAAAAAATCCTGTCAGGTACTCATCCTGACAGGTATGGCGGGCAGACTTCGAGGTCGGGGCCTGACTCGAGGGAGCTTATCTCCAAAGAACAGGTTCCGGCACACGTACTCACCGGGAGGATCCATTATGATTTCGAGAAAGAATTATTATTTTTTTAAAATTTACGGGCAATACGTACCTATATCCCCCAACAAACCAAGTATAGAAAAGAAATATAAAAAAGGAGGCAGAAATGGGACATATTCGAACAGATTCGACGCGGAGATATCAGTGCGCACAGCTGATATGTACCTATCTGCTCACCAAAAAAATAACCCGGGCGGTGGTAACATCACGGGAAATTGCCCGGTTCCACCACCTGACACGGAAATCCTCGCAATCGATCAGCGCCATGCTGAATTTTCTGTATACCAACCGCATACGGGAATCACGGTTCGGATTTTATATCCTCGGAACAACACCCTTCAGGAAATGCGATTATCCCCATCACTATACCATCGAACTTATCGATCAAGCCCGGGGGCTGCTCTGATGGTAACTGTACCCGTCAACGGCCTGGCACAACACACCGGGGAAGTGCCCTGCGGCCGGCTTTTCCCTTGCCCGCGGAAAAAAGCCACATGCAGGACCCTGCCATGACACTGACCTTGATGGAATGGGTCATGGAAAAAGACGGGGGGAATTCAAGATGGTTTGATTTTATGGAAGCGCCGCCGGTATGGAAGATGAGGTGGTTCTGGATCAGTGTCGCAGCCGTGTCCCTCTGCAGCATCGCGTTTTTCTTACTGGGACTCCAGATAACGTCCTGGTTTTAAGAGTAAACCTGGTCTGTCCCGAAACCGGTACGCTCATGCCCGGGATGCCAGCTTCTGCTTCCCATAAGCGGGAACCTGCATTCCGGAAAAGAACCGGTATGTTATTGTCCGCGAGCGGGAAGTTATCACGGTGTCTTGCATCCGGTATACGAAGAGACCGGGGAATATCCCGGTCCGCGGTTCCAGCGTGGCGTGAGCACCCGTGACCGTTTCCTGCACTTCGCGCAGGTGGCGTCCCGGGTCTCCTTGTAATGGTCTTTGGGCGTCTTGCTGATGATAGTATTCTCGGCAGCACAGATCGGGCAGGTGAACCGGATCACGTAGCCGGTTCTTGTCCCTGAAATTTCTGGTTTTGATGAATGTGATGTCATTGTTGTATTAATTCCTGGTTTTCGCAATAGTACCGGCTTTTTTAAAAGATCCGGTTCCCCGTACACGAAGGGTTTTGCCAAAGAGAGGAACGAGAATGTCCTTTGCCCGGCTGTCCCGGGCGATGCTGCTGCCAAAACCGTGTATGATTACCTAATATGGGAGGTCATAGCTGATAGAATGATGGGATGGCACCTTCCCGGTTTCCAGACTTCCGGAGCCAATCACAACGGAAATACGAAATCACCAGTTTCACCCCCCGCACCGCTCCTTCATTACCCGTGACTCCGAAAAAAATCCTGTGATAATTCCCGAAACCCTCCTGATCATCGCCGGCTTCATTGCCGGCATCATCACCGCATATCTCTGGTACCGCACGCGGGTCTGCGTCATTGAAGGCCGGGCGCAGAATGACCTCGACCGCTGGAAGAACGAGCATACCAAAGAGATCCGGAAAGACTCTGTCAACCGCTCGCGGTCCACGCTGAAAGGCAGGATCTCGGAGCAGATGGCCCCGCTTCTCCCGGAGTTCCCGTACGCTTCGGCCGATGCCCGGTTCATCGGCAACCCGATCGACTTCGTGGTCTTTGACGGGTATACGGAAGCAAAGGACGGGGATGGTACAGCGATCAGTGTTGCCCTGGTTGAGGTGAAGAAAGGGAAGGGGCGACTCACCCGCGAGGAGTCGCTGATTAAAAAGGCGGTGGAGGAAGGCAGGGTATCGTGGAAGACAATTTTTCTGAAAGATGAGACCGGTGAGGGATCGGAAGTCGGGGGAGAATATGCTCACCGGGATGAATAACCGTCTGGACAATTTTTAGGAAATATCAGAAGCAGTGGAGAAGATTCCCTCACCTGCCCTCATCTCCCTCTGGGAGTTACCCTGCTGGCATCCCGGCAAGCGAAATGATTAATGCATTGCCGGGTGAACACCGGCTATGCCGGATGATCCAGGACCCAAAGGTCCCGCCATGGATGATGGCCCGGAAGCTGCGGGGCCGGGCGGGTTCATGGTGTATGTCGCTGTCGTATTCATCGCCATCCTCATACTTCTCACTGTCTTCCTGAATACCTCGGGGCAGGGGACCACCGCGGCGACAGCAATTACTGAAAATACCTGGTCGCTCCAGTCCTTTACCGATACCAAGGGCAATACCGTCCCGGTACTGAATGGTACCACCATCACCGCAAAATTTTCAACTGACGGGAAACTGACCGGGTCGGGAGGCTGCAACCAGTACTCCGGCCGGTACATGGTCCAGTCGACGCTGATGGTTGTGTCACGGGTGACGACAACGTCCATGGCCTCCTGTTGGGAAGACAATGCCACGCTCCAGGAAGAGCGGTACTATGCAGCGCTCGAAGACGCTGCCGCACTACGGGTCCATGACCGGTTCCTGACCCTTTATGGGATTGACGGGAAACCGGCTCTCATTTTTACCCCGGCGCCGACAGGGAACTGATATTTTTTCGCACGGGATGATCGTTATAGGGAACCGGGCCCGGAGATCCTCATGGTTTCCTGCATTAATCTCAATTCATCCAGAATCAACCAAAATGCATAATAGATAATAAAATGATCTTTATTCATTGCACTCCCGGGATTTATGGCATATCCATAGTCGCAGGAGCAGGAGACAGATCCGGAACATGGTTGCCCACCACCCTGCAGTACGATTGATCGCTTCACTTATCATCTGTCTGTCAGCAGGATATGCAGACCTGTATTTATTTCTCCCCTCTCTGACAGCATGGTTCGGATCCCTGCAGAAACCCTCGTTCGTGCCGTCCGTTACCGTCATCTACTACACGATCATCGCGATATCATTCCTGCTGGCATTCGGTCTGTACATTATCTGGAATTCAGCCGAGAAAAACCCGGAAGCCAGGCTCGCCGTATGGCTCTTTCTTTTCGGTCTCATCCTCAACGTGAGCTGGTTCTTTGTCTTTTTCTGGGTCAAGTCAGTATTTTTCAGCATGATAGTGATGGCCATACTGCTCGTCGTTGTTATCGCTGTCATGTTCCAGTCGCTGAGATCCGCGGTACTTGCGGATCTCTTCCTCGTCCCGTACCTTATTATTTTGATCATCGCCCTTTATGCCAATGTGATGATATACCTCATGAACCCGAAACTCCCGCTCCTGGGTTTTATCCTTTAAATACCCTGTGGAAATCCAGGCGTATCCCGATTTTTCTGGGAAGATGGCCTCATGCATGCCAGAACAACACGGGAAAACAATCAGAATACCTGCAAAAAAGGATAAATGAGAGAAAAATTAGAACCGGGGTTTCCGGTGCTTCGGGAGGCAGTCGCGGCAGTAAACCGGCCTGCCCTCAGTCGGCTTGAACGGAACTTCACATTCCTTTCCACAGTCCGAACAGGTTGTCTTTGTCATTTCGCGGGGTCCGAAATCTCTGGGCCCTCTGTTACCGCCAAAGTTATTTGATCCGTACATGATTCTTTCTCTAACAGTCTTGTTACAACTGTGACAAAATATTAGTGAGCAGAAGATAATAAATGCTGGTACCCTGCAGGATGCCTGATACAAAAAAAAGTTCAGAGATAATTATTCTTCCGCAGCCAGTCTGCCTGAGGGGGCAGGTACCGGTAAAGGATATCGCACTTCTCGTCCTGGAAACTCCACGGGATGATGATCACGATATCACCTTCCCGGATCCATGCCCGCTTCTTGATCTTGCCCTTGATCCTGCCCATGCGCTCAACGCCATCCTGACAGCGGACGCGGATGTGATTTGCCCCCATCATCAGTTCCGCGATGGCAAACTGCTCGTTCAACCTTTTTTTGGGCAGCCGCACACGGACAACCGGTGTCCCATCGGGATTGAACTCTCCCGTGCCGGCTGCACCTTCTGGTTTTTTTACGTGATTATTAATTAAAACAACTCCGGTGTAGTATAATAAGGGCGTGTAGCATGATGAAGGTATTGATAAAGGGATTCTCACCGCGGGACAACCATCTCTTTCTTGAAGGTATCAAGGAACCGGGAAAGAACCGCGTGCCGCGCCCGTGCACTATGCCGGGCCGTTTCTGTATACATCATGCCAGGTAATTTGAGTGAATACCTTTTTTAATGCCTTTAAAGTTATAGCATAGCCGGACGCCATGGTACCCGTGTTACAAAAACAAATACGAAATGTTTTATCTCATCTCTCCGCTTATCAACAGGTACGAGGAGCATAACCCTATTTACTGGTGATAATCTCAATCGGCACTATCCTGCAGGAGGATCCGGGTCACACTGACCTCCGGCAGGTCTCTGTACGGGTTTTGAGGATTCCATGGTGCTGTTCTCTATTCTCGAATTCTTCTGCCTTTTGTCCGCGTTTACTACCTGCGCCCTTGGATTTTTCGTATATGCAAAGAGTTCGGACTCACCGATCAACCGTCTCTTCCTTGCCTGCATGCTGGGAACGACTTACTGGGCAATAGGGGAATTTTTTTTCTGGCAGGCTGAAACGTATGACGGGGCCCTGATCTGGCTGAAGGTGAGCGCATTCTGGCCGGTTGTTATTGTACTGTCAGCCCATTTTGTACTTGCCTATACCGAACATCCCCTTGCACAACCGGGAAAGTCACGCCTTCTGCTCATCTGCCTCTATGTACCGGCAGTCATCTTCACCCTGCTGGGTCTTTTCACGGATATGGTCTATTTTGTGGTGAATAAGGCAGGTACCGGTTTTGTTTATACGCCTGACGTGACCGGCCCCGTCTACCCGGTGGAATGTATTTTCATCGTCATGGTTATGCTCTGTGCAATCTTCGCCGGTTATTCAGCATGGAAGAAAGCTGACAGCGCGAAAAAACGCAGGCAGGTGAGGCTCATCTGTATCGCACTTGCGACCGCGATCGGCTTTGGTGCAATCTCCGGTATCATCCTCCCGCTCTTCCGGATATATACCCCCAATTTTATCTTCATCGGGCTCTTTCTGTTCTCGCTCATCATTACGTATGCCATCACCCGGTACGGACTCTTCACGCTGAGCCCGGAGACGGCTCTGCCGTATATCCTCCATACCATGCCCGACGGGTTTATTCTCATGGACATGGACGGCCGCATCATTACCGTGAATGCATCGGCTGCACGGATCTTCCGGGTGGAGGAGAAAAACACGTCCGGCCAACTGGCTTCGGAGTTGATACCCGAGCCGGCGTACGGTACTGTCATGACGATGATCCGTGAGCAGGGAACATTCCTGGATCTCGAAGCGGTCCTTGACCAGAAGGAGAATAAGGTAGTCAGCATTGCCGGTTCCCAGGTCCGGGACCCCGGGGGAGCACCTGCCGGGATTGTCCTCATCATCCGGGATATCAGCAGCCGGAAGAGGCAGGAGCGTGCGCTCCGGGTGGCCAACGAGAAGATCTCACTTTTGACCCACCTCACCAGCCATGATATCAACAACCTGGTTACCGGCTTATCCGGCTACCTGCTCCTGCTCGAGGCGATCAATACCAGCCCTCCCGGTGATGCCTATGTCCATAACGCTCTTGAAGTGGTCGACAAGATCAGCCGGCATCTCTGGTTCTCCAGTGAGTACCTGTATCTCGGAACATACCAGCCGGACTGGCAACCGCTTGCCATCGTCATGGCCCGTGCGGTGAACGATCTTCCTCACGAAGGAATTGAAATCACAACGCAGATCCCCCCGGCGGAGATCTATGCAGATCCGCTTTCCGGCAAAGTCATCTACAACCTGCTTGAGAATGCACTCCATCATGGGATGCACCTCACCACGATACACATAACTGCCAGTGAGGGCAAAAACGGGGACCTTGTCGTAGTATTCGAGGATAACGGGGTTGGAATTGCAGATGGGGAAAAAGAACATATTTTCCAGTATGGTGTCGGGAAGCATTCCGGACTCGGTCTTGCGTTCACCCGGGATATCCTGGGGGTGACCGGTATCACCATCGCTGAAACCGGGACCCCGGGAAAAGGTGCCCGGTTCGAGCTCCATATTCCTCCTGCAGCATGGAGACGCACCTGATCTGCGGGATTCCCTCCTCGTTACAGGTCCATGGGGCTGGTGATACCAGAAGGGGAGTTTCTGCTCCTCCTGATTGCCGCTTCAAATTGATAGGCTTACCTGTTGGATCCTTTTCAGTACGTACTTAATTCATCACATGCAATAATACGTAGGTGAAACCATGTCGAAACGGGCTGTCGATATGACCTTCCAGGCACTCTATACGCTGACGGACATCCGGGTACTGCTCCGGGAAACCGCACCTTCCCACGAGTTCGATAAGGACCAGCGGGTACAGGCAGAGAGGCTCCTGGAGAATCTCGAACGGCAGGTCGGGTCCTTAAAGCAGGAGATGCTGAAATGAAATGCGGGAACGGGATCGAGGCCCGGCAGGTAAATGAACTCTTCATCAACATCGATCCCATCCAGGCCGGAGGAAGGCTCACGGCCGATGCAATGAAAGCGGTCGTGGCGTACGGGGACGGGTACTCCGTCTGCGACAACTGCCGCAAGCCCAACCGGCTCGATTATATCAGCAAGCCACCGATCGCCCAGTTCCATAAGGATGTCGCTGCATGGCTCAACATGGATGCCATGAGGACCGTGCCCGGGGCACGGCGCGGGTTCCAGGCTGTGGCCCAGACCTATGTGGGCAAAGGCGAACCGGTCCTCCTCACTTCGCTCTCGCACTACACGGAGTTCCTTGCAATCGAGGAGGCCGGGGGAATTGCCCGGGAGATCCCTGCTGACGGGCACAAGCTTGTCACACCGGATGCAGCAGCAACAAAGATTGAGGAAGTCAAACGTGAATTCGGAAGGCCGCCGGTCCTTGCCTTCATCGACCATGTCGATTACCAGTACGGCAACATGCACGATGTTGCTGGCATTGCAAAGGTGGCACACCAGTACGATATCCCGGTACTCTATAACGGGGCGTATACGGTTGGGATCCTTCCGGTTGACGGCAAGGCGCTGGGGGTCGATTTCGTGGCAGGTTCCGGGCACAAGAGCATGGCAGCCCCTGCACCATCCGGTATACTCGCAGCAACTGCTGAACGTGCCTCTGAGGTTTTTCGCACAACTTCAATTATCGGCGATGTTACCCAGAGGAAATTCGGGATCAAGGAGCCGGAGATGATGGGGTGCACGCTGATGGGCGCGACGCTTGTCGGGATGATGGCATCATTCCCGCACGTAAAGGAGCGGGTAAAACATTTCGACCGTGAACTGGAGAACCAACGCATCGTGATGGATGCTCTCCTCTCCATTGAAGGAACGAAGTGCCTCTCGGAATACCCAAGAAAGCACACGATGACCCGGATCGATACGACGGCGTCGTTTGACAAGGTTGCAGAGACCCACAAAAAACGGGGATACTACCTCTCATCCGCTCTTGAAGAACACGGGATCACCGGTGTGATCCCCGGGGCAACCAAGGTCTGGAAATTCAATACGTACGGCACAACAAAGAAGCAGGCTCTGCACCTCGCGGGTGCGTTTGTTGCGATTGCCCGCGAGAACGGGATCGCAATAAAGGAATAATTTTTCAAGCATGTCTCTTGAGAAACTTTTCGGAATTTCTGATCGGGTTCTGGCAGCAGTACCGCAAATCTGGTATCCGTTCATGTCATAAATAACCGAACAGGAGAATATTCTTGCCACCAGGAAAGACTAAAAAATTGAAAACATTATCTGCAACATTCGCCATGCTGTGAGAGATCCAGCCCGACATACTCTTCTTCCTCGCTTACCCGGAGCCCTAAGGTCCTGTCAATGGCAATAGCGATCACATAGGTAACGATAAACGCGTAAACGGTCACAACAACAGCCCCGATTACGTTTGCCGTGAACAGGTGAATATTTCCTTCGAGCAGCCCGGAATAGCTGCAGACAGCAGTCGTGGCAAAAATCCCGGTAAAAATCGTTCCCATAAACCCACCTACACCGTGCACCGCCCATGCATCGAGGCTCTCATCCATGCCGCTTTTAATCCTCCAGAGCATCGCTTTGTAACAGACGATCCCGGCGATCGCTCCGATAAGGACTGCGGTTAACGGAGTGACATACCCGGCAGCAGGGGTAATCGTCCCAAGGCCTGCCACTGCTCCCGTGACCATTCCCAGAGAGCTCGGCTTGCCATAGTACCAGCTGATCGCCATCCATGACAGTGCGCCTGCCGCTGCAGCAGTATTGGTCACGACAATCGCGTTGACTGCGATACTGTTAGCCGCGAGAGCGCTGCCGCCATTGAACCCGAACCATCCGAACCAGAGAAGCCCCGCGCCAAGCAGGGTCATCGGGATGTTATGGGGCTCGAGAGAGTACTGGCCGTATCCTGCCCGCTTGCCTATGGCAAGTGCAATGGCGAGTGCCGCGAACCCGGCGCTGATATGGACCACCATTCCTCCGGCAAAATCAATGGCTCCCAGTGAAGCCAGCCAGCCTCCTCCCCAGACCCAATGGCAGATCGGATCATACACAAGCGTTGTCCAAAGCAGGGAGAAGATGATAAATGAACTGAGCTTGACCCGCTCTGCCAGCCCTGACGTGACGATGGCAACCGTTACTGCTGCAAATGTCATCTGGAATATCATGAACAGGAGCGGGGGATACCCTGCCTCACCAGTATTCATACTCACGCCATTCAGGCCGAGATACTGTAAATTCCCCAGCATACCGGATATATCGCTACCGAATGCCAGTGAGTAGCCGAGCAGTATCCACTGGATGCTGACCAGGGCAAATGCGATAAAAGAGAGGGAAATCATCGAAATGAAGTTCTTCTTACGAACAAGCCCCCCGTAGAAGAAACCTACACCGGGGGTCATCAGCATCACCAGCGCTGTTGCGGTGATGAGCCATGCAATGGTGGAACTACTATCCGCTACCATGAAACTCTTCCTCAGTACCAATCGACTCTGATGTCATTCCGCCGGAAAATCCTCTCTTGTCACTCTGCCGGAAAGGATGCCGTGGATTTTGACAAAACCGGTTATCCGGTACGATATGTTACTAGATAAATTAGAAGGAAACCAATTTCCAGGTTATTTAAAATATTTTATTATTGCCAACGCCCCCCTTTCGGAAAAAAGTTTTTGATATGGTGCATCGTGTACGGCAGGTAGTTTCATTAACCGACATGCCCTACGATCCGATAATCCGCATCGGGTACTTCGGGCAAATCTGGTTTCCGTCACGGATGTAATGGCATAATGCTTGAAAAACTGGACCTGACCAGAACGGTTGATGACAAGACGTTCAACGAGTCTCTGGCCGGCTACAAGGAGCGCCTGAGTGTTCTCCAGCGAATGCTCCGCGATCAGAAGATCCCTGCGATCATTGTTATCGAAGGCTGGAATGCATCCGGCATCACTATGTCTACGCAGGCAATCATCCAGTCGCTCGATCCCCGCGGGTTCACCCTTCACTCGATCGACCGCCCTACTGAAGAAGAGCAGATGCGCCCGTTCCTGTGGCGGTTCTGGATACGAACCCCGTCTCGCGGGCGTATTGCCCTGTTTGCCCGGAGCTGGTATACCCGGGCATTGTCTGACGAGATGCAGAAACCCGCATGGAAGAAGTCACTTGCCAAAAAGATCCGGTCAATTAATAATTTCGAGCGCCAGCTTTCCGATGACGGTACCGTCATCGTGAAATTATTCCTGCATATCAGCAGGGAAGAACAGAAAAACCGGCTCGAAGAACGCGAACGCAATCCTCTCACGGCATGGCTCGTGACCCCGTCGATATGGCATGTCCACCACCACTATGATGAATCGCTGCCGGTCATCGATGATTTTATCGAGAAGACCAGTACCGGGTATGCCCCGTGGAACGTGATAGAGGCAACCGACCGGAAATACACGATCCTCAACGTCTATTCAACTCTTGTAAAAAACCTTGAAAAAGCGGTTGAGGGCGCAAAGGAAGTAAAACCAAAAAAAGGAAAGCCAAAAGAGCTGGTCAAGCCAAAAAAGAGCCCGGTCAAGCGGAGTTCTACTCCGGAAGAAACTCGTTCCAAAGAGGATTACCAGCAGACGCTCGCCTCCCTCCAGATCGAGATGCTCGAGATGCACTATCTCCTCTTCAAACGGAAGATCCCCCTCATCATCCTGTACGAAGGCTGGGATGCGGCAGGAAAAGGGGGCAATATCACGCGGGTCGCACGGTACATGAACCCGCTGGGATATGATGTCTTCTCTATCACTGCACCGGACCCGGGAGAGAAAGAGCACCACTACCTCTGGCGGTTTATCCGGCAATACCCGAAAGCCGGTCATGTCGCCATTTATGACCGGAGCTGGTATGGGCGGGTCCTGGTCGAACGGGTCGAAGGGTTCTGTTCAGACGCGGAATGGCAGAGAGCGTACCAGGAGATCAACGAGATGGAAGAAGAGTATATCACTTCCAGCGGGGGTGCAATGGTAAAGTTCTGGATGGAAGTCAGCAAGGATGAGCAGCGCAGGCGGTTCCAGCAGCGGGCGAGTGATCCTTTGAAGATCCACAAAATCACCGATGAAGACTGGCGGAACCGGGAAAAATGGGATTTGTACGATGAAGCCATCGATGAGATGCTTGCGCGGACAAGTACGTCCATCGCACCCTGGACGGTCATTGAATCCGATGATAAATGGTATGCCCGCGTCAAAGCGCTGACAACGATCATTGACAGTACACGGGCACTCCTCTGAACCAGGCCTTACCGTATCCCACGGTGGAGCCCCGCAGCCTTTGCCCACCCGATCGCCAGGGCATATTCTATGGAAGTAATTTTCCTTCCCGCGCCGCACTGGCTGATCTCGTACTTCTGGCAGAAGTCGTACGAAAGGTTGCAATGCGTGGCAAAGAGGGTGCCCGAACCATTACTCCTGGCAAGCGGTACATCCTCCCCAAAATGCGGGCCGGAACGCGCAATGACCGGCAGAAGACCAGTCCTGCAGAATCCCCTATCTCCAAAGAGACGGTTTACCCGGCACCCGTGAGGGCAGACCGTACACGGTTCCAGCAGTTCAAGGCCACGGGCTGCCCGATCGACAAGTTCCCCCTATTCACTCAAGCCCACAAAATTCCGGGAGATCGTGCTCCTGCATTGCCATCCGTTATCGGAACAGGGCTTGTAGACCGTAAAAGTATTTATGGTTAATTTTTCCGGGCATCTGCGGGAGGCACGTGCCGGATGATCTTCCCGTCACGTGCCGTCACACGTCCGAGTGAACCGGACGCATGTGCAACAAGACCGTCAATGTCCATCGTTTCCTCACATTCTTTTATCTCTTCAAGTGAGGCCTTCGTTGCAGGCATCCGGGGGACTGCGCGGCAGGCAAGATCACCCGGGTGTGCATCGAATGTCGCGATCTTCCGGGCGAGCGTGATCGTCTCCTCCTTGTCATAGGTAATGAGGGGGCGGAGCACGGGGACAGTAACCGCTTCGGAGATGACCGAGATGTTGGCAAGCGTCTGGGAAGCGACCTGGCCGAGGTTCTCGCCGGTCACCAGCGCCTGTGCCCCTTCCTTTTTCATCAGGAGTGCGGCCACCCGGTGCATGAACCGCTTGCAGATCACGCACCGGAGCCGCGGCGGGATGCGGAGACGTTGCATAACGTCGTACAACGGTTCACTGTCGGCAACGAGCATATGGATATCGCTACCGGGACACCAGCAGGAAAGTTTCCGGTGGTTGTCGATCGCAGCAGCAAGGACATCAGCCCCTGCCCATCTCCCGCCATCCATATGCAGATGTATGATCTCGCATCCCCGCTTCATGACAAGCCACGATGCCACGGGAGAGTCGATGCCGGACGAGAGGAGGACAAGGGCCCCTCCCTGCGTGCCCCACGGCAGACCCCCGGGCGCCGCGATGCGGGAATCGTATACGAGCCCCCCGAAGTCCCGGACTTCGATAAAAATCTCGTAATCCGGATGGTCGAGATCGACGGTAAGGCCCGGGATATGATCCCATATCGCAGAACCGATACAGGTCCCGAGCTCCTGGCTTGTCGGGCCAATCTTCTGCTGGCGTTTCACGCGGACGGCAAAACTCATTCCGGCGGACAGGTGTTCTGACGCAAGGGAGATCGCTTCCGAACAGAGTGCTTCAGGTGTACTGCCTGTCCTTGAGCAGATGCTTACGTCCACGACGCCAAATACCCGTGATACAATACCGGCAATCTTTTCCGGCTGGTCACCGTATATCAGGATGCGCCCGCGGGGGGTTTCACAGCGTGCGGCAAGTCCGTTAGCAGAGAGTGCATGCCGGATGTTCCTCAGGAGCATGCCGATGAAGTGGTGTTTTACCGGATCGCTTTTTAAAAAAAGCTCCCCGTATCTCACCATGACGAGATGTTCCCTGCTCCCCATGTCTGTGCTCGAGGCCGGTCCCATATTCTTTCCATATATTGAAGGTCAGGCATGATAACGATTGGTGGTAATCCATGCAGCTTTAATCCGGCAGGACGGAATTATTGGGGCTGCTGTCCTCACAGTTTTGGCTCCTGATGAAAAAATCCTTTAATAACGAGTGGGAATAGTGTACTGAAATGGCGAAGAAGGCGACAAAAAAAGCTGAAGAAGCGCCGCTCAAGTTGTTTTACATCTTTTACAACCAGGAGCGGTGGGACAACTGGTTAAAGACCCTCTCGGAAGCGAGTTTTGATGCAGACCCGAAAAGCGAGGAGATGCCGGAAGGGTTCCGGATCCTTGACGGATTTTCTGTTGACATCACCCTTGCCGTCCTCAAGATCATCAAGCTCTACCAGAACAAGCGGTTCACCCGGGATGAAACCCTTGACAAGATTTCCGCTGTTGAAGCGATTGTCATGTCTGCCGCTCCCAGGAGTGATCTCGAAGAACTTGTCGGGATCCTCCAGCTCCCAAAACTCGTGCTCTTTGCCGGCAGCCGCAAATATATCCAGGGCGATTTTGACAAGGATATAAAAACGCTGGTCAAAAAAGGCAGGGACCAGATTGAGAAGGATATGGAACTTGCACTGGAGACTGCATCCAATATCGGTGCCGCGGTCATTGACGGTGCCACCTGCTGCGGGAAATATGTCAAGGAAGACCTTGAGAACCCGACCCTCTTCGACGAATGGCTCATCGAATGCGAGCGCATGAACGAGGCCATGGCCTCCCTCAAGAACTTCGATGAGTCAACGGGAGACGACGAGTGATCGCTGACAGGGCACGGTTCCGTCTTGCAAAGAAACTCGAACGGCTTGCCGGCTATCGCCTTCCCGAGCTTGCGTTCTCGGGAAACATGCTCGAGACCCTGTGCTCCCGCCTCAACTATGATGCACTTGACTTTGCAGTGAGGGAACAGGTCCTCGTGTTTTTCAATGATTTCCTGCGCTGTGATTGCCGCGACTCCCCGCTCTGCGGCTGCCCCGAGAAAAAATTTGCACAGAAAGTGATCGAGCTGCGGGAGAACGGGCTCGATCACCGGCAAATTGCCTCGTTCCTCCTGGACGAGTACGGGATCGAGGTCTTTCCCACCGACATCCTCTCGTTCCTGGAGGAATCGGTGCACGTGCTTGAAGCCATGTCGGACGTGGCACGCCTGCAGGACAGGAACGATCTTGCAAAAAAGACCGGCGAGCACATCCGGCTCATCGAACGGTAACTCACGCGCTCATCAGCCCTCCTGATAACGTCTCGCGGGACTATGTTATCGCGCCTCTTTTTCATGGAGTGTCGCTTTTGCATGGCACTTCGGGCAACCGACCTTGACCGGTCGCCGGGACCGCTGGAGCGAAGAGAGCCGGCTTCCCATATATGTCCAGGTGTGACTGCAACGATGGCAGGTCACGCGACAGCTTGTGTACTGGCATTCCATGATCAGAGAACCGTACCGGTCACGTATTAAGCAGAGGCAGGCGGGGGTCGAAAGTGAATCAGGATTGTTTTTTAGATCGCATCGTTTTTCCTACGAGAACCGGCGGAAGAGAATGATAGGTGGCGTATCTTTCCATGAACCTGCAGAAGTATGTTGGTAAAAAGTATCACTCCTTATGGCCATGGACGAGAACGATAGTGATAGTCCGTTCACTCCCGGCAGAGAGTGCCTCCTGCATAAGGTGCTCGCAGGACGTTTCCACGTTCTCACCGTTCTGAATAACAATCTCCGCGATCCGCTCTTTTCGGACAAAGTCATGAAGGCCGCCTGAACTGAGGAGCAGGAAGAGATTCCGGATATTGACGGTCACAAAGTCTGACTTCTTCAGCATGTGAGGCTCACCGAGAGTGCGGGAGATCATGTCCACCCGCTTCCTCTCTTCACCGGGTTTCCGGGATAGAAAATCCGGAACTTCCGGCTGGCCGGATGCCGGATAATCCACGGGTACCCGGATCGTATCCGGGCTGATCAGGTAGGCATTCCCCTCGCCGGTATCGAGAATCGTGCAATTCAGGTTATCATCGATGAGACCGGCGCTCAGGTGTGTCGCATCCCTGATCTTCCCCGGGGTCTTCCCCACATGCGCATTGATCCGGGTCTCGCTTTCGTACACGGCGGCCTCCAGGACTGCTGCCGGTGACCCCTTCTGGCGCTGCACGGATTCCTTGAGGCTGGAAATTGCAACTCCGCTTGCGGAACCCGAACCGGGAAGATCTGACAGCCCCTCAGCTACCCCAAAGACATGATATTTCCCAATCTTTTCAGCACAGAAGGCGTCATTATTCTCTGCACTGACCCATCGATCAGACAGGGCGAAGAAATGTACCTGGGCCATAGTCTCTGGAGGGTTATGCAGGAAAATAATACTTGTGATGCAGCCAATCCGTAACCGGATCGGCGGCAAAGCGCAGGACCGGAAGTGATATGGACAGATACGATGTTAAAAGAGCGATCCAGACGAAAACGAAATGAAAAGAATGCGAGGGATGGGATTCGAACCCAAGAACTCCTACGAGACTAGGCCCTCAACCTAGCGCCTTTGACCTGGCTTGGCTACCCTCGCCTTTGTGCCATAACAAAGAGGTTGTCTATCTAATAAAATCTTTGGCAAACAGTTTCTCTCCACGCACATCCCGGAACCACGACCTGAAGTCTCCGGACAATTGGTCTATACTGCAGACCTGCGTACGAAACCGGGAGATCCATCCGGTGACACCGGTGTCATCAGATCAGCATCGCTGTATATTTATATGCGTCATTCCCAGTGGTGAGTATGTGGTCTGACATCATCCACGAGTTTGCCGACTCCCCTTCCCAGAGCCGCGTGGTGCGGTTCCTGCTCGAGAACGGTTTTGGCGTAACGGAAGACGGGCGGATCAGCTGCAACGGGATCGAGATGCCTGCGACTGCCGTCGCAAAAGCAATCGGTTCCGATCGCAGGGTCGTCGATTCCACTGCGCGTCGCATTCTCGAACGGCCGATGCTCCGCGAGATCTTCCTCAATATGCGGGCCACGCCGGACCTGAGCAGGGTTGCCGAATCGCTCCGGTATACGGTTATCACCGTGCTGCCCCGGAACGCGAGCGAACGGGGCATTGTCGGTGCTGCGGTCCGGGTCCTCTCGGATTACAACCTCTCGATCCGGCAGATCTTCGTCACCGACCCCCAGTTCTCCGAAGAGCCAAAACTCGTCATCATTATTGAGGATGTCCTGCCTGACGGCGTCATTGAAAAAATCCGTGCGCTTCCCCAGGTAAAACAGGTCATCATCTGAAACGAGGGAGCCGGCTGGTAATACAGGGATTTAACGATAAAAACCAGTTTTTTCTGAGATAATTCTGATTTGATATGTCTTTGCGATGAACGCCGCCGCCCCGACGGGGCACCCCCCGCGGCGGTTCAGTGAGTAAAAGATAATTTTTTTTTAATAACACACTGTTAACTGTGAGAATGTAGAAAAAAGTTATAGGTGAATTTTGCCCTCGTCACGCATTTTAAGCAATCGAGTAACGAGTGCCCATAATGCTGTGGGAATGAATATTATACCCAAGAGGGGCAACAGCGTATTTGTGTCCGTTTCTTTTCACCTCCCTTTTCATCATTATTTATCCCCCCCATCCAAAGGACACAGTATCCCTTGTGATGGATTATTCTATGTCGCATATTAATGATAAATTATTGGAAGTAGAAACGAAAATATGGACCCGATTTAAGGAGAGTTAATGTAATAATTCGGAAATTACCAATACGGTGCCTAGAATGAAACCAAAGATGCCACAATATTTCACTCCTGCTGGTGAATTGGGATCAATTTTTATCCCAACCATGATTCCTATGAATACGAAAAGGCAGATAACCAGAATATATGCGGTTGCTGGCGAGGCTCCCATAATCTCGAATGCGTTAACAAATGGCGATAGAAATCCAGCCATAATGAATCATTTTTCTATTGCATTTTTATTCAATTAAGTTTTTTCTACTCGGTAAGTGTTCAGTAAGTTCATGGTTGCATATGAGCGTAGGAGCCTGAGAGCTGAAAATTTTTTATAAAAAACCTACCTGCCCCGCCATGGCTCGAAGAACCTGATGATTCTTCTCGATTTCGTGGTTCTGATGAACCGCTCAATCCCCGGAGAGGCCCTGAGGCGGGGAGCACTCACTATATCTGCCAAATCGTTTTGTGTTTGATATCCGCGGTCATGCCCGGGAATTACAGAGCAGCTCCACGTCCGCTGAAAGCCGGTACATCCGTTTGCGGGCCTTCCTTGGCAGGTGGATGGCAGAAGCGATGCTTTCATCAATCGTCACGCGCCGTGTGCCGGCGATGAGGTTGTCGGCATGCGTGACAATTTTTTCCTCGGTTGTCCGCGGGATGCAGTCCCGGGCCTCGAGGCCAAGGAGTGTGCACTCATCAGCAGTAAGGCCGGCCCCGGTATGACACTCCACAATCCGGGCTATCTCTTCGGAGAGACCCATTGAGCGCAACAGATCCGCCCCGATCTGTCCGTGTCGTATCGAATGAGTGGTACCTCTTCCGATATCATGGAGCATGGACCCGGTTTCAATGAGCGTGTAGTCTGCATCCGGGTTACGCCGGGCATATTCAAGGGCGCAGTCCCGGACTGCCCTGCAGTGGGCGATGACTTTTCCGCTGCACCCGGCATCGCGCAGCATATCTTCATACGATATTTCCGGATGATCAGGCATGACCCAGCGACTTTTTGATCGCCTCGATGCGATCCGTGAGAGATGTTAAGAGGACTTCATTGTCGAAGTGTCCCAGGGGTTGCCCGCAGTCCGGGCACTTGAAATCCGTATTCATCGCCTTCGGAAAGGTGAAGATGAGGTGGCAGTCCTTGCAGATATAGAAATCGTTCTCCTCCTCGTACCGTTCGCGGCGGGAGAGTTTGTCGAATACGAGCTCCATGTCTTCCCTGATTGCATCGTAGATGTGGTCGGTCCTCAGTTGCCAGAGATAGGTGAGCCAGCCGGTCTCATTGTTTTTTATCCGGTGATACTCGGCAAGTCTCTTCTCGTACAGGGTATAGAGGGTGTGTCGCACCGAGTTTAAGTTAATCCCCGTGCTTGCGGCAAGATCTTCATCGCTGTGCTCCCCTTCTGTCGGGAACCGCTCGAGCAGGTTGAGCCCTTCTTCCCCGACAAGGCGAAAAAGGTATGCGCGGATTGCCGGATTATTCAGCGTTTCTTCGGTTGGATCCATCAGCGCATATATTGTCGGACGGTGGTAATATGCTTATCCAGCACGGCAAGGGCACTGGCACGCGTCGTTCCCCACCCGTACACGCTGACCAGTGCCTGTCCGGCCTCGAAATGAGTCCCCGGCCAGGGAATATCTGCAACAAATGCCTTCAGAGGACTGAGATCAGCGGCAAGGGTCATGTCACGGTCGGCGAACAGGATGCTCCGGGCGGCAACCTGTCGTGGCCGGGGAACCGGCTCCGGGAGCCTGCCCCGGCAGGCACTGACATGGAGATCGAAGAGGTTGCACCCGCATGCCATCTCTACGGTATCGACCGTCCCCTGGAACCGGGGGTTGACTTCGATTGCCCATGCAGAGTCATCGCCGGCAACAAAATCGATGCCGATTGTGCCCCGGCATCCGCTGGCAGCGGCCACGTTCTCTGCTGCTGCCATCATCTGCCGGCACAGCGGGTGCTCAAAGGGCGTGACCGATCCGCAGAAACCGAATGCCGACTCGCCGCTGCCCCGGAGGTACTGTTCGTTTGCCGCTATGGCCCGGGCCCTTATACCGTCCGTGACACAGCAGACGCTGGCAGCGATACCGGCCACGAGTTCCTGCCGTATGAAGGGAACGTCGGGATAGAGCGCTTCCCACGCAGCCATCTCCTTCTTATCGTGGATGATCGCATTCCGCCACCCGCCGGCGCCCCGGCGGGGCTTGATCATGGCGGGGTATTCTCCGGGAGCCAGAAAGCGCGGCACGGGCACTGCACAGGCATCAAAAAAATGCTGGGTTTCGAGTTTATCGAGAAACCGTGCGATCCGGTCCCGCGGCGAACCGCACAGCGGGATTGTTGTCGGCAGGTCTTCCGCGCCGGACGTGGGTACGAACAGATCGAACGTGTGGCGGCGGGCGATCCGGCTGATTGCATCCGGGAGATCGTCGAGTTCGTCAAATTTTTCCCGGTCTTCCGTGCACCAGGCAAGGTCCTGGTCGCAGAAATGATCGACTGCACAGACCTCGTACCCGGCACGGTGGGCCGATTGCGCGACATGGCGTGTGGCAAAGCCGGCGACCAGCACCCGCCCTTTCACAACTCCTCCGTCCGTTTTCCGGCCTTCGAGGGGATGATGCGGATCTGCGCCCCATAAAACTCGTTTTTAAGCTCGCTCGCGGAGAAGAGGTGGTCGAGGAAGAGCGCAAGGCTCGAGATCTCGGAATGGGGCTGGCCGGTAACAGCCACATTATAATCGGCAAGGCCGTAGATCTCGCCCGGCACTTTCTCCGCCCCGACAATGATGAGGATCTTTGCCTGCGGCCGGATCTCTTCGATGATGTCCGGCAGGTTCAGCCCGTACATCGTGAGGTGGACGACGACTCCGCCGGCTGCCTTCCAGTCTTTTATGCAGGAGCGCCACTTCACGTTATCGCTGCAGAAGAATTCCCCGCCCCATCGTGCAGTCACATCCACGATGCTCTGCACGACGCCTTTATCGGACGCAGCAAGGTACATACCTCTCGCACCCAGCGCCCGGCCGGTGAGACCTACATGGGTGGTGACCCGCTGGTCGCGCTCAGGCCGGTGGCCGATCCGAAGAATAACCACTTCTTTTTCCGGCATGTTATTTTCTCTTCTCTTTGATCACACCGTTCTCGATAGTAAACGGGAAGTCCTTTTCGTGGTGTATCTGGTTGTGGATCAGGGATTCGCCGATGGTGAGCATCCTGACCTTCCCGCCGTTCCGTTCGATGAGGCAGTACCTCTCGAGACGTTCGAGAGATGCTTCTATCACGGACGGATCAAGGCCGCTTTTCCGGACCAGGACTTCTGCTGTAGACGATGCATCCGAAGGAATCAGGTGGTACACCAGCCAGTCCGTATCCTCTTGTTTCACCTGTATGCATTCCCCCCGGAGCCGAATAAGGGTTTTTGTCCGGAAGGAAGCGGGACGAAGGTTTTAACCGGGAGGTTTTTCTGGTGTTGCGCCGAATCAGTTGTGCATGAATGACGGCAGGTCCCGGACCCCTTATAGTGCCCTTGTCAACCTTGCCGACCGGTTGCTGGAAGACTGCGAGGACGATGTCGAATGCCTGGCGGTCCGTCTGGGCGGGCTTGATCCCGGGGTGCGCGACGAGCTGCTCACGTCAGATCTCCTGAACGCGTGGCAGGTATTCTGGTACTGCTTCCGCACCGACCCCGGCATCTTCCTCCGGGAGATGATGGATCTGGAACCGGCCTCCATGCTGGCGACCGGCCTGAAACTGGGCGAGATCGATCTTCTGGATCTCTTCTTCCTGATCAGGGACGATAAACCGTGGATTATCCTTGCCGATGGCGAAAAAACAGTAGCCTCCTTTTCGGGCCGGACCGCGTATGCAGATGCGATGAAGTACTGTGAGAATCCGGACAGACACAGTTAGATCTACCAATATACTCAGGCTATCATACAATAATTTATATTTTCAAGAATAATTTTGCCGGAAACAACCGGGGCAGTGATGCGATGTCTTGGCTCTCTGCCATACAATGGGCGCGGGCCGCAGCATAACCGGTCCCGGTAAAAAAATGATGGAGAACCAGATACGAATACACACAACCAGAAATTTATCCGGGCTGCAGCTAATGTGCCGGCTTTCATAAAGGGCAACCGTCCCGCGGCCAAGAGTATAACAGGATCTATTGCGCGATCACTACCGGATACGGTGCGAGGCGAAGTGCCCAGTATTTCCAGAAATTCCGGAGGCCGGCCATGACCCGCGGTCGTATTCCGGTTGAGGCGCTCAGGGTCGCAGAGCCGATCGCGGAGAAACGCGGGCTGGTCCAGCACTACCTGAGGGAACGTGGCTCGGTCTGTAACTTCACCATTATGAGTCCCGGCATCGTGGCGCACGTTGCACTCAGGTGCGTGCGCCGACTCTGCTGCACGGTCAAAGAGATCAGCAGGGACTGTGCCGCGGAGATCGGGGCGCTCCGGATCATCGCGTCTTCGAAAGAGATCTCCCGCGAGCTCTGGCTCTCTTCGCCCCGGTACGCGCTCCGGTTCTTCCGGGTCCTCGACAACGGGCTCATCGAACTCGGCCGTGACGGTGCGCCGCTGCCGGTCATCGGGTCTGCTCATCTAACGGCCGTTCAGCCCGGCGGAGTCCCGGCCGACAAAGCCGGAGAAAATTCTACAACTACACCTGTTAACCCTCCAACAGCAAATGGCGAGAAAAATTTGGCCGGAAAATCCGGAAAAAATTCTTCCGGTAAATCCGGTGAAGCCCCTACCGGACACGATGATAAAAATCCGGCGTGAGAATCCGGGAGGCAAAACCTGCAGGCATCCCCCGGCTCCCCCACGGGGTCATTCGGGAGAGAAGACGGGGAGGGACGATTCTCCTGACGGGTTCCCCCCCGACAAGATCCTCCGTCGGAGAACACTATCCCGGGGAACATCGATCCCGAGGTCCCCTGAGTTTTTCAAATCAGGCTCCTTTTTGCAAACAGGGGCCATTTTGGGCGATTTGTTCCGGGCCTAGATCCTCATGGAACTCGAAATGTGCGTAATTCGGAGAAAAAGGATGTAAATTCATTTTAATTCATCCGCTACGGGACCGGATACTAAAAAATCACACCGGTAACCCAAAAGTGCGCTAATGGGTTCATTTGGCTGAAAAACACCCTTTTTTCACAGGGGGTAGGAAGCGAAACGGACAGACCCCCTGTTTTCCGGATCGGGTTCACGTCAGAGAGGGCAGGTTCTCCGTCGAAGAGTCTTATGGACTCCCCTCCTCCTCCGGGTCTGATAACCTGTCGGACGTCGGAGAATTCCGGGTTCTCCTGTGGCAAGGCAGGTTTGTGGTCACGGGTCTGATTGATCTCTGCCCGATGTTTTCTCTCAAATGAGAAAAAAATCATGGCGGGACCGGTGAATTTTTTATGAAGTTGTAGAAAAATTTTCCGGAAAAAATTTTAAAATTTTTTTTTGCACCGGATTCTATTCTCATTAAACCATTGGGCTATCCAAACTTGGTACGAAAAAATCTCCCTCATCTGCCATCGGGTTCACCAATTCTTTTCACTGACGGTCCCCCGCGCTGATCAGCTGCTCATCCACAACCGCGGGAACGAGCGGCGGCAGCACTCCCCACTTCACCGTTACGTCTCCCATGATCGCGAAAACCCCGTACACTTCACCGGGATCGATCCGGTCGAGCACGCTCCGGTCGTCCGGTCGGATCTCGTTGCAGACAGCAGTCGCCCACGCGTCGGCAAGCGCGACATTGCGGGAGAAGACAGTGACCGCATCGGCAATGCCGAACGAGATGGAAGGTCCGACCGTAGCCGAAGAGGTGCAGATGCCCAGCACCCGGTCCTGGGGCGGGACAATAAACGCAATCCGGTTGGAGAGGGCCGCCTCCCCGGCATGGATCCCAACCCGTACCGGGCGATCCGCGATGAGGGCGATGTCGCCGCCGTTATCGATCACGCCGAACAGTGCACCGGCCTCTTTCATTGCCTCCACGCCGGCCCATGCGATTGCGCCGGCCACCGCCGCCATCGGGCCGACCCCGGCTTTCCGGGTTGCATCCGCCATGCGGACGATCACCTGGTCATAAGAATCCGGGACATAAGGATCAAACGTGGCGGCAAAAAAAGGGTCGCGGGCGATGTAGGCCTCCAGTTCCTGCCGCGCCTCAAGCATGCCGGCTGTGGCTGCCTTTACCTGAGCCGGGTCATCCGCGAGGATCGTTGCAATCGTTTCCCGGAACCGGAACGGCACCCGGATCATAGCGGCAGGGTCAGCGCACGGTGCGGGCAGGCATCGATGCATTTCCCGCAGAGGATGCACTTCTCCTCTTGAAGTACCAGTTTCCATTCCGGATCGAACGAGAAGACCTCACGGGGGCAGACGCTGATGCATGCCCCGCAGTCCACGCATTCGCTGTCGTTGAGGTTGATGCCGTGCTCAAGGATCCGCACCTGTGCCCCGAGACCCGTCATGGTGTCGCGGACGAGCCGGCACTGGTCATCGGGGACATCGATGAGCGCTTCGCCTTCGGAGGAGTCGATGTTCGCCCGCTCTACGTTGATCAGGACGCCCGTGTCACGGACCACCTGTGCGATGATCGGTTTGCGCCCCTTGCCCCGCGAGAAGTTGACGAGGAGTTTCATTTCAGCCACCTCCCGCCCAACAGTTTACCGAGGTCCATGGCCGTGAGGAGGGCGATGACGTGGTGCTCTGAGTCCACGACCGGCAGTGCGCTGATATTGTTCTGTTCCAGTTTCTGGATCGCGATATCGACTGCCTCATCCGGCGTTGTCGTGATCACTTTCTTCTTCATAATGTCCCTGACCAGGTGGGCCTTACCGGGATTTGCCACCGCTTTTGAGACATCAAACGTCGTGACGATGCCGACCAGGACTCCCTGCTCGTTCACCACCGGGAGGTGGTTGGTCTCGCCCTTGAGGAGTTTCTTTGCCGCGGTCCGGATCTCTTCGGTCTCGCCGATCGTGATCACGGAACGGTCCATGATGTCCAGCACGCGGGGGCCTTTTTTTGTCTCGTGCATCGGTCGTGCTGTTTTGTGGGGATCGATGGCGCGGGTCGGGAGCGCAAGCTGCATGTTTCCTTTTTCCACCCATTCCTTCAGCTCGAGCGCGACTTTACGTGCCCTGCGGAAACTGGAAAGTGAGGATGTCCTCACCTCTTCGCCGTTGAGCTCGACCGTGCCGCTGCGGAGTTCCGCGTAGGTGACCTTCCGCATGGCCGGGCGGGAACGGCTTGGTATACCGTAATCGAGAATGTCGACCGATATGTCCTGGTCGCGGACCGCCGTGGCACGGACCACATCGATGTCGAGTACCGGCAGCGGCACGCCAAGACCGACATAGAGCGTCACGCCATAACCCGACATGGTCGCCGCCCGCAGGTACTCCGGCGACATCTGCTTGAGGTCCCCGGTCACCATCAGTGTCCCGAACCCCCCGGCAGGGGAGTGCTGGGTGCCTTCGCCGATCACCATGCCCGGCGCACCGCAGAGGAAGATGGGGACGCCGCTGCCGATCAGCCGGAATTTCGGGTCGTTCGATATCGGGTTGAGGACACCGGCTCCCGAGAACGTGATATTGCCGCAGCCGGGAAGCAGCGTCCCCATGTAGGTATTGAGGACGCGGTCCGTCGTGTTCGTTGCGGCATTGTAGCGCTGGTAGGCATTGCGCGGGTTGCACATGATCGCCTGGTTGAGGTTTTCCAACAGAAGATCCGTCGTGATTGTCCGCCGCGGGTAACAGTCGGTACCGTGGGAACTTGCGCGCAGCTCCACGGATTTTCCCGCCACGAGATCCTCGATCACGTGCGCCCCGCCGTACTCGGCCTCACGTGTATCGGACTGCTGGGTGGCGCCGATGTAGGTATCAACGGCCGCAAGTCCACCGTAGGCTTCAACATTGTTCAGCCAGATCCGCTCCATGCGGATCGGCGGTTCGGCATGGCCAAAGTTAAGGAACGCACCGGAAGAGCACATCGCCCCGAAGGTCCCGGTCGTGACGACGTCAACCTCCTTCAGCGCTCCCTCTTCCCCGAGTTCGGCGACGATCGCGGGCATCTCCTCAGCGGTGACGACCCGGGCATTTCCCTCGCGGATGCGTTCATTGATCTGCCCGATGGACTTGTGCATATCCCCAAATATGCTTTTATGAATATTAAAAATGTTTGCTATTACCTTTAGTAATAAATGCTATTTAATCCCGGACATCCATGATCCTGTGTATGAAAGTGCAGGCCTTCATTGAGGAGATGGAACGGCTGGCTCCACCCGACCTGGCCGAGGACTTCGATGCAGGAAGGATCGGACTTATTGTTGAAGGAACCCCGGAGTTCTCCACGGTCTGCTGTGCCCTTGACGCGACCCCGGCCGTGGTTAAAGAGGCCATCCGGATGAAAGCCGGAATGCTCGTCGTCCACCATACGCCCCTGTGGACGCCCATCACGGCCGTGACCGGCAGCACCGCAACCCTCATGCGCGACGTGCTCCCGGCCGGCCTGAACATCTGGGTCATGCACACCAATTATGACCGGGCTGATGAAGGCGTGAATGATGCACTCGCCGAGCTCCTCTCGCTCAGTGACGTATCCCCCCTGTCGCTGGGGCGGATCGGTACCTGCACGATCTCCCCCGCCGAGATCTCCCGGCGGCTCGGCTGCCCCCTGCGTGTCTGGGGAACTCTGGGGTCCATTAAACGACTGGCGATCGTGGCCGGCAGCGGATTCGATCCCGGATTCCTCACGGAGGCAAAGGAACGGGGAGCCGATACCTTCCTCTCCGCTGAAATGAAACATGCCGTTGCACGCTCCGCTCCCCTTCCCTGCATCGAAGCCACGCACTATGCGCTCGAGGCACCGGCCATGGTGCGACTGGCAGACCGGCGCGGGTGGCACTATATTGATGATCCCCCGGTCCTCCATACCCTCCCATGAGCGATGTCTGGCAGCACCTTGCGGAGCAAAAGAGTCTCGATGACGAGATCCGCAGCGAGATCGAGACGGCCTTTGGCGCCCGGGGGAAGAAGGCGCTCGTGGCGATCGATGAAAGGAAAGTGAAGAGGTACCTGGACTTTTTTGTAGTCGACGGCAGGACTGCACATTATATTGTCGAAGAGGATTTCTGCACCTGCGGGGATTTCATGTACCGGGGCAGGACCTGCTGGCACCTGCTGGCAGTCAGGATCGCTGCGGCCACCGGCACGTACCAGTCCGTGGACAGCTGGTACCAGGACCAGATGAAATCTTCCAAAAAACCTCACGAGCAAAACCTAGATTAGCGTTTGTAGTCAATAGTACTGACGATACGTGTTACTTATGCTCGAAGAGGAATACCAGCTTGATTATTTTAAGACGCAGGGGTTCACCCGCAAGATCTGCAAGGCCTGCGGCTCTGCGTTCTGGACCCGCGACAGCTCCCGGGAGATCTGCGGGGATGCGCCCTGCGAACCCTATAATTTCATCGGCGACCCGATCTTCCGGCCCCACAACCTCGACACGATGCGCGAGGCATTCCTCTCGTTTTTTGAGAAGCAGGGGCACACCCGTGTCGAGCGGTACCCGGTCGTTGCCCGGTGGCGCGATGATATCTACCTGACCATCGCGTCCATCGCGGACTTCCAGCCGTTCGTGACCGGCGGTATTGTGCCGCCGCCCGCAAACCCGCTCACCATCTCCCAGCCGTGCATCCGCTTAAATGATCTTGACTCCGTGGGACGGTCGGGCAGGCACCTGACCACCTTCGAGATGATGGCGCACCACGCGTTCAACACACCCACCGAAGAGATCTACTGGAAGGACCGGACCGTCGAACTCTGCGACCAGTTCATCGCGTCCATCGGCGGTGATATCAACCGTGTCACTTACAAGGAACACCCGTGGATCGGCGGCGGCAACGCCGGGCCGAGCGTCGAAGTGCTGATGGGGGGTCTCGAGATCGCAACGCTGGTCTTCATGAGCCTCGGCCGGCAGAAAACTGCCGGGAAGGGCTACGATCTGAACGGTGAGATGTATTACCCGATGAAACTCCGTATCGTGGATACCGGGTACGGTCTCGAACGGCTGGTCTGGGCTTCGAAAGGCTCCCCCACGATCTATGATGCGGTCTTCCCGGAGATGGTCAGCCACGTCATGAATTCCGCGGGGCTCAGCCACATGCTCGACAACAAGGAATATACGAAGATCCTTGCCCTGAATGCGAAATTTGCCGGTCTCATGGACATCTCGGGCACGAACCTCTTCAACCTCAGGAAGAAAGTGGCGGCGGCAATCGACGTCTCGCCCGAGAAGCTGGACAAGATGATCACACCTGTCGAGAAGGTGTACGCGATCGTGGACCACACCCGCTGCCTTGCCTTCATGCTCGGCGACTGCATCGTCCCCTCCAATGTCCGCGAAGGCTACCTCGCCCGCCTCGTCATCCGGCGCACCCTGCGCATGATGAACGATCTCAAAATCGAAGAACCGCTTGCCGACCTGATCGAGCAGCAGACGCGGATCCTCGGGGACCGGAAGTTCGAGCAGGATATCGCTGTTGTCCGCGAGATCGTGGACCGCGAGACCGAAAAATATGCCTCCACGCTCGAACGCGGGACGCGGATCGTCCA
>Ga0187861_10000382_pt1 | contig 52986 bp, 44 predicted proteins | sample June2016WEW_10_1_3_FD_132986 | JGI IMG/M metagenome (GOLD analysis project Ga0187861, IMG submission 132986) | Peatland microbial communities from SPRUCE experiment site at the Marcell Experimental Forest, Minnesota, USA - June2016WEW_10_100 | ecosystem: Environmental > Terrestrial > Soil >...
ATGTTGCGCAAGAATATACAAATCGTTCCGGATATCAAGAGAAAAAAGGTGTGTGGGGATTTCAACCATTCGTATCAAATGATTTGTCGCGCAAAGCTTCCACAATGGCAGTAGACAGCGTGTCCGAGCCATTCCAATATGAATCGGGCTGGTCAATTATTAAAACACTTGCCAAAGATAGTGCACATGTGAAAAGTTTTGAAGATGCGACACCGGAGGTTGCAAGCGGTTATCAAGAAGCGGCATCAAAACAACGCGAACAAGATTGGGTAGAAGCTCTAAAGAAAAAATATCCGGTGACCATTAATAAAGAAGCTTTGGCAGAAGCATTTAAAAGGAAATGGGTTGAATCTCAGTAAGTCTTTTTTCGCTTTTCTACTTGTTATAACGGCAATCGGTTGTTCTAAGAATGCGCCGGACAAGACTCCTGTTGCCCGCATCGACAATCAGACGCTGGCTCTGGAAGAAATCCGTGCGCACCTTGACACAACACGCGAGCCGTCACAGGCACAAATTCAGCAGTATATTCAACGCTGGCTCACGGAAGAATCGTTATATCGTGAGGCAATAGACCGTGGTCTCGACCATACAGATGAAATGAATCAAAAGGTGGAGGATGTTCGGAGACAACTCGCAATCAATGCACTGTTAGAAAAAGAAGTGTACTCCCAACAGACATCAAACTTCTCTGCGCAAGATATTCGTCGATATTACGATACGCATGTTAAAGAATTTAACGTAATGCAGGATATAGCGTTAGTCAGCTTTGCACTTTTTAAGAATCGAGACGTCGCAACAGAATTTCGCAACCTTGTATTAAAAGGAACTCCGTGGAATTCTGCACTCATTCAACTGGCGCAATCGATTGTGATGCGTATTGATTCATCTTTCCAGACTCAGGCAACCCTAATGCCGCCAGAGTTATGGCGAGTCGCGTCAAAATCGACAAACCGCGAGCTTTCGTTTCCAATAAGTACTGATAATGGCTACTATATTCTCGTAGTGTGGAAATTTATCAAGCAAGGGCAGACAGCAGATGTACCTTTAGTGGAACAAGAAATCCGCGGGCGGCTGACTGTCGAACGAAGGCGCCAGATGTATGGTCAACTCGTTCAAAACCTTCGAGCAAAACATGCAATTCAAGTATTTGTTAGCGCGGCGTCTGATTCGGGAAAGTCTAAAACCGAAGAATAGGAAAATGTATGAGGCAAGTTTGCAAGTTCATAGTGTATCTTTCTCTCTTGATTCCTGCTGTATTGTCGGCTCAAACACTTGTTGATCGGATTGTTGCGGTAGTAGATAAAGAAATTATTACTGAATCGGAGTTAAACGAACGTGTTACATTTCTTGCGGTGCAAAACCGCATAGATCCGAACCAAGTCGGACTGCGCATGCAAGTGCTTGATGGGCTAGTTTCTGAAAAACTCGTTCTTGCACAAGCATTGATTGATAGTGTCGAAGTGACAGAAGACGAAGTAACTCGTGCGCTTGATCAGCAAATAGCAAACTTCGTTCGGCAGGTTGGATCTGAACAACGTGTGGAACAAATGTACGGAAAACCTATCAGCCGCATAAAGCGGGAGTACCGAACCGAAATAAAAAATCAACTGCTCGTACAAAAGATTCGGCAACAACGCGAAGCTGCAATTTCGGTAACGCACCGTGAAGTGGAAGATTTTTTTGTATCGTTCAAAGATAGCCTTCCGCAGGTTCCGGAGGAGTTCGAGTTGAGTCATATTTACATTGTACCGAAACCCGACACGGCAGTAGAGATAAAGACACGTATTGTAATGCAATCTATTCTTGACAGCATTCATGCCGGTGGAGATTTTGCGGACTTCGCAAAACGTTATTCAACGGATCCAGGTTCAGCCGCCAGTGGTGGTGACCTCGGCTGGGAAAAACGCGGAGTGTTTGTCCGTGAATTTGAAGAAACTGTGTTTGGGATGAAAGAAGGCGATGTTTCGCGCATTGTGAAAACGCAGTTTGGATTTCACATCATCCAATTGCTCGGCAGGCGGGGTGAATCGGTTCATGCGCGTCATATCCTTATGAAGATCGAGAAGGGACCTGCAAGCGATTCTGCGGCAGTCGATACACTACAGGTTCTTCGGAATAGAGCGCTCAAAGGCGAATCATTTGCAGAATTAGCAAGTAAATATTCCGAGGATGAGGACACAAAAACCATAGGCGGCGATTTAGGTACGCTGACTGCCGACCAGCTCCAGCTGGATTTTGCAAGACAAATTAAAGAAATGAAATCGGGAGAAATTAGTGAACCACTTCGCTCGGTGGTAGGGTCCTCGTACGGCTTCCATATTGTTTGGATGCGTCGACGAACAGCACCGCATGCTATTAATTTGCACGACGACTTCAAACGCATTGAACAGCTTGCGCTCTATATGAAGCGGAATAAACAAAATGCGGAATGGATTGATGAATTGAAAAAAACTATTTATGTAGATATCCGACTCTAATTGGCGGTGCATATACAACACAGAACACTGGTGAAATTGTGGCGAAAATAATAAGACCAAGCGATGATGTGGAATCCGTAAAACGACTCACGAAGGCGTACGCAAACCTGCGGACTGAAATCGGCAAAGTAATTGTTGGACAAGACACCGTCATCGAACATCTCTTCATCACGTTGCTTTCGCGCGGGCATTGCCTGTTAATCGGCGTACCGGGATTGGCGAAAACACTTCTGATAAAAACGCTGGCACAAGCGCTGGATTTAAAATTCAGCCGTATTCAATTCACGCCTGATCTCATGCCGAGCGATATAACCGGGACGGAAATTATCGAAGAGAATATTTCCACAAGAACAAAGGCGTTTAAATTTATTCACGGACCGGTGTTTGCCAATATTGTTCTTGCCGACGAAATTAACCGCACACCGCCGAAGACGCAAGCTGCACTTTTAGAAGCAATGCAGGAACATCACGTAACAGCTGCCGGTGAAACCTATGTACTAGATGAACCATTCTTCGTTCTTGCTACTCAAAATCCGATTGAGCAGGAGGGAACGTATCCGTTACCCGAAGCCCAGCTCGATCGGTTTATGCTCAATCTCTGGCTGGACTATCCGTCGTTCGCCGAAGAAGTTCAAATTGTTAAATCCACAACCAGCAAATATGATGCATCGATAAAGCACGTTCTTTCTTCCAGCGATATAGTCGAGTTTCAAAATCTTGTACGCAGTGTACCTGTTGCAGATAACGTCATTCAATTTGCAGTTAGGTTGGCAGATCGCACAAGACCATCCTCGCCTGACGCACCTGCTTATATTAAAAATTGGATTCGTTGGGGTGCAGGCCCACGTGCATCACAATATTTAATTCTTGGCGCCAAATCGCGTGCGATTCTTCATGGACATTTCACACCGGATATCGAAGATGTAAAAACGATTGCTGGACCAGTGCTGCGTCATCGTCTTGTGACAAGTTTCAACGCAGAGGCAGAAAGTGTTTCAGCAATTCAGATTGTAGAAAAATTGGTTCAGGATGTGAAATTGTAACTGAAAATCTGAGAAGCATAATGCGAATATTAAATACAGCGATGCTTCTTCTTGCCTTGGTTACAGTTGCTTCAACAGCGCAAACCAATCACTACTGGATTGTATTATGTAATAAAAGTGTTTCGTTTTCTCTTCAGAAGAACTCACAGCTTCTTGGAATTACGGAACGGGCACTCAAGCGCCGCGCGAAATCTCTTCCTCCCGACAGATTGGTTGATGAATTTGATTTTCCAATTTCGGAATCTGTCCTATCTCAAATTAAGCAAACGGGAGTGAAAATCCGTACTGTGTCGCGCTGGTTGAATGCCGTATCGGTTGAAGCATCACCGCAGCAGCTCGAAACGTTAAATGCCTTGCCTATAGTTTCTAAATCAGAACCGGTGGTGCAATTCAAACACTTATACCCGCTGCCATCATCAGTTCTACTGCCGTCGCTTCTGAAATCGTCAAGCATTCAGGGATTGGACTACGGGCTATCTATAACGCAACTTACCAATATGAGAGTTGTTGATCTTCATGCGATTGGTGTGAATGGTACAGGTGTTCTTATCGGTATGCTGGATGATGGGTTTAACAATTACCGAACACATGCAGCATTAAAAAATATTCAAGTAATTGCAACGTATGACTTTATTCATAACATTGTTGATGTTTCCGAACAACCATGGGAAGACACAACGAGTCCGGGTCAAGGAAATCACGGTGCGGGCACGTTATCCGCTGTCGGTGGATTTGATAACGGACATATGATAGGTGCAGCATACGGCGCTTCATTTCTTCTTGCAAAAACAGAGATGGACAGCAGCGGGAGTACAGCAGATTTCAGCAGCGAAGAAGATACATATGTGGCGGGTCTTGAATGGGCCGAGCGTCTTGGTGCTGATATTACATCTTCTTCGTTGGGATACAAACAATTTGAAGACCCACTTTTTTCGCCCTTACCGTACTATACGACAAGCGATATGAACGGAAGAACAACAAAAGTTGCAAGAGCGGCAGTGATCGCTGCGAGAAAAGGTGTGCTTGTTGTAACAGCAATGGGAAATGATGGATATATCAGCGGCAAGGGTAATCAATCTCAAAGGGCAGACACAACACTCGATTCTCCTGCTGATGCAGATAGTATTGTCTCCGTGGGTGCAGCATCGTCGGATGGCGAACTTGCAGTCTTCAGTGGATGCGGTCCAACGGCTGATGGCAGAATAAAACCGGAAGTAGTTGCACAAGGCGTGGGAGTATATTGGGCTGATGGTACAACGACGACAGGTTATGAAACAGTCAATGGTACTTCATGTTCTACGCCTCTAGTTGCTGGTGCAGCCGCGTTAATACTTTCTGCACATCCCCAACTTACGAATATGCAAGTACGCAGTGCATTAATGAGAACGACGGTTCAGAGAAAAGATGGAACATCGGAAACTGTAACATATCCAAATAACTATTACGGTTATGGATTTGTTGATGCGTATGATGCTGCATTATCCGCAGGCCCTGTTTTCAGCAATATTCCTAAGGTGACTACAGTCAACAATCAATTGGTTGTTTCTACATTCATTATCTCGGATACTGGAATCTTAAACGATTCATTATTTCTTTATTATAGTATCAATGGAAACGCTTTCAATCGTGCTCATCTTCAACCTACAAGTAATGCTCATGAATTTAGTGGTTCCATCCCAAATTTTTCTAATACAGTTTCGGTAGTGGGATATTTTTCGATATACGACAGCACAAATCAACATTACCTCTACCCATCTATCGATACGATACAACATTTACTTACAATTGAAACACCTCTGCTGCAAAATTACGCGTTATCACAAAATTATCCTAACCCGTTTAATGGTGAAACAACAATCTTATTTGAATCTCCAGTGAAAGAAGAAATAGAAGTGATTGTGTTCAACGTCCTGGGTCAGAAAGTGAAGATAATATATCATGGACAATCTGTGGTAGGAACAAATACATTCCATTGGGAAGGAACTAATGAGCAAGGAATACGAGTTGCAACGGGCGTATATTTTGCTCACCTAAAAACACCGCAGACTGTTCGTTCTATCAAAATGTTATATCTCAAATAATTACTGCCGATGCCGGAGCTTCATCTTTCTCTTTTATTCCACCTCGTTTTACTTCTGCTTGCCGCCGTATGTTCCATTATGTTATCGTGGTTTGTGTACCGCAGCACCGTGCCGCCTGTTTCATCTGTAAAACGGTACGCACTAATTTCTCTCCGGAGTATCGGATTATATTTATTATTCCTTCTTCTTGGTGAACCGCTGCTTTCGCTCGTTACTCATTCTGTTGATCAACCCATTATTGCAGTACTTGTGGATAATTCTCAAAGTATGGCAATAACCGACCGAACAGGGCGGCGAGATGAAACGCTCAAATCAATTCTCCGTTCTGATGTATGGAAACGAATCAGCAAAGATGGAAGATTGAAGTATTCAATATTTGATGCAAAAGTCAGAACTCTCGCAGCTATCACCGATGATTCGTTGACATTCAAAGGCGAAGTGACCGACATAGCAGAAGCGTTGAAATCGGTTAAGCAAACTTCTGCATCATCCAATCTACAAGCCGTTGTGTTAATCACAGACGGTAATTCAACAATCGGGATGAATCCATTGTATGAAGCAGAAGAATTAGGGGTGCCGGTGTTCACTGTTGGTATTGGCGATACAGTCGAGCAGAAAGATCTTCTTATCCGCAAAGCGCTGACAAATGAGATCACATATGCTGGGACCAAAGTACCTGTAAACGTAACGGTGCATAGCGCTGGATTCAACGGCGAACGAGTGCAGGTATCTCTTCGTAATGGTGCAACAATACTTGATGAGAAATCATTAACATTAAACAGCGGTACATGTGATTATCTTATTCCACTCTCGTTTGTGACGGAGAAAGAAGGGATGCAGAAATTTACAGCAGAGGTCTCGAATCTTCCGGGAGAACTCACACCGCAGAATAATCGTATGAGTTTCTTCGTTAAGGTTCTGAAGAGCAAGCTGCGCGTTGCGCTGATTGCCGGCACACCAAATCAGGACGCGGCGTTTATCCGGCGTGCTATAGCGAGTGACAAAAATATTGAAATAAATCCGTTCATTGAACAGAACGATGGACAGTTTTATGAAAACATTTTGAATGAAGATGCATTGAAAGCGGTCGATTGTATCGTACTTGTTGGATTTCCAACAGAACATAGCAATTCGCACAGTTTGCAAATGATTTTAGCTGCTGCGGCCATAGAAAAACCGTTTCTGATAATACTGAGCAGAACTATTGACTTTGGCAGACTCCACACGCTGGACCAGTTGCTACCATTCATTGTTGAGAATGTTACAAGCAATGAGCTTCAAGTCTTTACCGCGGTTCCTGAAATTCAGCGGAATAATCCGATCTTGAAAATTAGTACAAGTAGCGACAATGTTGAATTATGGTCCAAACTTCCACCTGTATTCCGCCTTCAGGGAAACTTCCATTCAAAAGTCGAATCGGAGATTCTTGTTACTATTCGTTTACAATCAATTCCGCTTACTGATCCATTTATTGTGGCAAGGAACGTGAACAAAAAGAAATCTATCGCAGTGCTCGGTTACGGTTTGTGGCGTTGGAACATGTTGTCGGATGCGGGAGGTGGAACGGATCAAATTCTAGAGCATTTCGTCAACAACGCCATCCATTGGCTGACTACGAAAGAAGATTCACGTAGAATTCGAGTGCAATCATCCAAGCATATTTACACAACACAGAATGCGATTGAATTTACTGCTCAAGTGTACGACGATAATTATCAGCCATTGGACGATGCCAATATTGAAGTGCGCGTGCAAAATGGAAGTGAAACAAGTTCGATAGTATTGAACGCACTTGGCAGTGGCCAATATCAAGGTGAGTTTGAATCTTTACGAGAAGGCGATTATAAATTCATAGCAACGGTGATGGTTAACGGAGCGGCAATTGGCAGCGATCAAGGCACATTCTCTGTCGGCGGTCAAAATGCAGAATTCTTTGAGACACGAATGAATAAACCATTGCTTCAACAGATTGCCGCACAGACAGGCGGGCAATATTATGATAATAATAATTTCAGATCGCTTGATCATGATATCACAAGGATGCAAAATTTTAAGCCTCGTGACGTAAGTAAATCAGCGGAAATTGAAATCTGGAATTCCAGATGGATACTTGCACTTGTTATTTTCATCTTTGCGCTCGAATGGTTTTTAAGAAAGCGAAATGGAATGTTATAAAGAAGGAATCATATGAAGTTTTCACGATATTTAACATGGCTGGTAGGATTTCTCATTTTTGTCTCTCATATCTCATATCTTAAATCTCAAACTGCTGATCGACACCATCCGTGGTGGGTAAATCTCGGAGCTGGCCCGGCATTAGTTAGCAGTACTTTTGCGATGAGCGCTGGTATGGAGTACTGTTATCAATTTGACCAAAGCGTTATCACTGCACGGATACTTGGCGTAACAAACAAAAATCCAACTGTGCAAGAGATCGATCAGTCATATACAATCTACAAAATGGCAGACTATGGAATTCTTTACGGACCAATTTGGCAAACGGATTATGGCTATTTCTCTGCTGGTGCCGGAATTGGATTGGTGCGCGCAGCATACGAGACGCCAATTAATATTGTAACAAATACGAGCATAAGTTTACCGATTGAGGCGCAATGGTTCTGGCGTTTTACCACTTACGCCGGGCTTGGTGTTTATACTTATGCAACCTTAAACTATGAAAAGCCGTTATATGGTGTGATGGTGTGCGCTCAACTTGGAGCTTGGTGAATAGCGGCAACCGACAAACCATTCGATCATCTCTGTTGAAGAACGATGCACAATTAACGAAATGTCATCCAATGCACTTCACTGCATTTTTTTTTATCTTGATTTCAACATGACTCGGTTTTATTCACTATTATTCTTTTTTATTCTTCTTGTCGTTGGATCGGCACACGCACAAACAGTATCTGCAGATACGACGAAGGTACGGAGTTCTGTTCAAGATACGACCAAACGCAGTGCGAGCGCAGGCGTTGACACTGTTGTGAATTATTCCGCAAAAGATTCCATAATTTATTCCCTACGTACTCGATATATGAATTTATACGGCAAGAGCGAGATGCAGTACCAAACTATTGGCTTAAAAGCAGAACGCGTGAATGTGAACTGGGATAACGCTACACTGATTGCGCATGGTGTGCCGGATACCGTGAAAGCTGATTCTGTAATTGGCAAACCGATTATGCGCGATGGCAGTGAAGAGTACAAAGGCGATCAGGTGAAATATAATTTTCGCTCGCGGAAAGGAAAGATTACTATTGGCAACACGCAAATGGACAACGGGTACTATGTTGGCGATCAAATTAAAAAAGTGGAACCCGATGTGCTTTGTGTCGCAGACGGTATTTATACAACGTGCGATTTAAAAGATCCACATTTTTATTTCGGCAGTCCGAAGATGAAAGTATTTGTACGCGATAAAGTTGTGGCGGAGCCCATATACTTATACATTGCAGATGTTCCTGTATTTGCTTTGCCATTCGGGGTATTTCCTGCACACGCTGGACGTTCATCCGGTTTAATCGCTCCAGCATATGGCGATGACAATCGGTATGGATGGTATCTAAGTCATTTAGGATACTATTGGGCTGCCAGTGATTATTGGGATCTGGCAACAAAGTTTGATTTATACTCTCGAGGACGATGGCAAAATCAAACAGACATTCGCTATGCACTTCGGTATAACTTTGGCGGCAGTATTACTGCCCGAATAACCAGCACTCCAGAAGGCGAACCGAGCGACCCAGGCTACAATAAATCGCGCGACTATTATGTGAACATCACGCATGGACAGCAAATTAGTCCGTCATCAAATCTCAGTGTCAATTTCACTTTTATGAACAGCGACTATTTTAGAAACAATAGTTTCCAGGAAAGTGAAATTCTTCAACAGAATATGGAATCGTATGCCACTTATTCAAAGAGTTGGGAATCTTCTAACCGATGGTTGTCTATCAATGTGTCTCGCGATCAAAATCTGACTACCGACGAAACCAGCGAAATTCTCCCATCGATCGCTTTTAATCAAGGAACAATCTTTCCATTTCGCAAGCAAACGAAAACACGCGGGCTTTCAACTACTCCAGAATCCGATTTAAGTTTTGTTGAACTTCTAGGATTTAGTTACAATGCAAACTACAATAATACTCTCCATAAAAGCCCCTCGACAATTTCGGCTAAACAGGATACATCGCAAGTAGGGCTCAGCACCATTAGTGATTTTACAAACACGAATACGCAATCGCTCTCGCAAAATATTTCGCTCAGCATTTCTCCCAAGCTTGGCTATTTCACCGTGTCGCCATCTTTATCATTTAGTGATGCAAGGACATGGACGCAGGCAAAGAGCCCGGTTATCGACACTGTCGACAGTCTGCGTGTATATAACAGCAGTAAAGATCGGGTTATCCAAGGGAATCTGAACACCGGCGTTAACGTGAGTACCCGGTTCTATGGAATGTTCCAGCCGAATATTTTTGGTATTACAGCGTTTCGTCAGACGGTAACACCAACGTTCGGTTTGTTCTATAATAAACAGATCTACGGCGACAACATACCGAAGTATTCGATGACCGGTTCATTCAGCGTCGGAAACAACTTCGAGATGAAATATCAAAAGAGCGACAGCGCAAAGACGGAAGATAAAATACAGTTGCTCAATCTCGGTGGTAGTTTTAGCTATAATTTTGCGGCGGACTCAATGAAATTCAGCGATGTAATTATTAACTACCGAACAGCCATCGGACAGTACCTCGACATTTCTGGAAGTGCAGATTATAATCTTTATGTCTTTGATCCAGCAGCAAACAACGGCCAAGGCGCTCGTGTCAATAAGTTTCTCTTAAAAGAACAGGGAAAGTTCGGCGACTTAACGTCACTATCGCTCAGTTTATCCACTTCATTTAAGGGTGAGAAGAAACAGAAGCCAAGTGAGGCAGGTATTCCAGATAAAGTAAAGCAAGAACAAGCAGCGGTATCGGGCGAGGGATCAACACAGCCAAGTCAGCAAAAAATGTACTATTCAATCTACGACAGAGAAGAGGCCGATTTCAGCATTCCATGGAACATTATGCTCAGCTACAACTTTTCGCAATTGCAACCAAATCCACAGAACTATACTCGCTCTTCCACAATCAATGCAAGCCTTTCATTTAATCTTACCGAAAAGTGGCAGGTTGCTACCAGCGGTTCGTACGACTTCGTCAATAAGGAGCACTTCATTCCATCTGTCAGTGTAACGCGGGATCTTCATTGTTGGGCAATGTCTTTTTCATGGTATCCGATGGGAACGCTTGAAGGGTACAGATTTGAATTGAAAGTCAAAGCACCGCAACTTCAAGATCTAAAAATAACCAAGCAAAACAGCAACCGCGGGAATTATAGTTATTAAAGATCTCAGAATTATTTGTACTGGCAGAATAAAAATCGTTGCTTCGCCTAATAAATAACTTACCGAAAATGTTTTTCGTTTGCTAAACAAAACGCCCGAGAGAAATTTCCAACGGGCGTTTGATCGACGATTGTCTGACGTAAACTATTATGCAGATTTCCGTTCTTCGTATAAGTAAACCGGGTCTTTCGATTTGATGATGGTATCTTTGGTGATAATGCACTTCGAGACATTTTCCCGAGAAGGCAAGTGGTACATCACATCGAGCATAACCGATTCGATGATAGAGCGGAGTGCGCGAGCGCCTGTACCGCGTTCCATAGCTTTATCTACCACGGACTTGAGTGCATTCTCTTCCAACTCCAATTCTACACCTTCCAGCGCAAAAAGTTTTTGGTACTGCTTCACGATGGCATTACGCGGCTGTGTAAGAATATTCAGAAGCGCCGCCTCATCAAGCGGATCAAGTGTAGCAGTGACAGGCAAGCGCCCTACAAATTCTGGAATAAGCCCGTACTTCAACAAGTCGCCCGGTTCTACTTGTTGCAAAAATTTTTCACGTGACTTGCTTTTTTTGCCTTTCAAATCGGCGCCGAATCCAACAGGATTTTGACTGATACGGTGCTCAATAATTTTTTCTAATCCGTCAAATGCGCCGCCGCAAATAAAGAGAATATTTCTTGTGTTGATGTTAATAAGACTCTGTTCAGGATGCTTTCGTCCGCCTTTGGGTGGAACGCCTGCGATCGTGCCTTCAAGAATCTTTAGTAGAGCTTGTTGTACACCTTCGCCGGAGACATCGCGCGTGATTGATGCGCTGTCACCTTTTCTTGCAATTTTGTCTATCTCATCAATATAGACAATCCCGCGTTCTGCTTTCTCAACATTGTAATCAGCATTCTGTAATAGATATACAAGAATCGTTTCAACATCGTCACCTACGTAACCGGCTTCCGTCAGTGTTGTCGCATCGGCGATGGCGAACGGAACATCAAGAATGCGGGCAAGTGTTTGCGCCAGCAGCGTCTTGCCGGTTCCAGTTGGGCCCACAAGCAAAATGTTGCTCTTTTCGATTTCCACGTCATCAAGGTTTGACATCTGATCGCTGGCGTCGATTCGTTTATAATGATTATACACAGCAACAGCAAGTGTACGCTTGGCCAAATCCTGACCCACTACAAATTCGTCGAGCGCTTTCTTGATATCAATAGGTGTCAGTGAACGCCTGAAGCCAAATCGCCGCGCATTAATTGCGGCCATATTATTTTTGATGATGTCAACGGAGCTGGCAACGCAGAGATCGCAGATGTATACATCTGGTCCTGCGATGATGCTGTTGACTTCTTCCGGTGTGCGCCCGCAAAAGGAACACGCTATTTTTTCGCCCTGCCTAGGTTTTTGTGTCATATTATTTCCGGCTATTTGTGGCTGCCGGCACTTTACAAACGATTACTTTTCTTTCTTCGTTTCGGCGGTTCGTTTCACAAGGATGTTGTCTATTAATCCGTATTCTTTTGCTTCAGAGGCGGCTAAGTAATAGTCGCGATCCGTATCTTTTTCAATCTGATCCAACGGACGTTCCGTATGTGCGGCAAGAATTTCATTTATTCGTTTCTTCGTTTTAAGAATTTCTTCCGCTTGAATGCTTATGTCTGATGCAGTACCCTGCACTCCGCCCCACGGTTGATGAATCATCACCCGCGCGTTTGGAAGTGCTGTACGTTTTCCTTTCGTTCCACCTGCTAACAGCACAGCCGCCATACTTGCAGCCATACCTATACAAATGGTTGAAACATCTGGTCGAATATACTGCATCGTATCATAAATCGCAAGTCCGGCAGACACACTCCCACCTGGACTGTTGATGTACAGGTGGATATCCTTATCTGGATCATCCGATTCAAGAAACAGCAATTGGGCAATTGTTAAACTAGCGACTGTGTCATCGATTGGAGTGCCAAGAAATACGATTCGTTCTTTCAGCAATCGTGAAAAAATGTCGAATGACCGCTCACCGCGGCCGGTCTGTTCCACGACAATTGGAACGAGTTGATTGTAAATTTCTGGATATGCCATATGTATTCTTCCTTCTATTCGCTTATACTTTTTCTGGAACTTCTTTGATCTTCGCGGAGTTCACAAGAAGTTTTAATAATTTATCGCCGATTAACCTGTCCTTGATTTGGTCGGAAGATTTGTAGTAGTTGATAAGGCGATCTTTTGGAATTTTAATTTTGGCTGATTCCTCTTCTGCCAACTTTTCGAGATCTTCGTCGGAAACGTTGACATTTTCTGCTTTGATTAATTCTTCACGCAGGAGCGCCCATTTTGCCTGATAGATTGCATATGCACGATTCTCTTCCTTGAATTTTTCATTATTAAACTCGGATGGCAAGCGCTTATCCGGATATTCATTTTTGATTTCTTCCAACAATCCATCGAGCACGCTGCGAATAAGCGATTCCGGCACCTGGAATTCATGACGGCGGATGATTTCCGCAATCAGTGAATTGATTACTCGCCGTTCACTTTTTTCTTTCCAGTAAGCGATGATCTCTTCTTTGATATTTGCGCGCAACATCTCCACTGTATCGAATTTGTTTTTTGTGACTTTGGCAACAAAAGCATCGTCTAACGTTGGTAAGGTTACCTTCTCTATTTTTTTAACGATAATTTGTGTGTTAACGGTGTGCGACTGTTCAGCATGTTTGTGCTCAAACTGCACAAAATATTCCCCATTCTTCTTAGCTTCTTTCAATGCGTCTTTAAACGGTTGTTCAAGTTGTTCGTCTGCGAGATAAAAACGAACATTCTCGCTCTTCTTGCCAATCAACGGCGCTCCGGTTTCATCCAAGTCTTGTAAAGTTGCTGTGACGATGTGTTCTGGAGAAGTAACGACTTCTACCTCCTCCATCGCCGCATTAGCTCGTTTTAGGCGGACAAGTTCTTTTTCCACTTCGTCGTCTTTGATCGTATGAACGATTTTTTCAACTTCGATGCCCTTGTATTCTTTTATAATAATCTGCGGACGGACATCGAATTGGATTTTACATCGAAAGCTTTCACCATGTTTGTAGTCCATATCAACGAGGGTAGGTTCGCCGATTGGTTTTAATTCTTTTTCCTTCACTGCCTGCCTGTAAAATTCTGTGGCAATTTCATTAAGAGAATCGTTCTCAATTAAATCACCATACATTTTTTTAATTATATCAATAGGCGCTTTGCCTTTTCGGAATCCGCGAATCTCAATCTTCTTACGATATTCCAAGTATGCTTTGTTGAAATGAGGCACTAGATCTTCCGGTGTGGCTGTAATTTCTGCCGAACGCAAGACATCTGATAACGATTGAATAGTAACTTCCACGCAACTTCCTTTACATGATGATGATATGACCCGTAGGCACGGAGGGACTTGAACCCACACGGATTTCTCCACTAGCTCCTAAGGCTAGCGCGTCTGCCAGTTTCGCCACGTGCCCATTGATTCTAAATCAAAATCGACACTTTTTTCTTCATCAAGAACCCAACAAAGACCAAAATCGTAGCGTTTATATTACGATTTAGTAAGGTTTAGTATAGGCTGTTAACAATTAGCATCAATTGATTTTGTTATAATGTAGAGTATTTTATTTATAGGTTCAACTGTTCTTTCGGTTGTCTGTTATTTTGGCTTTCCCTAGGAGAATTATACTTTATTCGCAGTCTGAACAAAAACTTTCTTCGTAGTGTGAAGCCAGCTAGGATTCAAAATACTGATGCAACCAAATCGTAATCGTAATTCAGAATTGTTGAATTTCATTATGTATTTCAATGATTACGCATTTACGATTTTGATTTTTATGATACTACCAAATTCGACGAAACCGAAATCAATCTAGTTGACCTAAGGAAGAAATTTCGGCTTTAGAAAAAAAAAGAAGACCCTTGAGCCGATTTTGCCGGCCCGCCCCCGGCGTCCAAAACTTAGGAAAAATCAGGTAGTAAAAAGTGAGTTAGAGAAAATTCGAAAAAAAGAGATATTACCCCGAGACTCAGAGATTGTGCAAAAAACTTTGAAACTATTTTATGTGTTGAACATCTGATAAACATAAAACGTGCAACTCTTCGTTATACAAGGTTGTTTATGAACCATATCACCGGCATCGTACGGGAACAAATCACTTTATTTCCTGAAGCCATAGAAGATTACATTGCTGATGATAATCCGATATGCTTTCTTGATGCCTATATTGATCGGTTGGATATAACAATAGGATTTTAATACGCAACCATAAAAGAAACCGGACGTCCCCAAATAATCCGAAAGACATACTCAAATAATACCTGAATGGATACCTCAACCGTATTCGTTCCCGTCGCTTGTTGGAACGAGAGACGAAGAGAAATCCGGAAGTATTTTTGTTGTTGAAACGTCTTTCACCGGATTACAAAACTATCAGTAACTTCCGCAAAGAAAATACTCATGTTTTACGCGAAACCTTCAAGCAATTTGTCATTATCTGTAAAACTTGAATTGTTCGGAAATGAATTTGTTGCGATTGATAGCACAAAATTCAAGGCATCTAATTCCGGAAATCGGATAAAAACAAAGAACAATTAGAAAAAAGTATCACACACATCAACGAATCGATCAATCAGTATTTGGAACAGTTAGATCAATCCGATTCTCTTGATAATCAGACAGATGTTCCTCTTACGAAAGAACAATTACAATAAAAATCTCCTCTCTTGTGTACAACACAAGAAGCGTTTGGAGCAAGCCACTGAAGAACTAACACAGAATAACCAGAAACATATTTCGCTAACAGATCCTGATTGCCGGTTGTTGAAACATGGCGGTCACATCGAGTCGGCATATTCTCTGCAAACAGCGGTCGACGTAAAACACTCTTTGGCACGATTAAACAGGTATGGGGATATGGCGCATTATTGCTCCATCGTATGAAAAACGTTGTCAGTGAGGTTGCTTTGATGACTATTACCTACAATATCCGACGTGTCTTGAACATCACCGGCACAAAAAATCTTATTTTACAGCTTCAACATTTGTAGGAGATAATATATTCCCCTTTTTGGATGCTGTTTGATTATGTATCGGGTCACAAAAGATAATCCTTCAGTTTTTACACAGTCTCCAAGACGCAGGGTATCTTAAAACATGCTCAATTGCATCAGTTCTTTCTTGGGTTTTCCTTGTTCTCGTACAAACCTCTCAATAACATTCCAATTTCCCCTCTCCCTTACTGTTCCCCAATAATATTCATCTATGTTACCTATCATTTGCATTGAACTATAAAATGAATGGATCGGATGTTTCTGTTATTACCCGGTGAATACCGCAATTCATCTTTTGAAAGCTCTGATGTTTAGATAAATATAAGCCGGTACTATCTTTTCGATCAAACGTGTCGTTTGTGAAAATTATGGGATCAAAGTGTTTCATTAAAACCGGTGAAGATTTTTATTCAGAAGATTTTTATTATTTAGAGCACTAATGAAATTAGGGTTTATTTGCAGAGCTTTATCATAGCATTGAATTGCTTCTTTATACCGTCCTAATTTTTCAAGAACCGCTCCTTTTCTATTCCATGCTTCATACATATACGGTTTCATTGCTAAGACTTTATCGTAACATTTGATAGCTTCTTCATTTTTCCCTTCTAGTACAAGATTTGCTCCTTTATTGTACCATGCCTCATAAGATTCCGGATTTATTTCTATGACCTTATCAAAACATTTATTAGCTTCTTCACGTTTTCCTAAGAGAGCGACTGTTGTTCCTTTATTATTCCATGCCTCATAATATCCCGGTTTAATCCCTATGGCTATGTCATAGGAATTAATTGCTTCTTCGTGCTTTCCTAATTCATCAAGAACATTTCCTTTGTTATTCCATGCATAATAATATTCCGGTTGAATTTCGACCGCTTTGTCATAGGATTTAATTGCTTCCTCAAGTTTTCCCAATTCTTCAAGAGCCTTTCCTTTGCTATACCATGCCCTTGCATTATTTGGGGCATTTTCTGTGGCATCTGTCCATAAGGTCAATTCATTCTTCCAAATTTCATTCCTTGAATGAGACAAAATACCCAAAACGAAAATTAATAAAGCAATGCAAGAATATATATATGTGGTTTTTAACTTTGGCAATATCATAAATACGCTACTCACTAGAGATATACTAACTCCAACCATTGGCAAGTACATCCTATGCTCGAACATTGGATCGGCAATCGGGAGAATACTTGATTCAACTGATAATGTTAAAAAGAACCAAAATATTCCGAATGAGAAAGCTTTATTCTTTTTAAATAAATATACTGCTAATGTGAATAACCCTAGTAATAATAAAAAGCATCCGATAACATCAAATCTCCAAAATGATTTTATATAGGGAAAACCATAAGTAATATTCCCGTAATCTGCACACTGATTGATTGGCAATATGACTAAAAGTAAATATTTCACAATAACGATAAACTGATTGATTAAATAATCCGTGCTGTTTATATTTGCGCCGTAAGTGACGGAGGTTAGTATTTCTCTATTGAAGAATAGAAATGAAACACAAACAACGACCAACGTAGATAGTGAAATTATAATATAGTTTTTGAATATTTTGTTTTCTTTACTTCTTATAAAGCAGAATTCAAATAAAAGAAAAACGAATGGAAAAATGATGGCGTTTTGTTTAGTCATTACTCCCAATATTCCGGTTGCTAAAGCTAAGAGGTACAAGAGAATGGCTTTGAATACTTTGCTGTTCCGAACATGTTCAACTCTTCCCCATGAATAAAAATATAATGACATGATACAGAACATAGCAGACATAGAAGCCATTCTCTGTACAATGTATGTTATTGCCTGCGTTTGTAATGGATGAACGACGAAAAATAATGAAGCAAGCAATACGAACAAATTCTTATGCTTAACTATTTTGTAATTATTATAATTATTTAAATCCAGTATCAGTTTAACAAGAAGAAAAACAAAAATGCCCGCAACGATATGAATGAGTAAATTTACAAGATGATAGCCCCATACATCGAGTTTACCAAAATGATAATTCAAGGCGAACGAAAAAAAGGCTAATGGTCTATGCGCATTTAACCAATACTCTCTATTGTTAAAATATGATAATCTTGTTATTTGCTGGTTATTCACTATACCGCTTTCATCGTCAAGATGGAATTGGCAATCAAAGCTATTGGAATAAACTATAAAAGCCGTCAAAGCTATGAGTAGGAATGAAAAGATATTTCCATATGGGTAAGATAAAAATCGACGAAGAGTCCTGTTCTTTCCCGGCTCATTTTTTGCGCGACTCATTGTGCTTTTCATCGAAGCTCTATGCTTTGAATATTTATTAAAACTTTGATTGCATTATAAATTTACAGGCTTATAGCTACAAGCACCGGAGTATCTTATTCCTCAGAAGAGGCTGAGTTGATCGGATTTATACAACACTCTGCGATTTTTCATAACGAGAAATATCCTGCTCGCTCGCGTAAAAATTAGTAAATTTCTTCAGGCATTGCAACCTGAATAAGAACCGATTGAGTAAAAAGCAAAAAGGGATTCGCAATGAATCCCTTTTTATATCGCATTTAAAAAATAGTAGTTACTTACCAGTTCGCTGAAGTTCGTTTAATTTAGTGAGGAAATCGACAGCCTCTTGCTTAGTTGGATCGAGACCAATAGCGTTGTTAAAATACTCTCTCGCCTTCTGATAATTTTTTACATTTTGATGCGCCAAACCGATTTGAATATTCGTTTGATAACTTCTCGGGTTGAGTGCAAGTGCGTGTTCAAAGCTTTGAATTGCACGTGCCGGATCCGCATCACCAGCGAATGCAATTCCAAGTTTGTAATTAATTTCCCAAAAGTCATTCCCCCTGGCAAGTGCGGTTGTCAGTACGTTAATAATTTCCTTGTAATTGCTTTGTCTCATGTAAAGATTACAGCATTCGCGATAAGCACTTAAGTACATCGTGTCAATTTGATAGGCGCGTTGAAATGAATAGTTGGCACGTATTGGATCACCTTTACGGTTGTAAAACTTTCCAGCCGTAAAAAATCCGTACGCAAAATTTGGTGCAATGAGTGCAATTTGACGGTATTTATCCTCCGCATTCTGAATGTCTTTTGCCTTCTCGAGTTGCACTGCTTCGTCAAGCGTTTTCATAATATCCGTCGATATATGTTGTTCACGGTTTGTTATGATAACACGTAGCTGGTCAAATCGACCGATGATTTCCGGGTCGTAACACGATCGGAATATTTGCATAATCTCTTGTTTTGCACTTGTTAAATTGCCATAGTAATAATCGTTCACTGCTTTGAGCATGGAATAGTACGGTTGTGAAAACGAAATCGTATCTTTCTTCAAATTTGGCAAGAAATCAATAGGGAAGAATGGAAGATGCGTTTGCCATCGTTCATTGCAAATCCGGATGAATGTTTCGTACGATTCGGTGTCGTTATATTTTGTCAGCCGGGCCTGATAATCTTCTGGAATTCTCATCTTCAAATCTGTAATAAGAGTATCCGCAAAGTCGAGCGATGAAAATGCTGATGCCAGTGTTTCAATCATATTAACATACCGGTAGCCATTTTTGCTTGTTGCCGATCCTTCAATAATCCATCGAATATTTTGATCGTCCAGAGCATGCTGTAGCGAATCCCTAAAGCTAGTGGCTTGAACAAGGGAAATACGACATCTATCCAAAATAGGCGCGACTGCTGTATCAAGCGAACCGATATTCCATTCGGCACGTGGTAATGAATCAAGGATGTACTTGAACGTTGGCTTGAAACCATCTACCAATGCAATTCGTTGTTTTAGATCCATTTGTACGTTTGCGGTAGCAGCTTGGAACGCTGAAGAGGTTTCATTATAAAAGTCGTTGAAGCACCTAGTACGTTTGGATTTATAGTCATCAAACTGCGTAAATATTTTAAAATTTGTATTCGCTAAAATTTCTTCGTAGGAATTTATTGCCGACTTATACTGTCTTGCAGTGGTTGCAGCTTCTGCTTGTTTTGCCAGATTATTCACCGCTGTGTATCCCGGCCAAAATTCTTGCGGCACTTTAAATTCTACCTGACTCATCGCATCATCAATAGGACATTGGAATAAAAAAAGTTGATTCAGTTTGACGGTCTTGGGGAAGCCTATGAGAATAGAATTGGTCGCTCCGGATATGATATCACCAGTCCAGGCAATAGGTTCTTTTTTCTCGTTCTGATAAATATTCACTTTGATGAGTTGCTCTTTTACAAAGTCAGCATTCAGTTCCCAATCTCCGGCTGGAGCAATAAGAAAGTAGTAATATTGCCCGTCATTAACATTTTCACTTGTCAGAGCTTTTTGACGATTCTGGTTGGATAGTTCTATCTGGATGATACGTTCGCCCCTCAGAAATCCCTTTTCTCTTACTTTTAGTTGACAAGAAGGCGTCTGCGCGTTTAGTATCGTTGTTATGAAAAAGATACCAGAGAGTAATGACAAGAATCTGGTGCTCATTTGAAACCTCAGGCATTCATAGTGAATGAAAATATCTAAAGTTGTACGCAAAGAATATAGAAAAACAGAGTCGTAGATGCAATAATTCGTTCAGTTAACTCCTTGAATTCCTCCACATTTTTTGGTACATATAAAATAAGTGCAAAAAGCGATTCATGCCCGTCCCGCCTTGTTGCGGGACGGATTGTATTTGAAAGGATGCTTAATTGGATTCTCTTTACATATTGCCGATTCTTCTTTTTTCCATTGTTGTGCACGAGGTAGCGCACGGCTGGATGGCGCTGCGGCTTGGTGATTCTACTGCGCGTGATTCCGGTAGATTGACGCTTAATCCGATTCCCCACATTGATCCGATTGGTTCTATTGCTATTCCACTCCTTTCATATCTTGCCGCCGGTTCTGTATTTATTGCGTGGGCAAAACCGGTACCAATAAATCCGGCAAACTTTCGTAATTTTCGCCGTGATGACATTTTGGTATCTATCATTGGACCGTTTTCCAACTTACTTGTGGCGTTTTGTTGCGCTGTGTTCTACGTAATTTCAGAACGATTTTTTGGTCCGTTGAATCTGATTGAAAGCAATTTTCAACGCGAAATTGCAGCATTTTTGATTCACATGTTTGTGGCTGGAATTACCTTAAATATTTTTCTTGCAATTTTTAACTTGATTCCAGTGCCGCCGCTTGATGGTTCGCATGTATTATCAGCTATGCTTCCAGCAGAAATAGGCGAGCGGTATCGGCAAATAGGCTTCTTCGGGATACTACTTGTCATCTTGTTGATGCGGTTAGATCTGTTTCGGAATTTTATCTTCACGGTTGTGATGACGGTGCGTATTCCGTATGAAATATTTATCCATCAATTTTTGTTTACGGTCTGAGTCATTGAAACTCGATTGTCTATCGCAGATTGAAAATCACTTATGAATTACATCGTCTACAAAGAAAATATTTTATTCTGCGAGGATATTCCGCTAAGTGAGTTGGCTGAAGAGTACGGAACGCCGCTGTATGTATACAGTAAAAACCAGATTATAGAAAAATATCGTTCTTTCGTTGGTGCGTTAGGAGACGTCAGGTACCAAGTGTGCTATGCATTGAAAGCAAATGCCAATCATCATATTTTAAAATTGCTTGCTACAGAGGGCGCGGGGGCGGATGTGGTCTCTGCCGGAGAATTATATTTGGCGTTGAAAGCTGGGTTTTCTCCAGACAAAATTGTATTTGCTGGTGTGGGGAAGCGAGAAGATGAAATCGAATTTGCCGTAAAACAATATATATTTTCCTTTAACGTTGAGTCAATATCAGAGTTGCATACTATTTCACGTGCAGCGCTTCGTATGGGAAAGAAAGCCCGCATTTCACTGCGTATTAATCCAGATATTGACGCACAAAGTCATCCATATATCACTACAGGTTTGCAGTCGAGCAAGTTCGGAATTGAAGCATCCAAGGCGATAGAAGTATACACATATGCTGCAACGTTGTCATCTTTGGAATTGGTAGGTATTCACACGCACATCGGTTCACAAATCACTAAAATAGAGCCGTTTGTTGCAACCGCTAACTATATTGTTAAGCTGGTCGGGAAATTACGTGAAGCTGGTATCAACTTAACACATATTGACTTTGGAGGCGGTTTTGGTGTTCAATACATCAATGCTATTTTGCATGAGGCGCTCCCTCAGGAGGAAACATCGAATAACAGTGTACCAACTACTGCGGAATTTCTTACGGCAGTACTACCCATCCTGCAGACAACAGGTTGTTCCATCTGGATTGAACCCGGTCGTTCGATTATTGCAGATGCTGGCGTTTTGATTACTCGCGTTATTTCCACGAAAGAAAATGTACTCAAGAAATTTGTCATTATTGATAGCGGCATGAACGATTTACTCAGGCCTAGTCTTTATCAAGCGTACCATCAAATTGTTCCTCTGTCCATAAGTACATACGAGACTGAAAAGGTAGATGTCGTAGGTCCGATCTGTGAGAGCACCGATTTTTTTGCTAGGGATCGATTGCTTGCGAAAAGCAATGCTGGGGATTATCTTGCGGTACTTACCGCCGGTGCATACGGTTTTGTTTTAAGTTCTAATTACAACGGTCGGCTTCGCCCGGCAGAAATTCTTGTGAACGGAGATCGCGTCCGCATCATCCGCCCCCGCCAGACAATAGAAGAGCTAGATTAATCTCTTAATTTTATTCTATAAATTATTCCAGATAATTTTAACGATTATTCTTTTCATTGATTTTTTGGGAACAAAAAAAACTACCACAAATTTACGACCTAACATCTACAAAGTAGATACCTTATCACAATTGTTCCTTTAGATTATTTTTCTCGCAAACGGCTAATTCCAGTTGCAGTTGTTTATTTATCTCATTTATTTGTTAATAACATTATGAGTAAAGTCCCTAAAAATAATCTCGAAAGGATGATACGCCTTGCAGAAGAGTTTTTTGCGGCAAAAGATGATCCTTCACAAATTTCTGTTAATGGGAAGGTTATGCTCAGACTCAAAAATATTCATCCGGACACGATAACAGAGAAACGCACAAGCAAGGGACCGATTGCCTGGATTTTGATAATTCCAACTACACGTAAATTAATGCATCAGTTTATTACGAAAGAAATAAACGAAAAGAATTTGTATAGAAAAACTCCTCTGCATGTAAAGTATGATTCCATCTATTTATGTTCAGCCTTAGTATTGCCGGAGTATAGAGGCAGGGGACTGGCAAAGAGATTGATGATAAAAGCGATCAAGTCCATTAAGAAAGAGCATCCGATTAATTGCCTCTTCTATTGGGCATTTAGCATTGAAGGAAAGAAATTAGCGGCGTCCGTTGCCAGAGAATTATCTTTGCCACTTTACAAGCGAGTCTAATTGTTCCTTTCCCTGTTATAAAATGTTTTATAACCTAAATATCCTTCATCTATGTAAATGATGATTTAAAAACGATCCACTATTTTTAGATGCAAGAAAATAAACATATTATCGACGAGGAATTGTTTCAACGTATCAAGAGTGATGATACTAAGGCATTAAAAATTCTATTCGAAAAATATTTTTCAGTGCTGTGTTGTTTTGCGTTTAAATTTGTGAAAACGACAAATCTTGCAGAAGAGGTCGTTTCAGATGTGTTTCTAAGAATTTGGTTAAAGAAAGAGAAGATTGAAATAAAAACTAATCTGAAAACGTACTTGTATACTGCGGTTAGAAACCAGTCATTAAACTGCCTAAAGAAGAATAAAATTCATTTAGAGGAAATTGACACTGTCGTTAAGGAAAACAAGATTTCTGATTTGAATGCAGACAAATTAATTGCCTATGAAGAACTGAAAGATGATATTGAAGCTTTACTTCAACGACTGCCAGAGAAAAGACAAATTATTTTTAAGTTGAATCGCATAGATGGCTTAAGTTACAAAGAAATTGCAGAAATTCTTTCAATTTCAGTATACACTGTACAAAACCAAATGGTAGCCGCAATTAAATTCCTAACAGATCAACATCGGCGATATAAATAACTGCATATCCAATTCACGCTCTCTTTCCTTCAAGAGTTTATCGTTTAACAACTTCCGTAAAATTATTCTTAATAATATAGTAGATGAGGAGGATAAATACTGTCTTATTGATATGAAGTTTTTTTCTATTCCACTCAAAAGGTGATATTATGAATAAAGAAGAATTTTTTATGTTGGTGACAAAATATTTGTCAAGAGAGGCATCTACCAAAGAGATTGAACATTTGAATTCACTTCTAAATCAAAAGAAGTACTCTACTTTGTTCAATGCTATCAATGAAAAGAGGGAAAAGGCAAGGAATGCAGAGTCATTCTTTAAATATAATACTGAACGAGGCCTTATATTACTAACCGCAAAGATTAGGAAGTACAATCCGTTATTTCAATGGGAAAAAGAAGTAAAACAAAATAAAGTCTTTTATTATCGACCTATGTTCCTAAGAATCGCTGCATCGTTCGCATTGATTATGTTCCTTGCTACAGGTGCTTTTTTTCTTGTCAATGTTCTGAAACAAAGATCAGTTTCGACTGCATGGAATGAAAAGAAAACAGTTATGGGAGAAAAAAGTATTGTCACGTTGCTTGATGGGACAAGAATAACGCTTAATGCCGACAGTAAATTGAAATACCCAGTACGGTTTGGAGAAGAATCGCGTGAGGTTTCTTTGGAAGGTGAAGCCTACTTTGAAGTTACACACGATGTCATCAAACCATTTATCGTGCATTCCGGAAATATTTCGACAACTGATCTTGGTACGAAGTTCGATGTAAGTGCATTCCCAAATGAAGAAACTATAATAGTCTCCCTCGAGGAAGGAAAAGTAGAGGTGTCCACAAACAAATCCGGGACCCAAAAAGAGGATATAATTTTATCTCCATCTCAACAATTAATTTATAATAAAGAGAAAGCAATAAGCAAAATAGAACAATTCGATTTGGAGAAAACTATCGGATGGAAAGACAACATCCTTGTTTTTGATAACGAACCATTATCAAAAGTACTTATACCACTGGAAAGATATTTTGGTGTCAAATTTGAAATAGCGGATCAATCATTAGCCAACCGAACCATTAAGGCCAACTTCAAAAATAATTCATTCTGGACTGTGACAGAAGTGCTTAAGAAAGCAACAGGGCTGACCTATAAAACTATTCAAGAAAACAATGAATTAAAAAAAATAATTTTCTATGAAAAATAATTTAATACATATATTTCGGATAATAGTTTCCTATTCTTTCTTAGGGTTGGCACTGCAAAGCATTGTAGTGATTAGCCTTCTTGCTGTGCAACTTCCAGAAGACAAAAGTTTGCAGGATGTGAGAGTAAAGATAAGTGATGATAATATTACACTCGAACAGGCATTTCAATTTATTGAACAACAAACAAGCTTTAAGTTCTTTTACATCAAAGATGATTTACCGCTTGGCCAAAAAATTAAATTAGAACATGGAGAAAGATCTCTTTATCAGATTCTTCAGGGTTTCGCAAAAGAGTTCGGCTTGGCATTCAGCAGGATTGATAACCAGATAGTTGTTAAGAAATCTGACAATGCCCAACCTGAAACATACACAGTAAGCGGAATTGTCCGTGATGGTTCGACTCATGAGCCGCTAGTTTTTACAAATATCATTATTAAGGGAACACAACAAGGAATTGCAACTGACGCGAAGGGAAAGTTTGTGTTAAACCTGCCGCAAGGAAACGACACACTCCGCTTTAGCTATGTTGGATATCAAACGGAAGAAATTCCCGTTTCTATAAACAAGGATATTCAACTTACTGTTAATCTTTTTGCCATGGATGTCCTTTTGCAGGATGTAACCATATACGCATATCAGGGAAGCGATAAAGAACTTGCGAATGCAAGTGCGCTTTCTCTGCAGAGTGAAAAAATTAAGACCAGCACATCGATATTTCCTGATGTTCTGCGGAGCGTGCAAATGCTTCCGGGTGTATCAACAAATAATGAATTCAATGCCAAGTTTAATGTGCGCGGTGGAAATCCTGATGAGAATCTTGTACTCGTGAATGGCACTCAAGTATACGATCCTTATCACGTGAAGGAGGCAGGAAATTACAGTATAGGTATTCTGAATACAGACATGGTCAATAAGATGGATCTTATGACGGGGGGATTTCCGGCAAGGTATGGGGACAAAATGAGCTCGGTTCTCAATGTTGAGTATCGTGAAGGAAATAAAGAACGATATACAGGAACAGCAAGCTTAAGCTTGACCGACGTTGATGTCCTCGCAGAGGGACCACTAAGCGAGAAAGGATCATTTATTATTGGCGCGAGAAAGACATATTTAGAATACATATTTTTACTTGCCAACCAGCCGGCAGACGTTATTCCTACATTCTATGACATTCAAGGTGTCGTCGACTATTCATTGAATTCAGGTAATAAATTGCTCTTCAAATTTATTAATGCGGGAGATGAACTTTCAGAGAATCTTACAATAAAGCACAGTGGACCGTATCAATATTATTCCACCAGCGGTGGTCTCACACATACAGAACAATGGGACGATTCAACCGATTCTCATGCACAATACTATAGCACGCTTCTCGCTCTCCAAAGTGTGAACATCATATCGTCCTCAACGATTTTAAAAACAGAACTCTCGTTGTACGATGAACGTGAAAATGAACGATCTCGATACAATCATTGGCATCAATCTCTTTATGATGGAGGAGGATATTTCCTTTTCTATTATACACATACTGATCAGCCGTATAATAATAATCTTCTTATTCGAACAATAGAATTGAATTCATCTCTTGATCAGCAGCTTTCATCATCTTATTGGATTAAAACAGGTTTGAGTTATCAGCATATCACGTACAACGAAGATCAAATATTTCAACGTACGATAGACCAGATTGCCAATTTCGATTATATTCATGGAAATTATGGGAATTATCCGGATACGAACTACAGTCATCAAATTGATAATCCGATTGATGCTTTAAACAATCAGATGAATACACAGTCATTGAAGTTCGCAGGTTATGTTGAAAATGTCGTTCAGTTAAACGATCGCCTTCTTCTGAATATCGGAGGCCGATTCGATTATTTCGATTTGGACAAGGAGCTTACATGGAGCCCGCGAATTAATCTTGCCTATCAAATCATAGAAGGATTTACTGTACGAAGTGCATGGGGATATTATTATCAGTCACCAAACTATCGTCAGGTGGCATATCCAATAGCATCTGACACTAATACGCATTCTCAGAAAGCAATTCATTATGTTCTTGGTGCCGACTATACTGTAAGTCTTGATCATGAAGAACGAAGTTTTTTAAAAATGAAGGTAGAATGTTTCTACAAGAAATATGATAATCTTATGAGCGCAACACAGACAAGCAATGGGTACGTCTATTACTCACGAAAGAATGATGCGGTTGGTGATTCGAAAGGCGTAGATGTTTACCTGATGTATTCGGTACCCGGATTCTATGGATGGATAAGTTATAGTTATCTTGAGGCAATTCAAGATATCCTAAATGATAATTATGGCTCTTTCCCCCGGAATACTGACCAACGACATACGCTTGCCATAGTTGGGGATTTGAATCTTGGGAGTGAATGGAACCTTGCAATGCGTTATACTTACGGAAGTGGATATCCTTACACACCACAGTATGCACAGTATAATAGTACGACTTATCAATGGGAATGGTCTTCCGGACCGCCTAACTCAGAACGAATGCCATCATATAGCTGCATGGACATGAGAATTACTAAAAGTTTCAAAATGTTTGGACTTGTTACATCGACATTTCTAGATATAAGTAATTTACTCGATTCCAAAAATATTCTCGCATATCAATATTATATCAATAATAGTAACCCGGTTAAGGATGGAGTGGGTCTACCACCACTTATTCCATCTATTGGAATGTCGGTACAATTCTGATATTATTTTCGATTTTGAAAGATAGCTAGGAGGCTTGAGACAAATTTACAGATAGGAATAAATTCCTCCTTTTGATAATCGTTCGGTTTTTACGTATTTTATCTACTACACAACCTAAGAACTAAAAAATACTATGACAACGAACGAGAAAAATGATTTTATCCGCGAGATCATCGATGAAGATCTCAAAACTAATAAGTTTGAAAGACGCGTGCATACGCGTTTCCCTCCCGAACCTAATGGCTACCTTCATATCGGTCATGCCAAATCCATTCGCCTGAATTATGGTATTGCAAAGGACTACAATGGCAAATTCAATCTCCGGTTTGACGACACAAATCCCGAGAAAGAGGAACAGGAATATGTTGATTCAATCATCGAGGATGTGAAATGGTTAGGCAGTGATTTTGAAGACCGCCTGTTCTACGCCTCTGATTATTTTGAACAGATGTACCAATATGCTGTCGCTCTCATCAAAAAGGGAAAAGCGTACGTTTGCGATCTTTCTGCTGACGAAATCCGCGCGACACGCGGAACACTGACAGAACCTGGAAAAGAAAGTCCCTACCGGAACAGAACAATAGAAGAGAACCTCATTCTATTTGAGCGAATGCGCAAAGGAGAAATTTCAGATGGAACGAAAACCTTACGCGCAAAGATCGATATGGCATCGCCGAATATCAATCTTCGTGACCCCATTATGTACAGGATTGTACATGAGGGACACCACCGACAGGGAAACAAGTGGTGCGTCTATCCAACGTATGATTGGGCGCATGGTATTGAGGATTCCATCGAGGGAATCACGCATTCCATCTGCACACTCGAATTTGAGAATCATCGTCCGCTGTACGATTGGTATATAAATGCGTTAGGTATATATCATCCTCAGCAGATTGAATTCGCACGATTAAATATTACGTACACAATTTTAAGCAAAAGAAGATTGCTTCAGCTTGTTCAGGAGAAACATGTCTCGGGATGGGATGATCCACGCATGCCGACTATTGTTGGTTATCGGCGCCGCGGTTACACTTCTGATTCAATTAAAATATTCTGCGATAAGATTGGCGTCTCTAAAAAAGACAGCATTATCGATGTAGCGATGTTAGAATGGAGTATTCGTGATGATTTAAATAAACACGCTCAACGTGCTATGGCTGTATTAAATCCGGTCAAAGTTGTCATTACAAATTATCCAGAAAATAAAGTAGAAGAACTTCCGGCTCTGAATAATCCAGAAGATGAATCGGCAGGTACCCGGACAGTTCCATTTGGCCGAGTATTGTACATTGAGCAGGATGACTTCCACGAAGTTCCACCGCCAAAGTATTACCGATTATCACCTGGGACAGAAGTACGCCTGAGATACGCTTACATTATCAAATGCGAAAAAGTTATAAAGGATGCAAAGGGAAATATTATAGAAATTCATTGCACATACGACTCTGCAACAAAAAGCGGATTGCCGACCGCCAACCGTAAAGTGAAGTCGACCATTCACTGGGTTTTTGCTCATAATGCTGCTGATGCAGAAGTGCGATTATATGACCGACTTTTTATCAAAGAGAATCCCGATGATGTTGAAGAAGGAAAGGATTTTCTTTCCAATCTCAATCCGAATTCTTTGCAGGTGCTCACTCATTGCAAAGTAGAACCAATGCTTGGTACCGCAGCACCAGGAGACCGTTTTCAATTTGAACGAACAGGATACTTCTGCGCCGACGCAAAGGATTCCAAGCCGGGTGCGCCGGTCTTCAACCGCATTGTCACGCTGAAGGATACATGGGCGAAGATTGTACAGCAAGGGAAGAAGTAGCTTGGGAACAAATGGAAATAGACTTGTATCTGTTCGTCCTAAAATTTTTAATGAGTCGGGGTACAAAACATGACTGATAAATATTTTCCCTGACAAAACAACGTTAGTATAGAGATATGAGAAAGTTCTTTACTTCCGCAGTGATTTGGATCGAGGTTCTTCTTCAACATTCATTCGATAGCCAATGCCGGATTCAGTTATAAAGATTTTAGGATTTGTCGGATCGTTTTCAATTTTTTTCCGCAACTGACCAACATACACGCGAGTGTACTGTGCTTCTTCTGCAAACGATGGCCCCCAGACTTGTTCCAAAATAAACCGGTGAGTCAACACGCGCCCCGCGTTTCGTATAAAGAGTGCCAGCAGTGAATATTCTATCGCGGTGAGCTTGACAACCTCTTCCCCTTTTTTCACGACGCGTACAGATAAATCGACAGTAAGATTGTGCGAAGTAAATACGTCTTTCTCCTGTACAGTCGGACGGTGACGAAGAGCCGTTCGTACGCGCGCGAGCAATTCTCCGGTACGAAATGGCTTAATAAGATAATCATCAGCACCAGCATTCAAGCAGGAAATGATATCACTTTCCGTATTGCGCACAGAAAGGACGATTACAGGAAGGGTCGACCATTCTCGAATCCGTTTCAGAACAGCAAGCCCATCCAAGTCCGGCAAACCGAGATCAAGGATGATGAGTTCCGGTCGCTCCGTTCCAGCCATAACAATCCCTTCATTCCCTGTTTTAGCAAACTTCAAATGATACCCGCTTGGTTCAAGAGTCAGTTGGAGTAGCCGACGAATTTGGATTTCATCATCCACGACAAGAATGGTCGGTTCAGTGCTCATATCTTTTCTGGTACACTTTCTATCGGAAGTTCGATTGTAAACTCTGTACCACCGGACGTTCTATTACGGACCGAGAGTGTGCCGCGATGAGCCTCAATAAATCCTTTTGCAATAGGAAGTCCTAATCCTGTGCCACCCGCTGCCGAGCCTTCCGCACGGTAAAATTTTTCGAATACTCTTTTTAAATCTACAGTCGGGATCCCCGTCCCTTGATCAGCCACAGTGATGATACACCGATCCTCGTCGATATGTGCATTGATTTCTATTGCGGTTCCGCTGGGCGTGTGAACCGAAGCATTGTAAATAAGATTTGTCAGCGCTTGTTCCATCAATCCGAAATCCAGCTTCACCAACGGCAGCCCTTCCTGCATTTCTATTTTTATAGGATGATGAGCAAGCTCCTGTTCAAGATCTTTGATGGTGACGTTGATAATGTCCCGGACATCGCACCAGTCCAGTTTGGCCTGAATCATTCCTGATTCAAGCCGCGTCATATCCAGCAAGTTTGCAACGAGGCGATTGAGGCGTTCTGCTGCGATGTGAATTTCCGTGCTCAGTTCTTTTATTGTCCCGACAGCGTGCGATTCTTGTCCGGCAAGTAAGTTCTCCGAAGCGCCCATGATGGCGGCGATTGGTGTCCTCAATTCGTGTGAGATGGAATTGAACAATGTTTTGTAGAGGCGCTCAGACTCTGCAACCGCAATGGATTTCTTAGTTACTTCATTTAATAATTCCCGTTCGACCGCCGAGGCAATCTGAGCAATAAAATTATCGAGTAGTGTTTCTTGATCGATGGCAAGTTTCTCATCCTGTTGTATTCGTACACCAACGACCCCGACTGGATATCGAGGTCCGGACATAGAATAATATGTTGCCTGTGCAAAGGGAAGTGTGTCAGTATGTTTGCCGGCCATTTTTTCATTCCAGTATGTCCATGCAGCAACACTACATTCCTTTTCATCCGGCTTCCAGGAACTAGCTGGATGCGGGTTCTGATTCATATCACCATCTGCATCGCCAAGAAAGACAGCTACATCTGCATCAAAAAACTTCTTGATGTTCGATACAGCAGCTTGAATGACTTCGTTCTGGGAATGTGCCGATGAAAGGTCCTTCGTCAAGGCAAAGAGCGCCGATGACTTCATTTCACGCTGCCGGACAGCCTTTTCTCTTTCACGGATACGCGCAGATAATGTTCCCGTAACTGCTGCAACAAGGAAGAACATTGCAAGCATTAATACGTCTTCTACATGACCGACAGAAAAAGTTAAAATGGGAGGGATAAAGAAATAATCCCACGCCAAGGCACCAGATGCGGCACCGACAAACACAGGACCGCGTCCCATGCGCAACGGGAGGAGCGATACTGTAAAGAGGATAATGAGTGAGACAGTTCTATACCCGATAAAAGATGTAAAGGGAAAACAAGCGAGCGCAACTCCAAGCACGATGAGTGCAGCAATAAGGTACTGAATAGACCCGGATTGAAGTTTGGGAATTATGAATTGCTTTGATGGTGTTTGATTATCGTCTTCATGTCCAACAATGTAAACATCGATATCTTGACTTCGTTTCAGTAGGTTGTCTACAAGTCGCGATGTGCGAAAGAATATTTTTCTTTTTGGTTTTCCGATCAGAATTTGTGTCGCATTTTGCTCGCGTGCTACACGCAACAGCGCACCTGCGATATCTTCATCGGAAGTTGTAATAATCTCTGCGTCAAGTTCCTTTGCAAGTTTGAAGTTTTTTGCGAGTTGTTCTGTTTCTTGTTCCGTTATCTTTTCCGAAGTTTCAACGTGGACGACAACCCACGATGCATCCATAGTGTACGAAACTCTGCGCGCCCAGCGAATGACGGAAAGCGACTGTGGATCAGCACTGATACCGACGATCAATCGTGTTCCGGATTTCCATGTTTCTGAAATACGCTTAGACTGTTTATACTCTCGCAATTGTTGATCAACACGTTCGGCCGTCAGGCGGAGAGACATTTCTCTCAGAGCAGTGAGATTTCCTTTCCGGAAAAAATTCTCGACTGCACGCTTTGAGCGTTCGGGAGTGTAGACCTTGCCTTCTACAAGCCTTTTTAGAAGTTCATCCGGTGAAATATCTATCACTTCAACTTCATCTGCGGCTTCAAATATCGAATCAGGGACAGTTTCATGAACAATACTGCCGGTGATCTGTGCAACTGTTTCAGCACGACTTTCGAGATGCTGGACATTCAGTGTAGTAAAAACATCGATACCGTTATCGAGTAGCTCAAGCACGTCTTGATATCGTTTTGTGTGCCGGCTTCCTGGAACGTTTGTATGCGCAAGTTCATCCACAAGTACTAACTGCGGTTTTCTGGAAAGTACTGCATCTAAATCCATCTCCTCGAGTGTAGTCCCACGATACTCGAAAGTCTTTCTTGGAATAATCGGTAGGCCCGAAAGAAGAGCTACAGTTTCAGAACGTTTATGTGTTTCCACATATCCAATAGCGACATTAATACCTTTTGATAGAGCAACCTGCGCGTCCTTCAGCATATCGTACGTCTTACCGACTCCGGCGCACATGCCGAAAAATATTTTCAGCTTCCCCTTTTTTTCCTTTTCTTCTTCCTTCTTTAGAAGATGAAGAATGATGTCAGGATCAGGCCGTGATGGATCAATTGGAGACATTATGCCGATAATATAAGGACATTCATTGAGAGATGCATAGTGAACGATTAGCCTCTGTATTTATAGTACGCTATTCAATCTAAATATCGTGAGTAACCCGTTAACTTCTGCGTGTATCTTTCCTTCTGCAATCATTGCCCCAAGCTGTTGTTCGCCTCCCAGTGGAACTGGTTTTAGTTTGACGATGCTCCAGTTGAATTATATATTAATATCCAGCTGCGTCGTAAACGTGCTTGGGAGATTAGCGTTGAAAACATCCCGAGCAAATATGACACTCACGTTTTTTGAAAACGACCAGGCAAATCCATAGCTCAACGCTCCGAAACCGCTTTTCCCACTTTGATAATCGACTGCCAGCCAAAGATTTTCACTAACCTCCGTGATTTGTTTGTCCCACGAAAGCAATACGCCTGAATTGTCAGCTATACTTCCTGAAGAGGGATCGATAAACAGATTGCTGTTCCCTTGAAAGTAACCAATTTCAAGTCGGCCAATGAGCGGAAAAGTCTTTCCAACTATTCCATAGAGAATATTATAATCAGTGGCGTTTTTCTCAAAGCCAAAGTCAAATCCGCCAACGGCAAGGGCGGGAGACCAATCAGCGAGTGCGCCTTCGGGAACTCCAATTTTCGCATTGAGACTCAACGGCGAAAGCAGAGGCTCAAAGTAATCTACACCGACTTCTGCTTGAATAGTGTTATACGGCAAAACACCAACCGTTAAGCCGATATCTGTTGGGAATGCCGTTCCGCTTAAGGCCACTCCGCCTTTATAATCATACGCATAATTATCGATGCCAAGATGGAATGATTTGTATCCCTGGAAATCCACCGAAGGGATCCAGATGATGGTGGAGGGAGTTGCAGAGACGATCATGTTTCTACCGAATATCAGTGTTAGTAATGTCATTAAGATAATCAGCTTTGATTTCATTGAACCTTTCCTATTATAGGTAGAGGAGGACAGAAAACATTTTCATCTCTTTACTTTCTATGTGTGTTTTCATCGTGGATACCAGCTTTTTATATCTCGGTCAATCGGATTATGTTCTACGAGTGTATCGTGAAGGAGAAATCCTAATATAAACCCGACAAGTAATCCTAACAGAAGAAAAATTAATACCACGCGAGTCTGTTTTTTTTCTATCGTTTGTTCATCTTCCATGATCTTCTTCTCCTTCTCCATAATGACTGTATTACACCCACTTTAAAGCTACCATCAGCATGTCGATCAATTTGATGCCGATAAACGGCGCAATGACACCACCGACTCCATAAATGAGCAAATGTCTTCGAAGCAATTGCACGGCGCTGACCGGTCGATATTTTACTCCTTTAAGTGCCAACGGAATCAGCGCAACAATGATCAAAGCGTTAAAGATGACTGCGGACAGAATGGCACTTTCGGGCGTGGCAAGTTTCATAATATTCAATGCATTCAACACAGGATACGTTGTTGCGAATGCAGCAGGGATGATCGCGAAATACTTTGCGACATCGTTCGCGATACTGAATGTGGTAAGAGTTCCGCGTGTCATGAGAAGCTGCTTGCCGATTTCTACGATCTCCATCAGTTTTGTCGGATTGCTGTCGAGGTCGATCATATTAGCGGCTTCACGTGCAGACTGCGTGCCGGTATTCATTGCCACAGCGACGTCTGCTTGAGCAAGAGCCGGGGCATCATTCGTGCCGTCACCGGTCATTGCAACGAGCCGTCCGCCTTTTTGATAATCACGAATAAGTTTGAGCTTATCTTCCGGTTTTGCTTCTGCAAGAAAATCGTCTACTCCGGCTTCTGCTGCGATGGCAGTCGCTGTCAAAGGATTATCGCCGGTTATCATAACAGTTTTGATTCCCATCTTGCGCAAATGTGCAAACCGTTCTTTAATTCCACCTTTGACAATATCCTTCAAATGAATAACGCCGAGCACTTCCTTATTTTCGACGACAACCAACGGAGTGGCGCCGGCGCGGCTGACATCCTGCACTGCCTGCTGGACCGCAGATGGAAAAACACCACCCTGCTGTTCGATATAGAGTTTCATTGCATCTGTCGCGCCTTTTCGGATGATTCTTTTTCCATTTTTCCCTTCGGGCTGGATATCGGCTCCACTCATTCGTGTTTGGGCACTGAAGGGAACAAAATGTGCCGCAATCTCATGAATGTCGCGACCGCGCAGGCCGTACTTTTCTTTGGCAAGAATAACTATTGACCTGCCTTCGGGTGTTTCATCTGCAAGAGATGCAAGTTGCGCTGCGTCCGCCAAACGTTCTTTGGAAATTCCCGGAGCCGGTGTGAATTCAGTTGCCATGCGATTTCCGAGCGTTATCGTACCGGTTTTATCCAGCAGCAGAACATCGACATCACCTGCCGCTTCAATGGCGCGACCGGATGTCGCTATTACATTATGCCGAATCATCCGGTCCATACCGGCAATGCCGATTGCGGAAAGAAGTCCCCCAATCGTCGTAGGAATCAAACACACAAGAAGAGCAACGAGCACTGTTACGGTGACAGGCGCTCCGTGGCCTGCGACCTCAACACTAAACAGCGAGAACGGAAGAAGTGTTACGCAGACGATAAGAAAAATAATAGTGAATGCAGCAAGTAAAATATTGAGTGCAATTTCATTCGGAGTTTTTTGACGCTTGGCGCCTTCAATCAAATGAATCATCCTGTCCAGAAAGCCGCCGCCGGGTTCTGCTGTCACTTTGATGATCAGCCAATCAGAGAGTACACGCGTTCCGCCGGTGACCGCGCTTCGATCACCGCCGGATTCACGAATCACCGGTGCGCTTTCACCGGTAATCGCACTTTCATCTACAGAAGCGATTCCCTCAACAACCTCGCCATCAGCGGATATAATTTCCCCTGCTTCAGTGAGAAACACATCATCTTTTTGCAGTTCGCTGGAAGTGACCAGGTCGAACGGTGCATCCTTGCGAAGTTCATGTAATCGCTTTGCCGTGGTATCTCTGCGTGAACGGCGCAACGCTTCCGCCTGCGCCTTTCCTCGTCCTTCAGCCAATGCTTCAGAAAAGTTTGCGAAGAGAACCGTGAACCATAACCAGAGCGATACAAAACCAATGTACCATGCCGGCGCTTCTCCAGTGCCGAACAGTGCTTGAATCCATAATGCCGTTGTGAGGACACTTCCTACTTCCACGACAAACATCACGGGATTTCGTGCCATTCTCCATGGATTTAATTTTCTTACAGAATCGATACAGGCCCGAAGGTACATTTCCCGATTCAATCCTAAAGGCTTTCTCAATTGCTGTGTAGATTGCGTTACCATTCTATTATCTTCCTTCTTTCTCATGAGTACGTTATTGCATCATCATAAAATGTTCAACGATAGGTCCTAATGCGAGGGCTGGTAAAAAGTTGAGCGCGCCAACAATAAGAACGACTGCAATTAGCCAGAAAATAAACAATGGCGTATGCGTCGGCAGCGTTCCTTCAGATGCGGGAACCAATTTCTTTCGGACAAGCGATCCTGCTAGCGCTAATGTCGGGACAGCAAGCCAATACCGGCCGATCAACATTGCCAACCCACCAGTGAGATTATAAAACGGTGTGTTGACGCTTGCGCCGGCAAAAGCACTTCCATTATTATTCGCCTGCGAGGTGAAAACATAGAGGATCTCGCTAAATCCATGCGGACCCGGATTCATGATCCCCGCTTTTCCGGCAGCTGTGACGACGGCAATCGCTGTAAGAACGAGAACCGTGATTGGCATAATGAGAATGAGGAGGGATGCCATCTTCATTTCGTACGCTTCAATTTTATGTCCTAAATATTCCGGCGTTCGTCCAACGAGCAATCCCGCCACGAATACAGCTACAACCACAAAGATCAGCATTCCGTAAAGGCCTGATCCAACCCCGCCGAAGACAACTTCCCCAAGATGCATCATGATGAGCGTTATCATTCCACCGAGCGGTGTGTAAGAATCGTGCATGGAATTCACAGAACCGTTTGAGGCAGCGGTCGTGACAGTTGCCCAAACCGATGAATTAGGAATACCGAACCGAACTTCCTTTCCCTCCATATTACCGCCGGGATTGATGGAGGTAGATTGTTGATCCACACCGAGGGCAGTTAGTTTAGGATTACCTGAACCTTCAACATTGTACATCCAAAATATCGCAGTGACAAGTATCAGCATCATCGCTGCAAAGATAGACCATCCTTGACGTGTGTCTTTCACCATTTTCCCAAATGTGTAACACAATGCAGCAGGGATAAGTAATATTGCAAGCATTTCGAGGAAATCGGTAAGCGGCGTTGGATTCTCATATGGATGAGCTGAATTGACGTTGAAAAAACCTCCGCCGTTTGTACCCAATTGCTTGATGGCGATTTGAGATGCTGCAGGTCCCATAGCCAGAGTTTGATTTGTTACTTTTACACCACCAGTATCGGTTGTCGATTGGAGAAAAGGTACGGAGACGTACGCAGAATTATTTTGTATTACTCCTTGCGATACAAGGACAATTGAGAAAACAATAGCAAGGGGAAGGAGTATATATAATGTACTCCGTGTCATATCGACCCAGAAATTTCCGAGTGTCTTTGCCGAGTGGCGGGCGATTCCACGAATGAAAAGTGCAAGCACAGCCATTCCCGTTGCCGCTGAAATAAAATTCTGTACAGTCAGGCCAAGCATCTGCGTTAAGTAGCTCATGGTTGTTTCACCACCATATCCCTGCCAGTTTGTATTAGAAGCAAAGCTTACGGCTGTGTTGAACGATGAATCGGGAGTAACGGCTGTCATACCTTGCGGATTTAGCGGCAGAAATTGCTGCAATCGCTGCAGTGCGTACACGACAATTAATCCAATAAAGTTGAAAAGCAGTATGGCAACCACATTCTGTTTCCAATCCATCTCTTCATCAGGGTTAATGCCTGAGAGACGATAGATGGATCGTTCAATAGGTCCAAGAATAAGGTCGAGAAACGTCTTTTCCCGCTGGTACACGCGAGCCATAAATGCACCGAGCGGTTTGGCAAGCAGCGTAAGTACCGCTATGTAAAATACGATTTGTAAAACTCCATTGAGTGTCATTCAAATATCTCCGGTTTCAATAGTGCTACAAGTAAATATGCGAAAAGGCCAACTGCGATAATTCCCGAAATGATATAGAGCCAGCTCATAATTTTTCTCCCGTTTTATTTTCTCCCAGGACTTCACACATCTTCATAAGTCCCCAAGTAAGAATAAAAAACAAGACTGCGATACCGATATAGATGATGTCGTCCATGTTTATTTCCCTCCTGATGGCGATTGCATTACGTCGAGCGCAAGATTTAACTTGAGGACATTCACACGCGATTCCCCGAGGAAACCTAATTGCCTGCCTTCCGTGTATTGATCTACCAATGTGCGAAGCTTTCCTTCATTGAGGCCGCGAATGAGGGCTATGCGGTGAAGCTGATAGAGGGCAGCAGCAACACTGATATGAGGATCAAGACCGCTTCCTGACGCTGTCAAAAGATCAACTGGAATCGGTTTGGAATTTTGTGGATCAACGGTTTTCAGATTCTGCTTTCTTTTCTGTACACCATCAAGATAAGATTGATTGATCGGCCCGTAGTTTGAACCGGAAGATGCCCCAGCATTGTAGGCAAAGGGATCAGTTGCCGATGGGCGGCTCCAAAAATATTTCGGGTCGCTAAATGGTTGCCCAATCAGTTCAGACCCAATTAACTTTCCATCTTTTTTGATAAGGCTTCCGTTCGCCTCGTGCGGGAAAACGAGTTGGGCAATTTCTGTTACTACAAGCGGATAGAACAAGCCTGTTAAAATAGTGAACAGGGCAATTGCAATAACTGCAATGCGCAAATTTTTTAAGAACATATTTCCATATCCTTCTTATTGTCCTCTTTAATTAGTACGTCAATTCTTTTTTGAGCCAGTCGTTTGCCAGATTTGGTCCGTATCCATCATAGGGACGCTTCAGAGTTATAACGTACAAGTTGTCATTCTTATCAATAAACTTATTAAGATCACTGCATACTGCCTCCGGTGTTTTATCTGTTATAATAGCATATGAAGATTCTGACAGCCGGATATTAGAATAACTCATAATTTCGTCAAGTAAATTTGAGTGATCTTGTTCGGGTTTGTTCGGATCAAATGTAACGAGTAGCAATGGCATAAATTTCCCCCTTCGATGAGAATGTCTGTTAATTTCTTTTCATTATTGTGCTTAATATGCAAGGGCAGGGGAAAAAAAACAATCAAGGTTAGCTAAAAAGAGATGGCGAAAGTATAAAAATAATATAAAAAAAGCGAAGCCCGTATTATTTAAAATAAGCAGCGCAAGAAAATGGAGCCCATCTTTAAGATAACTCTATCATCCACAGTAACCTGTCGCTCTATTGTACATCATTGTGGGCTGCCAATTCACTTTGTTCCCTAGAATCATACGAGGAGATGTACGATACTCTTGAAATCCTTGTGAAGTTAAAAATTTCCGTGCAATTGTATTCGTTGCCGGGACAACTGAAGTGGTCTTATCGCGATTTAATCGCAACCTCATTAATTCTAACCCGGCATTAACACCACGAGCAATAATTAATCCACCACCCAAATCAGGTAGATAGAATCCTGTGATATCGGCAGATGTGTCAGTTGTATAAATCCAACCCGCAGAAAAAAACCTCTTGATGAATTGAAATCGATCTTCTCCTGTAACTTCTCTATCTAATTCCTTAACTGTCAGAAAATCTTCCTCTCGTATTTCTCTTACGTTTGATATATGCCGAATTGGTTCAATCGATTCCCTTTTATAAAACACATATGTCGAATTTACCTCAAAGCCAAGCTTTCTATAGACAGATTCACCCATCTCACTTGCAGTCAATAAATAGCTGGTGCATCCTTTATTTCGACAATATTCTATAAGATTAGTAGTAATTTCTTTTCCTATTCCTTGCCTTCGATATCCCGGCAATACGATTATAGTCCCAAGCCAGCTAACGTTGCCATGTATCATGCTAATCCCGCAACCCACAATTTTATTATCTATTTCTGCTATCACCGGATGGAAATAAGAATGACCAAAATGAAAATAAAGCAATCTGGGAAGATCCAAATTCCAATCTTCGGGTGGGAAATTTTGTAATTGGCGTATTTCTGATTTCAATATTTGTCTAATTCTCAGCATAACTCTTATCAATAATAGTTATTTTAAATTTCAATGCATACGGGAATTATTACGAGGGAGGCAATCTGGGTTCCGCATAAATTGTTTTCTCCCGCTCCACCGTTACAGTTCCCGCTGGTGCACCTTTGGGTTTTCTAACGTACTTACCTTCGCACATCGTTACAGGCACAAGTTTTGATTTCTTCATCTTGCTGTAATATGCTGCAATCGCTGCCGCTTGCTCGATTGCCTGTTTGCTCACTTCACCTTTTCCTGTTCCGACTTTCAGAACCACATGCGAACCACCAACGCCGCGCGCATGAAACCAAAGATCGTTCTTTGCTGTATGGCGCGTTGAAAGGAGATCATTATTCTCGCCGCTTTTTCCCGCCCACACTTGAAAACCGCCGGCAACTGTAAAGACTCGGAACGGCAGCAATTCTTCTTTTCTCATCCGTCCTGATTTTTCTGTTTTCAATCCGAACTGAAAAAGTGCGGTTCGATTTTCTTCTGCAAAGTGTATCAAGTCTTCAGATGTTGATATGTCTTCCATTCTATCTAAAAGCAGAGAGATGGATTTTTGCCGTTGCGTTAACTCCACAATTCGATGATGCTGTTCTTCTGCTGCATGTCGGGATTTTTCGGCTTTATCAAAGTAACGCTCTGCGTTTTTTGCTGGTGTCAGGTGCTGGTCAAGTGGAATTTCTACAAGCGCATTGGAGCCGCTCAAAAAATCTTCTACTACCGCCGTTATTTCGCCTTTCTTAAGAAGATGTAATTGCGAGATTAAAAGTTTGCCGAATAATTCGTACTGCTCTGCACGATTTGGCTTCTCTGCTTCCTCCGCAATTTTGTGAAGCGTGTGTTCTGTGTGTTCACGCTCCCGTTCCAGCACTCGGATAATATCTTTCTTTTCCTGAAGAACGGTTTTTTCATGATGCAAATTGGCGCGATATGTTTGAATTGCTTCCGACACAGAATCAAAACTCCGAAACGTAAAATCACTCAAGTGATTCAATGGAATGATTGAGAATCTCACTGGCAATGTTCCATCTAAGTACACACGCGATGACGGTGGAGCAAGAAGTTCTTCTTTCATTCTCTTTGCAGAATCCAACAGGCGAGCAATTTCATTTTCCAGGAAGGTATTTACCGTCTGCTCACTATTCAGATCAACGCGAGCCAACAGTTCTTTTATAAGCACCGGACCAAATTGCGGAAGCACACGCTTGAGTGCTGTTGCCAGTGGTTGATCAGCATACGTAGAAATAAAAATATCTGGAGCTATTGTACTAGACTCGGTATGAATAAATTCAATTCCCGTAACCTTAGCATCAGATTTTTTTAAGAACGTTTCTGTGATTGTTCCTCTTGCATCGAGTAACAAAACATTCGCTTTCGACCCGAACAATTGCACTACAAATTCGCGCTTATCTTTTAACCGAATATGCAGTTGTCGATCTGTCGGATGCATGAAAACCCTATCGATTATTGCACCAGGTATGTCAGTAAAAATATCGACGGAGTTCCGCCGTGCGCGAGCAAAAGTTTTCCGTGCATAAATAAAATTATTCGCAGGTTCACATCCGGCAATGATAACCGCCGGTGTCTCTTTGAATGAGATCACCAATTCACCTCGATGTTGAGTAAAGATTTCGTTTACCATTCGACCGGCAAACTCGTGCTGCAACTCTGTTGCAACGTGAACCAGCGTATAATAATTTGTAATCATTGGCATTTATCCGTTATCCACAAACCATAACTAAAGTCCGTAAAAATGAAAGGAATTGCAATCCCGATGTGGATAACTCGTGGATAGCTGAGTGCAAATGATGTGTAAAAGTAAGTCTTGCCGTACCCTCGAATTTTCCGTACATTTTGTTGCATTGATCTAATTCAAGGAGTCTCTAGTGGTCGCAAGTATGACCGGCTTTGGCCGCGCAGAAGTTAACAAAGACGGCATTACCGTCAGGACGGAAGTTCGCAGTGTGAACAGCCGTTATCTCGATTTGACACTACGCTTGCCGCGAAACTTTTCCCAGCGGGAAAAAGAAGTAAAGGATATTGTCCGCACGTTTTTGAATCGTGGCAATCTGAATATCATCGTAAAAATTGAACATGATTCAAACGATGTCGTTCCATTAAAAGTGAATAAAGCAGCGGCAAAATCGTACTACAAGCTTCTGAATGAAATCCGCAAGTCCGTGAAGCTACACGAACGAGTAAAACTTGAACACTTGTTAACGTTTTCTGATGTGCTCGAACCTGTGGATGAAGAAGAAACTGATGAGACTGAATGGGAACTTATGCAAGAATCAATTCGCCAGGCGCTTGAAAGTCTCAACGCGATGCGTGCACAGGAAGGGAGCGAACTGGCTGCCGATCTCGAAAAACGAATTCGCTGGATGGATGAGACCTTGAATGAAGTGGAAAAACTTTCTAAGGAACGGATTCCAGAAGAGCGTATAAATTTACATGAACGCATTTCAGAATTAGTAGAAGATAAATTTGTCATCGATCAAAATCGGTTAGAATTGGAAATCGCACTGCTGGTAGATAAACTGGACATTACGGAAGAATGTGTCCGTTATCGCAGTCATAATAAATATTTTCTGGAAGCGCTCAACAAGAATGAAGCCGCAGGCCGAAAGTTAAACTTCCTTGTGCAGGAAATGAACCGAGAGGCAAATACCATAGGCTCTAAATCCAGCGATGCCACAATTGCTCATCTGATTGTTGGATTGAAGGAAGAATTGGAAAAAATTCGGGAACAGTTGCAGAACATAGAATGATGAGCGGAAAATTAGTTATGATTGCCGCTCCTAGTGGTTGCGGAAAAACGACAATTGCAAAAGCGATTTTGGCAAACCATCCCGATATGTTATTCTCAGTTTCGGCAACGACGCGCCCGAAACGTGACAGCGAAGTGGAAGGGAGAGATCATTTTTTCCTGACTAAAAATAAATTTGAAGAGCATCTCCGTAATGGTGATTTGGCAGAGTGGGAAGAAATTTATGGCAATTATTATGGAACATTGAAGAGCGAGATCAACCGAGCGCTTCAGCAGGGTCATACGATGTTGTTTGATATAGATGTAAAAGGTGCATTATCGATTCGGAAACATTTTCCGAATGATTCCATCCTTGTATTCATCAAGCCGCCAAGTTTTGAGGTATTGAAGAAACGGTTGGAAAGTCGAAACACTGAGAATCCGGAGACACTCAAACGCCGGTTGGAACGTGTACCGATGGAAATGGAGCAAGGACAGCAATTTGATTATCAAGTCGTGAACGATGATTTGCAAAAAGCCATCAACGAGGTAGATAAAATAGTTCAAACTAATATCAAGAATATTATTTAATCACATTCATAGTTAATGGAGGTAGAACAGTGTCAGTCAAACCAGTTGCAATGCATGAATTTTTACAACAAACCGGTAACATTTACGAGGCCATCATTGTGGCTTCTAAACGTGCACGGCAAATTCATGATGATATGAAGATAGAATTGACGCAGCAGCTCGAAACGCTGAAAGCGTTGAATGCAACACCGGAACCGGAAGATGATATGGAAGTCGCGACTGTCAACCCGGACCAGCTCAAAATTAGTTTAGAATTTGAAAAAAGGCCTAAACCGACAGAAGTTGCGATCAACGAAGTACGAGAAAAGAAGATCCCATATCATTATAAGGAACATACCGACTTTTTCGCGAAAGATACTTCTAAAGATACTTCGACAGAAGAGTAACGAGAAACGCAATGCGCGGCAAACATATTTTGGTAGGTGTCACGGGTGGAATCGCGGCATATAAAGTTGGCTATCTCATTCGCGAACTGATAAAGTCCGGGGCAGATGTTAGAGTGATGATGACAGAAGCGGGAACGCACTTCATTACACCTCTCACGTTCTCGGCACTTTCAAAAAATCCAGTCTTCACCGATCTATGGTCAAGTAACCAATCATCAGAATCCGACATTAGCACGCAGCACATTGATCTTGCCAATTGGGCGGACGTTCTTGTTATCGCACCGGCATCTGCGAACACTATCGCCAAGTTGACATACGGCATTTCTGATAATCTGCTGACAGTTGTTTCTCTTGCAACTGCTCGGCCGATCATTCTTGCACCGACAATGGATGCGGAGATGTATCTTAATGCCATCACGCAGAAAAATCTAACAATATTAAAAGAACGAGGTTATTTTATCATCCCGCCTGCAGAGGGCGAACTTGCAAGCGGTTTGAGCGGACCGGGGCGTTTGCCTGAAATTAAAAATATTGTCGAGACGATTGAAAAAGTTCTTGATCATTCAAAACAGGATTTGAGGAATAAACGGATCCTCGTCACCGCCGGACCGACGTTTGAAGCGATAGATCCTGTTCGTTTCGTAGGAAATCGTTCTTCAGGAAAAATGGGATTTGCAATTGCTAGCGCCGCCGCCCAACGCGGTGCAAAGGTAACGCTCGTTACCGGGCCGGTGGTTTGTGAAACTCCGCGCAATGTCAAACGAATTGATGTTGAATCGGCACGTGAAATGTTGACCGCTGTTCTTGCACATACTAAAAAAACAGATGCCGTAATTATGTCAGCGGCTGTCGCGGATTTTACACCAATCCATCCGGCAAAGCATAAAATAAAAAAACAACCTGGCAGCGAGATACTGGAACTAAAGCTGAAAGCAACACAGGATATTCTTGCGATGCTCGGCAAAAGGAAGCGGAAAATGGTGCTTGTCGGATTTGCGCTAGAGACAAAAGATGGACTTACCGGTGCGAAAAATAAACTTCGGAAAAAGAATCTTGACCTCATCGTGCTTAATTCTTTCAGTGAACAGAATCGCGTGTTCGGCTCCGATGTTAACACAGTTACAATGATCGACCATCTTGGTAACGTGCAAAGGCTCCCCAAACTGTCGAAGTTTGATGTCGCGAATAAGATTCTCGATAAAATCAAAACGCTAAAATAGGTAACCTCTAGAGCATTAATCGCCCTGGATTTAGTCATTTCATATGTCTCTCAACGAAGAATTTAGAAATATTCTTACCGATACTGAACGATTCCTGAAACAGCAGCAGGAGTTGTACGGCGATACGATTTTCACATCGAAAAACGAACTATTTTCTGCCGACTTAACACAGAAGCCTGCATCGGCAAACATTGCGCCTGCTGCTCCCGAGGTTGATCTCTTTGGAAACGCCGTTCAGCCGACAACAAGTAATCATAAAATTGGAGAACCAATTTTGCCAGCATATCCCAAAGAATCATGGACAGAAACAAAGAGTCTTGGAGAATTAAATAACGCAATTAACAACTGCATAAAATGCAGCCTCGGAAAAACAAGAATCAAATTTGTATTCGGCGTCGGAGATCCCAAGGCAGATGTAGTAGTTGTCGGTGAAGCACCGGGCGCCGATGAAGATGAAAAGGGTGAACCGTTTGTTGGACGCGCAGGACAGTTGCTCAACAAAATTCTTGAAGCAGTTCAATTTAAACGAGAAGAAGTTTTTATCTGCAACATACTCAAATGCCGTCCACCGAACAATCGTGACCCGCAAGCGGAAGAAATTGATTGCTGCGAACCGTATCTTTGGAAGCAATTAGAAATTATCAAGCCAAAAATAATTCTCTGCGCCGGACGCATTGCCGGTCAATCGCTGTTGAAGACGAATTCTTCGTTGACGCTTTTACGCGGCAAGATGCATGATTATCGCGGCATTCCGCTAATGGTAACGTATCATCCAGCGGCATTGCTTCGCAATCCGAATTGGAAAAGACCATGCTGGGAAGACATGCAGCAGTTTCGGAAATTGTACGATGAGATGAAAAAAAACGAGAAATAAACTCGTATAGTTCCCGCCAAAAGGGGCGGGATTCTGAATTCAACAATTGATTTATCTGCGCTTCGCTTGATAAATTAAGTTGAATTCGAAGCTGGGAAGACATGCCGCAATTTAGAAAATTGTACGATGAAATGAAAAATAAAAAGTCATAAGTTAAAAGTTATAAGTTAAATTAAGATAAATGGATAAGAAAAAAGAATATATCTCCAATTTAAAAAAAGCATGGCGTGATGAAATGTTAAGCGCAGCGAATTATCGTGCGCTTGCTGATCAAGAAATGAACCCGGAGAGAAAATCTATTTTCATCCGTATGGCAGAAGCAGAAGATCGCCATGCAGAGCGATGGGCTGCACGTCTGAAGGAATTTGGCATTGAGATGGGCTTGTTCAGAGAAAATCCGATAGAGCTGTTGCGAAGGAGAATGCTGCTAAAGAGCTCTCCCGAAGCTGCCGCTCAAATGCTTGAAGTTGGCGAGAGCGATGCCGATAAATTATATGAGGTAATGATTGATGCGGCAGAGAGCGATGCAGAACGTGAGTTATTGCTCGATGTTCAACGGGAAGAGAATGCTCACAGTCTGATGTTGCAGGAGATGTCAAGTCCGCGCGTCATGCAGCATCCGCAAAGCCGGTTGGACCGCATACTTGGAAGAGAAAAATGGCATGTTACTGCCGGCGGCTGGATTGGTCAGGCAATTTACGGAGTGAACGACGGGCTCGGCGCGGCATTCGGCGTTGTAAGTGGTGTCGCAGGTGCAACAGCGGCAAACAGCGAATTTATATTATTGAGCGGACTTGCAGTAGCAGTTGCATCCGCATTATCGATGGGCAGCGGTGCGTACCTCGCCGCAAAATCTGAGCGCGAGGTTTATGAATCAGAAATTGAAAAGGAAAAGCGCGAGATTGAAAAGCATCCGGAAGAAGAACAAGAAGAGATGGATTTGTTCTATCAGCTCAAAGGATTCTCACCGGAAGAATCCAAAAAGATGGCGGCAAAACTTGCCGAGCAGCCAGAACAATTCCTCAAAACTCTGGCTCATGAAGAACTTGGACTTTCTGAAAAGTCGTTTCCGAACCAGTGGAAATCGGCATTCAGTGCAATGATCAGCACAGCGCTTGGCGCTATCATCCCTGTTCTTCCGTTTATATTTTGGTCGGGAATGGAGGCGCTCATTATTTCGTTTATCATTAGTACAGCAGCGCACTTTGCAGTCGGTGCATCAAAAGTGCTCGTCACAGGTCGCTCGTGGCTCAAGAGCGGCACCGAGATGACACTTGTTGGATTAGGCGAAGCAATCACAACGTATTTAATTGGCATGCTCATTGCGCCGATGATTAGATAAAAAGATTTCAGCCACGAATTTTTATCCGTGGAATTTGTAAGGAGAATAAATTGTATGCCAGACTCACAAAAAATAATTGACTTCAACACACCGCAGTCGGTGTCAACAGAAGGGCGTGTGCCGCCGCAAGCGGTGGATGTAGAAGAAGCTGTCATCGGAGCGATGCTGTTGGAAAAAGACGCTATCGCCAAAGCGATTGAAATATTGGATGACACCGCCTTTTATAAACCTGCGCATCAAAGTATTTATCGAGCAATGATGGCATTGTTTGAACGAAGCGAACCGGTCGATCTCATCACGCTTACAGAAGAACTTCGCCGGCGCGGCGATCTTGAAAAAATCGGCGGCGAGTATTATCTAACCGAACTCACGACAAAAGTCTCAAGCGCTGCAAACATAGAATATCATGCGCACATCGTGTTGGAACGAGCGCTGATGCGGCAATTGATTCACTCGTCGTCAGAAGTCATCAATCGCGCGTACAGCGAAACTGAAGATGCGCTCGGCTTGCTTGATCAAGCTGAACAAAAAATTTTCGATATCTCCGAACAGCGGATGAAAAAAAGTTTTGTCTCAATGAACACAGCCGTGCACAAAACGATGGATATGCTGCAGAGTATTCACGGCAAACACAGCGGTGTTACCGGAGTGCCGTCAGGCTTTGCTGATCTTGATGCGCTCACGGGTGGCTTCCAGCCATCTGATCTTATTATTATCGCAGGCCGTCCATCGCAAGGGAAAACAGCGCTCGCGCTTTCAATTGCACGCAATGCAACAGTGCTGCATGATATTCCTATCGGCATGTTCAGTCTTGAAATGTCCATACAGCAGTTAGTGATGCGATTGATGTGTGCAGAAGCGCGCGTGGATGCGCACAAGGTCCGCACGGGCCGCTTGCCGGAGGATGAATGGAAAAAGTTAAGCACCAGCGTCGGCCGCCTCTACAAAGCAAAGATGTTTATTGATGACACACCCGGACTTGCTGTGTTGGAATTGAGAGCAAAAGCACGCCGGCTTAAGGTGGAACACGACATTGGCCTTATCATAGTAGACTATCTTCAATTGATGCAGGGACCAAGAAATGCTCAGAGTCGTGAGCAAGAGATCTCCGCTATCTCCCGATCGCTCAAAGCGCTCGCGAAAGAATTAAATATTCCGGTAATTGCACTGTCGCAATTGAATCGCTCTGTTGAATCGCGCAATGACAAACGACCGGCATTATCCGACCTGCGAGAATCCGGTGCTATCGAACAAGACGCCGACGTTGTTGTTTTTGTTCACCGTCCCGAAATGTTTGGTATTACAGAACAAGATAACGAACCGACAGAAGGCCTTGCAGAAATTATCATCGGCAAACAGCGTAACGGACCTACAGATACCGTAAAACTGCAGTTCATTAAGAATTACGCACGGTTTGAGAGCCGCACTGTCTTTCGTCCTGAAACATACTTGCCGGAAGAGACGCTGGAGACAACGCCGTTCTAAATTTCGGATTGCGAATTGCCAATTGTGGATTGATATTAAATTCTGAATAAACGGTACCGCCTTCTGATAACTGATCACCGAGAACTTGATTTACTATGAATCGCCGCACATTTCTTCAATTGATTCCTGTTCTTGTACTGTTTCCCATTTTTCTTCAACAACAGAAGAAAGCGATAGATGAAATTTCTGTTGATCCGAACGAATTGATTTGCAAGAATAAATTCAATCTCGCTGGTTCGATGAAGTTGCGTGAGAAACCGATAAACGAGGTTGTCGTTGCAATTGCAAAATCTTTCATCGGCACAGATTATGCTGCCAATACTTTAGATGCACCGGGCAAGGAACAGCTCATTGTCGATCTGCAAACATTCGACTGTGTAACTTTCTACGAAAACACGCTTGTGCTTGCGCGTTGTATCAAGAAAGACATGCTAACCATTGATGATTATAAAAAGGAGCTTCAATTTGTCCGTTACCGCGGCGGTATCATTGATGGCTATGCGAGCCGCCTGCACTACACCTCGGATTATATTTTTGATAATGAAAAAAAAACTGTTTTGAAAGATGTGACAAAAGAGCTTGGCGGAGTGCCGTTCAAGAAGAAAATCAATTTTATGTCCACACATCCGGATTTATATCTTCAATTGAAAAACTCCTCAGAGAATGTTAAAGAAATCAAAAAGATTGAAGATAAAATGAACGCGCGGACAATGTACCGCATTCCGAAAGCAAACGTAAATAGAGTTGCATCACAGATCAGGGGCGGTGACATCATCGGTATCACTACGACGATCAATGGATTGGATTGCACGCATACAGGAATTGCACTCTGGCAAAAAGGGAAACTGCATTTGCTTCACGCACCTGTTCCCGGTTCGAAGGTGCAAATCACCGAATTGCCGCTTTCGGATTATCTTGCGAAAATAAAAAAAGATGTAGGAATTATTGTTGCGCGTCCGATCGAACCATGAAAAGATTTGCCAATAGTGAGCTAAAAAAAAAGCAATAAACCATGCATTCTCGTTTCTCTATCGTACAAGGCGATATTACCACACAAATCGTGGATGCTATCGTGAATGCAGCGAACAACTCTTTACTTGGCGGCGGCGGAGTGGATGGTGCAATTCATCGCGCGGCTGGACCGAAGCTTTTAGAAAAATGCCGTACACTGGGCGGATGCGAAACAGGCGGTGCGAAAATCACAATGGGATACAATCTTCCCGCAAAATTTGTTGTTCACACGGTCGGTCCAATCTGGCAAGGTGGTAGTCATAATGAAGACAAACTACTGGCAACTTGTTACAGAAATTGCTTTGCACTCGCGCGGAAACACAGTATCGGTACTATTGCATTTCCATCTATCAGCACAGGCGTGTATCGATTTCCGATTGAACGGGCTTCGCGTATTGCACTGCACGAAATTATCCAGGAGCTTGACACCAACACGAACCTTGAACGTGTTATTATCGTATGTTTTGATCGAGGGACATACGAAACATATATATCAGCCGAACAGGAATTATCTAAAGAGAAATAGTGTTTTGAGAACATAGAGACATGAAATCGAAATTTAAAAAATACTGCTTCTTGCTCATTGTTTGTTTTTTGACTCACGCATTTGCTCAAAAACCAATTGTAAGTCCGCGTGATTCGGTAAAAGCTAATTTCAATGGGAAAATAATTACGATTAACTACGGCAGGCCTTCAATGCTTGGGCGGAAAATATTTGGAGAGTTTGTGCCGTACTACAAAGTGTGGCGCACCGGTGCTGGTGCAGCTACTATGCTGACAACTGAAGCAGATCTTGAAGTGGAGGGGGCAGTAGTACCGCGCGGCGCATATTCCCTCTACACGCTTCCAGCTGAAGATCGCTGGAAACTCATCATCAACAAACAAACGGGGCAATGGGGCACTACGTACATGCCTCAGCTTGATCTTGCACGCATCGATTTGAAAATTAAAAAACTAAAAACACCGGTCGAAGAGTGTACATTCAAATTGGAAAAAAATAGTACTGGAAACGGTACACTAAGGATTGAATGGGAAAACACGTCGCTCTCTGTTCCATTTCATATAAGCAAGGATCCGCTGGTGCCAAGTCCGCCGGATTCATCAGTACTTGTTATTAACGATAAACGATTATCGGTAAATTACAACCGCCCGTCGATGCGCGGCAGAAAAATTATGGGCAGCGTGGTTCCATACGGAGTTGTCTGGCGCACGGGAGCAAACGCGGCGACAAGTTTTGTAACACAAACAGATATTATTTTGTCTGGTGTTAAGATACCGCGCGGATCTTACACGCTCTACACTCTTCCATCTTCCAAACAGTGGAAGCTCATCATCAGTAAGCAAACTGGGCAATGGGGAACGGTGTACAATGAAAAATTCGATCTCGCTCGCATTCCGCTGAAGAAAATAATATTGAAACAGCCCGTGGAGAAATTCACAATAATGTTGGAACGTATCTCAGAAAAAACCGGCGTGATGAAATTAATATGGGAAAAAACCCAGCTCTCTGTAGACTTTCAACTAAAGTAGGAGAAAAGCCATGGCAGCAAAGATTACTGTAAAAAACAACGGCAGCATCCGCGTGGAAGGTGAATTTGAGTTGTTCGATATAGACGGCAATAAGTTTGATCTTGCAGGGCGTGCAACAATCTCTTTATGCCGATGCGGCCAGAGTAAAGACAAACCATTTTGTGATGGTACCCACCGCGCTTGCAATTTCCAATCAGAGGTAAAAGCACACAAATTACCACCGGTTACACCGAAAGTATAGTCAGTACGTATGCTTAAAGATATTTTAATTTTAACTGTCTCGCTGACGCATTACTTCATATAGAAACACGGCACTTGCACTTGCTACATTGAGTGAATCTACACCGGACTGCATGGGAATTGCTACCGGCATATCACATACAGAAAGAACCTGCGGTGAAACTCCATTGCCTTCACTTCCAAACACGAGACAACAATTACCGGAGAAATCTGTGCGCTGTATGCTATGCTCTTCTGTGTGCGGATGTGCCGCAAAGATTTTAAATTGGTGGGAGTGTTGAAGCGCCGTCAGCGTTTCCACAAGTTTTGTGCAATGCACTACTGACATTTTGAATACGGTCCCCATAGAATTTCGCACCGCGCGGCGCAAGTATGGACTGCTGGATGTCTCACCAACAAGAATTGCCTGCACGCCAAATGCTGCACAATTCCTTACGAGTACACCGATGTTTTCGGCATTGGCTAATCCATCCATCGCAACGAATAAACGCGGCGATGACGACTGAGTCAACATCGATTCAAGTGTTTCTTGCGCCGGGATTTTTCCAAGCGCCATAATACTTTGGTGCAAATTGTACCCGACAATGGTATTGAGCAATTCCTTCTTGCCAACATAAATGGTTATTTGTTCAGGACGAGCGGCGAGTCGTTCGCGGTAATCCTCTAACCATTCCGATGCTATGAGAACAGAAACAATGGAATGCGTGCTCTCTAAAAGTCTCTGAACAACTATCGTTCCTTCTGCAATAAACATGCGCTTGCGAAATTGTTCGACCGATTGACGCAGTGTACGATACGGCGTCAAGTCCGGATGATTAAGAGAGGTAATAGAAATGGTTGTAATCATGTTGTTCAGTGTAGAGATGGTTAAAGACACAATTATTTTCTGGACTAAAATACAAAGAAGTCGGCATCAAAACTAATTGCAAAACTAATATTTTAGATGAACCGAATTATTGATATCATGCGATAAGAAAATTTGTTAATGGTTAAATAATGTCATAATGAAATCCACGTTTAATAAAAAGAGCATCACTTCTCTTCCGAACACTCCAGGTGTTTATCTCTTC
>Ga0187861_10000393_pt1 | contig 52359 bp, 45 predicted proteins | sample June2016WEW_10_1_3_FD_132986 | JGI IMG/M metagenome (GOLD analysis project Ga0187861, IMG submission 132986) | Peatland microbial communities from SPRUCE experiment site at the Marcell Experimental Forest, Minnesota, USA - June2016WEW_10_100 | ecosystem: Environmental > Terrestrial > Soil >...
CGACCTGGGCTGCAACCCGACGCTGCCCACCGACGCCAGTGTCAAGTCCGTGGTGACAGCCACCGATAACTGCGGCACCCCGACCATCAACGTCGGCCATGTCGACGGCGGCACCGCCTGCGCCCCGACCCGCACCTTCACGATCACTGCCGCCGATGCCTGCGGCAATGCGGCAACCCAAACGGTGGCTTACTCCTGGACTGCCGATACCGCAGCGCCGACTTTCACCAGCGTCCCGACCGGCGGCAGCTTGGGCTGCAACCCGACGCTGCCCACTGACGCCAGTGTCAAGTCCGTGGTGACAGCCACCGATACTTGCGGCACACCGACAGTCAATGTCGGCCACGTCGACGGCGGCACCGCCTGCGCCCCGACCCGCACCTTCACGATTAGCGCCACCGATGCCTGCGGCAATGCTGCAACCCGAACGGTGGTTTACTCCTGGACAGCCGATACCGCGGCGCCGACTTTCACCAGCGTTCCGACCGGCGGCAGCTTGGGCTGCAACCCGACGCTGCCCACTGACGCCAGTGTCAAGGCGGTGGTAACGGCCACCGATAACTGCGGCACGCCGACCATCAATGTCGGCCATGTCGACGGCGGCACCGCCTGCGCTCCGACCCGCACCTTCACGATTACCGCCACCGACGCCTGCGGCAATTCGTCAGCCAAGACGGTCGTTTATACCTGGACCGCGGACACGACCGCGCCGAGCATCACCTGCCCGGCAAATGTAACTGTCCAATGCCCGTCGAACGTGCCGCCGGCCAATGTCGCGTCCGTGACCGTCTCTGATGCTTGCAGCACGCCGACTGTCACCTTTGTCGGAGACGTGATCACCAACCAGACTTGCCCGAACAGGTACACAATCCTCCGCACATACAAGGCTGTGGACGCTTGCGGCAACGTCGCGACCTGCACGCAAACCATCACCGTCAACGACACGACGAAGCCGAGCATCACCTGCCCGGCCGACATAACCGTTGCCGTCTCGCCTTTCTGCACCAACACCGTGCACGTCTCGGCGTCCTGCGCGACCACCATCTCCCCGTCCTGCGTCAAGCCCATCCCCTCGTGCACCAACACCGTGCCCATCTCGTGCTCCTGCAGCAACGCGGTGCCAGTGACCAATCCACAGGTCGTGGCGTTCCTGAACGGAGTGACCGCCACCGACAACTGCGGCGGCACCGCCACGGTGACCAACAACGCGCCATCGTCGTTCCCGGTGGGCACGACCAAGGTGACGTTCACGGTGACCGACTCTTGTGGCAACACCACGAACTGCCAAGCCAATGTCATCGTGGTGACTCAGACGCCGAACTGCGAGCCGATCCAAACAAGTCCATCGTACTGCTACCATTACTTCAATGGATCCGGCTGGTGCCAGTTCTCCACATTCCAAGGCAGTCTGACGTTGACCGATGGCGATTTGCCGAGCGACTTCCGGAACGGGCCGAATGCCTGGGCCGGGATCACGGTGACTGTCGGCACCAACACGATCTACTGCAGCGAGACTCTGTTGTCGGTTGACACCGACTCCTGCGGCGGCGAGACGTGGGAATACTACAGCAATCAACCCTACGAGCGGTTGACCTTCCGGTTCACCAATAACCAGAAGTACAATGCGTTGATGGATCCCAATCTGCCGTCCTCGGCGGCGACGGGCAACAAGAACGTCGGCAAGCTCTCGACGACAGCGATTGGGGCCACGCAGACCAAGTTCTACTATGCCTTCCAGTATGCCACGCAACCGATCACGGTCGTGGTGGACGGCATCGCGCTGGTGTCTGTATCCAACTACGTAGCGAAGTCGTCGTTGCCGTTCACACAGTGCGGCGCGACGGTCCAGGTTTCGCTGCCAGACCGTCTCATTCCTGGCAACGTCATCCAGTGGTATGCCACGGGTGACCCGAGCAAGGTTTCATCGAACAACCTGATCTACACGCAGGTGGTAATCGCCAACAGCTCTGCCACGGCCACGTACTCGAACGACTCCGGGTCGTTCTCGATCCAGGTGCCGGCGACGTACGCCCTCAACTTCGGCTGCCAGAACCGACAGGCTTGCGTGAACTTCACGCTCGGCCTGCCCGGAACGACCGCCAAGGTTGGGTGCGGAACCTTCTGTCAGCCGTCCAGCTCATACGGCTTCACGGGCAGTTGGGGCTGGCAGTACGGCCAGTGCTCTGACTTCGACGACGAGTATGATCAAACATGCTGGCACTGGTAATTGACCAGTGGTATAAGCTCGGAAGTTGGACACAACACAATGAAGAAGAGTGGGCTGGTAATCGGCCTGATCGTGGTGATTGCTGTCGGGGTTTGGTGGTTGACGAGGCCTGAACGGCCAAGCGCTCCCAGACTGTCGGCACCGGCTGCTTCCCAGGAAGCTGCTCCCAGCGCTGGCGCGGAGAAACCTGTGCCCGCGACCGCGCCTAGTCCTGCGTCCACAGCCACCCAAAACACGAATGCTCCCGCGGCTCCGAGTGCCGCTGGCCCCGTCGACATGAAGACGGTGATCGCGAACGCGTTGGAGGACGAGAAGAAGCTCTACGGGTACGCCGGAGCGCTCAATTGGGATGATGCCAAGGCCCTTGTCGCCAAGCGCCAGCAAGAAACCAAGGCGCTGGAGGATCGGCTGGCCGCGCTCGGTCCCGGTGGCGCGCAGGCCATTGCCGCCGCCTACAAGGCGACGGACGACGCGCGTGGGAAGCTGATGTTCATTCACGCCCTGGGCAAGATCCAGGACGACGCGGCTGATGCGACGCTGCAATCGCTGCTCGCCGGTGAAAGTACATTCAGCTTCCAACGCGAGATTGTTGCGGCTCTGGGACAGCGGCCAGATACAGAATCCACGGCGATACTCGCTCAGGTTGCGGGCAGTTCTACCGACCCACAACTCCGGTTCGCCGCAGTGCAGTCCCTGGCCGGTCGCGCCGATGCGTTGGCTGTGCTGACGCCACTGATCCAGACGGAAACGAGTCGTGCGGTGCAGCAGGAAATGATCATCGCCGTGAGCGCGATTCACAACGACGCTGCCCAAGGCGTGCTGGCTGGAGTCGCGCAAGGCAGCATGGACATCGGCATCCGGCAAACAGCCATTCAGGCATTGGCCCGGAGTTTTGGGGCTGGGGCGCTCAGTGTGTTCCAACAGTTGCTCAACGATCCGAACGAAGCGATTCGTCAGAACGCGGTGACGGCGGTGGCACAAGTGCACACCGACGGGGCCGTGGCGTTGCTGCAACGAACGGCGGCTTCCGACTCGTCCGAGCAGGTGCGCGCGAAAGCCCAGGCAGCCTTGTCGGCAGCACAGGTTCAATGAGCCGGGTTGCCCGCTGCACTCGTTTCGGTCAAAGACTTCTCACCGTGGCACCGCTGGAGCCATTTGCCTCTGACTTTTCTCCTCCGGACTTTCTCGACTTGTAAAAGGCTTCTTCAATCTTTTAGATTCAGACGGTATCATCATGTCCAGTGAGAACGCTCAGAGGGTGAAGCAGATTCTTTGGTTTTGCGGAGCATGCGTTGCGATCGTGGCCGCTGCTTCCCGCGTAGCCGGCGAAGTCAAACTCATGCTCACGCCGTTGGCGACGAATGCCGTTGCTACGTCGACCAACTCGCTCCAGAAATCAAGCACCGACGCGTCGAATCTCCCAACCTTGGAAGTGGCTCAGTCAGTGATGGTTACGGTGGAACTGAATTTCGGTCAGGCAATCCCCACCATCGCCGGCGCGTTACAGGAAATCGAGCGGCATTATGATCCCGTTGACGGTCTTGGCCGGACGTTTGCCATTCTCGATGCTTACGGCGAGCCAACGGCCGCCGGCAAGTTACATATCTCAATGCACGTAAGCGCCGAAAAGGCCGGGCTCGGCTCTCTCGTGTTCCGCCCGACAGGCGACGTTCTTTGGAAAAGCAGAATTGTCCCGGCAACAAGTCGTCCCGCTTCATCATTTGCCGGCAAAAACCTGCTCATCACGATCAGCAACGGACAGGGGAAACCGTATTTGCTGGATGGCTCGAAGGGGTCTCCGTCGATTCTTGACGCAACCGTGCGTGACTTGAACATACCGGTGCGCGAGTTTTGGCCCGATGGCGCAGAACGCGAAGCGACGTTCTTTTACAGTGCGTGCGGTTGTCCAGTTACAGTGACCGCGGTGCGCTTCCAGGACAAAACGGTGCGAACCAAGGAACTGCCTGTCATTTTCCCGGATGATCCAGCGATCGCAAGAGCGATCTCACGGCTCATGGGCTGGGAATGACGCGGCTGGCACGAGAACGTCTCAGTCGAGCCTGGACTGAGAACAGCATGGCGACATCACGGCCTCCGGCATGCCGTGCAGTATCTTTTTGTCGGCGGGACAAATCGTGGCGAGGATGCCACCGAGTCTCGCGTCGTCGCCCACCACAAAGTAGTAAGGACACAACCGCACCCGCGCGCTGAACGAACGCGCCGTCGCCGCCTCAAAGTCCATGTATTGCGCCTCGGACAATTTCGATTTCTCAAATCTCTGAAGGATGAACGGGTGCGACGCGAAATTGCCCAGCGCCCGCTCGATGGCCTCCGCCCATTCGTTCGCCGGCAAATCGTGCCCCACGTACACGCCGCGGCTGCCCCACGCCCGTTCATTGAACCCCGAAATCTTCAGGACCAACTCCCGTTGCTTCTGTGAGAACTTTGCCATCTCGCGCCAATCATGGATGTCCAGCTCCGGAATTACGGCATGCGGCGGCAGGGGCGTCGGATCGACAATCCAGGTGTACGGGAAAACCTCACGCAATGCGGTCAGCGTCGCATCGCCCAGTTGCTCGCGCCAGAATGCCCGCAGTCGCTCCATCCAGAGAAACGCAAACAGCATCTTTTCCTCAAGCTGCGGTTTGAACGGCGGCGTCACCGCCACCTGTCCGCGCGCCGCTGCGTCCATCAGCGCCGCGGCGTTCGGCACGTTCGGCAGATCGAACAATTCAAAGAAACGATAGACGACGGCGGTTTTGTCGAAGTCCGCCAGTTCTTCCGGCCGCACCACGCGAAAGCCCACCTGCTGCCCGAGCCACTCCATCTCGGGTCGGTACGTGGCCGCTTCCTCGGACACGACCACCACGGCGAGCGGTTTCTCACCTTTCGCTTCCGCACGCAGCGCCGCGTCGAATCCTTCCATCATCCCGTGCGCGCCGCCGACAACCTGATTGCCCAACTCGGCATACGTCTTTCCGAGCCACGCCGTCAGCCCAATTCCGCCGGGCACGGAATCGAGTTCCGAGATAAAAAAGTGATCGTTGGTGAGAATCACGTCCGGGCGGATGACGCGGGGAACGTGACCCTTGAAACGGTCCCGACGTGAGAATTCGACCAACTCCTTTGGTTTACCCACATCGAGATACTCCGCAATCCAAGGCGGCAGCTTGCCCTGCACGCTGTGGCGGTACATCACATTGCAGGCGCGATGGAACGCCAGCAATTGCGGACCCAGCGCGATGAGTTTCTCGAGAAGTTCTGGGGAAATCGGAAACGCCTCGGGGGAGATTCGCCACGTCGCGCCGGCAAACAACCCGTGCGCGGGCAACTGGTCACGGACGTACTGCGCCCGCTGCGCCGCTGTGGCATCCGTTGTCATTCGCGCAACTGGCCGTCGCCAACCACGACAAATTTGTAGCTGGTCAACTCCTCGAGCCCCATCGGGCCGCGCGCATGCAGTTTGTCGGTGGAGATGCCGATTTCGGCGCCGAACCCGTACTGGCCGCCGTCGGCGAGGCGCGTGCTGGCGTTCCAGAACACGCTGGAGCTGTCCACTTCGCGCAGGAACTTCTCCGCGGTGGCCTTGCTGCGGGTGACGATGGCGTCGCTGTGCGCCGAACCGTACTTCGTAATGTGGTCGATAGCCTCGTCCACGCCGTTGACAACCCGCACGGCCAGAATGAGATCGAGATACTCTGCGTACCAGTCGTCTTCGGTTGCGGGTTTGGCGTTCGCGATAAGCCGCCGCGTCCGTTCGTCGCCGCGCAGCTCGACTTTGTGCTCCGCGAGTGCCTTGGCGATGCGTGGCAGAAATTGGTCGGCAATCCTGTCGTCGATCAGCAGCGTCTCGATCGCGTTGCACACGCCGGGACGCTGGCACTTGGCGTTGATGACGATCTTCTCCGCCATGTCGAAATCCGCATCACGGTCCACGTACACGTGGCAGACGCCTTTGTAATGTTTGATGACGGGGATGCGTGATTTTTCCGCGACGGCGCGAATCAGCCCTTCCCCGCCCCGCGGGATACAGAGATTGATCAAATCATCCTGCTTGAGCAATTCATCGATGGCCGCACGATCCGTCGTGGGCACGACCGTGATGCTATTCGGCGGCAGGCCGGGGACATTCATCGCCTCGGCAATGGCCAGATTGCTATGAATCGCTTCCGAGCCGCCGCGCAGGATGACGGCGTTGCCGGTTTTGAAGCACAGGCAGGCGGCATCCGCGGTCACGTTGGGGCGCGATTCGTAAATGATGAGGATGACGCCGAGGGGCACGCGCACCTTTTGGATGCGAATCCCATTCGGGCGGGTCCACTCGCTGATGATTTTGCCAACAGGATCCGCCAACCCGGCGACGTCTCGCACGCCCTTGGCCATTTCCGCAATACGCTTGTCCGTGAGGGTGAGACGATCCAGCAGCGCCGGGGAAAGTCCCGCTTTTTTCCCCGATTCGAGATCTTTCGTGTTGGCGGCCTTGATACGGTCAGCGGACATCTCGATTCCGGCCGCCATGGCGCGCAGCAACGCGTCCTTCGCCGGCGCGTCGAGTTTTGCCAGCGCCCGCGCCGCGTCGCGTGAACGCTCAGCCAACAATCGCATTTGCTGCTTCAAATTCATTTAGAGAATCACCATGTCATCCCGATGAATCACCACACCCGAGGCTGACTTGATTTGGATGCTGCCAACCTTCGCCAGGCCGCGCGCAAATTCAACCTGATTCTTGTCGTGGATACTGACGACATCGCCTTTTTCGAACTTCCCTTCCGTCGAAGCGATCCCCTTGGCCAGCAAGCTCTTACCGTTCGCGCAGAGCGCCTGCTTGGCGCCATCGTCCACCACCAGCGTGCCGGCCGGGTGCTGGAAAAACGCGATCCAGCGTTTGCGGCTCGCCAGTTTGTCGGCATGCGGCAGGAAGATCGTCCCGATGTCTTCGCCCGCCAGCACGTCACGCACGACATCCGGCCGGTCACCATTCGCGATGACCAGCGGGATGCCGGCGCGCGTCACGATCTTGGCTGCATCGATCTTCGATTTCATCCCGCCGACACTTGTGATCCTGTCGGTGCCCCCCGCGAGCAATTCAATCTCATGGGTGATTTCGGGAACGGTGTGGATGACAAGATCCGTTGTAGGCCGCCTGCCCTCAGGCGGCGTTTGTGTCGTGATGGAAGTCTCCGCGCCGCGTGGGGGCACGCGGCCTACAACCCGCTGCAGCAGTCCTTCCACGTGCGAAAGTATAATGAGCAGATCCGCGTCGATCAGCGTGGCGGTCAGGGCGCCGAGGCGGTCGTTGTCGCCGAACTTGATTTCCTCGACGGCGACCGTGTCGTTTTCGTTGATGATCGGCACCGCGCCGTGCGCGAGGAGCGTGGCCAGCGTGTTGTGCGCGTTGAGGTGGCGGGCGCGGTCCTTCAGATCGTCATGCGTGAGCAACACCTGGGCGACGGTGATGCCGTACTTGCCGAACAGCTTGTCGTAAACCGCCATCAGTTTGCTCTGGCCGATGGCGGCGGCGGCCTGCAGTTCGTCGAGCCGCTTGGGGCGCTGCTTCAAGCCCAGTTCGGCCATGCCCGCGCCAATCGCGCCCGACGAGACAACAATGATTCGCTTCTTCTGCTGATGGAGCGCGGCGATTTGCGCCACCACCTGCTCGATACGCGTCAGCGAAAGATGGTTTTGTGCATCCGTGAGCAAGCCCGTGCCGAGCTTGATCACGATGCGGTTCGCCTTTGCCAGGATCTCCTGTCGAAGCTTCATGTGAGCGACAACTGCTTACCAGAAACGGGGGGATGTGTCGAGAACGGCGGACTGCGGGTAGTGCTCCCAAATGGGGGCGGGGCGGGTGGCGTACTTGCGGGTCAGTTCGGCGACCCCTCTGCCGGTATCAAGCAGTCTTTTGGGAATGCAAGTAGTTCACTAGTTTGTCTACAGTCGTCGACGGATTCTTATTCGGAGGCTCAAAAGCTTGCATATGGTAGTCGCGCAATTTCGGAGATCGCTCCAAAGCGAGATGTTGATGCGGTCTGAGTTCGTCGTAGACATCGACCCCTTTCTCATACCTCGGCAAATATCCGCGCAGCTCTTTCAAGACTATATCCCGCTCGATGTGTGCACTCTGTTCCTGGAAGTGGAGAAGGAACCATAACTCGAATGAAGGATTTGAAAAAGCGACCTCGTAGCCGTTCCCCGCTGCTTGTTGGGTAGCCTCGTGAATCTTTAGATGATCATCCCGGTCGAACACACACCAAGTCGCGTCAAATGGCTCCCTCTTCCTCTTCGCCTGCTTGTTCATCTCTTTCGCGTATTCGACGATACTCTTTGGCGCCGTGCCGCACTCGTCACCACCAATGATTTCGATAGTCGTGCCAGTCAGCCGAAGTTCTCGCCGAGCGGCGTGAAAACAAAGTTTCTCAGTCTTAGCGCCTTCACAAACGATCAAAATGCGCCGTCTTACTTGTAGCATTCTTCGACCCCGATGAAACGCGCGACTAGGTTTGATGTGTTTCATCGGCCGGCTATTCGTTTATGATCGGCACCCCACCATAACGCCCTGAAAGGTACCCCTTCCTCAAATTCTCGCCCTTTCTGATTCCCGAGATAGACCACAGCGAATACAAGGTACTGCCACCGTCCGACCCCTTCTCCGTAATCCACACCTGATCTCGTCGGAAAAGATCTCCCTCTTCAAGAAGGTCCGCATTGTGTGTTGTGAAGATCAGCTGTCCTGCGCCTTTGTTTCTCTTATCATTCTGAAATAATCTTATCAGAAAACTCGTCAGATGTGGGTGAAGCTTGACATCTAATTCGTCCACAAAGAGACACGTTCCCCTCGTTAAAGCGTTCGTGATTGGTCCTGATTGCGTAAACAGTTTACGCGTCCCGTCTGACTCCTCGCGGTAAAAGAATGGAATCAGGGTTGCCTTCCCGTCCGCAGCCCGCCCCCGGTGCAGCATTACAACATCCAACTGCAACGCCCCGGCCTTTTCTTCCGCTAGTGCCGCTTTCGCCTCCTCGGGTGTCAACTCTTGAACTACCACCCCGTTTTCCGTCTGCTTCTGCATCTTAAAGATGACTCGGTAATCGTCTATTCCGAGGTCCGCAGACACAAGAAACTCCTTTACGCTCTGTTTGAACTTTGCATCATCCTCGATAAACGCTGTCATAACGGACCCAGATGCGTTTATTGGGTGATCTCGGAGTTGTCGAAAACCGCGCCGAAACCACTCCAGCACCAGTGCAGAGACTGCATGATTATACTGCGCCGCAATGGACAGAAAGAGCGCATTGTGTCGAACCACTGGTATCAATCCCTTTTTCTCGCCCGACCAGTGACTGCCGAATTTGACCTTCGCAACTTCATCTTTCTTGCTGTGATATCGCTCAAAAAGTATGCGTCTTTGTCCCTTTGGGTATTCATGAAACCACTCTCGTTGCACATCTCGGGCATCCAAACTCATTCCGTACACGTATCGAATGCCCTTCTTTATGAATTTTATCTCGAACACGCTCGGTTTAGATGCAAACTCCGGATCAAGTTTGAATGGCCGATACGGAATGGTATCACCTTGCTGTCCGCGGTGCGAATTCAGGACAAACTGGCGCATGAATCCCATCGCGCTAATGAAATTTGACTTCCCGGATGCATTTGCACCGTAGATCGCAGCCGTCCTAAGCAGATTCAATTTCGTCTTCTTCGTGGCCCATTCAACATTCTGAGGCTTTGCCGAATCGCTCGAAGCGACCATGCTTAATGTGGCCCGTTCTTTGAAGGATCGAAAGTTTTCCACACTGAATTCAATTAGCATACGGCTTGAGATTACGATGAATGTCGCCTTTTGCAATGTAAATATGGGGCTGAATTGCGGTTACTGTGCAAAAATGGCCTAAGATTTCAATAATTACACTAAAGTCGGTATGCTTCAGTGGCCGACTTGGGCGCCAAAAACGGGCAAGCAGCGGCCGGTGGTACCGTTGAGCCATTGAAACTGCGTTGCGCCACTCCCAGCGGCTTGGCTCCCAAACCTTACAGAAGAAAAGCTTCTAAACGTTGCCGCAAACAACAGCGGCGTCTCAGCGGCTAGTGCCGCTTTCGGCTCCCAAACGTTGCACTCGCTCGCTCCCGCTCGGCTCGGCTACAGGAAGGGCGAGGAGCGGACGCCTCGGAGAGGCGTCCCTACCAACGACGGGCGGGGATGCAAAAGAAAAGGTTGCGGCAACGACAACACATTGCCGCGTCTCGTCCGACTCGGCTCCCAAACGTTGCGCCGACAGCAAACATTCGGCGCGTCTCGTCCGACTCGGCTCCCAAAGTACGGTAACGGTGTTTCACCGGATGTGCCAAGATCGAAGCATGAGAGAAATCTCATGTGACCGTCAGGCGATGGCGTCCACCGCTGCCAACGGCAAAGCGGTGACAAGTCACCGCACTCCAAAGCGGAGCGGCGCTCTGGGCCAGAGCACCCTACCCCGATTACGAATCGCGGGCAGGCCGACGACAGCGACAACGGGGCCCGTTGTCCTACAATTCGGAGACAGCGCGGACAACGGCGGAGGACGGCGGCCGGGGACGGCCGCTACTACAAAACGAGGCGAGGAGAAAAGCTTGGCGGGCACGGGGTTCTTTATAGAGAAGAGTGTTTTTACCAAACGAACCCAACTGAAAAATGCGGAACTATTTAGACATGAATGTGTTAGAAAAAATGAGAGTTGGGTTCGTTTTGCAAAAAAGAGCCTAAAAATGGGAAAAAAGCACCAAAATACCGCTCCGGAAGGGTGGTTTTTACGCACTTACGAAGCCAATTTTCGGTACCGGATGGGTTCGACACGGCGCGAAGAAACGGCGGGATACTCCGAGACGCTCCGCGCTCGGAGCATCGCGCCCTACAAAACGACCTGAGACTGGATTGATAAGGGAACATCAATGTCGGCGACCATAGACAGCGGCTCAAACATGATTCCTGGTGCTATGCGCTGTCGGGAAAGCGGCGTTGACAGAGGGGGGGCGTTTGGTAGAGTTGATTCGCGTAGTATCCCCCGTTTAGTTGGAGGTCAGTTCCCTGCCCTTGGGCAGTACAAACTCACAAGAGGAAGTTTGCGAATATGGCTAAGAAATTGAGTCGTTCCAGTAAAGCGGCGAAGTATGTTTACTTTTTTGGCGGCGGCAAGGCCGATGGCAATGGTTCGCAAAAACCGTTGCTCGGCGGCAAAGGCGCGAACCTGCATGAAATGACGCGGATCGGGTTGCCTGTCCCGCCGGGATTCACGATTACCACCGAAGTCTGCACGTACTACTACGCCAACAAGAAGTCGTATCCCAAAGTTTTGGCTGACCAGGTCAGTACCGCGCTGGCGAAACTCGAAGCGGTCACAGGCAAGAAGTTCGGCGACCGTCAGAATCCGCTGCTGGTGTCCGTCCGCTCGGGCGCGCGCGAGTCGATGCCCGGCATGATGGACACGATTTTGAACCTCGGTCTCAACAACGAGACGGTGGAAGTGCTCGGCCGCAAGTCCGGCAACCCGCGCTGGGCGTGGGATTGCTATCGCCGCTTCGTGCAGATGTACGGCGACGTCGTCATGGGCGTGCAGAAGGTCGGCCGGGACGACCACGAGCCGTTCGACGAAGTGATGGCTCACCTCAAGGAGGAAGTCGGCGCGAAAGAGGACACCGACCTGACCGCCAAGCAGTTGAAGGAACTCGTCAGCCGATTCAACGACCTCATCCGGAAGCGCACGGGCCAGGAGTTTCCACAGGATCCGGTGAAACAGCTCTGGGGCGCGGTGGGAGCAGTGTTCGGTTCGTGGATGAACGACCGCGCGATTGTCTATCGCCGCAAGTACCACATCCCCCACGAATGGGGCACGGCAGTCAGCGTGCAGACGATGGTGTTCGGCAACCTCGGCGACACCAGCGCGACCGGCGTGGCTTTCACGCGCGACCCCGCGTCGGGCGAGAAGGTGTTCTACGGCGAATACCTCATCAACGCGCAGGGCGAAGACGTGGTGGCGGGCACGCGCACGCCGCAGGCGATTGCGAAGCTCGCGCAGGAAATGCCCGCGGCGCACGAGGAACTCGAAGGCGTCCGCAAGACGCTGGAGCAGCATTTCAAGGACATGCAGGATTTCGAGTTCACCATCGAAGACAACAAACTCTACATGCTCCAGACCCGCAACGGCAAACGCACGGGCCTGGCGGCGGTGCGCATCGCCGTCGAGATGGTTGACGAGAAGCTGATTGATTGGAAGGAAGCGGTACGCCGCGTTCCCGCGGATTCGTTGACGCAAGTGCTCGCGCCGATTTTCGACCGCAAGGACCGCGATGCCGCCGTGAAAGGCGGCCGGTTTCTCTGCAAGGGTCTGGCGGCCGGCCCCGGCGCGGCCAGCGGCCGGGTGGTGTTCAACGCCGAAGACGCCGTGGCGCGCGCCAGCAAAGGCGAACGGGTGTTGCTCTGCCGTGTTGAAACCAGCCCGGAAGATCTGCGGGGCATGATTGCCGCCGACGGCATTCTCACGGCGCGCGGCGGCGTTTCGTCGCATGCGGCTTTGGTGGCCCGTCAGATGGGCAAGATCTGCGTCTGCGGCGCGGCGGACATCGTGATCGACTACACCGCGAGAGTCATGCAGGTGGCAGGCCACACGATCAAGGAAGGCGGTTTCATTTCCATCGACGGCACCTTGGGCGAAGTGTATGAGGGCGAACTCAAGACCGCGCCGAGCGAAGTGGTGCAGGTGCTCATCGCCAAGACGCTCGATCCGAAGAAGGCCCCGACCTATCAGCGGTTCGAGAAGCTGATGAAGTGGGCGGACAAGATTCGGCGGCTGGGGATCCGCACCAATGCCGACCAGCCCGACCAGGCGGCCAACGCCGTCGCATTCGGCGCGACCGGCATCGGCTTGTGCCGCACGGAGCACATGTTCTTCGAAGGCGACCGCATTTACGCGATGCGCGAGATGATTCTCGCCGAAACGAAGCAAGCGCGGGAAACGGCGCTCACGAAGCTGTTGCCGCTGCAGCGTGAGGATTTCGTCGGTATTTTCCGCGAAATGAAAGGCCATCCGGTTACGATCCGCACGCTCGATCCGCCGTTGCATGAGTTCCTGCCACACGACAGCGAGACGCAGCGTGAAACGGCGCACAAGCTCGGCATCAGCCCGGAGAAGGTGGCGGCGCGCGTGGCGGCGTTGCACGAGGCCAACCCGATGCTGGGGCACCGCGGCTGCCGGTTGGGAATCACGTTCCCCGAAATCACCGAGATGCAGACCCGCGCGATCATCGAGGCGGCCATCCAGGTGCGCAAGGAAGGCATCCCGGTCAAGCCCGAGATCATGATCGTGCTGGTCGGGTTCCGGAAGGAACTCCAGAACCAGTTGGAAATCGTCCACGCCACCGCGAAGAAGGTCATGGAAGAGAAGAAAGCCAAGATTGACTATCTGGTCGGCACCATGATCGAAATCCCGCGGGGGGCGCTCTGTGCCGACGAGATCGCGAAGGACGCGGAGTTCTTCAGCTTCGGGACCAACGACCTGACCCAGACCACGCTCGGCATGAGCCGCGACGATAGCGGTTCCTTCCTGCCGCAGTATCAGGAACTGGAAATCATCAGCCGGAATCCGTTTGAGACGATTGACCAAGCGGGCGTCGGTCAACTCATGGAGATTGCCATCGAGAAAGGCCGCAAGACGCGTCCCAACATCAAGCTTGGCATCTGCGGCGAGCACGGCGGTGACCCGTCATCAGTGGAGTTCTGCCACCGCATCGGCCTCACCTACGTAAGCTGCAGCCCGTTCCGCGTGCCGATAGCGCGTCTGGCCGCGGCGCAGGCTGTTCTCAAGGAAGCAAAAGCGGCGAAAGGCAAAGAGATCAGCTAGAACGTTCGAAAACAGCCGAATAATCGTCGGAGCGAGGTAACCACCCCGCCCCGATCGCATCCTGGCGCAAGTGCGGCTTTGAACCAAAAGCGGCATTCGCGCATCTAAGAATATGGAATACGGTGTGGTCGCAAATCCAGTTTGAAAGTGCTTGCGTAGCATGAATTGACGGCATAGCCTGCGTGAAATACTGGCACGATGGAGGCTCTTCGAGCATCGTGAGAACAAAATGGTGATAGACCACAACAGGGAAAGCGAGAACGGGATCAAGATTTATCTGCGCGAGATCGGGCAGATTCCCCTGTTGACCCCCAAGGACGAGATCCGGCTCGCGGCCCGCATCAAGAAGGGCGACCGTCAGGCGCGCGCCCAGATGATCAAGGCCAATCTCCGTCTGGTGGTTAAAATCGCCCACGATTATTCGAACTTCGGCCTGCCGCTGCTCGACCTCATCAGCGAGGGCAACATCGGCCTGATGAAGGCCGTCGAACGCTTCGATCCCAAGAAGGGCGGCAAGCTCTCGACGTACGCTGCCTGGTGGATCAAGCAGTCGATCAAACGCGCCCTAGCGAACCAGGCAAAGACCATTCGGTTGCCCGTGCATCTCGTTGACAAGATCAGCAAGATGAAGCGCGCCGGTCACAAGCTGAGCGAACAACTGGGGCGCGAACCGACCGACCAGGAATTGGCCGATCTCCTCGGCCTACCGCGCGCGAAGGTCGCGCAACTTCGGAACATCAGCGTGCGTCCCGCCAGCCTTGATGCGCCGATTGGTGACGACGATGCCACCGAGTTCAGCGAAATCGTGGGCGACGACGCGGCCCTGACTCCCTTCGAGTTGCTGCGGGACAAGACGTTGCGGCAGGAAGTGAGCGACATTCTGGAAGAACTTGACCCGCGTGAGGCGGAGATTCTGACCCTGCGTTTTGGGCTGGACGGCAGCAAGCCGAAGACCCTCGAAGACGTCGGCAAGAAATTCAAGGTGACGCGTGAACGGGTGCGCCAGATTCAAAACATCGCGTTGACAAAATTGCGTCGGGTGATGGAGAAGCAGGATCGGCCGCAGGCGATTTCGCGTAATTAGCCCGCGGCTCATCTTCGGACTTCCCTTCTGTCGACGAATCCGGTACAAACACCGTCGCAATCCATTGGGACGACTCACCACTTTATGTACGACGAACTGAAAGCAGCCGTGCGCGACGTGCCGGATTTTCCGATCAAGGGAATCCTGTTCAAGGACATCACGCCCATCCTGCAGGACGGACGACTGTTCCGCATCGCCGTGGATGCGTTGACCGACCGGCACAAGGGCAAGAAGATCGACGTGGTGGTTGGCATCGATGCGCGCGGGTTTATCTTCGCGGGCGCCGTGGCCTACAAGCTCGGCGTCGGATTCGTTCCCGTGCGGAAGAAGGGCAAGCTCCCCTACAAGACGGTGGTCACCAGCTACACGCTGGAATACGGCAGCGAGACCAGCGAGATGCACGTCGATTCCATCAGGAAGGGGAGCAACGTCCTCATTGTGGACGACCTGCTCGCCACCGGCGGCACGGCGATGGCCGCGGCGGCACTGGTGAAGCAACTCGGCGGCAACATCATCGAGATCGACTTCCTGATCGAGTTAACGTTCCTCAAAGGCCGCGAACGGCTCAAAGACCATCCGGTCTTTGCGGCGATTGCGTATTAGAACTGGGACTCGAATGATGGTTGAGGAATAGAAAGGGTCGCCATGACCAGATCACAAAAGCTTCTCTTATCAATCTGTCTTGTTGGATGCATTGTTGGCGCGGAATTGGGTTTGACGGAGGAACTCAAGCCGATTCAGTTGCCACCGCCGCAAACGGAAATCGGCAGGCCGCTGATGCAGGCGTTGAAGTTGCGCCAGTCGTCACGGGGTTTTGATTCCAAGCCGCTGCCGTTACAGGAACTGTCCAATCTTCTCTGGGCAGCCGATGGCATCAACCGGCCAGACTCCGGCAAACGGACGGCGCCCTCAGCGGTGAACTGGCAGGAGGTGGATGTGTACGTGGCGTTGCCCAAGGCGCTCTATCTGTACGAAGCGAAGACACACAGTCTGACGCCGGTGGTGGCGAAAGACCTCCGTGAAGCGACAGGACGACAGGACTTTGTCAAGGATGCGCCCCTGAATCTTGTCTATGTGGTTGACTCGACCAGAATGAAGAACGCATCCGAGGACGACAAGAAGCTCTACAGCGGCACAGACGTGGGCTTCGTCGCTCAAAACGTTTATCTCTACTGCGCCTCGCAAGGTTTGGCCGTGGTCGTTCGCGGCTCGATTGACCGGCCGTCGCTCGCTCAAGCCATGAAGCTGCGTCCTGAGCAGAGCGTCATCCTCGCGCAAACGGTCGGATATCCCAAACTGAACTGATAGGAAATTGCTTTTGAAACGTGGGGGAAACGGGGTCCGATCAGGCGGGTTAAGGGCGAGCCGATGGAGTGTGATCCGTCTCCGAATCCGCGCATTTCCCTCGATCCGGGTCTCCCGACGAACGACCGACGCTCTGAAACCGTAACCGTATCCGCATCCGTACCCATTACTTCTCCTTGGTCGTCGTGCATAAACCCGGTGGGGCGGAAAGCAAGCAGAGAATGGCCAAGATCAGCCTGATGATTGTAGCGCCGACTTGAGCCAGTGGATGTTTTCGGTGTGAAGCTTTCGGACAATGACCAGCGGGTCTCGGTAGGATTTGATCTCTGGTTCATCAATCAAGGTGTCGATCTCGGACATGATGTGTTCTTGGATCGATTGCGCGAGGTCGAGGACGTCGGCCAACGATTCGTCGGAGAGTTTCAGTGAAAAGCGTGCGCTCGGAATGTCCGTTGGGCGGCCTCCCAGCCCGCGGACAATGTTGGCGAGACTGACGCAATTGACGCTGTAATCCCTGCGCACGCGCTTGATGACTTCTAGCTTGCCGGGTTCGTCGCAGTGAGATTCCGCCCGGCGCAACGCACGCACGCACGCCCATTCGTCGGCGAGAATCTCGTTCAGCTTGGCGATCAATTTACTCATCAGCCTGAGTCTAATCAGCCGGGCGGGGCCGGGTCAACGACGCACCTTGGAGTGCGGTGGCTGGACACCGCCTTGCCGTTTCGGCGTGTTCGCTTCGCGGTACGCATCAAACCTCGTGCCGCAGGAAAGGCTGCGTCAAGCCGCAGCACTCCAAAACTGAATCAACTCCGCGACCGCTGTTGATACAACTCCAACCAGTAGAACCCGCCAATCACGATGCCGTGGGTAATTCTGCCGGTCTCGATCATGCGCGCCACATCCGCCAAGGGAACGAGCCGCACGGTAATGTCCTCGGCGTGGTCGAGCTTCAACTCGGCGACCTTACGGCAGTTCGTGGCCAGTTCGTAGCGCTGAAGATTGTTCTGGATCGAGGGATTCGGATGGACGGTGCCGAGGTGGACGATCTCGCCGGCTTCGTAGCCGGTCTCTTCGAGCAATTCGCGTCGCGCGCATTGCTCCGGCGACTCGTTCTCGTCCATCAACCCGCCGGGCGTTTCCAAGTGGACCGAGCGCGTGCCGTGGCGCCATTGCTCGACCATCACAACCTGCTCGTCAGGCGTGAGCGGGATGATGTTTACCCAAGTCGGCTGTTCCAGCACAAACATTTCGTAAGCCGTGCCTGTGCGCGGATTGACGGTGACGTCTTTCCGCACCTTGAAGATGCGGCAGTCGGCTATCACCTCGGAGGATTGGACACGCCAGGGTTGTGGCTGGCCGCGCGTCACTTCTTCGCCGCTTTATCGCTGATCATTTTCAAACGCTTCAGGAATTCCCCGGGGGGCAGATATCCGCTAATCTCCGACACCTTCTTGCCGGTCGCATCGACGAACACGATATGAGGGTAGCCGGTCGTGCCAAATTGCTTGGCCAGCGTTGCGCCTTTCGGACTCTTCTCAGGATTCAGTTTCACCGCAACAAAATCCTTCGTCACTTCGTCCCCAACGTCTTTGTCGCTGTAGGTGTCCCTATCAAGCTTCTTACACCAGCCACACCAATCGGTGTACATGTCTACCATCACCAGCTTCTTGTCCTTCTTCGCCCTCTCCAACCCGGCGTCGTAATTGTGCTCCCAGTCCACAGCGGAGAATGCGCCTGCGGCCCACGTCAAAAAAAACGCGATTGTGACTGCGACAGTTTTTTTCATGTCGTTCCTCTGTTACCGCGCGCTGAGCGCAACTTCCTTCGCTTCAACCCTGGCGGGCGGGTCGATCCATTTGCCGTGCTCCTTGATGAGCGCGATCAACTCGTCCACGGCCTGCTCTTCCGGAATGTGCTGTTTCACTTGCGTCTTGCCCACCCACAACGAAATCTTGCCCGGCGCCGTGCCGACATAGCCGAAATCCGCATCCGCCATCTCGCCGGGGCCGTTGACGATGCAACCCATCACGGCAATCTTCACGCCCTTCAGATGCGCCGTCCGCGATTTGATCCGCGCTGTCACCATCTGTAAATCAAACAGCGTGCGCCCGCAACTCGGGCAAGCCACATAGTCCGTCTTGAACGTCCGCGCGCCTGCCGCCTGCAAAATGTTGTATGCCAACTTCACCGACTTCAGCAAATCGTCCTCGCCGGTGACTTCCACCGCGTCACCGATGCCGTCGCACAGCAGTGCGCCGATGTGGGTGCTGGCGGCGATGAGCGCGCTTTGCTGAACCTGGTGGGCGCGTTTGCGTTTGGAGTTGACACGGTCGTGAATCAGAATCGGCAATTTCAGCCCGCGATTATCGAGAGTCGCGGCCAGAATCCGGTACGCCGCGACCACATCGAGTCCTTCCGCAGGGCCAGCCGCAAGGACCATCTGATTCTTCGGAAACATGTTCAATACACCCGCCAGCGTGGCGCAATTGTCCGCGAACTGCTCGGGCGAATCGCCCTCGACATCAAACTGGACGGTCAACTCGGCCGCGTCCGTCAGCAACGCGGTGACATCCTCCTGACCGTTGTAGGGGACGTTGATCTTCTCCGCGACATCCGCCACCGGCAGGGTCACTTCCGCGCTGTCGAGCTTGGCCGCGATCGGCGCGTGGATGTGGCGCTTGCGCAATTCAGGCTTCAACGCGGCAATCTTGCCAATGTCGGCCATCGTCTTGACGTGAAATTGCAGGATCTCCGCAAATGTGTCCGGCTCAGCGGTCGTGATGCGCTGGATATCGCCGAGGCGCGCGGTCAATGGAACCGGTAGTTCGACTCGTTGCGGGTGTTCTTTGCCGAGGCGCAGCCGCAAGTCGCCGATGAAGTACTCGGGCGTGGGCCGCCGCGTGTACACAAACGGATCGCGCTTCTCCACGACGCTGAGGACGGGCCGCGCGGGTAATTCACCCTTCTGCTGCCGCTCCCACAGCGTGTTGTACTTTTTGACGAGTTCCCTGCAAACGGGAATCTCGTGGACGCTGTCCTCGGTGAGTGATACGCGCACCGTGTCGCCAATGCCGTCCTCCAGCAATGCGCCGATGCCGATGGCCGACTTGATGCGACCATCCTCCCCTTCCCCGGCTTCGGTGACGCCGAGGTGCAGCGGGTAATTCCAGTCGGAACCTTCGGCGCTGAGCCGGGCGACGAGCAGCCGATACGCCTCGATCATCACCTTCGGGTTGCTGGCCTTCATGGAAAGAATGATGTCGTGGTAGTGGTGCTTGCGGCAGACGCGGACAAATTCCAGCGCGCTCTCGACCATGCCCAGCGGCGTGTCGCCGTAGCGGTTCATGATGCGGTCGGACAGCGAGCCGTGATTCGTTCCGATCCGCATGGCGCGGCCCAATTCCTTGCACTTGAGCACGAGTGGCGTGAACGCCTTCTCCAGCCGCTCCAATTCCTCCGCGTACTGATCGTCCGTATACTCGCGTGTGGCGAATCTCTTGCGGTCGGCGTAGTTGCCGGGGTTGATGCGGACCTTCTCGCACCAGAGAGCCGCCTCCATCGCCGCCACGGGCACAAAATGAATGTCCGCAACAAGGGGCGTGTCATAGCCGCGTTGCCGCAGTTCGCCGGCGATGTGCTTCAGGTTCTTCGCATCGTTGATGCTCGGCGCGGTGATGCGCAGGATTTCGCAACCCGCCTCGATGATCGGAATGGCTTCGTTGACGCAGGCTTCCGTCTTCATCGTGTCGGAAATCAGCATCGTCTGAACGCGAATCGGATTGTCACCGCCGACGCCGACGTTGCCGACTTTCACTTCGCGCGTGATTCGCCGCTGCCAGAAAAACGGGTTGCTGCAGTAGTTCATGGCTGGGGCGCCTGTGTTCCAGTCGCCGGCAACTCGTTGCTAGGTTCCGTTACCCGGGACTTGGCATGGTCGGGCAGGAACCACTGTTCAAAGTTATTCACAGAAATGTAAACCATGAAGCTGATCAGAAGCGCCGCGAAGGTCAGCGAGGTGACATGCACCAGGCGCGCGTTCAGCGGTCGCCGGCGCACCGCCTCCGCCAGCGCGAACACGATGTGGCCGCCGTCGAGAATCGGGATGGGCAGCAGATTCAGAATCGCCAGGTTGACGTTCAGCAGGACGGCGATGACCAGGCCGCGCCGCACACCGCCAAGCGCGATTTCGTACCACCACGCGGGCAGGATGCCGATGGGACCTTGAATGTTGTGCACCCCGACGCCCGTTTCCTTGGAGTGATAGATCGCCCCGACCAATTGGCCCATCGAGACGAAGACTTCCTTGAATTGATCGACCGGGGTCGGGCCCGGCCGCTGCAATTCCAGTTTGTCGCCCAGTTGCACGCCCATGCGCACAATATGATCTTTCGGGTCGAGCGCCGGCACGACGGTCACGGGAATCGTCTGGCCGTCGCGCAGCATTTTGAGGGCGGTGGGTTGGTCCCGTCGACTCCGGATCAACTTGACCACCTGCTCGGAACTGTAGATGGGCATGCCCTCGATGGACACGAATTGGTCGCCCGCCTGGATGCCTGCCTGCTCCGCCGGCGAGTGCGCCATCACGTCGCGCGCGAACGGATGTTCGCGCGGATTCAGATCGAGCATCTTTATGCCCAATTTGTCGTTCACAGTCGTTTCCAGCAGAAAACTGAATTGTTGGCCGCCGCGATCAACCGTCACCTTCACCATCGGCTCGCGGCTGAACGCCACTGCTTCCAAAAACTGGCTCCATGTGCCGACTTTTTTGTCGTTCACCGCGGTGATGCGGTCTCCCAGATGGATGCCGGCACGCGCTTCCGCGCTGTCTGGTTCGACCCAACCGATCACGGGAAGATTGAGGGGCGCGCCCACGCCCCACACGATCAGCGCCAGCACGAACGCGAACACGATGTTCATCGCCGGCCCCGCGAGAGCGACCAGGATCTTCGACTTCGGCGAGGCGGGCGGCAACTCCTCCGCTTTCGACTCAGTCCCGCCTTCAATCGCCTCCATCGGCGACATCTGCGGCAGTGCAACGTAACCACCGAACGGGAACCAGGAAATGCGGTAATCGACTCCGCCTTTCCGATAACCCCAAATCTTCGGCCCGAACCCGACGGAAAACCGCTCGATCTTCATCCCCCGTCGCTTGGCCACCAGGAAATGCCCCAGCTCATGGAAGAAAATCGTCAGCCCAAAAAAGAAAAGCACCAGGAGCGCAGGGTAAATCCACGCAGTGATTACATGCAATACGAGTTCAAGCGACACGTTCGGCTTCTTTCCTGGCCCAAAGGTCCGCCTGCAGTATAACATCCAATGTCGGCGATGCAACCCACGAAGCCCCAGCCTGCCCGCGTTGGCGGGTTTGCCCCCCTTGGTGATGCGCCCGCATGACCTTCTCCACCGTCTCAAATATCTGCAGGAAACCGACTTGCCCGTCCACAAACCGCGCGACGGCTACCTCGTTGGCCGCATTGAACACCGCGGGCATTGTCCCCCCTTTATGCCCCGCTTCGTGCGCCAGTCGCAACGACGGAAACTTCTCGCGATCAGGGGATTCGAACGTCAACGCTCCAATCTTCGCCAGATCGGTCGGCGGCATCGAATTTGGCAACCGACGCGGCCACGTCAGCGCGTACTGGATTGGATAGCGCATGTCCGGCACGCTCAACTGCGCCAGAATCGAGCCGTCGATAAACTCCACCATCGAATGCACCACGCTCTGCGGATGAATCACCACGTCCACGCGGTCCACTTCGACGTCAAACAGCCACCGCGCCTCGATCATCTCCAACCCCTTGTTGAACAGCGTGGCCGAATCGATGGTGATTTTCGGCCCCATGTTCCAACTCGGATGCTTCAACGCTTGCGCGACCGTGATCTTCGCAAATTGCTCGCGCGGTGTTTGACGGAACGGTCCACCCGACGCGGTGAGAACCAACCGCTTCACATCCCGCGGCTCGCGGCCTTCGAGGCATTGGAAAATCGCGCTGTGCTCGCTGTCCACGGGCAGCACCTTGACCCCGTGCTCGCGCGCCTCACTCATTACGAGTTCGCCCGCCATCACTAGGATTTCTTTCGACGCTACCGCAAGATCTTTGCCCGCCCGAATCGCCGCCAGCGCCGGTTCCAATCCCGCCGTGCCGACGATTGCCACGAGCACAATGTCGGCCTCCGGCATCGTCGCCAATTCAATCAAACCCCGCTCGCCCGCATGCACGGGAATCTCGCCGCCCACGCGACGCTTCAATTCTCCAGCCTTGTCGTGGTTGGTCATACCGGCAGCGAGAGGTTTGAATTGACGGATTGCCTGCTCCATCCCGTCCACATTCTCGCGCGATGCCATGCCGACGATGCGAATCTGCTCCGGCAAATCCGCCACCACCTTCTGCGTGCTTACGCCGATGGACCCAGTGCAGCCAAGCAATACAACGTTCTTTGGTTTCATTACTGTCAAATCGACGGGGGGCAGAATACTTGTCCCGCCGCTCCATCTCAAGGTCAGACTGAGGACCAACCGTGCACCTCCCCGGGATGCTCGACAGCGAAGCGGAAAGATCGTAAGAAACCATGTGTCTTCGCGGAGAATTGAAAGTGAATAAACTGGCCCATATTGTCGTCTCGCTCATTCCACAAAAGCGGGCCCTTGTCGTCGCCGGCGCCAGATTGCCGCCATATCTGCGGTCCGCGCTCTCCTACAAGTTTTTTTCTGCGCTGGCTCGTCAAACGAAGGTGACCGGCCCGCTGAGGACGAACTTGGGTGTTTCCGCCGAATACGATTGCTTGATTCCATCGACCCATCAAGTGGCCATCTTCGGAAAACCGAACCTGTATGTGGGTGAATCCGGCGCATTGGATCTGGCGGCAACGCTGGGCCAGCACGCCGACGCCTTCGTCGACGTGGGCGCGCATGTCGGGTACTTCACTTTCTTCATGAGAAACCGCCTCCCGGCAAACAAGCCGATTTACTTCTTCGAGCCCGACCCACAACTGTTCCAGATCATTGACGAGAATGTCCGGGCCAATCACCTGTCCAATGTATCCGGATTCCAGAAGGCGATGGGAGCGGTCGATGGCACGGTTGTCTTCTACAAGAACCTGAGCGACTCGTTTTCCGGCAGCCTCGAAACCCTGTTCGTGGACCGACACGAGGTCCGCCCGATTGAGGTGACCATCACCCGATGTGACAGCTTCGCCGCCTCCGTGGGCCTGCAAAATGCCTGCGTCAAAGTGGATGTCGAGGGTGCCGAGCGGGACTTCATGAAGGGATCCGCCGGGGCTCTGGAGACGATCCGCTACCTGATAATGGAAGTGCTCGGGCCATCGCACGAGAAAAAATTCGTCGCGAAAATGATCGACGAGTATGGCTTCCACGCCTACTACATTCACGACCACCGATTGGAGTACTCGCTGGATGGCAACTTCCATTATCAACCAGCCGAATACAATTGGCTCTTCTGCCGGGAAAACCCGGCCACGTTGCGAATCACCCTGGCGGGTTCGTCCTTCAAGATAATCTCGTAAGCCGCACCGACGGGTCCTGGCTATCTCATATCCTGTAACGTTGGAAACTCTTGCCGGCATGCCTCCAGTGCGGTAGAAGTCCAGTTCCGCATGCACAGCCCCCTCGGTCTCACCGGCGTCGGCGAGCACGTTCACCCGGTATTCCTTCGCGACGTCTGCCAAGAACCTTTGTGTCGTATCGTTATCGTCATTCACGGCAGGAACATTCATACCGAATCCGGTGGCGAACATTTCCGGCAGGACGACCAACGTGCCCGGCAACGGGCGCGCGGATGAGGGCATGCTGCGGACCTTGTCGTGGTTGGCTGGCTTATTTCCCAAACAATGTCGAGTTGGAGGGCGGCGACGTGCACGACAGCCTCAGCGCAGCACCAGCCGCATGTAGACGTAGAGTAACGGGGCGGTGAAGAGCAGGCTGTCGATCATGTCGAGGCAACCGCCATGGCCGGGGAGGATCGTGCTGGAATCCTTCACGCCGGCTTCGCGCTTGATGAGTGATTCGGCCAGATCGCCGATGACCGCCGCCACACCCAGCAGCAGACCGATGACCACGGCGTGCAGGTTTGTCAGGGCCGCCATTTCATCAGTCATGACCCAGCGACAGAGAAAGACGCCGCCGACAGCGAAGGCAATCCCACCGACTGTGCCTTCCCACGTCTTCTTCGGGCTGATGCGCGGGGTCATCTTATGGCGACCGAGCGTCGAACCGACCAGGTACGCGCCGATATCGGTGAACTTCGTCGCGACGACCAGCAACATGACGAAGTAGCGACCGTGCGGCGAGGCGAAATTGATGCGCGTCATGAAGTTGCCCAGCCAGGTGACGTAGATGAGGCCGAACAGCGTCACCGACATCGTCTCGATCCCCTGAGGGTTGAGCTTCTGCGGAAATTGCCGAAGGAAGACACCGAGCGCGAAGACGAGCAGGATCAGCACGTCGAAATCATAGGAAAGCTGCAGCCGCTCCGGTTGCCGGTAAAAAAACCAACTGCCGGAAATCAATGCCAAGGTCCCGATTACGCCCCACACTTTGTATGTGCGCAGCCCCTTCGCCTCGCAAATCACGTAGAATTCCCATACCGAGCGGGCAATGACCAGGTTCATGAAGAGGTAAAGCCAGATCGGCCGCTTCAGCCAGAAGATCACCGCCAGCATGATGCCCCACAGCACGAGGGAGCTGAAGAGCCGCCAGCCGAAGCCCTTGCGCGAAGGAGGTAGTGTGGTGGCCTCCGCCCCGTTGGCAGAAGCAGTGGCCCCCGGGACGGGCGCGACGACACCGGGATTGACGGGCATTGCGCTCACGTGGTTTCGTTCGGGCTGACGAGGCCAAACCGCCGGCTGCGACCGCCGTAGTCTTCCAGCGCCTTTAGATACGCGGCCTTGCGGAAGTCGGGCCAGAGCGTCTCGGTGACGTAAATCTCGGCGTAGGAAATCTGCCACAACAGGAAGTTGCTCACGCGCATCTCGCCGCTGGTCCGAATCAACAAATCCGGATCGGGGATCGCGCGCGTGTACAGGTGCTGGGAGATGGCTTTCTCATCGACATCCGCCACGTCGAGCCGCCCGCCCTTCACCTCGCGGCAGATCGACCGCACCGCATCGACGATCTCCGCGCGCCCGCCGTAGCTCAAGGCCAGCACCAAGGTCAGGCCCGTGTTCTTCCTGAGCGCGTCCATGGATTTTCCCAATTGCCTCTGCGCGCTGGCCGGCAACTCGTGAATGCGTCCGATGGCGGCGAGCCGGACGTTGTTCTTGTTCAGCTCGGCAATCTCCTGTTTCAGGTAAAACTCCAGCAGCCGCATCAACCCGGACACTTCGGCCTTCGGACGGTTCCAGTTCTCGATCGAGAACGCGTACAGCGTCAGATAACCGATGCCCAGTTCGCCGGAAACGCGGACGATCTCGCGCACGCTTTCGGCGCCGCGACGATGTCCCTCGATCCGGGGCAACCCGCGCTCGCGCGCCCACCGCCCATTGCCGTCCATGATGATGGCCACGTGCCGCGGAAGGTTTTTGAGGTGCTGCGTCATTTGTTGTAGCCGCGCTTCTGTGAAGCGCGGACTGTTTCTTTTCGGCGCTTCGTAGAAGCGCCGCTACACTGGCTTACAAAAATATCGTTTCCTCCCGGCGCGCCCCGACCGATACAAGGCTGAGTTTCGCGCCGCTGAGTTGCGCGAGCTTCTGCAGGTAGATCCGGGCGCGCTTCGGCAGTTGGTCGAAGTCTTGCGCGAGTTTCGTGGACGTCTGCCAGCCCTCAAACTCCTGATACACGGGCGTGCAGCGTCCGAGCACATCGAGGTCGTTCGGCACGGTTTCATAGACTTTGCCGCCCGCCTTGTAAGCCACGCATACCTTGATCTTCGGCAGCGCGTCGAGCACGTCGAGCTTGGTGACCGCGAGGTCGTCGATGCCGTTGACCATGACCGCGTAGCGCGTCGCCACGGCATCGAACCACCCACAGCGGCGCGGTCGGCCTGTCGTCGCGCCGAATTCCCGTCCGGTCTCGCGCAACAGCAACCCCTGGTCGTCGAGCAATTCCGTCGGGAACGGCCCCTCGCCCACCCGCGTTGTATACGCTTTCATGACACCCACCACGCGATCGACTTTGTGCGGCGGAACGCCCGCGCCAACGCACGCGCCGCCGGCCGTGGCGTTCGAACTGGTCACGAATGGATACGTCCCAAAATCGATGTCGAGCAACGTGCCTTGCGCACCCTCGAAGAGGATGTTTCGGCCATCGCGTATCGCCCGATTCAACAAGATCACCGTGTCCGTGATGAACGGGCGCAATTTGCTTCCGCACGCCAGGTATTGATCGTTGATCTTCGCAAAGCTCAGCGGCTTCGCGCCGAACGCCTTGAAGATCTCGTTGTTTTCCCGAATCTTTCGACGCAGTTTCTCGGAGAAACGTTCAGGCGAAAGCAGATCGACGAGCCGCAAACCCGTGCGGGCTACCTTGTCGGCGTAGGCGGGGCCAATGCCGCGTTTCGTGGTGCCGATCTTGCGCCGGCCCTTCTGTTCCTCGCGGATTTCGTCCAGCAGCTTGTGGTACGGGAACACGAGATGCGCAGTCTCGCTGATATACAAGTTGCCGTCGATGGTCACGCCGCGTCCGCGCAGGTGCTCAATTTCGCCAAGTAACGCCACCGGATCGACCACCACGCCGTTGCCGATCATGCTGATCTTGCCCGGATGCAGGATGCCCGACGGGATCAGGTGCAAGACGTACTTCTGGTCGCCAACCTCGACCGTGTGGCCCGCGTTGTTGCCGCCTTGATAGCGCACCACCACGTCGGCCTGTTCGGTCAACACGTCGATGACCTTGCCCTTGCCCTCGTCGCCCCACTGCGCGCCCACTAAAATCGTCGTCGCCATAACCATTTCACCATAGCCGAACCGCAAACCCACTGGCAAGACGCAAGCTCGACTTCACCAAGCGTGGGCTGCGTCTGGGCACACTCACCATCCAACTCCGAGACTTTACCACGTTTCACGTGGCGTTTTCGAAACCACCCGGTGCCGTGTAGCGTCGGCTACCCCAGCCGATTGGGTTCGTTTCGGCTTCATACGCGGTCAAAACCACCCTCCCGGAGCGGTATTTTGGAGCTTTTCCCCCCATTTTTAGGCTCTTTTTTGCATAACGAACCCAACTCGCTTTTTTCATAACTGTTTCATGTCTAAACACATGTGCATTTTTCAGTTGGGTTCGTTTGGTAAAAACACCCTCTTCTTTGAAACTTCCATGCCAACCGGTTAGAAGCTTGCCCCCCGAACCGCCTTCTTCCCAACTCCTTTTTCAAAGAACCATCACCCTTTTACCAGCCCCGCAACACTGCGTCAAGCAAAATTATCGATTCCCGATACTCGGAATTTCCGGATTTGTAGGTTTACCCGCCTATGGCGGGGCAGGCGCTCCGCCGTGTAGTAGCGTCCGTCCCGGCCGCCCTCCTCCGCCGTGTAGTAGCGGTCGTGTAGTAGCGGCTGTCCCAGCCGCCCTCCTCCCACTGTGTAGTAGCGGTCGTGTAGTAGCGGCTGTCCCAGCCGCCCTCCTCCCACTGTGTAGTAGCGGCCGTCCCGGCCGCCTCTGGTCGCTGTCTTCAAAACCGCTCTCGACGATCACGGCGAACGTTTGGCATTCTTCCGGATATGACCGATAGATTCCGGCGTCAACCACCCCGGCTTGCCGAGGTGTTTCAGAAGCACGGCGCCCCACTGTACTTCGTGACGTTCAACACAATGTATCGCAGTCATTGTCTCGCAAATGAACGCGTTCACTCCGCGTTTCGTCTTTACTGTGAAACCGGAGTGGCAAAATCGAACATTGTCGTCGGACGCTACGTGATCATGCCCGACCACGTTCACTTGTTTGTTAACGGAGATGCATCCTTTGAACTGAGTCTCTGGGTGCGCGGTCTCAAGCGTGCAATTTCAAAGAACATCGCTTCTGCGACCGTTGAACCCACGGCGCGGCCGGGGACGGCCGCTACTACACCGCCAAGAATTTGGCAGCCCGGGTTTTTCGATCATTTGATGCGCCACTCAGAAAGCTACGCACAGAAATGGAGCTATGTTCGTGAGAATCCTGTTCGAGCGGGATTGGTTGCGCATGCTGAAGATTGGCCGTACCAAGGGGAGATCGTCCTCATCGACCACGTGTAGTAAGTAGCGGCCGTGTAGTAGCGGCTGTCCCAGCCGCCCTCCTCCGCCGTGTAGTACCACCGTGTAGTAGCTACCGTCCCTAGCCGCCTTAGTCCGCCGTGTAGTCCCGACCGTGTAGTAGCGGCCGTCCCGGCCGCCTTTGAAGCCGCTACACCCTCTCCGTCAATCCCAAATCCCGCGCCGTCATGTGACGACCGGCGATCCAAAAACGGACCCCCAGTATATCAATCACAATCCAGAAAGGAGGGATGTGACCCCGATTGCAGCGCCGTTGCCAAATCCATCTTTTAACCCCCTCCGCAAAACCGAATCCCTATTACTTTGAGGCCGGCACGCACACATCCGAATCTTTTCTTGACCTTCAAATGAGTGAGGTGCGATACACGTGTCCTCTCGTGGACATGAGGGAAACCGTCCGCAGGTGGCAGGCTGCAATCTGTAGTAATTGTGTCACCCGACTCGAGGAGGCCGTCCTCGGATTCTTAAGCATTTTCGTCCCCAATCTCGAGCCTCTCCAAGCCGTCCGGCGTTTCGCCCAATCTCCTGTACCGCTGTGCTGGCGTGTGGCAGGATGCACTCTCATGAAGCAGCCGGACACAACGCCAAGGCCCACGGCGGTTTCTACAACGACGCGAGGGCCACGTTGAAAAAGAAATGGCTTTTCTCGTGCCCGCTTCTCCTTCTTGCTGTGGTTTTCTGCATCTATCGCGCGAAAGGGCTTTTTGTTCGGAGTGACTCGTTCGAGGCGTATGCTTTCTTCAATTATGCTTACGGCAACTTCTTGGCCACCGGCGAGTTTCCGCAATGGCTGCCTTGTGCCGCCTACGGCAGCCCGGCCGAGCCGTACGCCATGACCTTCCTCGGAAGTTTCCAGATCGTCGCGATCATGGTCGGGGCCCTGTTTCATATGGATAACGCCTGGAACCTCTTCTTCCTTTCGGCCGTGCTGGAGGTAGCCGTGCTCGTCCTCGGCGTGACCATTCTATCCCGCGAGATCTATCATAGCCCGCTCGCAGTTGTGGCGGTTCCCGCGTGGGTTGTATTCACGGCATTCTGGCACGTCCAAATCTTCTGGTCGCACCGGGTCATCTTATACCTCCCTCTTCTGTTCTACTTCATCTTGCGTTTCCACAACACGGGCCATTTCTCCTTCCTATGGAAAGCGGCAGCGGCAGGCGTGTTTCCCCTGATTGGCGGGTTGGTCTATACCGCCCCGGTTTACGTGATTGCCGCCATGGTCTTCTATCTGTTCCTGCGCCTCTTCTGCCGCGGCTCGGCCCGTCCGGACTTCCGCACCATCGTTTCGCGACCGTCATACGTGGCTGGTCTCGCATTCCTCGCCATTACGTGTTTGTACCTGGTCCTCTCTGTTCACGCTTTCGAAGGAGTCCGCATTGTTGCCACTGGCCGTCACCCCACCCGGGGAACCGTGCCCCTGGATGTGTTTCTACACTACGGCGGCGACGCCCTCTATAAATTGCCTGATTTCTTCTTGGGACTGCCTTGCGTTCACGTAGAATACTTCTTCTATCTTGGCGTGGCCGGAACCAGCTTGCTTCTGCTGGCCTGCTTCGGTGTCCGGTCGGGGATTTTCTTCTCTCTGCTTGGGACCTGCATCTTCCTCTTCCTTCTGGCGCTCGGACCTCACGGGATCGTGGCCTACCCGGCCTATTTCTTCCCAGGTATGAACCGGTTTCGTCACTTGAGTTACCTACTGCCCATGAGCCGGCTGATTCTGCTGTTCCTGGCGGGATTCGGACTGGATTGGCTCGCCAAGCCCGCAGGAAGACAGGGGTGGTGGCGTTTCGCCGCCTGCCTCGCAGCAACTCTTACATTTTTTCTGGTCGCCAGACCGATGATGCGCGTTCACGGGGGTGACCGGTGGATGAGATTTATCCCGGAGATAGGGTTTGCCGCGGCCGTCGCAGGGTTGGCGTTGGCTTGGACAGACGACTGGCGACAGCGCGGGCTTCCCGCGTTGGCCTGTGCCATCTCGGTTGCCTTCGAGCTGGGCCTTTCCCAGTACGCCCACTACGCCTCGGTCGGGGGATACGTGAAGGATGGCCGTTTCGCCTCACCGAGCTTGGATATCTTTGCCGTCCAGCACCCCTCCTTCGCCCCAAGTCGCAGTCCCTACCGAACCATCACCAATGGAGCGGACGCAGTGACGGCCTTGGCCCAGCGACAGATTGTGAACTATGCCACCCTGCCTCAGATGGTTGGTCTCGACCTGTGTGTGCCCATATTCCGAGTAGATTTCTTGACCGATGGTGTTTTCCGCCTCCTCGACGCTGCCGACCCAACCGCCCTGCAGGCCTCCAATAAGGAACTAGTCCCACAACTCGTTCTGTCCGCCGCCCACTGGCAGGTCGCGCTGGCGAAAGGTTGGTTCCGCGATGCCTGCGGGTGTGGCGGCAGCAAGCTCGTGCTCAACCCTGTCGGGAAGAAACCGCATGATGTCTCCTCAGCGGTGGAACACTTTTCCGCCAACCGCCTCGTTGTGGCCATCGACCAGGAAGAACCCGATGGTTGGCTCTACTACGCCGACGCTTTCCATCCCGGTTGGCGGGCGTTCATCGACCAGATTCCCGTTCCGGTGTCCCTGGCACGGGAAGCATTCAAGGCCGTACCTGTTCCCCCAGGCCAGCACAAGGTGGAATTCGTGTTTTTCGATCCCGTCCGGGAATGGGCGCGGCGCGCCCTTGGCATCCTTTCCCTGGCGACACTGTTCTGGTTCCTGGGCAACGCCTTGTCTCGTGATCCAAAAGACCCAGTTGAGAGCCGTCTCGGCTGAAAAGGGGCCAGTTTGTTTTTCGCTATCATAATGAGCCGAGCATGCACCACATTCGCTGCAGCGTCTTGCCTACTGCAACGTCAGATCCACGCGGGTTGACCCGTGGAATGAGGCGTCGACGGTCTTCGACGCGGCGATGGCAATCCGGTTGGTCTCGACCTTGCCGCTTTGTAGCAAATAGCTCTGCACCGCGGCGGCGCGGCTATCCATGAGCTTCTTGTAATCTTCGGGCGTAATTTCCGCGATCTCGATCAGTTTCTTTTCCATGTCCGCCACCGAGACCACCTCGCCGGCAGCCGTGCCCTTGCCTTGGTTCGCCACTTTCACGGGGTGCAACGGCTCGAAGTTCGTCCGCGTCATCAAATGCGCAACGACCGTTTCCGCGCGCGCGCCCGACGCCTTGCTCGAAACCAATCCCATCGCTTCGGCATACGCCAACTTCAGCAAACGGTCTCGGTCCTCGGGAGCCAATCTGATCGAATCCACCGATGCGACCTTTTGCCCGGCGGCCTGAAGTTCCTTCATGCGCAATTCGCCGAGCTTCTTTTCCAGCTTGAGTTTCGCAAGAGCTTCGCGGTCCTTGACGGTGTCAACCGACCCTGCAATCCCGAGTTTCAATGCGGGTCGCTCATAAAGCGCGGTCGTCAACGTGTCGAGCTTGGCGGATTCACCCGCGGCAAAATCCGCGCCGCCCGGCTCGAATGCCACGTGTTCGAGGTCTTCGCCGCCGCCAAACATCGACCCGAGCATCGCGAACGGTTTCGTCATCGCCTTGGTGAACACATTCATGAACACCTGCATAATCAGCGGGGCGAGGCGAAACTTCGGGTCGTCCAGACGCCCGGTCAACGGCACGTCGAGCGCAATCACGCCGTGGCGGTCCTGCAACAACGCAATACCGAGTTTCACGGGCAGCTTGATCGCATCGGGACTGTTGCTGGCTTCGCCGAGCCGCAACTGGTCCACCCGCACCTTGTTCTCCGCCTTCAATTCGCGCTGGGTGACGTGGTAGTGCAAATCGACCGATAGCGCCCCGTTCTCCAGCGGATAGCCGACGTACTTCGCCGCATAAGGCGAACCGGGCATCAGCGTGTTGTCCTTCAGCGAAATCGCCAGGTCGACGAACAATTCCGACGTCAGCGGATTGATCTTGCCCGTGACCGAGAACGGCGCGAACTTGTTCACCTTGCCCTTGAAATCCACGGCAGCCACCGTGTTGAGATCGGACGTCAGCCCCTTCACGCTGCCGCTGAACTCCCCGACCGTCGATTCGACATGCGGCTCGACCGATTCATCCGTGAAATGAAATGAGGCATTGTCGAGAACGACCTCTCCAATCGAAACATGAAACCCGTTGGTCTGAGTGTTGGCCGGTTTCGGCGCCGGTGGAGCCGGCACAGCCGCTTCCGCCACCGCCTGCGTCGTCGCCGGGATTGGCAGCAGAGTCACTCCCGTCGTCAGGTCAGCCAGTTTGATCTCCGCGATGCTGATGGCTTTCGCCGCCGTATCGAGCGCGATGCCACTCACCGACAGATGCAGTTTTGCGACGTTCGCGCGCGCCGGCTTGGGCTGCGCCATCTCCACCTTCAAATCGGACAGATCCAACGTGACATTGGACACGGCTAAGCTGGCTTCCTCACCGTTCACGTCAACGCGGTAATCCGTCTGCAAGTCCACCTGGCCGCTGAGAATCTGCAGGGGCACGGCGTCCTCGATGTACGGGGCATACCTCGTGATCTGGAACCCGGTGAGTTTGAATGTGCCCGCGGAATGCAACGGCGTGAGCGTCACGTCGCCTGACCAGGCAAACGTCCGGCCATCTTCGGTGCTCACGACGACGGAGTACGGACTGCCTTCCTTGGGTCGCGTGGTGAACTTCGTGAGCTTGACATTGATCGGCCCCAGACGCCGCTGGAAGGGTTTTTTGCGGTCCAGGTCCGTAAATGCAAACTGGCCGTCCTCGATTTTCAACTCGTCGATCATCACCAGCGGCAAGGCTTGTTGGGGAGCCGGCTTGGTGGTCGCAGGCGGCTGGTTGGTGAGCAGGTTCGAGAAGTTGAATGTCCCGTCCGCCAATCGAATGATGTTCGCCGATGGCCGCTTGACGCTGATCTCCTTGAAGACCAGACCCCACTTGAACAGCGAGATGGACTGGAAGTTCACGTACAGTTCGCCCAGCGAGGCGAACTCGTCGCCGTTGGTCTCCGTGAGCGAGAGCCCGCGCAGGGTAAACGAGAGCACATAGGGATTTAACTTCACCTGCTGCACGGAAACGTGGCGGTGGGTCAGCGCCGGCAGGCGCTTGATCATCTGCGATTTGATCACCGCGGGCAGAACGAGGAATCCCACCAAGGTGTACAGCGCGAGGACAATGCCAATGCCGATCGCCCACTTCCTTGCCGCCCCCTGTCGTCGCTTTGCCATAATCCAGCCCGCAAAAAGCTTGCGCAACCACGCACAGGCCGAGCCCCCTCACACTTCCCTGACAATGATAGCCAATGCACCGCATCAAGTCACCCGCAAAACAGCCATGCTTACCGCGATGCTCTTGATAGTAGAAGAGCAATTCCGGAAGGAAATACTTGCGACCGGATGGCCCACACAGTAGAAACTGCACTGATGACCCACACGCATCTGTTCCGGTTTGCCGCCATGGCTTTGGTATTCCTCATCTCTTCCTGCTCCGGGCCCACAGGGAACCTCACCGCCATCAACCGTGATGCAGCGTCACGTTGTGCGCGGAACATCGACGCGTGGAAACAAGCGGTTGCTAGGCTCGATGTACTGCAACAGGACTTTGACTGCGTCTCCGGCCAGATCCATGACGACTATGCAAAGGCGTCGGCCGAGGAAAAGACGAAGCTGCGCGAAAAACTCGGGGGGATCGTTGCCGAGAGCGATCAGACCGAAAAGACCGCCGACGCGTTGTTCAACGAGATCCTGCGGGAACTTGAGTACGTGCCGCGCGACAAACGCGTACGCGCCAAGCTCGCCCTGGTAACCACGGCCTTGAAAGACGCGGAGGGCATCCGGACTCCCGAGGTGCAGCACGCCATGGATGCCGTGCACGCCCAATTGCAGGTCCTGCTCGGGACGAACTAAGTCGACGGTCTCCCGTGTCCCACCCGCGCTCGTCGTCGGCCTCAAACGCGCAGGCTCGCACCCGATTCGCCGCTGGCTGACTGAAACCTAGGAACGCTTGCCGCGCTTCTCGATCGGGACATAGTGCTGCTCGGCCGGGCCGATGTACACCTGGCGCGGGCGATAGATGCGGGTGGTCGCTTCGTCCATGATCTCCTTGTAGTTCGCAATCCACCCCGGCATCCGCCCAATGGCGAAGATCACCGTGAACACTTCGATCGGAATGCCAATCGCGCGCATGATGATGCCGCTGTAGAAATCCACATTCGGGTACAGCTTGCGCTCGACAAAATACTCGTCGTGCAGCGCCGTCTCCTCCAGCTTCTTGGCAATCGCCAACAAGGGATCATCGATGTGCAGGATATTCAGAAGCCTGTCGCATTGTTCCTTGATGATCTTCGCGCGCGGATCGTAGTTCTTATAGACCCGGTGGCCGAAACCCATCAGCTTTTTGTTGCTTTTCTTGTCCTTCGCGGCGGCGATGAATTTCGAGCCGTCGTCGCCGTCCCGGTGAATCTGCTCGAGCATCTCGATCACCGCCTGGTTCGCGCCGCCATGCAGCGGCCCCCACAACGCACACACGCCGCCCGCCGCGCAGGCAAACAGATTCGCCCGGCTCGACGCGATCATGCGGACGGTCGAGGTCGAACAGTTTTGTTCGTGGTCCGCGTGCAGCAGGAAAATCAGGTCGAGCGCCCGCACGACTTCGGGCTTCAAATCATAATCCTGGTACGGTTCGGAAAACATCATGTGCAGGAAGTTGGCCGTGTACTTGTACACGGGCTTGGGGTAGATGATCGGCAAGCCGCGCGACTTGCGATAGGCGAACGCGGCAATGGTGCGCACCTTGGAAATCAGCCGCGCCGACTGCACTTCAAACCTTTCGGGACGATACCCTTCCATCAGGCGCGGGTGAAAACAGCTCGCCGCGTTGATCATCGACGAGAGGATCGCCATCGGGTGCGCATTGGGCGGGAAACCCTCGAAATGAAACTTCATGTCCTCGTGCAACATTTCGTTTTGGGTGAGCAACTCCGAGAACCGACGCAATTCCTGGCTGGTGGGCAATTGACCGTGGATGAGGAGATAGGCGGTCTCGATGAACGTGGATTTCTCCGCGAGTTCCTCGATCGGAATGCCGCGATAACGCAGGACGCCTTTCTCGCCGTCGATGAACGTGATGGCGCTGCTGCAGGAACCCGTGTTCGAGTACCCGTCGTCCAGCGTGATGTAGCCGGAATCCTGCCGCAATTTCGTGATGTCCACCGCGTGCTCGTCTTCGGTGCCGACCACGATGGGAAGTGGATAAACCTTGTCGCCGATCTGTAGTTTCGCCTGCTCGCTCATAAGTGCCCCCTGCGTTAAACGATTGTGGCCCTCTTATGTACTGCGATTCGGCCCGCGCCGCCAGCGTTTTTCGCAGTCAGCGGATGTGGGGGGATGAACGCGCCCGATTTCATGGGCGCAGTACGGCGGAAGGCTACGCGAGCCCAACCTTAGGCGTGTTTGCCGTTTTTCTGAAACACGTCCACTCGGGCGGGCGGGAAGTTGGCCCAGACCACGGTGGTGCGACATCGCTTGAAACCGAACAAGGCGGGATGCGGCGTTTTGCCCAGATTATACGTGTACTGCACCAGCTTGCCGTCCTTGTGCAACACGTGGTCCACTTCGCGCAGGATGCTCGTCACGGTTTTTTCCGGGAGCGACCGCAGGGGAAGACTGGAGACGACGTAATTCACCTCGATATTGTCCTTGCCGAGGAAAGCCGTCAGGAGCGCGCGCAGTTCAGCCGCATCGCCCAGCGCCACTTTCACGTGCGGGAAACGCCGCAGCAACAGCCGCACCATCGTTTCCGAACGCTCGACAGGAATCAGGCGGTCGGCCGGAATCCCGCGACTCAGCAAGGCGGCGGTAATCGCGCCGGTGCCGGCCCCCAGTTCGACGACATATCCCCGGGGATGTCGGGGCAGGAAACCGGCGATCCGACGCGCCAGAAAGCGGGAACTGGGCACGGCAGAACCGATTGGCCGCGGGTTGCTCAGCAACTCGCTTCCAAACGTAACCAGCGATGTAACGGCTTCCAGTGGCATGGGCAAAATGACAAACACCATCAATCTGTTCGACTAGCGCGCCAACTCCTCCTTATCAGACGGCCTTAGTATCCATGCTTCCTCAAAAAAAGCGATAATCTTTTTGGGAGCATACCTTGTGCCCTCGGGTTTGCTCCTGATTTGGGGCCCCTGCCGCCGGATTGCAAATTCCACCGAAAGGTCCTATTGATAAGGCGATGTCGCTCAATCTTGGCCAACTCAAACTCGCCTCCAATCTGTTCCTGTCGCCGTTGGCGGGTTACACCAACCTGCCCTTTCGCCTCATCATCCGCCAAATCGGCGGGGTTGGATTGTGCACCACCGATCTCGTCAATGCCCGCTCATTGCTGGAACGCAACCGCAAGGCGCTGCAGCTCATCCAAAGCGATCCATTGGACCGCCCGCTGGCCGTCCAGCTTTACGGCGCGGTGCCTGAGGAAATGCGCGATGCCGCCGCGTTGCTCGAATCGACGGGAGTCAGTTCCGTGGATGTGAATATGGGCTGTCCCGTCCGTAAGATTTGCGGTAGCGGAGGCGGCTCGAAATTGATGGGCGATCACGACAAGGCTGCGCGCTTGATCAGCACGATGGTCAACGCCGTCAGGATCCCCGTTACCTGCAAGATGCGGCTCGGCTGGGACGACGAGAACCTTACCGCGCCCGACCTCGCCCGTGCGCTGGAAGACGCCGGCGTGGCTGCCATCGCCGTGCACGGTCGCACCCGGCAACAGGGATTCAGCGGCTCAGTGAATCTCAGCGGCATTCGCGCGGTCGTGCAGGCGGTGCGGCGCGTGCCGGTCATCGGCAACGGCGATATCACGACGCCACAGGCTGCCAAGACGATGTTCGACCAAACCGGCTGCGCGGCGATCAGCATCGGACGCGGCGCGTTTTACAACCCGTGGATTTTCCGCCACACCGCGCACTATCTCGCAACGGGTGAACTGCCGCCCGAACCGGCTTTCGAAGAGCGCATTATCGTGATGAAACGCCATCTCGATTTGATGGTGGAAGTCTTCGGCGAAAAGCACGGTTGCCTCATGTTCCGCAAAGTCGCGCTGCAGTATGCGCGGTGTTTTGGTCCGTCGAAAGAATTCCACAAACGCGTCGTGCAATTGAGCACCCACGCCGAGCTCGACGAAATCCTCACCGCCTATCGCGCGTGGCGCGCCCAGTTCCTCGACAGCAACCAGCAGCTACTCCCGCAGTACGAGCCGCGTCCGCTGGGCCTCGCCGCCGAACCCACTCATGCCGTCAAAGTGCCGGCCGGCCCGAATGAATTGTGGTGATACCATGAATGAATTTGCCCAATTCGCTACTGCACCAAAGCGAGGAAGCAGGGTAGCGATAACGCCTATTACCGCCGTTTTCGGCTCGGGCTGAAGGAATAGCCTTTCATCGTGCGGACGGCGCGGACGCTGCGGCGGTCGCCGGTGATCTGTTTCTCCTCGAAGAGCGGCGTCAGGACGTACGTAAAATTATCCAGCTTGAGCTGTGGGATTTTCTGGCCGATGAAGCGTTCGATGGCGCGGAGGTACTCGAGTTCCTCGATGGTCACGAGCGTAAACGCGTCGCCCACCTTCTGGGCGCGGCCCGTGCGGCCAATACGGTGGACGTAATCCTCGGGATGCTGCGGCACGTCGTAGTTGATCACATGCGAGATGTCTTCCACGTCCAGCCCGCGCGCGGCGATATCGGTCGCCACCATGACCTCGTACTTGCCCGACTTGAAGCCATCGAGCGCCTCGACGCGCTCGCGCTGCGTGCGGTTCGAGTGCAATGCCACCACGGAGTGTCGCTCGCCCCGCAATCGGGTCGCAATCTTGTCGGCGCCGTGTTTGGTGCGCGAAAAGATCAGCACGCTGTCGAAGTTCGTGCGCTGCAGCAAGGCTGCGAGCAGTTGAAACTTCTGGCTGGTCGCCACGGGATAACAAGCGTGCGTGACCGTCGAGGCGGGCGAACGGGTGATGCCGATTTCGACCTTCTCGGGCTGATGGAGCACCCACGCGGCCAGTCGCTCGATCTCGGGCGGGATGGTCGCCGAAAACAGCAGCGTCTGCCGCTGTTTCGGGCAGCGGTCGACGATCCTGCGCACGTCGGGCAGAAAGCCCATGTCAAGCATGCGGTCCACTTCATCGAGCACCAACAGATTCACGTCCCGCAAATGTAATGACCCCTGCGCCAACAAGTCGAGCAACCGCCCCGGCGTCGCGACCACGATGTCCACGCCGTGGTGCAGATCCTGTTTTTGTTCGCCGTAACCGACTCCACCGAACACCACGGTCGTCTTCAAGTTGGTGAACCGTCCATAGTCGCGGAAGGCGGTCTCCACCTGCGCGGCCAGTTCGCGCGTCGGCTCCAGCACGAGGCAGCGGCATTTGCCGTGCGTCTTCAGGCGCGTGAGGATCGGCAAGGCGAACGCGGCGGTCTTGCCCGTGCCGGTTTGCGCCGCGCCGATGACGTCCTTGCCGGCGAGGATGAGCGGGATGCCTCGTAGTTGAATCGGCGTCGGCTCGGTGTACCCCGCCGCCTGCACACCGCGTAACACTTCGTCGGAAAGTCCAAGTAGCTTAAAAGGCATGGTGTATGGTAGGTGCGACCCACCGCTTTAACAAGCAAGAACACCCGTTTCCGCGCACCTCAGTTCCCGAACGGGATGACCAATTTCACACCAATGTAGGGCTTGCTTTGCACCAAGTTGACATCCAACCCCAGATGCACGTTTTCAGGAACGGTCGTCCATTGAGTTGACGATTCCTCCCGCAACAACCGCGTGGCGGCGGATACGCGGTAAAACCTGCCGTGATCCCACTCGTAATCGGTCATACTCGAGAGATTGTGTGAGAACTCACTGGCCGCGAACACGACCCTGTCCAGATTGTATTTCGCTGATTGCATCGACCGCAGCACGGCCGAATGTTCTGGTTCGGTGACTCCAAATTCGGTTTCGAATTTCTCCCAACGGGTGACGCGACTCTTCAAGTGATCTTCGCCGGTCGAGCGCCAAGTCAGTGTGTCCATGGGTGGCATCGTGATCGCGGGCGGCATCATCGGCTGGATTTGCAGCGGTGGCGCTTCCTCTCCCGCAAGGGTTAGCCTCACCGTGGGCCGCGTCACGGACGCCTGACCACGCTCGGATACGCGACTCTCGATCAGTAAGAGCTGAAACATCGCTGCGCACAGGGCGCAACAGATGAAAAAGCGACGGTTGACTCGAATCAGCGGCAGGTGTCGTCGGCCAAGAGCTACTGCACTCGAAACTGAAACTTTTATCTCATTCATGATGCCGTTCCATCGCTGTTTCGCGAGGGCTACGGCGAATGACGCTGCATTTGGCGACGTTTTCGCGGCCCGGCTACGCACAACTTGCGAATTTACGACGCCTGATCATCAGAGCACACCGCAAGCCATTCCCCGCGGAAGCCGAACAAATGAAGGTTGATTGGCGGCGGGGATTGCCGTATAAGCAGGACGCTTTATGAGGCATACCCTTTCAGTCTTGGTCGAGAACAAGTTCGGCGTGCTGACGCGCATCAGCGGATTGTTTAGCGGACGCGGGTTTAATATCGACACGCTCAACGTCGCCCCGACGCAGGATCCGACCCAGTCCCGCATGACCATCGTGGTCAAAGGCGATGACACCGTGCTCGAGCAAGTCACCAAGCAGCTCAACAAGCTTGTCGATATCATCAAGGTGCAGGATTTCCAAGACGGCGAGTACGTCGACCGCGAGTTGGTGCTCGTCAAAGTCGGCGCGGACACCAAATCGCGCTCCGAAGTGATGCAGATTTGCGACATCTTCCGCGCGAAGATCGTGGATTTCGCCCACAAGACGCTCACGATCGAACTCACGGGCGACGAATCGAAAATCAGCGCGTTTTTGGACTTGATGGAACCGTTCGGCATCCGCGACATTACCCGAACCGGCAAGGTCGCTATGCCGCGCAAATGACGAGGCGCGGCGCCCGGGAACCCGCGAAACAACGCGAGGTTCAGCACGGAACAATCAGAATGGAGAACACACACCATGGCAGTTATTGATTTTGGCGGCGTAAAGGAACGCGTTGTCACCCGCAAGGAATTCACGCTGGCGAAAGCCCGCAGCGTCCTCAAAAACGAGGTCATCGCCGTGATCGGCTATGGCGTCCAGGGTCCGGCCCAGTCCCTCAACATGAAGGACAACGGGTTCAACGTCATCATCGGGCAGGCACCGGAGTTCAAGCGCGACTGGGACCGCGCCCGCGCCGACGGCTGGGTGCCCGGCAAGAACCTGTTCGACATCGAGACCGCGGTGAAGAAAGGCACCATCATTCAGATGCTCGTTTCCGATGCCGCCCAACGCTCCATCTGGCCGAAGATCAAGAAGCGCCTCAAACCGGGCGATGCGCTGTATTTCTCGCACGGCTTCTCGATTACGTATCGCAAGAAAAGCGGCGTGGTCCCCCCGAAGAACGTCGACGTGATCATGGTCGCTCCCAAGGGCTCGGGCCTGAACGTGCGCCGCAACTTCCTGTCCGGCGCGGGCATCAATTCCAGCTTCGCCGTCCATCAGGACGCCACCGGCCGCGCCAAGGACCGGTGCCTGGCCATCGGCATCGCCATCGGGTCCGGCTACTTGTTCCCCACGACGTTCCCGCACGAGACCAACAGCGACCTGACCGGCGAACGCGGTGTGCTCATGGGCTGCCTGGCGGCCATCATGGAAGCGCAATACGACATCCTGCGCGCCCACCACCACACGCCGAGCGAAGCCTTCAACGAAACCGTCGAGGAACTGACCCAGAGCCTCATACGGCTCGTGGACGAACGGGGCATGGACTGGATGTACTCCAACTGCTCCGCCACCGCCCAGCGCGGCGCGCTCGATTGGAAACCGAAGTTCAAGAAAGCCGTCCTGCCCGTATTCAAGAAGCTCTACCGGCGGGTCGCGTCCGGCAAGGAAGCCGCGCGCGTCATCCAGGTCTGTAACGGCAAGAACTATCCCAAACGCGTGGCCAGGGAGTTGGCGGCCATGCGCGAGTCGGAAATGTGGCGTGCCGGCGCAGCCGTCCGCGCCCTGCGCCCGGCGGAATCAGCCCGGACCATCTCCAAAGGCACCAAAGGCCTCACGGGCCGCGGCGGTTGATGGCCGGTCGTAACGCCGTTTTGTGATGAGCCAGCGGACGTGGCAATCGCCCTCGCTGGCTCATTCATTTTCAGCCTGAATCGGCGGTTGTCGGCGGAAGCAGAAGCGGGTATAGTGCGCCCGGGTCAAAGTACGAAAGGATTTCACCATGCGCTCTGATGTCATCAAGAAAGGCGCCGAACGTGCCCCTCACCGCAGCCTGCTGCGGGCCACCGGCTCGATTGAGTCCGAGGACGATTTCGACAAGCCGTTCATCGCCATTGCCAACAGCTACACCGATTGCATTCCCGGCCATGCCCATCTCAACGAGATCGGCGCGCTCATCAAACGGTTTGTGCGCGAGGCCGGCGGTGTCCCCTTCATCTTCAACACAATCGGCGTGGACGATGGCATCGCCATGGGCCACGGAGGCATGTTGTATTCCCTGCCGTCGCGCGAACTGATTGCCGACTGCGTCGAGACCATGCTCAAGGCGCATTGTTTCGACGGCATGATCTGCGTCCCGAATTGCGACAAGATTGTGCCCGGCATGTTGATGGCCGCCATGCGCGTCAACATCCCCACCGTCTTCGTCAGCGGCGGCCCGATGGCAGCCGGCATCGCCGAACAGCGGAGCGATGACCTCCCCACTCACCTCGGCGCGGCCACCAAGAAATCCGATCTGATCTCGGTGTTCAAAGGCGTCGGCGAACTTCAGACCGGCAAGATCACCGAAGCGGAACTGAAAAAACTCGAACAAAGCGCCTGCCCCACGTGCGGGTCGTGTTCGGGCATGTTCACGGCCAATTCGATGAACTGCCTGTGCGAGGCCCTCGGCATGGCCCTGCCCGGCAACGGCACCGTGCTGGCCGTCTCCAAGGAGCGCGAAACGCTGTACCTGCGGGCCGCGCGCGCCATTCTCAAGCTCGTCGAGCACGACATCAAACCGCGCGACATCGCCACGGTCGAGGCATTCGACAACGCGCTGGCGCTGGACGTCGCCATGGGCGGTTCGACCAACACGGTGCTGCACACGTTGGCGATCGCCCGCGAAGCCGGCATCCCGTACGACATTGCGCGTATCGACGCCGTCTCGCGCCGCGTGCCGTGCTTGTGCAAGGTCTCGCCATCGTCCAACTACCATGTTCAGGACGTTCACCGCGCCGGCGGCATCCACACCATTCTCGGCGAGCTCAAACGCATGGGCGCGCTCACCACCACCTGCAAAACGGTCACCGGCAAGACCCTCGGCGAAAATATCGACGAGTGGGACATCCGCTCGGACAAGTGCACCGCGTGGGCCAGAACGGTCCGCGTCTCCGGCGCATCGGCGTTGGTGCTCGACCCGAACGACAAGCTCGGTCCCGCCGCGCGCACCGCCAGCGGCAATCTCATCCCGAAACCGATGCTGTTCTTTCCCGGCGATGAACGGGCCATCACGCTCTGGCGCAAAGCGGCCGCGTTCAACTCCGCCCAGATGCCGGAACAGGTTGCACTGTTCGCCGCCAAGGCCCGGCTCGACGTGGAAGGCCAGGCGCCCCTCGTCGGCAAGGAAGCCATCGCCGCCTTTCTGGAGAAGACGCTTCAGGAAAGCAAGGGCCTCCTCCGCGAAGAACTCGGTCAACTTCGCAAGGACCCGGTTTTAATCGTCTGGAGATACGAGAAATCCGGCAGCCGCCAGCCCGTGGCCGTTTGCCTGATCAAGCGGATGAAGAACTGGGAGATCGCCCGAGCCAGTATCCTGACCAACCCGGCCAAACTGGCCAAGGCCGAGTCGGCCGGCCTCATGCCGTTCGATCCCTCGTTCCTGTTCAATGCTGCCGACTGCATCCGCACCAAGGACACTGCCTACAGCAAGGATGGCGGCCTCTCGATACTGTACGGCCAACTCGCCCCGCAAGGCAGCGTCGTCAAGACGGCCGGCATCAGCGAGGAGTTCAAGAAGTCTTGCGGTGAAGCATTCGTCTTCGAAGGCCCGTGCGTGATTTTTGAGGGCCAGGAAGACGCCTGCGCCGGCATCCTCGCCGGCCAGGTCAAAGCCGGTGACATTGTCATCATCCGCAACGAAGGCCCGAAGGGCGGCCCCGGCATGCAGGAAATGCTCAGCCCGACCAGCTACATCGCCGGCATGGGTCTCGGCGACACGGTCGCGCTGATCACCGACGGCCGATTCAGCGGCGGCACCGCCGGCGCCTGCATTGGTCATGTCAGCCCCGAAGCCGCCGAAGGCGGTCCCATCGGCGTCCTGCGCGCCGGCGACCGGCTCCGGATCGATTTCCCGAATCGCAAGATCGATATTCTCGTGCCCGAATCACAACTGGCGGAACGCCGCAAGACGTTCCAGCCCGTCAAACGCAACCTTTCCGGCTGGCTGGCCCGCTACCAGAGGCTGGTCACCAACGCGAGTTCCGGAGGGATTCTTTCGTGACCTGTGATACACTTCGCTCGCGTTCATTCGGAGGCTAAGCTTATGCGCAAACGATTCAACATCCTCGCCGTCGCCATCGTGCTGGCGATTATCAGTTTCGCCTACGCGCGCTACGATTACTCGAATAAGCATAGCGTAACCATCGCCAATACGACGATCAGCGCCACGGGCCACGATCTGTTTGGCGACTGGATGAAGGACGAAATGCTCTTCGCCATCATCGCCCCCATCGGCCTCATCGCCATCGGCTTGGCGGTGGCGATCAAGAAGTAGGCGCGTGGTGGCGTGGTGTAACCATGCAGCCCATTGAAGAATTCATGCGGGAGTACTTTCGCGCCCGCACTGCGGAACTTGAGAAAGAGTTGGCAAGCCGCAAACTCTTTCGCCAAAAGTTCTTTACCAATGATTGTTTGTGGGACAGCCGCAGAGGGAGTTTAGAAGGGAGCAAACTGGAAGAGATCATTAGTCTGTCGGTTTCCGACAATGCGGCTGAGGTCATCACAAACGGCGTTCTCAATCCAACACATCTGCACAAGTTGCGTTACCATTTACAGGTGACGGGCGAAAGCTGGTTGATTCAGAACGTTGACGCTGCATGTCTCAAATGCCATGGCATCGGCGGTAATAGTCAGTGTGCACTTTGCGCGGGAACGGGTTGGCTGAAGAACCCTGAATTTCGCCAAGAAGAGCCCCCTGATACGCCACCTGGACGGCGCGACGACGCTCCGCCTCCCTATCGACGGTTTTGATGTTAGTTACGCCCCTCTTGACATACGGCATGTGACCTGCTATGGGTAGTGCGGAATGAATCGCAACCTTAGCCTGCTGGCTTTGCTGGCGCTGCTCCGACTCGCGTCGGAGACGGCGGGTTGAGGTCTGTACACAGGAAAACGAAACCCACTGTCGCCGCGCGACAGTGGGTTTTTTGTTGTTTGCCCCCTGTCCCCGGCTAGAATCGAAAGGATTAGGCCATGAGTGAGCAAATATTGATATTCGACACGACGTTGCGCGACGGCGAGCAATGCCCCGGCGCGTCGATGAACATTCGCGAGAAACTCGAGGTCGCGCGGCAGCTTGCCCGCTTGCGCGTGGACATCATCGAGGCCGGATTTCCCATCGCCAGCGACGGCGATTTTGAGGCGGTGAAGGCCATTGCCAGCGAGATCCAGGGCCCGCGCATCGCCGGGTTGGCGCGGTGCACGGACAAGGACATCGACCGCGCCGCCGAGGCCGTAAAGCCCGCCGGCGACCGCGCGCGCATCCACGTGTTCCTCGCCACGAGCGCCATTCACCGCGAGTACAAGCTCAAGATGGCGCAGGACGAAATCCTCAAGCGCAGCGTGGAAAGCGTGAAGCGCGCGCTCGGGTATGCGAAGGACGTGGAGTTCTCGCCGGAAGACGCCTCGCGCACCGAGCCAGAATTCCTTGCGGAAGTGACGCATGCCGTGATCGAGGCGGGGGCGACAACGGTCAACATCCCCGATACCGTCGGGTACGCCGCGCCGCATCAGTTCGGCGCGCTCATCAAGCACCTCTACGATCACGTCCCCAACATCAAGAATGCCGTCATCAGCGTTCATTGTCACAACGACCTCGGCCTCGCGGTTGCCAACTCGCTTGCGGCCATCCAGAACGGCGCGCGGCAGGTGGAATGCACGATCAACGGCATCGGCGAACGCGCGGGCAACGCGTCGCTTGAGGAACTCGTCATGGCGCTCAAGGTCCGCCAAGACGCGTTCGGCGGTTATCAGACGAACATCGACAGCACGCAGATCTACCGCAGCAGCCGTCTCGTCTCGCACATGACCGGCATGGTGGTGCAGCGCAACAAGGCCATCGTCGGCGATAACGCGTTCGCCCACGAAGCGGGCATCCACCAACATGGCATGATGGCCCACCGCACAACCTACGAGATCATGCGCGCCGAAGACGTGGGCCGCTCCAGCGAACTCACGTGGGGCAAACACATGGGCCACCACGCCGTCGGAAAGAAGCTCGAAGAGATGGGTTACAAGCTCAGCGAAGAGGAAGTCCGTCGCGTCACCGACCAGATCAAGGTGCTCGCCGACAAAAAGAAACAGGTGTACGACGAGGACGTCATGGCCATCGTCGAAGGCCAGTTCACGGAAGTGCCGCAGGTGTGGAAACTCGGCTATCTCAGCGTCACGACCGGTAAGATTCCCACCGCCTCCGTGCAACTCATTCGCGCCGGTAAGGAAGAGTTGGTCACAAACGTAGGCACCGGGGACGGCCCGATCGACGCGATGCTCAAGACGATTGACCGCATCACGGGTCTCAAGGGCAGCCTCGTGGATTACAGCGTCAACAGCGTCACGCGGGGCAAAGATGCCATCGGCGAAGTCACCGTCCGCGTCCATTTCAACGGTGACGCGGGCAAGATCGTCATCGGCAAAGGCGCTTCGACCGACATCATCGAGGCCAGCGCCCTCGCCTACCTGAACGCGCTCAACCGTTACCTCTACGAACAACACCGCATCGCTGAGACTGAAAAGCCGACGCTGTAAGGCACGGTCAAACCGCGTTCAGGCGCGGGCGGCCTTGACGAGAGCCGCGACGCGTTTCGGATCCACAGGATTGAAAAGCTTGCCGCCGACTTTGAGCGACGTGCCGGCAATCACACCGTCGGCGTAGCGGAGGAACTCGCGGACGTTGGCGGTGGTGATGCCACTGCCGAGCAGAATCTTCGCGGTCGGACACGCCTCACGCACACGCTGGACATCCGCCATGTCCGCGACCCGGCCCGTGCCCGTTCCCGAAATGATGAGCGCGTCGGCCAATCCGCGTTCGAGCGTGTCATGCGCCGAGTCTTCGATCTCGAAGTCGCCGAGCGGGACGGCGTGTTTGACGTGCACATCGGCAAAAATGGATGCGGCCGGGCAAATCCGTTCACGGTAACGGACGGTTCCGTAGGCATCGCCCTCGATGATGCCCTGGTCGGTCAACATCGCGCCTGTGTGGACGTTCACGCGGATAAAACTCCCGCCGCAGGCCGCGCAGAGTGCCAGCGCCGCGCGCGGGTCGTTACGGAGAACGTTGAATCCTATCGGCACCTCGACGGTTGCGCGGATGGTGAAACCTGCGGCCGACATCGCCGCGATGGTTTCGGGCCCGACGCTGGTTTTCGTGAACGGGGCGTCGCCGAAGTTTTCGATGATGATCGCGTCAACCCCGCCGCGCTGATAGGCTTTGGCGTCGGCTGTGGCGAAGTCGAGCAGGGACTTGAAGCTACCGCCCCATCCAGGCGAGCCGGGGAGGGGCTGGAGGTGGATTACGCCAATGACAAGCTTGTGTTTGGGACGGAAAAGTATGCTCATTTTTGCGCAAGTGTGGCAAAAATGAGCGCGAAAGGGCAGGTTTTTTTGCAGGGTCGAGACCGCGCCGGCGACCGACCCACCCCGCTCAACGGCTACGAAACAACAACGTGCTGTCCGTGGAACTCCCCTTCCAGACGGACTTTACGTGAGTTTATCAGGTCAGCAACGATATAAGCGCCAAGCTGTTCATCGTGCGTGAGTTGGTTGACGGCGGCAATCAACTCCGCCAGCGTCGGAGGAGTTTTTCTGTTGGCCTTAGGCTCATTGCGTTTCATGGCAGGAGTATTTAGCAACCTACGTGCCATAGTTGCGGGGCGGGCTTGGTGGCTTGACTCGGGTGGTTATTTTTGGAATGGTGCCGCTGCACCACGGCTGGGGATGTAGCTCAATTGGTAGAGCGCCTCGTTCGCAACGAGGAGGTCAGGGGTTCGAATCCCCTCATCTCCACCAACCTTTCCTCCGTCCACCTGCGGAAACGGATGATTGCCCTTGCCTCTCGCTGTGCTATACTGTGCAAGCAGGCGTTGAGTTGCAGTTTTCTCGGGTGGTTCCAAAACAAGAACTCAAGAGGCGTGGCCCATGGCGAAAGCGTATTTACAACCAGACATTCTGGTCTCAGTCGATTGGATTGAGACGATACCCAAAGGCGACAAGCCGGCCTGACGATGGGTGAGACTTCGCTGCTGCCTTCGACGGACTCCGACGCGCTGTTGCGGACGATTGGCAACACGCCGCTGATTCCCCTGCTGCGCATCGGGCGGGAGTTCCCGCGCGTTCGCATCTTCGCCAAGGCGGAATGGTACAACCCCGGCGGTTCCGTGAAGGATCGGCCCGCGTATCGCATGATTCGCGCCGCCGAATTGTCGGGACAACTCACGCCGGGCAAGACCATCCTCGATGCCACCAGCGGCAACACCGGCATCGCGTACGCCATGATTGCCGCGCGCCACGGGTACGAGTGCAAGTTGTTGATGCCCGCCAACGCGAGTACTGAACGCAAGAAACTCCTGAAGGCGTACGGGGCCGAAGTGGTTCTCACGAACCCGGCGGAAGGCAGCGATGGCGCGTTTTACGCGGCGCAGCGCCTCTATCAGGAGCGCCCCGATCTCTATTTCTATCCCGACCAGTACGGCAATCCCGAAAACCCGCGCGCGCACTACGAGACCACGGGGCCGGAGGTCATCAAGCAGACCGACGGCAAGATCACCCATTTCCTCGCCGGGCTGGGCACGAGCGGCACGTTGATGGGCACGGGGAAACGGCTCCGCGAATTCAATCGCGATATCAAGCTCGTCGCCATCCAGCCCGATGGTCCGTTCCACGGACTGGAAGGTCTCAAGCACATGGAGACGGCCTCGCACGTGCCGGAGTTGTTCGATCCCCATGTTCCGGACCAGACCATCGGTGTCTCGACCGAAGCCGCGCAGCAGATGGCAAAGCGATTGACGCGGGAAGAGGGGCTTTACGTCGGCGTCAGCTCGGGCGCGGGCATTTGCGCCGCGCTCAAGACCGCCGCGACGATCAAGGAAGGTGTGATCGTTGCCGTCTGCCCCGATGCCGGTGCGCGTTACCAAAGCGAAAAATTCTGGGAGACGGCGTGAAGATTACTCGTCAGGCACTCCAGCAAATCCATGCGCACTTAGAGAGCGGCTATCCAAACGAGGCGTGTGGTGTCCTCCTTGGCAAAGACGGTGTCGTCACGGAAGGCGCGCCTGCCACCAATGAGCGCACCGACAGTGCGCACAATCGCTATTTGATCACTTATGCCCAGAAAGACATTCAGAATGATGCTGACAGGCGGGGACTTGAGGTAATCGGTTATTACCATTCGCATCCCGATGTGCCGGCACGACCCTCACAGTTTGACCTGGAGCACGCTATTCCCTGGCCAGGGATTTCCTACCTCATCGTCTCCGTCTGCAAAGGCAAAGCGGTCGAGTCGAATTCATGGCGGCTCCGCGACGACCGTTCGGCGTTCGACCAAGAGCCTGTTGAAATTTCCGCGTAATGGGCTAGAGTACGCTCCGCGGGTCACAGTTACGCAGGAGAGAACGATGGCGATAAAAGTCACAATTCCGACGGCGTTGCGGCGTTTTGCCAACGGGCAGGCAACGGTGGAGGTGGCCGGCGCGACGATCAGCGAGGTCTTGGGCAACCTGACGACCGAGCACGCCCAGCTCCGCCAGCATCTCTACAGCGAGGACGGCAAGCTGCGCAATTTCGTGCGGGTGTACGTCAACGATGAGGACATTCGCGTCCGGGGCGACGACACGCCCGTCAATGATGGCGACGAGATTTCCATTGTGCCGTCGATTGCGGGCGGGAACCTCGCCAAGCTCGATCCGATTATCAAAGACCGCGCCAAGCTGACGAACGAGGAAATCAAACGCTATTCGCGCCACCTGATTCTGCCCGAGGTCGGCATGGAAGGCCAGGAACGCCTCAAGGCGGCCAAGGTGCTGCTCATTGGCTCGGGCGGACTCGGCTCGCCCATTGCGCTGTATCTCACGGCGGCGGGCATCGGCACCATCGGCATGGTGGACTTCGACACGGTTGATTTCAGCAACCTGCAACGGCAGATCATTCATTTCACGGGCGACGTGGGCAAGCACAAGCTTCTCAGTGCCGCGGAAAAGCTCAAGGCGATCAACCCGAACCTGAATTTCATCCCCCACCCCGTGAAATTGACGAGCGGGAACGCGCTGGACATCATCAAGGACTACGATCTCGTGTTGGACGGCACGGACAATTTCCCGACGCGTTACCTCGTCAACGACGCGTGCGTGATGCTCAAGAAACCGAACGTGTACGGCTCGATTTTCCGCTGGGAAGGCATGGCCAGCGTGTTCGCGCCGCATCTTGGCGGTCCGTGCTACCGTTGCTGGTATCCCGAGCCGCCGCCACCCGGCCTTGTGCCGAGCTGCGCCGAAGGCGGCGTGCTGGGCGTCATTTGCGGCATCATCGGCAACATTCAGGCCAACGAAGCTGTGAAGCTCATCATCGGCAAGGGCAAACCGCTCATGGGCCGGTTGCTGCGGTTCGACGCGATGGACATGAGTTTTCGCGAATACAAGATTCCACGCGACCCGAACTGCCCCGTGTGCGGGAAGAACCCAACGGTGACGAAACTGATCGACTACAACCAGTTTTGTGGCATCGGACGCGGCGAAGAAGGCGGTACATCAGGAGATTCCATTGTGGAACAGAAAGACGAAGGCCTCGGCCCCGACGACATCAGCGTCGAGACACTGAAACAAATGCGCGACCGCAAGGAGGATTTCCTGCTCGTGGACGTGCGCAACCCCGACGAGTTCGAGATCAGCGTCATCGAAGGCTCGACGAAGCTCCCCTTACCCGAGTTGGCGCAACGTTTCAAGGAACTGCCCAAGGACAAGCTTATCGTTCTCCACTGCAAGTCCGGCGGCCGCAGCGGCCGCGCGCTGAAGTTCCTTCGTCAGCAAGGCTATCCCAAGCTCAAGAACGTCGCCGGCGGTATCAACGCCTGGGCCGAGCGGATAGATCCAAACGTGCCGCAGTATTGAGCGGGATCATGCGCTACCGCAACCTCGGTCGCACGGGTTGGAAAGTTTCCGAAATAAGTTTCGGCACGTGGGCGATTGGGTCGGCCTGGGGAAAGGTCGACGACCACGAATCGCTGGCGGCACTCCACCGCGCGATTGATCTTGGCGTGAATTTCATCGACACCGCCGACGTGTATGGCGACGGGCGTAGCGGCGGGGAGCCATGAACAGGATGCCCAGACCGAGCGCGAGCAGCGAGACCGTGGCGGGTTCAGGCACAGGCAGGGCTTCGCCTTGGAAGGCCAGTCCATGAGGGTAAACCAACCCGGAGGCAAAGGTGCTTTGCGCTCCGCTCGGTGTGAATTCATAGATGTTGCCGCTGTCGCTGTCTGACTCAAACAGATCGCCCGCGCTGTTGAAGGCCAGTCCTCTAGGCCCATCCAACCCGGAGGCAAAGGTGCTTTGCGCTCCGCCCGGCGTGAATTCATAGATGTTGCCCGAGAGCGAATCCGCCTCAAACAGATCGCCCGCGCTGTTAAAGGCCAGTCCAGCAGGAGACAACCCGGAGGCAAAGGTGCTTTGCGCTCCGCCCGGCGTGATTTCATAGATGTCGCCGTTTGCACTCCCCGCAAACAGATTGCCCGCGCTGTTAAAGGCCAACGAAACAACACCATTCAACCCAGAGACAAAGGTGCTTTGCGCTCCGCCCGGCGTGAATTCATAGATGTTGCCGCTGCCCGAATCCGCCGCAAACAGGACGCCCGCGCTGTTAAAGGCCAGTCCATAAGGCCCATTCAACCCCGTGGCAAAGTAGCTTTGCGCTCCGTCCGGCGTGTATTCATAGATCATGTTCATCCAGGGATCTCCCACAAACAGATGGCCCGCGCTGTTAAAGGCTAGTGGCATAGGGTTATCCCACCCGGAGGCAAAGGTGCTTTGCGCTCCGCCCGGCGTGAATTCATAGATGCTGCCGCTGCCGAAATCCGCCTCAAACAGATTCTGCGCCGGCGCGCTGGAGGCAATCAGCAGGACCGCTCCCGCACAGACCATCCCGCCAAATGAATGACACGCGGCACGAATGATGGATTTGCATTTCGTTTTCATAGGGCTGCCTTGTTTTCTCGATTTCATATTTGGCTCCTTTTTTCCTTTTGTGTCTGGACAGTCGCAAAGATTGGAAGTGGGGTGAGTCGGGCGTTGAACGTTCGACGCTGAACTTCGGGCGTAAACGTCGTTTGTTGCTTGGGTGCAGCTAGCAGCGCCGCGCTTGAAGTAA
>Ga0187861_10000400_pt1 | contig 51948 bp, 37 predicted proteins | sample June2016WEW_10_1_3_FD_132986 | JGI IMG/M metagenome (GOLD analysis project Ga0187861, IMG submission 132986) | Peatland microbial communities from SPRUCE experiment site at the Marcell Experimental Forest, Minnesota, USA - June2016WEW_10_100 | ecosystem: Environmental > Terrestrial > Soil >...
CGGCGGCGTGCCGCCGCACCGTAGTGGGGGACCGAGTACGAACACCACCGCTGACCTTGGAGGGGTAAGAGGGCATTCTGTCCTCGATCCGTCCGTCAGCTTACCGCCCCGTGCCAAATTCGGCAATTGGAGAAGTTCTGAAAATGGCTTGTCAGCAATGTCAGACGTGGTACACTGGCGACCAGTCGGTCCGAAAGACTTCACGGTGGTCGTGGACTGAAGGTCAGATGGGAAATATCGGTTCAAAAAAGAACTCTTCGCGATAGTCATGGCCGAGAGTCCTGTGGGAATCCCGGCTCACGGGCGTCGATGACGGCAATCCTGGGAATATCAGCGTTTTATCATGATAGCGCCGCCGCGTTGGTGGTTGATGGTGAGATCATCGCTGCCGCGCAGGAGGAGCGCTTCACTCGCCAGAAACACGATCCCGGTTTTCCGGCAAATGCCATCGCGTATTGCCTGAAGGAGGGCGGGCTGCCAGCCGAGCAGTTGAGTTACATTGCCTTTTACGACAAGCCCCTGACCAAATTCGATCGGTTGCTGGAGACATACTTGGCCTATGCACCCGCCGGTTTTCGCAGTTTCCGCCTGGCCATGCCGTTGTGGCTGAAGTGCAAACTGCACATGCGCCACACCCTGCGGGAGAGGTTCCAGACGGCTCGCCACACGCCGCTGGTATTCACCGACCATCATGAAAGTCATGCGGCCAGCGCGTTTTTCCCCAGTCCGTTCGACGCGGCCGCCATCCTGACCCTGGACGGCGTGGGCGAGTGGAGCACGGCGACATTTGGTGTCGGCGAAGGAAACAAGTTGCGGCTGATGAAGCACTTGCAGTTTCCTCACTCGCTCGGTTTGCTGTATTCGGCGTTCACCTATTACTGCGGATTCAAGGTCAACAGCGGAGAGTACAAATTGATGGGGCTGGCGCCGTACGGCCAGCCGATTTACGCCGAGCAGATTCTCAAACATCTTTTGGTCCTGAAACCTGACGGCAGCTTCTGGATGAACATGGACTACTTCAACTACTGCCAGGGGTTGACCATGACCAACGAGCGGTTTCACCGTCTGTTTGGCGGACCGCCGCGCAACCCGGAGTCGATGCTGGAACAGCGTCACATGGACCTGGCGGCCAGCATCCAAAAGGTCACGGAAGAAATCATGATGCTGATGGCGGGTGAGGTACATCGCCTGTCGAAAATGAAGAACCTCGTGCTGGCCGGTGGCGTGGCACTGAACTGTGTCGCCAACGGCCTGCTTCTGCGCGATGGACCATTCGAGAACATCTGGATTCAGCCGGCCGCCGGCGATGCCGGCGGGGCGCTGGGAGCGGCCCTTTTCATCTGGTACCAATTGCTCAACAAACCGCGGCAGATGCAAGGCCGAGATGGGCAGAAGGGAAGCCTCTTGGGGCCGCGATTTTCCCGAGACTCGATCGCGGAGTTTCTGGCCAAGATGGATGCGGAGTACGAACGGTTTGAACGGGAGTCGGATCTGCTGGACTGCGTCGCGCGGATGATGGCGGACGGCAAAATTGTCGGCTGGTTCCAAGGACGCATGGAATTTGGCCCGCGCGCGCTGGGGTCCCGCAGCATCATTGGAGACGCCCGCAACCACACCATCCAGGCCACGATGAACCTGAAAATCAAGTTCCGCGAGAGTTTCCGTCCCTTCGCTCCGTGCGTGTTGCAGGAGCGCGTGCACGACTATTTCGCCATGCGCCCCGGCCAGGAAAGTCCCTACATGCTGCTGGTGGCGCCCGTGTTGGAAAAGCATCGCGTCCCGCTTTCCGAGTCCGAGCAGGAGAAAATGCGGAAGGACCCCGACTTGCGTCATCGCGTGAATATGATCCGTTCGACCGTCCCCGCCATCACTCACGTCGATTACAGCGCGCGAGTCCAGACCGTGGACGAGCCTCGCCACCAGCGCTTTTACCGGTTGATGAAAAAGTTCGAGGCGCTCACCGGTTGTCCCGTCATCATCAACACCAGTTTCAATGTCCGAGGGGAACCCATTGTGTGCACGGTCGAAGATGCCTACCGCTGCTTTCTGGCCACGGACATGGACGCCCTCGTCCTAGAGGATTTCGTATTGCACAAGGAACGTGTGCAAGGTAAATTCACCGAAGTGGAACGCAACAAGTACCTCAAGCAATTCAAACTTGACTGATACGGCAGCGACATGAAGTGGGGCGACATTTCGTTCGATCCAACCCGCAAAAGCTTGCGACAGTTTGCGGGTGCATGGTTGGTCTTTTTTCTGGCCTGTGGTTTACACCAGAGCCTTGTCAGAGGGCACCGGCAGCTTGGCTTGGTGATGGTGGTGGCCGCAGTTGTCGTGGGCGTGTTGGGGCTTGTCCGTCCGCCTGCCATCCGCTGGTTGTTTGTCGCGTTGACGGTGCTGGCGTTCCCCATTGGCTGGGTCGTAACTCAGGTCATGTTGGCGGTGATGTTTTACGGGGTCATCACGCCGGTCGCGGTGTTGTTCCGGCTCGGAGGCCGCGACCCGCTCGGCCGACGGCCAAGTCCCGAAAAAGCGAGTTATTGGACGCCGAAGGAGATGCCAGAGGATCCGCGGCGGTATCTTCGACAATACTGAAGCAGCCAGTTTCTGACCCGCACCAGACCCGATGAATCAACCAGCACCCAATGAGTTTGAGAAAGCGGCCGCCGAAGAGCATCGTCGTGCAGGCGTCTTCAGTGACTTATGGGGCTTCCTGAAGCAGAGCAAGAAGTGGTGGCTTCTGCCGATTATCGTTGTGTTCGTGCTTTTTGCCGTGTTGATCTTCCTTTCGGGAACTGGGCTGGCGCCGTTCATTTACACGTTGTTCTAGCCCTCGTGTCGCCCCTGCCATGGCCAAAATGGCAGGCCTGCTGGGTAAGAAAGGGCTCTCTCAGGATGTCAAGAACGACGCGTTGGTTCGCCAAGACCGCCAAGCTGGCGCTGCTCCTGATCTTCACTTTGTTGCTCCTCGAATATGGGATGCGAGCGGTAAAGGCCTGGACAGTCGATGGCTGTCTGTATATCGGTGCCGCTTCCATAAACAGCCGGCTGGGTCCCAAGCATGGCTGGATGAGCCCGAAGTCATTTTGCGTCGTTACACCGTGAACGAGATTCTTGGCAAATGGCATCATCGGACCCAAGGCGGAAGCGACACGCGCACCGGATACGAGCAACCGCTTGCCGTGTGCCGTCCAATTCTTGAGGCGAAGCAGTTCCGTAGTCGCCGTGAAAGGTGGAAAGACCCACAAGAATGGCATGAGGCCTGACGCCAAGAGTTGAGAGATTTTCATAACCTTTTTTCGTTTCTCAGTCCTAGCGAAAAGCCGCTTTCTTAACAGACCAAGAGCGGTAACATCTGACCGCACACGACTCCCCTGGAAATAGATTCCAATTGCCCGTCTTCCGGTAACAAGGAGGTTTTCTGCAGGCTGCGCCCGTGAAGTTCAACCCGCTTAACCCAAGGAGGAAGTCATGGTAACACTCAACTCATCAGACTTGCGTGGAGCGGAATACGATCCGTCAAGCGCGACGCTCACAATCGTGTCTCATGATGGCAGCGTGTACGAGTACTACGGGGTGCCGCATTCGGAATACATTGGCCTACTGAACGCCACATCCCACGGGCAATATTTCCACGCGCACATCAAAGACCGGTACCGTTATCGGAAAGTATCGTGACAGGGCAGCGACGACCGCTGGGTTGTTCGCAGTGCTTCAAGGCGCGGCATGCCCGGCGGTCGCGCCGACGGCGGCAAGCGGGCCGCTTGCCCTACAAGCCGGGACTGAAGAGACCGTTCGACTTCGCTCAAGGAGATAACCGGGGAGGCGACAGTGCTTCCTGATGCCTCAGATGCGTGAACCATCGTGAACCAACGCGAAGGTTCACGAACTGCAATCATCCGGGCGCGCGTTACGTGCTCCGTATGCGGCTGACGGAGCACGTGTGTTGATATTGGTTCCTGAGCGGACGATGAAGGCAATGCTAAGGCCGCTGGTTGCTTCCGCCTGCGGCTGGTGCCTTAACGTGGCTGGAATGGACTCGACTTTCCGACATGCCTTTGTTCTACTCGCTGCCGGAGAAGTGCGCGCATGAAACCGATCCGGTCAACGCGAGCAATCCGATGCCTGTTGGGCTGCGCCAGTCTGGCATTCGTGTTCCTTGGCCCAGGCGCTCCGTCTGCGAAATCCATCGGCATACTTTCCGTCAGCCCCACCAACCGTTTGTTCTCCAGCGGATTCATCGGCGGCCCATTCAGTCCGTCCAGTCAGGTGTACGTGCTGACCAACCGCGGCACCACGAGCCTGAGTTGGGCGGCGACCAAGAGTCAGACCTGGGTGACTCTATCCGCGACCAACGGAACGCTCGCGTCGCACGCCACCACCAGCGTTACCGTCAGCATCAACTCGAATGCCAATACGCTGGCGGTTGGCAATTACTCCGCCACCGTCACTTTTACGAACCGCACCAACAACAACGGCACCACCAGCCGCGCCGTGAATCTTGCGGTGAACGGCATCCCGGTTCTCTCGGTCTCGCCTTCCAATGACTTTTCATCCAGCGGATCCACCGGCGGGCCGTTCAGTCCCCCGAATCAAGTGTACAGCTTGACCAACAGCGGCAGCGCGAGCCTGACTTGGTCCGCCAGTAACACGCAGGCCTGGCTCAGTATTTCGCCCTCAAGCGGGACGCTGGCCGTCGGTGCGGGCGCGACCGTGTCGGTCTCGATCAATTCCAGCGCGAACAATCTCGCCGCTGGCAGTTATTCGGACACCGTCACATTCACCAACCTGACCAATGGCAATGGCTCGACCAACCGGGCAGTGTCGCTCACAATAATCCTTCCGGGTGTGCTCGGGGTCACTTCCGTCACCAACGCTTGTATCGCCGTTTCACCGACAATCCCGCAAGGAACGTACATTGGTAGTGTCGTGGCCGGGGTTCAATACACCTTCAGCGCGTCCGGCTTGGTTTTGCCTGCCTGGTATCTCCCGTTTGGGGATTTTGTGGACGCGAACGGTTCCTCGTACGGCGGGTACCCTGCCGACTCATCTTTCTTATGCCCCGGTCTGAGAGCCTATTCTTTGGTCGGCAAGGTCAATGACGCTTGCGTCCAATTGGGAACCGGCGGCAGTTTTGTAGCACCCGAAACCGGCGGGTTGTTCTTAACGATGAACGGACCGTTATACGATTACGGCGATGAATGCAACTGGTGGAATGCCTGTCTCACCTATCCCCCGGACATGGCCTCCAGTGGCCTCGTGGGCGGGCCGTTTGATCCGCCCAGCCAGGTCTACACCTTGACCAACACTGGTAGCCTGGCCTTGAACTGGTCCATCAGCTCCAGCCAGAACTGGATCGATTTGACGGCCACCAGCGGTACTCTGGTCGCCGGCGACAGCACCAATATCACCATCTCCATCAACACGAATGCCAACAGCCTCCCCGCCGGCGTCTATTCCAATGCCGTCACCTTTACCAATCTGACCACCGGCAACGGTACCACGGCGCACAACGTCATCCTCGCGGTCCTGCCTCACCCGCTCGATCATTTCGAGTGGAATGTTATTCCCTCGCCGCAACGCATGGATACTTCATTTCCAGTCACGGTCACCGCCCGCGATGCCAGCAATAACACCATCCCGACCTACACCAACGCCGTCAGCCTCAGTGGATCCGTCCTTCGTGAAGTGGCGAATAACACGATTCTCAATAGCCCGGACTATTCAATCGCTCAAAACAACGGGACTTATACTTACGGCTACTCGTTTACGCCCAGTGCCGATCTCACCGTTACGGCCGTGCGTCAATACTGGACCGGGATGGTATCGATCTGGACCGACGATGGCGCGCTGTTGGCTCAGGGACCGCTCGCCTACCTCCTCGGGGGGCATTGGTATGAATTCTCGCTGGGGAGTCCCGTGACGTTGGTAGCGGGCAGGAGTTATCGCGTCGGAGTGTACACCGCTGGCGAACCGATCTTCGGGCGCAACGACCTTCCGTCGACCTTTCCAGACGGAACGATCAACCAGAGCTACTGGTCATCGGGTTACGCCTTCCCGACCATCCCGGATGGCGCGCGGTGGTGGTTTGCGGACTTGCGCTACACCACTTCGATCACCGCGCCTGTTGCGATCACACCGACCAACTCGGGCAACTTTGTCGGCGGCGTCTGGACCGGTGCTGTGACCGTGCTGGGGCCGGCTACCAACATGTGGTTGCGCGCCGACGACGGGGCCGGCAACTCCGGCACCAGCCTGCCGTTTGTTGTGCAAGCGTTCACAGATCTGGCAGTGACGATGTCGGCGGCACCCGATCCCGTGCTGGTGAGCAGCAATTTGACCTGGACAGCGACCGTGATCAACCTCGGTCCTGACGGAACGACCGGCGTTCTCCTAACCGACCCCTTGCCGCCGGGCACCACGTTTGTCTTGGCGAACGCCTCGCAGGGAACATGCACCCAGATTGCTGGAATTGTGACTTGTTCGCTGGGTGATCTGGGCAACCAGGCCGGAGCTACCGCGACCATCGTCGTGACTCCCGTAGCCGAAGGGATTCTGACGAACGTAGCCACCATTTCCAGCGATGGTACTGACACCAATCTGGCCAACAGTGTCGCGACAGCAATCTCTGCGGTTCAGGGCGTCAGCGTGCTGCAGAGTACTCCGAGTTCAGTATTGGCTTTCACGGGATCAATCGGCGGACCGTTCAGCCCACCAAGTCAGGTGTATTCGTTAACGAACATCGGAACGTCGGCATTGGGTTGGTCCGCCAATGCCGCTCAGAGCTGGCTGAGCCTGTCCGCTACGAGTGGTAGTCTACTCGTTGGTCAGGGCACGAACGTGACCGTATCCGTGAATTCTATCGCCAACACTCTGGCCGTCGGCAGTTACTCCAACACCGTCACCTTCGCCAATCTCACCAATGGCAACGGGACCGCCGACCGGATAGTCACTCTAACGATCACCACTTTGCCGGCCCCATCAAACTTGGCGGCAGTCGTCGTTACCAACAATCAGGTCAATCTTTCCTGGACCGATAACTCCACCGGCGAAGACGGATTCAAAATCGAACGCGCCCCCGACAATGCTGGCACGCCCGGCGATTGGGCGGAGATCGCCACGGTGTCGAACAACGTAACCGCGTACACCGATCCCGGGCTTACGCCGAGCACGGCCTATTGGTATCGTGTCCGAGCTTTCAATTCGCAAGCCGACTCAGACTACAGCAACCAGGCCGGTGCCACGACCCTGCCCCCGCCGCCAGCCGCGCCGTCGGGTCTGACCGCGATCCCGTTGTCGGGGTCCCAAATCGCTTTGTCGTGGACCGACAATGCCACCAACGAGACCGGGTTCGCGATTGAACAGGCTCCCGATAGCGGCGGCAGTCCGGGCACGTGGGCGCAGATCAGGACAGTCAACCCGAACGTCACCACCTACACGAATGTGGGGCTGACGGCGAACACAACCTATTGGTACCGCGTCCGTGCATCCAATACCGGCGGTTATTCGCCTTACAGCAACCAGGCAAACGCAACGACCCTCCTGAATCTCCCTGATTCTTGGATCGATTCCGCAAACGGCAAGTGGGAAACGGCGGGAAGTTGGTCATTGGGCGTGCCCCCTTCGGTCTTTCTTCTCGGGGTCCTTGTGACCAATAGCGGATCGAAGACTGTTACGGTTGATGCCACCACAGTCAGCAATTTCCCCAGCACGCTCACGATCAGCAACCTGACAGTGTCGGCCGCGTCAGGAGCGACGAATACGCTCCTGTTAAACACTGGGGGCAGCTCAACGCCGCTCCACGTGCTGCGGGGAATCTCGCTCGCTTCGGGCGGCCTGTTGGATGTGGAGAATTCCTCGTTGCAGGTGGACTCGTTTCCCACGCCAGGACCCGTAGTAGGAGCTGCGATTGACGGCATGCTTCTCTTCCAAAATGGGGGGCTGATCACCTTCTCAAACAGAGAGCCGCAGTCCGGAGGAGGTAAGATTGCGGTCGGCAATGTCGCCACCGGTCAGATGATGGTTGCCGCCGGGACGGTAAACGCCGGCACCCTCGACGTCGGCAACGCGGCGGGTTCACTGGGCACGTTAACAATCTCAGGCGTCGCCACGGTGCATTGTTCCCCGTTGGTCATCGGTGGGGTAACGAATGCGACAGGCACAGTTTGGATGACGGGCGGAGAGTTGACCACTACCAACGCTGGCAAACAGAATATCTTGTACGTTGGCAACGGGGGCACAGGGCAGATGACGGTATCGAATGGCACGGTGCTTTCGGGTCAGGTCTTTATTGGAACGGGCATCGGCTCGCGTGGAACCCTGACCGTCGCCGGCGGCAACATGACCATCTCCTCGGTTCTCAACATTGGCAGCGTCTCCGCTTCGGCAGGCGCAGTCTGGTTGACGGGTGGGTGCATCGCGGTAACCAACGGTCCCACGCTCGTCGGCGCTTCCGGAATCGGCCAACTGACAACCACCGCCGGTAGCTTGCAAGCTCTGTCGATCGTGGTGGGCCAGTTCGCCGGCTCTCAGGGGTCATTGGCGGTCTCGGGCGGCACGGCGACTGTCTGGTCAAGTCTCGTGGTCGGCGATTGCGCCACGACTGCCACCGGCCAGGTAACGGTTGCCAGCGGCGGCAGCTTGTTTGTGACCAACGCCAGCCACACAGCTTTTCTCGATGTGCGCAACGGCACGCTCGTTGTGAACAACGGCGGTGTGCTCGTTGCGGACAGGATCATTGCCACCAACGGCTGCGGGCGTATCATTCGCTCAACCGGGGGCACGATCGTCGCCACGACACTTGCTTTGGATCCGTCCCTCAGCGCAGTTGGCGGCGGCATTCCCAATGGTTGGAAGCAGCAGTACGGCTTCGACCCGTTCGATCCAACCGCGGACAATGCCGATCCTGACGGCGACGGGTTCACCAACCTGCAGGAGTACCTTGCCGGCACCGACCCGACCAACAGTGTGTCGGTCTTCTGTATCACGAGCCTTGCTGCAACCGGCAACGATGTGCTTGTCAGTTGGATGACGGGGATTGGCCGGACCAACGCCCTGCAAGCGACAGCGGGCGACGGGAGCGGTAGCTACAACACCAACAACTTCACCGACATCTTCACAGTCACCAACACCGACGGCTCGGTGACGAACTACCTCGACCCGGGCGCCGTCACCAATTCCCCGTCCCGCTTCTACCGCGTACGCCTCGTGCCGTAGCTTCAGCGAAGACGGACGCCCCCGATCTGAGCCACAATTTGGGTCCGTTCTGGTCAAAAACCACCCTCCCGACGCTGTTTTTCAGCATTTATCCCTCGTTTTTTGCCTCATTTTGGCAAAACGAACCCAACTCACATTTTTTGCTAACATATTCATGTCCAAGTCGTTGCGGATTTTTCAGTTGGGTTCGTTTGGTAAAAACACCCTTCTTTTGGAAAGATCCGTGCCAACGCCTCTTTAGGTAGGGCGCGGTGGCCCACCGCGCCGTCCGCTCTGTTCCGTTGCCGTTTGCGGTGTGTAGGGCCCAAACCGTTCTTCGTATGTCAAAGAACCATCACCCTTATACCACCGCCGCACCCCCGCGTCCAGCAAAAATATCGAGTTTCGATAAGTGGAATCTCCGTATTTGTAGGGCTGGATGCCCGAGTCCGACGAGGGTATCCAGCCGCTCCGCCGCCGTTGCCTTCCCCCGCCGCTCCGTGGCCGCGCTTGCAAGCCGAGTCCGACGAGACGCGGTATTCTGCGATGAATACCGCAACCGCGGGCCCTTTCCGGTGTAGCGTGCGAAGCCGAGTCCTCGGAGCCGAGTCGGACGGAGCCGAGTGCAGCACTGGCTGCACGAGACGCGCTGCAGATTCACCGGCAGCGCAAACGCCGCAACTCCCTTCCTGCGGCAATCCCCAGCGCGACCACCAATGCGACCGGCAGCTATTGTGTGAGCGCCACCGTGAGCAACTGCGCGTCCACGAATTGCGTATCGGTGACGGTCCATCCCCCACCTACGGCAACGGTGAGCGGTTCGACAACGGTCTGTCCGGGGCATTCAGCCAGCATTCAGGTAACCTTGACCGGCGCACCTCCATGGACTGTTACTTGGTCGGATGGCCTGATTACGAATTACACCATACGTTCCTCAGGACGCACTGTCACCCCGTCATCAACCACCAATTTCACAATCACAGCCTTGTCTGACGCAATTTGCTCGGACGGTACATTCTCCGGCAGCGCGACCGTGACGGTGAACACGAACGGGCCGACCTCATCAGTAGTTGTCTCGAATGAAGTGCTGGTGGTCTATAATTCCAATACGAATTTCCCTGATAGTGCGGCCTGCAAGGATTACTACATCAACCATCGCCCCGGTTTCTCCAATGCGAACGTTCTGGCCTGCTCCTGCACTACCTTCGGCGTGGACGGGTTTGAGAGTATCACATCGAACAATCTGGCGAACCAGATCATCAACCCGATCATCAGTTTCATCCAATCGAACCAGACCAAATCGATCCACTACGTGGTGCTCATGTACGGTATGCCGTCGCGGGTGAGTGATGGTCCCATTACTTGCTCTCCAGCTGGCTCCTGCGGTCTCGCATCCGTCCAGCACCATATCAGCCGCTGCATGTCTGAGGCGGGCTATACATCAGGGCCGTATTACGAGGGCTCGGCCTGCCCGTACGCGTCAACGAATTATTTGGGCACAACCTGTCTCGTGACGGCCTTGAACATGGCCACCTTGGCCGATTGCACGGCTTATGTCGATAAAGTGACCAGTATGTACACCAACAACGTCATCATCTCTGCCGAGGCGGCGGGGTACACCAACACGAACTATTATCTGGATGATACTCTTAACGTATCTCAAGATGGCGGGCTTGCTGTCGGATTCCGAAACCAAATCTTGGCAGAAAATCCGAGCGCCAATGTCACCTACACTTCCAATACGATCATTACAGCCGGAAGCAGCGTCAAGGGCTACGCCGGCTGGGGTATTCACAACAATGTTTTTACGAACACCTATGCCGTGGACGGCGAGGTCATCTGGTCTGGAAGCTCCAACAAGTGGTGGATCATTGAGACGTTTGAGTCATTCAACGGTCAGAGAGCTTGCAGCCAAGGGTGTGTCGAACGGTGGTTCGCCTCGAATGCGTGGGGAGGTGCGAACTATATGAACACGCCCGTAGGCGCTGTTAGCAATGTTGAGGAACCATTTGGAACTGGGCTTAACGGCCCGACCTACATGAGCTTGTGGGAGCAGGGTTTTCTGTTTAGCGAATGCGCTTGGGCCAGTGAGCAAACACCATGCTTCCAAGCGATTGGCGATCCGTTGGTAAAGCAATAGAGGAGAAACAGTTATGCGAGATCAAACTTTATCTACGCCTTTGCCAGTTCCGGCTTGTAAACAAAGGGCGCAAGGAGTATTGTGGACAGCGAGGCCATGGATGAGAAAAGAGTTGTTGTGCTCTTTGCTGGTGTATTTGGGTTACACCACCGTCCTCTGTGCACAAGCATTTCAAAATCTGGACTTTGAATCAGCAACCTTGGTTCCACTTGCCGGCAGCTATGGTTATTCATTCAACCTAGCATTGCCAGGATGGAGCGGGTTCTCAGGAACCGATCAACTGAACGCGGCGTTGTACGACAATGCAGCTTTGGATTCCACAGTTATCGGCATTATTGATACCAATGTTCCTTATGTATCAGGCCTTGTGATTCAAGGGAACTATACAGCTTTTCTTGAGGCAGGTCTTCAGCTCGGCAGTTCTACGACATCAGCAGACGCATCGCTCTCCCAAACCGGACTGGTTCCATTAGGCACGAAGTCCTTGAGCTTCCTTGCGGTCACGAACGGCCCATTTGCAGTGTCGCTAGGAGGCACAACGCTGAACCTGATCTCTTCCCCGGTGGCAGGCCATAATTACAGCCTATTCCAGGCAGATATTACCGCGTTTGCAGGACAAACAGAGGAACTGGACTTCGCGGTATTTGCCGAAAATCCATATAATAACTTCGTTCGTTCTTTGGTCCTGGACGACATCCAGTTCTCCCCCGAGGCCGTCCCCGAGCCAAGCGGTTTGAGCTTGTTGATCGTCGGAGTCGCAAGCCTTGCCTTTTGGCCCCGAGCCCGCCGCAGGACGGCTTGAACCGCAGGCGGCCGAGGAGTATCATCATTTGTGAGGTCAGGGATGAGAAAAGGGTTCTTGTGCTCCTTGCTGGTGTATTTGGGTTACACCACGGCCCTCTGCGCGCAGGCTTTTCAAAATCTTGATTTCGAAGATGCCACCTTGTCTCCGGTTCCTGCAGGGCAGTACGGCGGCCTTGTCCCAGTTACGGACGCGTTCCCACACTGGACGGGTTACCTCGGCGCAAATCAAGTGACTCAAGTGTTGCAGAATAATTCCACACTCGGAGATGCAAGCATCGATATCTTTGGCCCGGATTGGCCCTATGGTGGCATCATCCAAGGTCAATATACTGCGCTTCTCCAATGCGGGGGTAACCCATTTACCCACGACTCATCAGACCTCCTCGATGCTTCCCTGGCCCAAGTCGGTTTGGTTCCGGTGGGTGCCAAGTCCATTCAGTTAGAAGTGTCCCCGTGGTTGGGAGCCAGTTTTGCCGTGAGCTTCGACGGACAAGCCCTCTCGTTGTCACCTGTTGGGAGCGGCCCGACTTATACGCTGTATGGAGGAGACATCTCTGCATTTGCCGGGCAGGTGGGAGAGCTAAGACTGACGACACTCTCCACCGCAACAGCCCCTTACAGCGGGGTTTATTTCGACGCAATCACGTTTTCTCCAGACGCCATCCCTGAGCCAAGTTGTTTGAGCTTAGTACTTGTCGGAGTCGCTTGCTTGGCCTTTTGGCACCGAGCCGGCCGCAGGGCGGCGTGAAAAGAGCCGGGCAAGCGGTGTCACCATTTGCGAGGCCATGGATGAAAGGACGGTTATTGTGCTCTCTGGTGTTGTATTTGAATTGTGCTTCCGTCCTGTGGGCAACTGGCCCTTTTGAGAACTTAGACTTTGAGCAGGCTACGATAGAACCAGCACCGGTCGGCGGATGGACTTTTCCCGCAGACCCGGCGGAAGCATTTCCCGGATGGACTGTTGGGGGGCCTGGCACCGGCGTGTCGTACAATGATTTGAGTATTGGCGGGACTGCGATAGATCTAATGGGTCCGGAGTTTCCGAATTTCGCCGGTTACAATCCGCTTCAAGGCTCGTACTCCGTGTTGCTACAGTATTTTGACATTGGAGGCGGCCCTCCGACGTTGAGTCAAACGGGAGTAATTCCTGTCGGCACAAAATCTATCAATTTCCTGATCGCTGCTGATAAGGCTGATGCGGCTTTGACGTTGAACGGAGTGAACATTCCCTTGAATCCTATTTCCGGTGGGCGACTGGCAGGCGACATATCATCTTTTGCCGGCGGTGTGGCGCAGATCACGTTTTCCACGACCACCGGCAAGGGAGGATCTGGGGATTGGTTGTACTTCGACGACGTCCAGTTCTCACCTGATGCGATTCCCGAACCTGGCAGTTTGAATTTACTGACGATCGGGGTTCTAGGCCTTGCCTTTTGGCACCTCGCCCACCGCAGGGCGGCTTGAACCGCAGGCGGCCGAGGAGTATCATCATTTGTGAGGTCAGGGATGAGAAAAGGGTTCTTGTACTCCTTGCTGGTGTTTTTGGGCTGCGCCACCGTGCTCTGTGCACAACCTTTTCAAAATCTGGATTTTGAGTCGGCGAACGTCAGCGATCTCCCTCCCGATTATTCTGAATTCGTGTCTACCGCAGATGGCCTTCCAGGTTGGTCGGCATATATCGGCACGAATCAACTCACACAGATCGGTCACAATTGGATTACTCTGGGGGATGCAAATGTCGGCATTTTGGGACCACAATATTTGTTCGACACCCAGCCACTCGAAGGGAATTACACTGCCATCCTTCAGCCTGGTGTGTTTAACAGCCAAGGGCTGTCCGCAAGCATTGCGCAGACGGGCTTTATCCCCGCGTCGGCCAAATCTCTCCAGTTCTTAGCCTTCTTGGGTTACGCGAACGACTTGGCTGTTACCGTTGCAGGCCAGAGCATACCCGTGGTTCCACTCGGCTCCGGCTCGTTTGGATGCGATGTTTCGGCATTTGCAGGCTCAACTGCCGAACTCAGATTTACGATTGCCGATACCCATGGGAACGATGAGAACTTTCTTGACGCAATCACGTTTTCCACTGAGGCCGTCCCCGAGCCAAGCGGTTTGAGCTTGGTGGTCGTCGGAGTCGCATGTCTTGCCTTTTGGCACCGAGCCCGCCGCAGGACGGCCTGATCGCGAGCGAGGCACGTCTGCCTGGCGACACCAACGATGCGGCGTGAAGAGACGGCGGGATACCGGTACGACAGGCATCGCGCCCGGAAGGGCGACCCCACAAAGGCAGCCAATTGCCTGCCTCATGCCGCACCTCCTGATGCTTTGGGTGCGTGAACCATCGTGAACCAACACGACGGTTCACGAACTGCAAGAATGCGGGCCCGCGTTACGTGCTCCGTAGGTAGGTGACGGAGCACACCCCATTTACAGGATTTTCCTTTACAGGAGAGCCAGCATGTTACGCGGTGAGAGAACAGCTGTCTTCTGCCTTGCCTGCGAACCAAGAAACTGCTAGCATCTGTCTCTGTTGGTGACTGGGAGACCGCGAGTCCGTCGGGCCGCGCGCTGGGATGGAAGATGCGAAGACTGGAGAAGCGCATTCGATGTGTGTCGGCCTGCAGCCTGTTGCTTTGGCTCGCGCTGGCCGCGCTGGCCCACGCCAATCCGGCTTTGCCAACCATCCCCGCTGGGAACTTTAACGTCTTGAGTCATGGCGCGTCCGGTGATGGCGCATCCGACAACACCGCCGCGATTCAGGACACCATTGATGCGGCTGGCGAGGCTGGCGGCGGCACGGTCGAAATACCAGCGGGCACGTACCTGTGCGGCCCACTCACGTTGACCAACAACATCAACCTGCAGATCGACAGTGGCGCGATACTGCAAATGCTTCCCCTGGCCGCCTTCATAAATTATCCGCCACAGAATCAAATTTACGGGAATCTGATTTACGCCAGGAACGTAAGCGACATCGAGATCAGCGGTTCAGGAACGATTGACGGCCAGGGCGCGGATTGGTGGACGGCGCCAGATTCTGTGTATGCCAACAGACCGTACATGGTCTTTTTCAACAGTGGATGTCACCGGGTATGGATTCACGGCGTCACGTTACAGAACCCGCCGAAGATGCACATTGTGTTTAAGGGTTCCGATAGCGACATCACGATTGATGGCATTACCATCAACACGCAGCCTTCACCCAATACTGACGGGATTGACCTGGTCGGAACACATTGTCTTGTCCAGAACTCTACGATCAATGCCGGCGATGACAACATCGCTTTGGGAAGCAGTAGCGCCTCCGCGGTTTCCACCGACATCCTGATTACCAATTGCACGTTCGGCATTGGACATGGCGTGTCGATCGGCAGCAACACCGCGGGCGGGGTGTCGAACCTGACGGTGACCGCCTGCACGTTCAATGGCACGGACTATGGTATTCGCATGAAGTCGAATGACGCCGGCAGCGGCGGCAGCGGCGTGGGCGGTGTGGCGCAGAACCTCGCCTACTCCAACATCAGGATGACCAACATCGTCTATGGCGCGATTGTGATTTACAGCTACTACGGCAGCGGCGGCATCTACGGCACGCCCACGACCGTCACTCCGTATGGGGCCTCGACGCAGCAAGTGGATGCAACGACCGTCCCGGTCTGGCACAACATCACGATCAGCAACGTGAGCGCAGTCGTCACCGGACAGATTGCCGGTATCATTTGGGGACGCAAGGAGGTGCCCGTCACCAACGTCGTGCTGAGTCACGTCAACATCTCGGCCCCCTCAACCTTCGACATCTATAACGCGCAGGGCATCCAATTCATCGATTCACAGATCACGGTGCCCGGCACCAATACCTTCAACCTTTACAACGCCGAGGTCACCGTCACCAACAGCGCCGCCCATACCAATCTGGTGACGCTGGGCGGATTGGCAATGCCTCCGACGAACATCGTGCTGGCCTTCTTCAACGCGACGGCTGCCGTCACCGATACCAACATGATCGGCAGCGGCACCATCACGCTGGGTGGCAGCATGCTCACGTTCAACCAAGACTCGGTCAGTTTCTCCAACAACGTCAGCGTCCTGTCTGCGAGCACGCTCTCATTCACCAGCGGAACCAACACTTACAGCGGCGCGCTCAGCGGTTCCGGCACGCTGACGCTCAATCTACCGGGAAGCAGCGCGCTGACGCTGAGCGGCAACAGTTCGGGCTTCAGTGGAGCGATCGTTGTCTCGAACACTGGCACCCTGCTGGTCAACAACAGCACCGGCAGCGGCGCGGTCGCTGTGCTCAGCGCCGCGACGCTGGGAGGCAACGGCGTCATCGGCGGACCGGTAACAGTGAACGGGACGTTGGCGCCGGGAAACGCCCCCGCCACACTCACGATCAGCAACAATCTGGTGCTCAATGGCGGGGCGCTACTGCAGTATCAATTGGGTTCTGTCAGTGATCTTACGGTGGCGAGCGGTGATCTCACGTTAGGCGGTACGCTGAACGTCACCGACAGCGGCGGCTTCGCCAGCGGCACATACACGCTATGCACGTACGGCGGCGCCCTAATCTACAACGGTGTCAGCGTCGGCACCGCACCAGCGGGCTACAATTATGCGATTGACACCAACACGTCGGGACTGGTGAGTCTGGTGGTCACATCGCTTCTGCCGTTGCCTCCACAGGCCCCTTCGGGTCTGACTATGGCAGAGGCCTCCGCGACTCAGATCAACCTATCTTGGACAAACAACTCCAGCAACGTGGATGGTTTCAAGATTGAGCGTTCCATTGACGGAATCAACTTCACTCAGATTGCACAGGTGTTGCCGAACACAACAAGTTATCGAAACACCGGGCTGATGCCCGGCACGACCTATTACTATCGGGTGTGTGCCTACAATTCTGGAGGCAACTCCGATTTCTCCACCGTGGCGAGTGCCACCACGCCCGCTTCGTGCCCCACATCCGTGGTTGGATGGGGTGACGACACTTACGGTCAGTCAACGCCGCCAGCGGGATTGACGGACGTCGTGGCGATTGCGACCGGTTACTACCACAGCTTGGCATTGAAGAGCGACGGCACCATCGTCGGCTGGGGATGGAACGGTTATGGCCAAGCGACGGCACCGGAGGGGCTGACCGGAGTTGTGGGTGTTGCCGCCGGATGGCTGGCAAGTCTGGCCCTCAAGAGCGATGGCACTGTCGTGGGCTGGGGTGGTGACTTTTTCGGTCAAGCGACGCCGTCGGCCGGACTGAGTAATGTGGTGGCTATCGCGGCGGGCTGGGGACACGGTCTGGCGTTGAGGAGCGACGGCACAGTCGTCGGCTGGGGCTACAACTCTGATGGCCAAGCGACACCGCCGTCGGGGCTGAGTAACGTGGTGGCTATCGCCGCCGGTCTGACGCACAGTTTGGCGCTGAAGAGCGACGGCACGGTCGTCGGCTGGGGACGCAACTCCGAGGGAGAGGCGACCCCGCCATCATGGTTGAGCGAAGTGGTGAGCATCGCCGCCGGCAACATGCACAGTCTTGCCTTGAAGAACGATGGCACGATTGTCGGCTGGGGCTACAACGCCGACGGTGAAACGACGGTGCCGGCGGGCCTTACTGAGGTAGTTGCAGTCTCCGCTGGTTACAATGACAGCCTTGCGTTAACAAGTAATCGGGCAGTCGTTGGGTGGGGAGGGACGAAGTGCTGCGGGCCAGCGACAGTGCCTTCGGGGTTATGTAACGTGGTGATGATCGCCGCCGGTCCTAGCCACAGCCTGGCTGTGACGTGCTCTTCCGTTCCCTGTGCGCCCTATGGCCTCACAGCTACCGCCGTCTCATCGAATCAAATCAACCTGGGGTGGACGGACAACTCCAACAACGAGGACGGGTTCAAGATCGAACGGGTGCCGGACAGTAACGGTAATCCGGGCACTTGGACGCAAATCGCGACAGTCAGTGCGAACGTCACCAATTACAGCGATGTCGGATTGACGCCGCTCACCACTTACTGGTACCGCGTGCGAGCGTTCAATGCGGGCGGCGATTCGCTCTACAGCACCCCAGCCAGCGCCACCATCCCTCTACCCCCGGCGGCACCTTCGGGTTTGACCGCGGCAACGGTGTCGGCCGGCGAGATTGATCTGAATTGGACGGACAGCTCGAACAATGAAGACGGATTCAACATCGAGCGGGCACCGGACAATGGTGGCGTTCCGGGCTCTTGGGCGCAAATTGCCACGGTGGGTGCGAATGTCACCACCTACAGCGACACGGGACTGTCGATCAACACGAAGTACTGGTACCGCGTCCGAGCGTACAACACCGGTGGCAATTCAGACTACAGCAATCAAGCCAGCGCCACCACCTTGCCACTACTTCCAGCGGCGCCATCCGGTCTGACGGCAACAACGGTCTCCAGCAATCAGATCAATCTGTCGTGGACGGACAACGCCAACAACGAGGATGGCTTCATGATCGAACGGGCACCGGACAGTGGGGGTAGCCCGGGAACATGGGCGCAAATCGCAACAGTCAGTGCGAACGTCACCAATTACAGCGATGCCGGATTGACGCCGCTTACAACCTACTGGTACCGCGTGCGGGCCCACAACGCGGGAGGTAATTCAGACTACAGCGACCCGGCCAGCGCCACCACCTTGCCGTTGCCTCCACAGGCCCCTTCGGGTCTGACGGCGACGGCTGTGTCCACCAATCAGATCAACCTGTCGTGGACGGACAACTCGAACAACGAAGACGGATTCAATATCGAGCGGGCTCCGGACAATAGTGGCGTCCCGGGCGCTTGGACGCCGATTGCAGCCGCGGGCGCGAATGTCACCACCTACAGCGACACAGGAGCGGCAGCGAACACGAAGTACTGGTACCGCGTCCGAGCGTACAACACCGGTGGCAATTCAGACTACAGCAACCAAGCCAGCGCCACCACCCCGCTTCTAATGGCCCCCTCGGGTCTGACGGCGACGGCTGTATCGACCAATCAGGTCAATCTTTCCTGGACAGATAACTCCAGTAACGAGGACGGATTCGAGATCGAGCGGGCGCCGGACAATGGCGGTAGCCCGGGAACATGGGCGCAAATTGCCACGGTGGGTGCGAATGTCACCATCTACAGCGACACGGGACTGTCGATCAACACGAAGTACTGGTACCGCGTCCGAGCGTACAACACCGGTGGCAATTCAAACTACAGCAACCAAGCCAGCGCCACCACCTTGCCACTGCCTCCACAGGCACCGTCGAGTTTGACGGCGACAACGGTATCCAGCAGTCAGATCAACTTGTCTTGGGCCGACAACTCCGGTAACGAGGACGGCTTCAAGATCGAGCGTTCGGTTGATGGAACCAACTTTACCCAAATCGCGCAGGTGTTGCCCAACACCACAACTTATCGAAACACCGGGCTGGCGCTTGGCACGACTTATTTCTATCGCGTGCGGGCCTACAATCGTGGGGGCTCCTCTGATTTCTCCAACGTGGCCAATGCCACCACGCTGACTTCGTGCTCCTCCTCAGCCGTGTTTGCTTGGGGCTACTATTGGTCCACCAACGTGCCGCCGGGTCTCACCAATGTCGTGGCCATCTCCACGGAGTACCAGCACAATCTGGCGTTGAAGAGCAACGGCATCATCGTCGACTGGGCCAGCAACTACTACCAAACGAACGTGCCGGCGAGTGTGACCAATGCAGTGGCCGTCGCCGCCGGTGCTTTCCACGGTCTGGCGTTGAGGAGCAGCGGCACCGTCATCAGCTGGGGCCAGAACAACTACGGCCAATTGAACGTGCCGGCGAGCGTGACCAATGCGGTGGCCATCGCTGCCGGCTATTCCCACAGCCTGGCGTTGAAGAGCGACGGCACCGTCATCGGCTGGGGCTACAACAACTACGGTCAGGCGAACGCACCGCCGGGGTTGATAGGGGTCGTAGCCATCGCCGCCGGCTACTACCACAATCTGGCGTTGAAGAGCGATGGCACCGTCGTCGGCTGGGGCTACAACAATTTTGGCCAAACGAACGTGCCGCCGGGTCTGAGCAACGTGGTGGCCATCGCCGCCGGTAATTCTTACAGTCTGGCGTTAAAGGGTGACGGCACTGTCGTTGGTTGGGGCGACAACAGCTACGGCAAGCGCACCCCACCGGCGGGTCTCACCAATGTGGTGGCCATCGCCGCCGGCTATTACCACAGTCTGGGGTTAAAGAGCGACGGCACCGTCGTCGGTTGGGGGCAGAGCTACAACGGGGAAACGAACGTCCCGCCGAGTGTGGCCGGGGTGACAGCCATCGGCGCAGGCTACGAGTACAGTCTGGTGCTGATGTGCGGTCCCGGCGTGCCGTCAGCCCTCGTCGCCACCACCGTCTCGGCGAGCCGGATTGACCTGAATTGGGTGGGCAACAGCTTCGGCGACAGTTTCAAGATCGAGCGCGCGACCTCCGCCAGCGGACCGTGGACGCAGGTCGCGCAGGTGTTGGGCAATACCACAACCTATCGAAATACCGGGCTTGCGCCCGGGAATACCTATTACTACCGGGTACGCGCCTACAATGCTGGAGCCAACTCCGATTTCTCCAACGTGGCCAATGCCAGCACGCCGGCCCAGTGCGCAACCTCCGTCGCCGGCTGGGGAAGCAACAACTTCGGCCAAGCGGCACCACCGACAAATCTGACCGGGACGGTAGCCATCGCCGCCGGTGGCTTCCACAGTCTGGCGCTCAAGAGCGACGGCACTGTCGTCGGTTGGGGCTGGAACAACTATGGCCAGACGAACGTGCCGGCGAGTGTGACCAATGCCGTAGCCATCGCCGCCGGTGGCTTCCATAGTCTGGCGCTCAAGAGCGACGGCACCGTCCTCGGCTGGGGTCGGAACACTTTCGGCCAGACGAATTCACCGGCGGGTCTCACCAACGCGGTAGCCATCGCCGCCGGCTATTACCACAGTCTGGCGTTAAAGAGCGACGGCACCGTGTTCGCTTGGGGCGACAACAGCGCCGGCCAAACGAACCTGCCGCCCGGGCTACGAGGAGTCGTCGCCATCGCGGCGGGGTACCGACACAATCTCGCGCTCCGGAGCGATGGCACCGTCGTCGGCTGGGGCTACAACAATGCCGGCCAGACGAACGTGCCTTCGAGCGTGACCAACGCCGTGGCCATCGCCGCCGGCTATTACAACAGTGTGGCGTTGAGGAACAACGGCTCCATCACCGTTTGGGGAAGCATGCCGGGGGGGCCGAGCGTGACCAATCTGGTGGCCATAGCCGCCTATACTTACGTTATGGCGTTACGCAGCGACGGCACCGTCGTCGGCTGGTTGGGTGCTCCCACTCCGCCGGCCGGACTGACCAATGTGGTGGCCATCGCCGCGGGCAGCGCCTACAATCTGGCGATGACGTGCGCTCCGAACGCGCCTTCGGCCCTCGTTGCCACCCCTGTCTCCGTAAATCAAATCAATTTGAGTTGGACGGACAACTCCGCCAACGAGAATCGGTTTGGCATCGAAAGACTCGATTCGTCCGTTGGTTTATGGATCGAGATCGGCAGTGTCGACCCCAATGTCACGGTGTATTCCGACACCACAGTGAGTTGCGGTCAGTCGTATAGCTACCGCGTTCGCGCCTACAATGCGGTCGCCGGTTCCCCCTACTCGGCTCCTGCCTTCATCGACCCCTCAACCGTTGACACCGATGGTGACGGCCTACCGGACTGCTGGATGCTGCAGTACTTTGGGCATCCGACAGGCCAGGCATCCGACCTCTCGCGAGCACAAGACGACGCGGATGGCGACGGCCTGTCCAATCTCCAGGAGTACCTTGCCGGCACCGACCCGACCAATAGCGCGTCCGCGCTTCAGATCACCGGCATCACCCAGGCCGGCGACGACATCCTCGTGGCGTGGACCATGGGCACCGGCACCACCAACGCACTCCAAGCCACCGCGGGCGATGCAGACGGCGGTTTCGAAACCAACGACTTCACCGACATCTTCGCCGTCACCAACGCCCTCGACACGACTACCAACTACCTCGACGTTGGCGCCGCCACCAACTCCCCGTCTCGCTTCTACCGCGTCCGCCTCGTGCCGTAACCACGTCATAAGTGTCGGCAATCTGGGTTCGTTCCGGTCAAAACAGCCCTTCCCGGCGCTCTTTTCAGCACTTTATTCCCCGTTTTTGGGTCGTTTTTTGCAGAACGAACCCAACTCACTTTTTACCTAACGCCTTCATGATACCATAGATACGCATTTTTCAGTTGGGTTCGTTTGGTAAAAAGACGTATTCTTATAGAGCGTTCCCCTGCCAACCGACGTTCCTTCGCCGACTCTCTGAGATCTCCAATCTCCGATCTCCAATTCCCCCCGCCTCTGTACACCGCCCTTCTTATGTCAAACAACTGTCGCCACTATACTCGCCTCGCCCCGCCGTGTCCAGCAAAATTATCAATCCCCGATAATTGGAATTTCCGAATTTGTAGGGCTGGATGCCCGAGTCCGACGAGGTGTATCCAGCCGCTCCGCCGCACCCCGTACTCCCGCGGCAATCCCCAGCCCATCCGGTCTGCTTGTAGGCTTGCCCGTCGTTGGTAGGGACGCCTCTCCGAGGCGTCCGCTCCGTGCTGTAGGTAGGGCGGCGTGGCCCTACGCCGCCGTTGCCCGCGCTGTCTCCTAATTGTAGGGCTGGATGCCCGAGTCCGACGAGGTGTATCCAGCCGCTCCGCCGCCGTTGCCTTCCCTCGCCGCTGCTTGCCACGTTTCACGTGGTAGCCGCGCTCGCCGAGCGCGGGCCGTTTCCGGTGTAGCGTCGGTTGTCCCCAGCCGAGCCGCAGTTGTAGGCTGCGTGCCCTCACGCGGCGGTGGACCGATCTCTGCGCTTTCCCCTCCTCGGAGGTTTACCCGCCGCAGGCGGGGGTCAGGGGTGGGTTTCCACAATCCGCGAATGCCTTGACCCGCCCTTCCCGCCTCAACCTCCGCGCCGAGCACCCTGCTTGCCCAGCCGTTCTGGTCTTGCTACACTGCGCGGGCATGGCAATGGCTGATGCCAAGAGCGGTAAAAAGCAAGCCGGCTAACCGAAATGAACGTTGCGCAAAGAATCGTGCTAATTCTGGTGATGTTCGTGTTTGTATTCCTTGCAATAGAGCAAGTGACAACGGGTGATGACAGCCAAACGACGTCAAACATCCTGAAGTTTTCGTTAACCGTCTTAGGCGCAGTCATCAGTTTTTGGCTCGCCACCGGGAAACGCAAGCCGAAGTCAAATTAGGACACCCCCGCGCCGAGCACCCCGCTTGCCCCGCTGTTCTGGTCTTGCTACACTGCGCGGGCATGGATATTTCCTTCTCTTGTGGCAAGTGCGGGCAGCCTCTGGAGATTGACGAAAGCGGCACTGGCAGTTTGACGAGAATCGAAGGACGACAATGAGTGACATAACACCAAATCCTGAAACGCGCCTCGCGCTGTTCCAGCGCAAGGAAATCCGCCGCACGATTCAGAACAACGAATGGTGGTTTGTCATCACGGATGTCGTCACCGCACTGACGGATTCCGTGGATGCCAGTGATTATCTGAAAAAGCTCCGCAAACGCGACCCGTCACTTGGCAAAGCTTTCCAAGGGGGGGGACAACTTGTCCCCCCCCTTGGACTTGAATTCGACACACCGGGTGGACGCCAGTTGCTCCAGTGCTGGAATACCGAAGGCCTCTTTCGGCTGATTCAATCCATTCCCAGCCCCAAGGCCGAGCCGAGCGGGCGCAAGCGAGTGCAACGTTTGGAAACCTCTTCTTTCGAGAATCCAAGCCGGGTGTAGCCACGGCTCTGCGAGCCGTGTTCGAAACACGCCCCACAGAGGCGCGCGCTACACCAACGCACCTCCGCCTCCGCTTGCTGTTGTATGGCTGCATCGTAAGTTGCAAGAGCCTCGCGAACGCGCCGTATGTTGAGAAGCGCTTGGCCGTGCTGCGCGCTGGCCCAAGGATCATCGGGGTATATCTCGAGCGCTCGCTTCGTCAGTTCGACTTGAAATTCGTACATGCGCATCTCTTCAAACGCCACGAGTTGGCCGCCATGGTCTTTCTGGAACGCGGATGCCTCGCCCTTCGTGGCAAGCTTCGACTTCGCTCAGGGTGACAACCGGGGAGGCGCGGCAGAGCAGCACGCGGCTGACGGAGCACATTTAGTTTACGGCCTCAGGATTGCCAGCCTTGTTTAAGGCATTCGTCAGGGCGCTCCTAAAGCGAACCGGCAAAGTTTCTGACATCCTCGACCTTGATGTGCCGGATTAACGCGCTCACGTCTTGCCCCGTCAACGGACTGGCGATCCGGGCAAAATCGGCGCTGGTCGTGGCCAGACCCGTCTTCTCGCCCTTGATGCGCTCGAGTGTCTGGCGAATCCACGCCGTGCCCTTCTTCTCCGACAGCGTCCGGACGGCGAAGTGCGCGGCGGCGTAGGAGTACTGGACGTCGTCTGGATTCCCGGAAGAGTTCTTCGGCCACCATGATTCACCGCTTTCGATATCGAGGGTGTGCTGGCTGAGCCGTCCGAGGCCTTCGAGGTAATGCTTCTTGAGCAGACGCACCGCGGCGTCTCCCTGATATTTCCGGCTGGCCTGGTACGCACAGTAATCGGCGATGCCTTCCACGAACCACCGGCTCGAGGCGCTTCGCTCGGTCAAAGGCCCTCCGAGACACTCCGCTTTGATGCCGTCGTCCACGTTCTCGTGGGCCAGCAATGGAAAGATCATGTAGTTTGAGAAGTCATTCCGCATCGGAAGCGAGGACTCGCCGGTTTGCTGAACCAGACAAGTGACTCCGTCGATGTTGACCCAAGTGCTGTGCCTCAAGGCCACAGGCAAGTCGCTGGCGTTCCCGATCAGGACCAAGCCATGGAGTCGAAGGGCCGGGCCGACCATCTCCCGCGAAAACCGGTTCATAGCCTCCAAGACGGGGGCAACTTGAGCGGCGAGCGCCGCCTTGGCTTGCGTGTGCACGACGAAGACGGCTTCGGTCTTGATTGCCCGCAAGCCCAACCCCGCCAAAGTACTCGACGGAAAGTCCGGCTCGGCTGCGAACTGAAAGGCAGCGCCGCTGTTCGTCCCCGCAGGAATCGAGGTCTGAACTTCCGCATTACTCGCGCAGAGACCTGTCGAAGCCACTCCGAAGAGACCCAGCGCGGTCCAAATGGCGTAGCGTCGTTTCAATTGAGTTCTCCCGGTTGTTCGCGTTCTGTTACTACCAGCATTTGCCGTATAAGTACCGGAAAGGGCGAAGAGGTGACAGGAAAATGTGCCGATGCGCTCTGTCAACCGGCTGTCATCCATCAGGGGAGATACTAATTCAGCACCAAGGCGGGCGCGCGTTACGGCGTGGTGACCTTGACGGCCCTGCGGACGGAGTTGGTCGCGGCGACGTTGAAAGCTTCCACGCGATACTCGTAAGTAACGTCGGCCTCGGTGGTGTCGTCGACGTAACTGGTGACATTCCGATTCACTTGGGCGATGGGTTCAAAGGAGCTGACAACGCCATTGGTCTTTTCAGCCCGCTCAATCACAAAACCCTCTTCGTTGTCCGACCGATCCGTCCAATCCAATTCCACATCGCCCGGACCGGTTGCTTTCACTTTGATCTTTACCGGCGCAGCGGGCGGGGTGACAAGTTGCGGGCCGATCTGCTGGACGGCGGCAGAGAAATCAACGCGTCCATGCCCGGCCCAATTCGCGCCGCCGACGGGGTCGGGATCCAGACTCGTGGTGGCACTGACGATGACCTTCTCGATGGCGTTGAGGCTGATGGAACCGCTGAGTCCGAGTTGTTCTTCACGGGCGAGCAGCAACGCGGCTTCCCCCGCCACCAGCGGCGACGAGAACGAGGTGCCGTTGCCGTAAAAATACGTGTAGGTTCCGGCGCGTCCCCAGCCATTTTGTTCGTCGGTCACGCTGAGCACGGCGGTGCTGACGATGTCCACCGCCGGGGCGACGACGTCGACCGCCCTCGGGCCGTATTGGGAAAAGCTGGCGCGCGCCCGCATGTTGGTCACGCTGCCGCCACTGAGCACGCTGCCACTACCGGTGCCGCCGACGGAAACAACGTACGGATAACTGGCCGGGTAACTACGGTGGCTGGAGTTGTCATTGCCCGCAGCCGAAATCATGATGACTCCCCTGACCGCCGCGTATTGCACCGCGCTATAGATCGACCGGGTGGCCACCGGGCTGCCGAAACTCATGTTGATGATGTCGGCGCCGTGATCCACCGCGTAATGAATGGCCTCGTTAATCGCCGAGGACGGCGCGCCACCGGAGTTCGTGAAGACTTTCAGCGGCATGATCTTGCTGTGCCAACTGGCGCCGACGACCCCGATTCGGTTGTTCGACACCGCCGCCGCAACACCGGCGACAAACGTCCCATGAAACACATTGCCGTCGCCGCCGCCGTCTCCCAAGTCGGGGGTCGGGTCATTGTCGTTGTTGTAGAAATCCCAGCCATGAACGGCGTTCGTGTAGCCGTTGGCCTCATCCTCAGCCCGGTACGGATTGGTCCAAATGTTGGCGGCAAGGTCGGGATGACGGATCGCGACGCCCGTGTCGATGACCGCGATGACCACATTGGAGCTGCCGGTCGTGATCGCCCACGCGGCTTCCGCGTTGAGATTCGAATCAGCGCCCATACCGTTGAAACACCAGCGCTGCAGTTCGGTGGGCTGGTTGTCGAACGCGGCGTACAACTGGTCATTCGGCATGTGATTGATGTAATGGAGGACGTTCGGCTCGGCAAAATCCACCTCCTGGAGCTTGGCGAATTGCTCGGCGGCGGCGGGCACGGATATTCCCGACAACACCACCAGGTATTCACCGCGGCGCGCGTCGAGCGTGCGCAGGATGCGGGCGCCCAATTCGTCAACGATCTGATCCTGCCGTCGATGGGGAACGCCCCCGTGGAAACGCACGACCAGTTGGCCCGGCACGTAGTTCGGTCGGCCGGCTTCGTCGCGCGGCGGAATGTCGCGCACCGAGGCGTAAACGACCTGCTTGTCGCGTACCGTATTACCGCTATTTCCCTCGCCAATTTCATGGCGAAGCTGGAGGTTTGATTCGCGGTCCGACAGTTTCTTCGGGCCGGCTGCGTCCCCCAACAGGGCGTGCTGGATGCCGTCAAACGTCAGGAGCGACGGTGAATTGCCCGCGCGAGGGCCGGTCTGCCCGAATCCGCGCCCCAACAGCAGCACGACCAGCACCAGCCCCAGCGACATGCCGTAGACAACGATGCGGCGAATTACATGTGGGCTATATAGGAATTCCATTGGCGTTCCAGTGAGTTGAAATCCGTCTTCAAGTGAGTCTCCAACAATGTTTCCGGCTCGGCCTTTTCCACGGCCGCCGCCGCCCGGTCGTCGGAAATATCCCGATACGACCTCACGTAATCGAAGAATCTGGCGCGGGAATCGTCTTGCATCAGCCGGTACACCAGCGCCCAACTCTCCGCGTAGGCCAGTTCGACGTCGCCTCCACCGAAGGCGAAAAAGCCCGACGCCTCCCGATGATTGAGCAGGGTCTTCAACGGCAGCAGTCGGCCGGCTTGGCGCGCGCGAATCACGCGGTCGGCCAGCACGGAGTGGTAGCCGCCGATGTCGGGCGTCTCGCAGTATTGCGCGAGACCTTCCGTGAGCCAGGTCGGCTCCAAGCCGTAGCGGGAGTGAACGTGATAGGCGTGAAAAAGTTGGTGCGCGCCCTCATGGCGGATCACGCGTTCGTTCATGGACTTCGCCTCGGACGTGATATCGGAGCGCAGCGCCGCGAGTTGCTGGCCCGCATCGGCATTTCCGCCGAACGCGCGGGCCCGCTCATCGAGGCGACCGCGCGCCTGCGTGTAATGGGAGCTGCCGAGTTGGCTGAGCAACGCGAGGCGGTTTTCGCCCGAAGAGAAGAAGCCCGCGCTGTTGACAAACGATGGCGCCACGCGCAACGCGTAGTGGTGGAACGCCTCTTCCGAACCGAAGAACACCACGTGGATGTCCTGCAGGTCGCCGTCCTTCTTGATCAGCGGGCCGAACGTACCGCGAAATTGCTCGCGCAGGTTGGTCAGAACCCCGAGGACTCTTTGCACTTCGCCGTACGATTCGTCCGTGATGATCGTGTACGGCGGACTCTTGACGAAATGGAATTGGGGAAACTCCGCGCTGAAACGCACATCGCGCGGCGTCACCTGAAACGAGGCCGCCGGCAACGTTTCCACCCCGAGCACATTCGCGCGTGGGTACGACTCGACAACAAAACCCGAGTACCCAAACCCGTCGCGGAACCGAATGCTGGACCCCGTTTCGGAAACCACACGGCCATCGAGCACGCGACCGTCACGAAGCCTGAGCCGGTGCGTCGGGCGCTCGGCGGCGAGTTCGGCTTCCAGTTGGTCCTTGCGGGCCAGTTCTTCCGCCGTGAAGGGACGGGGGGCATCGGCGACCGATGGATTGACAGCGACCTGTTCCGGGCGTATCAATGCAGTGGTATGGATGATCCCCTTGTTTTCTGACACGGGGGACCGCCCGCAACCGGAAAGCATGGCCATGACGCCTGCCACAAGGACAACGCGACCGTGCCGCCAGCCCACTTTGGGCAGTGCAAGGCCAAGGAATTTACACCGGGGATACATCTACCAGACTGAAATAGCAGCAAATATGCCCGTGCCTGCCTGCGGGAGCTTGCAAGTGGCAGCTTTTGCTGTTGACCGATGTCCCGGCCTTCTTTACATTTTACCGTTGGGATAATTTATAGATGGACGGGGATGGAATGCATTTCTGCAGGGGCACGCATGAGTGATCGAAAGACTATATTGACGTTGGCGGTGTCAGTCGCGTTTCTGATACGCGCCCCTCTCAGTTTTGCCCAAGTTCCTGCGAACGCGAATGCCGCCTCGTTCCAGACTAAAGCCATTCGCCAACAACTTGCAAACGCCGTGTTTTATCATCACCTTCGACCGATATGATGCAGTCAAAAATGCCGTAACTAGGAGATAAACTCAGGACCCCATGTTAGGCTCCGAGCGAATTCTGGCGCTGGATATCGGCGCATCGACAGTCAAGGTTGGTGAATTTCAGGTGGCCAAGGGCCACGGGCTGCGGCTGATCAATTTCAATTTCGCCGACCTCGGCATCGACCCCGATCATGAGGAAAATCGCAAGGCGTTGATCGTTTCCACCGTGCGCAATGTCGTGCGCGAGAAAAACATCAAGGCCACCCATGTCGCGTTCAGCGTCTCGGGGCAGTCGGTCTTCACGCGTTTCGTCAAGTTGCCACCCGTCGATGAGTCAAAAGTCGCGCAGATCATCCACTACGAGGCCCAACAGAACGTCCCCTTTCCCATTGACGAAGTCATCTGGGACTATCAATTGCTCGGCAGCAACCCGCAAGGCGAACTGGAGGTCGTGCTCCTTGCGATCAAGAGCGATATCATCGAGGAACTGACGGAGGGCGTCGAGTCCGCCGGTCTGCGCACCGACGTGGTGGATGTGGCGCCAATGGCGCTGTATAACGCCGTGCGCTACAACTACGGCGACTTGGAAGGGTGCACCATGATCATCGACATCGGCGCGCGCACCACCAATCTTCTGTTCATCGAACAAAACCGCGTGTTCTCGCGCTCCATCCCGATCGCCGGCAACGCCATCACGCAAAGCGTCGCCGCGGAGTTCAGCGTGCCCTTTCTCGAAGCCGAGCACATGAAGAAGATGTATGGCTTCGTCGCGTTGGGCGGCGCGTACGAGGAACCCGAGAATGAAACCCAGGCCCGCGTCAGCAAGATCATCCGCAATGTGATGACACGGTTGCACGCGGAGATTGCCCGCTCGGTGAATTTCTACAAGGGACAACAGGGCGGCACCCTTCCCACACGCGCCCTGCTCTCGGGTGGAAGTTCCATCATCCCCTACACGGACCGCTTTTTTAAGGAAAAACTCCAGACGGATATCGAATACTTCAACCCCTTTCGCAACGTGGACATCGATCCGCATCTGTCGCGGGAAGACCTGGCTCGCTGCGCGCATTTCTTCGGCGAAGTGGTCGGTCTGGGATTGCGCAAAAACGCCGAATGCCCGATTGAGGTCAATCTGCTTCCGAAGACGGCGCGCAACCGCGAGCAGATGGAGCAAAAGCGGCCCTATCTCGCCGGTGCCGCCGCCTGCATGTTATTGATTCCGCTGTGCTGGCTCGGTTACACACACAAGACCGTCGCCATCAAGTCCCACCAACTTCAGGTGTTGCAGCAAAAGGTCAGTAATCTCAGCGACTTGAGCCAAAAGCTCGCCCGCGAGGACACTGGGCTTAAGGAAGTCGAAAGCAAGGCGGATCAGATTGTCTCGTTGATCGGCCAACGGTCGCTGTGGCCCGAGTTACTGCAAGACTTGAACCTGCGGCTCAGTTCGAACATCTGGATCGTCTCCTTCATCCCGCAACAGTCGGACGCCGCCGGGGGCGGCGCTGTAGTGCAACCGGTGGCACGCGCACAACCCGGGCGCGGACGATCATCACGGTCTGAAGACGAGTCCCCGGCCGAATCGCGCGACGGGGCCCCCCCTCCCGCAGCGAACGCGCCCAAGGTTATTGGTGAGATCCGCATCGACGGCGCGGGAATTCACTCGGCGGAAAACCCCGGGCGTGATTTTGATTTGGTTGACGATTTTAGGAAGAGCTTGAGCGAATCGTCGTTCTACGACAAAGGACCCGGAGGCGTCGTCATCGAGGTGGCGCCCAGCCCGACATCGCAGGGTCTAACTTTCACCTTTACGATTCGAGCCAAGCTGTCGAAACCGATTCCCATGTGACATGAATATCAAGTGGCTGAAACAGAATGCGGTGATTGTCGGCTTTATTGCGGCCTTTCTCGTCGTCTTGGGAGGGGTGGTCTGGCTGCAACAGAGCGCCTCGTCAAAGGGGGCTGAGGTCGACACCGCCCTGGAGGAACAGAGGTCCCAGCTCCAGCATTACTCTACGCAAAAACTCGGGCCCTCGCGCGAAAACATCGATCTTGTCAAGAAGGACCGGGAACAGGTTGCCCACCTTTATCAGCAACTCCTGACGACGGTCGGTCGCAGCCAAATCCCGACCCATTCGGATTTGCGGGCTGTGAACTTCCTCCAACAAATGGCCTCACAGGTTGCCCACCTTCGTCAAGCCGCTGAAACCAACAATGTCAAAGTGGCAGACGGATTCGCCTTCGGCTTTGGCCGTTACGCCGGGTCGCAGCCGCAGCTTCCAGCCAAGGGCCTTTCTGAAGAAGAGACCAAACGCGTCCTGACCCTGTTGGTCAAGCAACTCCGCGCTATCGAGCAGATCAGCCTGTTGCTGATCTCGAGCCATGTCGACGAAATCAACCAGATTCGTCACTCGGAAGCCGAGCCCGGCGGCGCCAGTGCCGAAGCCCTCGATATACCGATCCCCGACGATCCCAAGGCGTTGTACCAAGTGCTGTCGTTTGAGTTTCAATTCACCTGTACGGGCGAAGCGCTCCGCGCGTTTCTCAACAGTCTCACCAAGTCGGAGTGGTTCTTTGCCGTGAGATCCGTGAAAGTCGTTGGCGAAGCGCCTTCCACCGAGAAGTCATCGCCGGGAAGTTCCGCTACGGCAGCCCTGGCAACTCCCCCGAAGCCTGTGCACCTGTCCGTGACCATGCGCATCGACTTGATCGAATTCCCCGACAACCAACCTGCCAAACAGGAGGCGGGGAAACCCGGCGCGTGATGGACGTGACACCAGCCCGAGCAATGAGACGAACATGGATTTCCTGAAGAAACATTATGAGAAAATCGTGCTGGCGGTCGCGTTGCTGGCACTGATCGTCTCGGCAATCCTTCTCGCGTTGAAAGTCAGCGATCTCAGTGCCGATCTTGGGGCCACGCCGGGTACCGTCGCCAAAGTCACTGCGGCACCCCGCGCCGTCGTGACGCCCTATTCGAACGCCATCCAGCAGTTGGCTCAACCTCCGTTGTGGACAAACGTACCAGTGAAGCCGTTCGACCCGATCCCCATCGGGCCGGTGATTGCCCAGGCTCCTGGCTCCAATGAATTCCCTGTCGTTCTCATGAAGGTAACACGCTTGCCGTTCAAACTGTTGTTCATGACGTACTCGTACGATGCCTCCACCAACGCGGGCTATAATTTCCAGATCAACTTCCAGTTCCGCAAACGCACGTTTTTCACCCGGGCCGTGCATGACGGCATCAAAGACCACTACGAGGACACGGGATACCAAATCATCAAGTTCGAGAAGAAATCGACGACCGTGAACGATCCGACGCTCAACCGTACCCGCGAAAAGGACGTCTCGGAACTCACCGTCCAGCATGCGGGAAACAATCCCGTTCTCCTCGTCCTCGGGCAGGAGGCTGAGGAGCACGAGCCGGTCGCGCAGGTGCGTTGCACCGCCACCGGCCCGACCCAGGACTATCGCCGCGGACAGCTGATCGAGTGCCAACGCAAGTCGTATAGAATCATTGACATTGTCGTTGACAGTGATCCAAAACGGATGGTAATCGTTGATACGCAAACGCAGGAGCAGCACATCATCAAATCCCAGCAGTAGTCAGACTTACAACAAAAACGCAGTCGTGGTGGTTCGTCTAATGGTGATGCGCGAACGTCCGCAGCGCCTTCGGCGGCTCGTGAACGGAACGGAGAACAGTTTATGACAAAATTCTTACTGGTGTTGCTTATCGGCACCGCATGTTTGGTCTCCTGTACGGACCTGACGGCCGCACAGACCCCGCCGGCCAAGTCTTCGACCGCCGAACAAGCCGCCCGAGACGAGCTTATCCGCCGTCAGGAAGCGCAGATAACCGCCCAGAAGTTGATGAATCAGGGCGAAAAACTTTACTATGCCGGCAAGTATGCCGAGGCGATCGTCAAACTCGAAGAAGCCCTCAAGCTTCTGCCTCGCGCTCCAGCGACCGACATCGACTATAACCGGGCCTTGCACGGGTTGACCGATTCGTATACCCGTCTCGCTGATGCGGCGTTCCGTGACGGCGACTACACCAAGGCCCCCCAGTTGGCACGGAAAGCACTCGAATACGATCCCGAAAACCGCACCGCGCAAGACATCATCATCAAGGTCAAACGAATCGAGGCGGGGGTGAGCGCCGGCATCAAACCCACCGCCCCCACCGGCCCCAAGCTGGATGAAACGCCGGACTTCGTCGCCAAGAAGGACGAGATCAAGAAGCTCTTCCGGGAAGCCAAGATCCTGATGAACTCCGGCCAGTACGACGAAGCTGAACGGCGGCTTCAACAGGTTCTGCTTCTCGACACGTACAATGAGGACGCGTCAGCTCTGCTCAAGTCCGTGGACAAGCTGCGCCTCGAAACGGCCTACGGGGCTGCGGACGCAACGCGCGCACACCGCCTTTGGGAAGTTTCCGATGCCTGGACGCCGCCCATCAACCGCGGCGTGCAACCTCCGAAATCTGAATCGACAACCAGTCCCATCGGCAGCGAGGCCCTTCGGCAGCAGAAAATCACCGAGAAGCTTAATAAGATCATTATTCCCGAAATCAACTACCGCGAGGCCGTTGTCAGCGACGTTATCACCTTCCTGAGCGAAGAGAGCCGCCGTCTCGATCCCGAGAAGGTCGGCGTCAATATCGTCTTAAGCGGTGGGATCGCCTCTCCCTCGCCGACACCGGCACCGACGCCGGCTGCCGCCCCGACGCCCGCCGCCGGCACAGAAGCCGCAACGGCAGGTTCTGCGGCGGCTGGAGGCGAGGGGCTTGAGGGCCGCAAAATCACGCTTTCCTTGCGCGATGTCCCGCTGATCGACGCTCTGAAATATGTGACGACACTGGCAGCCCTGAAGTATCGGGTCGAGTCAAGCGCCGTAATTGTACTGCCGTCCGGTGCCCCCGAAGGCGACATGGTCACGCGCTCCTATCCCATCAACCCCGGTGTAATTAGAACTACCACGGTGGTGACAAATTACGCTTCGGTCACGACGCAGACGACTCCATCCGGTGGTGGAGGCGGTGGCGCAGCCCAGGCGACAGCGGCCGCCCAAACCGGACCGGCCGCTGTCCTTCCCCAAGTGAGTATTTATGTTGAAACGAATGATGTGAAAGAAATGTTCATCGAAGCCGGCGTGCTATTCCCCACGAATTCCAGCCTCTTTTACAACGAGCGTACCAGCATCATCATCGTCCACAACACCGTTGAGAACCTTGAGACTTTCGAGCGCGTCTTGGCGACGTTCAATATCATCCCGCCGCAAGTCGAAATCGAAGCCAAGTTTGTGGAACTGTCCCAAAACGACCTCGATGAGCTTGGCTTCGACTGGCAAGTGGGCACCAAGTCGCTTGGCAGTTTCGATGCCAGCGGCGGTACCGGCCCCGAGGCCTTCCCTCCCGGAAGCGGCGTCACTGCAGGTCAATCCTCCGATGTGACGACCGGTCTACGAGACTACACCGCTATCCAGGGAAATGCGGTTGAGTCCCTCTTGGCGGGCGGCACCGCTGCCTCGGCGGCTGACCAGATTGCCACCATCCGTGGAATCCTGACAAATCCCCAGTTTCAGCTAATCATCAAGGCGCTCTCCCAGAAACAGAGCGCTGATGTTCTCTCCGCGCCAAAGGTTACCACGATCAGCGGCGCGCAGGCGCAGATCCGCGTGGCGCAGGAGTTCATCTATCCCATAACCTACACCCCCGCCACTATCGTGGCGGGCTCGAGTAGCGGGGTCGGTGGTATTGCCACGCAACCCGCTATATCGCCATCGACTCCGAGCGCTTTCGCAACTCGACCGGTCGGCGTGGTCTTCAACGTCACCCCGTGGGTTGGAGCCGATGGTTACACGATTGGCTTGACTCTCATCCCTCAAGTCACGGATTTCCTTGGGTTCATCGAGTACGGCAACACCATCACCATCGGTACCCCGACCGGCGTCGCCCAAACTCTCAACAGCATCAAGCAACCGCTGTTTTCCACCCGTGATCTGATCACCAGTGTCGTGATTTGGGACGGTCAAACGGTCGTTCTGGGCGGTCTGATTACCGAGAACGTGCAGAAGATCGATGATAAAGTGCCGTTCCTCGGCGACATCCCGATGTTCGGACGCCTGTTCCAAAGCAAGACCACCACGCGTAACAAACGCAACCTGCTGATCTTCGTGACCGCGCGGCTGGTTGACCCGGCGGGCAATCCGATTCATCGCAGTCCGCTGACTGCCAGCACCCGTTAGTGTTTGCCTCCATTCGAACCGCCCTAGCCCGCGCGTCGACGCCGGGCCGGGTTGTTTTGTTTCCCACCGCATGCTACGCTGGCGCGTCATGGCTGACACGTTCCTTCTCTACGACGCGTATTCGTTGATTTACCGCGCATTTTATGCCATTCGCTCCCTTACGGGGCCGGATGGCGAGCCGGTCAACGCGATTTACGGTTTGACCAAGATGCTCAAGAAACTGGTCGCCGACCATGGGCCCTCCCATCATGCAGCCGCGTTCGACCTCGGCGCGCCTCACAAACGCCTCACCCTGCTACCCGGTTACAAGGCACAGCGCCCGCCGACTCCGCCCGATCTGGACAAGCAACTTGCTGGCATCCGGGCAATGTTGCAGGCCATGCGCGTCCCGGTGGTGGAACTGGATGGGGAAGAAGCGGACGACATCATCGCCACGTTGGCCGTGCAGGCTGCCCGCGCAGGTCACGACGTTCTTATCGCAAGCAATGACAAGGACTTCATGCAGATCATCGGGGCGCGCATCCGACTTCTCCGTCCTGACACCAAAGAGACAACCACTGTCGGCCCAGCGGCGGTCCGGGAACGTTTCGGCGTCGCCCCTGAACAAATCGTCGATTTTCTCAGCTTGCTCGGCGACTCCGTCGACAACATTCCCGGCGCGCCAGGAGTCGGTGAGAAGACGGCGGCCCAACTGCTGCACACGTACGGCACGCTGGACAATCTTCTGGCGCATGTCTCCGAGGTCGCCAAACCGAAATTACGCGATAGTCTGGCCGCAGCCGCCGACAGACTGCGGGCCAATCGACAACTCATCACCCTGCAAACGGATGTTCCTCTCTCCGTGAGTTTGGAAGCGCTGAAGATTCAACCTCCCGACACAACGGCACTTGCGGCTCTGTATCGTCGTTTCGGTTTCAAATCCTTGCTGGCAAACTTGGAGAGCTTGCCCGAACAGGGAACCAGGGACCTCTTTACCGGAAGGTGAAACGGCGGCGGCGCCCCTTGCCCGATCCCGCCGCCGCCAGTTCGAATCCCCGAAGTCCAGAAACTTTCAACCGCTCAGTTTGCCGATGACCGCGATCAGCGGCATGAACATCGCGATGACGATCGTGCCGACGATGACCGCCAGGACTACGATCATGATCGGTTCGAGCAGCGAAGTTATCGCCCCCACGGCGTTGTCCACTTCGTCATCATACACGTCGGCCACCTTCATCAACATGTCAGGCAGCGCGCCCGTCTCTTCCCCAACGTCAACCATGCTGATGACCATCGGCGGAAACACCCCGGACGCTTCCAAGGGCTGCACGATACGCTCGCCTTCCTTCACCGAGTCGTGCACCTGCGATACCGCCTTCGCGATGACCGCGTTACCCGACGTATCGCGCACAATGTTCAGGGCTTGCAGAATCGGAACGCCGCTGGAGATGAGTGTGCCCAGCGTGCGCGAGAACCGGGCGATGCCGACTTTACGAATCAGTTGCCCGAACATCGGCGCGTTTAATTTGATCTTGTCCAGATAGTACCGTCCCTTCACGGTCTTGCCGATCGACTTGACCGCGATCCACAGGCCGACAACACCCCCCGCGACAAACAAAGCCTGGTGCTGCACGATATTGCTGACGCCCATCACGAACTGCGTCAACGGCGGCAACGCCGCACCTTCGAGCAGGTCGGCAAAGATTTCCTGAAACTTGGGGACGATCACAATCATCAGGAACGTCACAATCGCCATGGCAACGCAGATAACGACTGTTGGGTACACCATTGCGGAGATGACCTTGCCTTTGATCCTCTGCGCCTTTTCCTGAAAATCCGCGAGACGCCCAAGGGTGACGTCCAGCACGCCGCCCGCCTCGCCAGCGCGCACCATGTTGACGTAGAGGCGGTTGAAAATCTTGGGGTGCTGCGCCAACGCCTCGCTGAAGGTGCTGCCAGCTTCCACGCTGTCGGCCAGTTGCTGCAGCGTGCGCTTTAGCGTCGGGTTCCTCTCCCCTTTACGGAGCACGTCGAGGCCCCGCAACAGCGGCAGGCCTGCATCGATCAGTGTCGCCAATTGCCGCGTCATCGCTGTCAACGTCTTGGACTTGATCTTGCCGGAGCTCAAAAACTTAAGGTCGATCGAGCCCAAGCCCTTCTTGCCGCCAGCCTTGCCGCCGGCTTGCCCTGCCGGCGCCGGACCCTTGCCCTTTTTCTTTGCCGATACCTTGTCCGCCTCCGCAACGTTCGTGGGGAAATAGCCCATCTCGCGGATGCGGCTGACGGCTGCCGTGGTGCTTTCGCTTTCCAGGACACCCGTGATTTCCTTTCCGCGTGGATCCAATGCTACATAGCTGAATTTTGCCATAACCAACCTCCGCACCGGTCACCCACATCGCGGTGGGGACCCGCGCTGTTATGTGTACTTGAGAACTTCCTCCACGGTCGTCTCGCCGTCAAGGATGGTGCGAATGCCATCTTCCCGCAAGGTCCTCATTCCCAACTCCAGCGCGCGCCCGCGAATGACGCCCGACGGCGCGCGCATGTTGATCAATTCACGAATCGGTTCCGTTATGACCAGCAGCTCGAACAATCCTTTGCGGCCCCGGTACCCGGTTTCGTTGCAATCCGCGCAGCCCTTGCCGTAATAAAACGGCCGGCCCTGCGTGTCTTCCTTCGTCAGCCCCAACTCCGATAATACCGCTTCGGTCGGCTCATAGGCAATTCGGCATTTCTTACACCCTTTGCGCACAAGCCGTTGGGCCAGAATCGCTTGCAGCGTGGAACTGATCAAGAACGGCTCGACTCCCATGTCGATCATTCGCGTGACCGCGCCCGCGGCGTCGTTGGTGTGCAGCGTTGTAAACACAAGGTGGCCTGTAAGGGATGCCTGGATGGAAATCTGTGCGGTCTCCAAGTCGCGCATCTCACCCACCATGATTATGTCCGGATCCTGGCGGAGGAAGGCACGCAGCGCCCGCGCGAAGTTCAGGCCGATCGATTCGTTAATCGGCACTTGCATGATGCCCTCAATGTCATACTCCACGGGGTCTTCCGCCGTGAGCAGTTTCATATCGATCGTGTTGATGCGCCTCAAACACGAATACAATGTCGTCGTCTTCCCGGAGCCCGTCGGCCCGGTGACGATGAAGATGCCATTGGGGATCTTGATCACCTCCTTGGCACGCTCAAGGATTTCCGTCGGCATTCCCAGGCTTTCCATTTCGAGGTTGACCACCGAGCGATCCAGCACGCGCAACACCACCGATTCCCCATACTGCGTTGGCAAGGTCGACACGCGCAAATCCACCTGCCGTCCGGCGATGTTCAACTGGATGCGTCCGTCTTGCGGCATGCGGCGCTCCGCGATGTTCAAGTTGGACATGACCTTGACGCGCGAAATCACCGGCAATGCGAGATGCTTGGGCGGCGGCGTCATCTCGTACAAGGCGCCGTCCACGCGATAGCGAATCTTGAATTCGTCTTCAAATGGTTCGAAATGAATGTCGCTGGCGCGATCCTGAATCGCCTGAAACAAGATCAGGTTCACAAATCGCACGATGGGAGCCTGGCTCGCCAACTCTTCCAGGGCCGCGGTCCCGCCCGTCCTTGTCGCCGTCTCGATGGTTTCGGCGGACGCGAGTTGGGACTCCATGTCCGTCAATACATCCTTCAGGGACTCGCTTTCTTCACCAAAGTACTTTTGGATTGCCTCCTCGATCTGCTTCGTGGGCGCCACCGCAAGTTGCACGTCCTTGCCGAGGATGAACGAAAGCTCGCCGACGAGCTGCGGATTGTACGGGTCGATGACGGCCACCGTAATGGTGTTGCCGTTCAACGCGACAGGCACCGCGCCGTACATTCGCGCCACGCTGGAGGGCATGGATCGCAGCACTGGCTGACTGAAATCAACATCTTCCAGGTTGAGGTACTCCAGGCTCAGGTGCTCGGCCACCGCGCGCAACAACTGCTCTTCGTTGACCAGGCCGAAATCGACCATGATTTGCGAGAGCGATTTGCCGGTGCGCTCGTGCTCCTCCTCGATCTCGTGAAACTGCTCCGGGCTGAGCAGATCGCGCTCGCGGACCAACTCGGAAAGTATTGAACCCTCGCCTTCGAACATGGCCTAGCGCCTGCCTCCTTCCCCCTGCAACTTCGACACGATGGACTGCGGATCCTGCGCGATGGTGATGAGATCGCCGTAGCTGATCAATCCCCGCTCGTACAAACTCATCAGGTTCGAATCGAGCGTCACCATCCCATACTTCGCGCCGGTCTGGATGTCGGAGGTAATGCGAAAGGTCTTGTTGTCGCGAATCAACGCCTGGATGGACGGCGTCGTAATCATAATCTCGAAGCAGGCGACCCGGCCTTTGGTGTCGGCCCGTACCAACAGCACCTGCGAAATCACCGCGATGATCGACGAGGCCAACTGCGTGCGGATTTGTTCCTGCTGGTCCGTCGGGAACGCATCCACAATCCGGTCCACCGTGCGGGCCGCGCCCGTGGTGTGCAATGTGGCAAAGACGAGGTGACCCGTTTCCGCCGCGGTGATGGCCGCCTCCATCGTTTCCAAATCGCGCATTTCGCCGACGAGGATGCAATCGGGATCCTGGCGCAACCCGCGGCGCAACGCTTCCGCGAAGTCGGGCACATCGACACCGACTTCGCGCTGCGTCACGATGCTCTTCTTGTGCGGGTGATAATACTCAATCGGATCCTCGATCGTGATGATATGGCAATCTTCCTCGGTGTTGATGATGTCGATCATCGACGCCAGGGTTGTGGTCTTGCCGGAGCCGGTCGGTCCCGTCACCAGAACCAGCCCGCGCGGACGAAACAGCAGATCCTTTACGGACGGCGGCAACCCGATTTGTTCCAGACTCAGTAGCCGGTTGGGAATCTGCCGCAGCACGATGCCATAGTTGCCACGCTCCTTGAACACGCTGACTCGGAACCGCGCCGCGTCGCCGAACGCAAAACCAAAATCCGTACCGCCCTGCTCGCGAACCTTCTGGATGTGGGCCTCGGAGGTGATGGCCTTCATCAGGTTCTCCGTATCCACCGAGGTCAGCACGGGCAGGTCCATATGGATCAGCTTGCCATGCAGGCGAATCACCGGCGGCACGCCCACGCGAACATGCAAGTCCGACCCGCCCTCATCCACCACGACCTGCAACAAATCTTCCATCTGCGCTGCCATAAAATGCGTATCTCCGTTCAGTTCTCCGCGTGACTCATACGGTCCTGCTATTCTTCATCGCCGGCCGTGATCGAAATGACTTCCTCGGGGGTGGTGATTCCCGCCATGATCTTGCGGATTCCATCCTCGCGCAACGTCCGCATGCCCAACTCTCGCGCCCGCGTGCGAATGACGTTCGAGGGCACCTTTTCGTAAATCAGCCGCCGGATCTCCTCGTCCACCCGAAAAATCTCATAGATGCCCATGCGTCCGCGGTAACCCGTGCGGTTGCATTCGTTGCAGCCGGTCCCGCGTATCAGCGTCGCGTTCTTCATTTCATCCGGATTCAGTTTCAGTGTGGCCATCTCATAATCCGTGGGCGTGTAGGGTTGCTTGCACTTCTGACACACCTTGCGGATGAGCCGCTGCGCCATGATCGCCTTGACCGCGGAGGCAACCAGGAACGGCTTCACGCCTATGTCGACGATACGCGTCACGGCGGAGGGCGCGTCATTCGTGTGCAGCGTCGAAAACACCAGGTGACCCGTCAGCGCCGCTTGCACGGCGATGTTTGCCGTTTCCAAGTCGCGAATTTCACCGATCATGATAATGTTCGGCGCCTGGCGCAAAATCGAGCGCAACGCGGCCGCGAAGGTCAGGTTGATGTCCGCATTGACCTGCACCTGGTTAATGCCGCTGAGTTGGTATTCAACGGGGTCTTCCACGGTGATGATCTTGCGGTCAGGCTTGTTGATATCGTTCAAGCACGCGTAGAGCGTGGTCGTCTTGCCTGAGCCGGTGGGTCCTGTGACGAGAAACACGCCGTCGGGCATACTGATGATCTTGGCCATCGCCTCCTGATCGTCACTGAAAAACCCAAGGTCACCCAACCCGAGCAGCAGGCTGGTCTTGTCGAGAATACGCATCACGATGCTCTCGCCGTGATTGGTCGGCAGACACGACACGCGCAGATCCAGCGTGCGGCCCATGACCGGCAGTTGGATGCGGCCGTCTTGCGGAACGCGCTTCTCGGCGATGCTCATGTTGGCCATGATCTTGAGGCGGCTGAGGATCGCCGCCTGCAACCGTTTCGGCGGGTTGTCCACCTCGTGCAGCATGCCGTCAATGCGATACCGCACACGCAACCTCTTCTCTAGGGGCTCGATGTGAATATCGCTCGCGCGGTTGCGGTACGCCTCCATGATCACCAGTCCGACAAGTTTGATGATCGGCGCGTCGGTGTCGGTTTCCACCCCCTCCTCAATCTTGGTGTCCGTCGCCCTGTCGCTGGCCAAACCAAGATCGATCTCACCCTCGGTGATTTCCTGCAGCATGTTCTCAACAGTGTCGTCGGCGCCGCCGTAATACCGCGTGATCGAGTTCTCGATGTCGTTCTTGGCGGCGACGACCGGCTCGACGTTCATCCGCAGGATGTACCGGAGGCTGTCCACCGTATCGACGTCAAGCGGATCGCTGATGGCGACGGTGAGGGTGTTGTCGTGCTTGTAAACGGGGATGACTTTGTAACGGCGGGCGACGTGTTTCGGGACCAGGGCGAGCACATCATCGGGGACGCGGTAATCCGCCAGATTGATCGTATCCATGCCGAACTGGCTGGCCAGCGCCTTGGACACGTCCATGTGGGAGATCCGCCCGTTCAGGATCAGCGCGTCGACAACCCCCACGCCGTCGGCTTTGGCCCGCTCGTTCGCCTTCTGGATGTCTTCCAGCGAGACAAGCCCGACGTCCTTGAGAATCTCAACCGTATATTCGTCTTGAGCCGGCATAACTGTCCGAGACCGTATCGAACCAAGTAAATAGTACCGCCTGTACCTGCGTCAGTCAAGAAGCCAAGGCGTCGCAACCCGCGAATCGCTAGCGGGTTGCGCCATATCAACCGCCTTTCAGTTTGCGGAGCAGGATTTCGCCGACGAGTTGTGGATTCGCCTTCCCCTTGCTTAGCTTCATGACCTGCCCCTTCAGGAAATTAATGGCCGCTTCGTTCCCCGATTTGAAGTCTGCCACGGACTTGGGGTTCTTGGCAATCGCTTCTTCGATGAACCCCCCGATCGCGCCGGCGTCGCTGACCTGTACCAACCCCTTCTCCTTCACAATTGCCGACGGGCTCTTGCCGCTACGGAACATCTCAGCGAACACTTCCTTGCCAATTTTCCCGCTGATTTGGCCGCCGTCAATGAGAGATACCAACTCCGCCAGATGTTCCGGCCTGATCGGGCATTCATCAATTGTCATCTTCGCCTCGGCCAGCTTGCCAAGAAACTCCGTCGTGACCCAGTTCGAGATGGCCTTCGGGTTCTTCGCCCCGTGCACCGCCCGCTCGTAGAAAGCCGCCAACGTCACATCCGCAACCAGCACGCCCGCATCATACTCCGGCAGGCCGTACTGTTTGATGAATCGCTGCCGCTTGGCTTCGGGCAACTCCGGCAACCCTTTCCGGACCTCGGCAAGCATTTCATCACTGACCACCACCGGCATCAGGTCCGGCTCCGGGAAATACCGGTAATCATGCGCGTATTCCTTGGTGCGCATCACAAACGTCTTGCCCGCCGCGTCATCCCAGCGGCGTGTCTCCTGCGAGACTTTCTCACCCTTTTGCAGCGCGGCGGTCTGTCGCTGAATCTCATACGCCAGCGCCCGCCGCACCCCCGAGATCGTGTTCATGTTCTTGATCTCGACCTTCTCGCCGAATTCGGTTTGGCCCACGGGCCGCACGGACACGTTCGAATCACAGCGCAGTTGCCCCTTCTCCATGTCGCAATCGCTGATCCCGCCGCTGATGAGGATTTCCTTGAGCGTCGTGAGGTAGGCAAACGCTTCGTCGGGGGAACGCATATCCGGCTCGCTCACAACCTCCATCAACGGCGTGCCGGCGCGGTTGAAATCCACCCCGCTCTTCGTCTCGAAATGAAGGTTCTTCGCGACGTCCTCCTCGAGGTGCGCCCGCGTCACGCCGATCTTCTTGGTCTTGCCGCCATCCAACTTGATCTCCACCGAGCCGTGCGCGCACAGCGGGAGGTCGTACTGGGAAATCTGATAGTTCTTCGGCATATCGGGATAGAAGTAATTCTTCCGGTCCCATTTGCTGAACCGCGCCACTTCACTTTCAATCATCAGACCCGTCAGGATCGTTTTCCTCACGGCCTCTTCATTCATCACGGGCAGCACGCCCGGATAGCCGAGGCAGACGGGACACACCTGGGTATTCGGCTCCGCGCCAAACGTCGTCGCGCACCCGCAAAACATCTTGCTCTTCGTCTTGAGCTGCACGTGGACTTCCAAGCCTATGACCGCTTCGTATTGCATGGTGCTACAAACCCGGCCTCTGCTTGTGCCACTCGGTGGCCTGCTCGTAGGCGTGGGCCACGCGCAGGACGGTTTCCTCGCCGAACGGCTTGCCCAGCACCTGCAGCCCGATCGGCAGACGGGGACTGGCCGTAAACCCGCACGGAAGGCTCACGCCGCAAATGCCCGCAAGATTCACGCTGATGGTGAAAATATCGCTGAGATACATCTTCAGCGGATCGTCCGTCTTTTCCCCGATCCGGAACGCGGCTTCGGGCGACGTCGGCGTCACGATGGCATCACACTTCTCGAAGGCTTTCTCGAAATCCTGGCGGATGAGCGTCCGCACCTTCTGCGCGCGCAGGTAATACGCGTCGTAGTAGCCCGCGCTCAGCGCGTACGTGCCGAGGATGATACGCCGCTTCACCTCGGCCCCGAAACCCGCGCCCCGCGTCTTGCCGTACATATCGATCACGTCTTCACCCGTGACCCGCGCCCCGTAGCGCACGCCATCGAACCGCGCCAGGTTTGCGCTCGCCTCGGCGGTCGCGATCAAATAATACACCGCCACCGCGTAATCCGTGTGCGGCAGCGAAATCTCCACGATCTCCGCGCCCAATTCCTGCAATTTCTTGATCGCCGCGCGCACCGCCCCGTCAACCTCGCGATCCATCCCGTCGATGAAATACTCCTTCGGCAAACCGATCCGCAAACCCTTCACGCCCTTGTCCAGCGCCACCGTGTAATCGGGCACAGGCTGCGGCACGCTCGTCGAATCGTGGCGATCGTGACCCGCCAGCACACGCATCATCAATGCGCAGTCAGCCACATCCTTGGTAAACGGCCCAATCTGGTCGAGCGACGATGCAAAGGCCACGAGGCCATAGCGCGAGACGCGGCCATAGGTCGGTTTGAACCCGACGCAACCACAGAGCGCTGCAGGCTGGCGAATGGAGCCACCCGTATCAGTGCCGAGTGCGGCAAATGCCTCGTCTGCCGCGACCGCTGCCGCGCTGCCGCCACTGGACCCGCCGGGAATTCGCTCGAGGTCCCACGGATTGCGGGTGACGCCCCAACTCGAGTTCTCCGTGGAGCTTCCCATTGCAAACTCGTCCATGTTCGTGCGTCCGAGCAAAATCGCGCCGGCGTCCCGCAACCGTTGCACCACGAACGCGTCGTAGACCGAGGTGTGTCCCTTCAGGATTTTCGAGCCGCACGTGCAGGGCTGGCCTTCGACGTTGATGACGTCCTTGATGGCGATGGGAACGCCGCCGAGAAGCTTGCCGTTTCTGGCGATGCCGCTGCGATCAATCTCGTCGGCCTGCGCCAAGGCATCCTCGGCATTGAGCCAGAGATACGCCTTCAACTTGCCATCGACCACCTGGATGCGGTCGAGCAACGACTGCGTCGTCGCGCGCGCGGAAACGGCGCCGCGCCGCAACTTCTCGCGGAGTTGATGGACCGTCAGGGTATGCAGACTCATTCGACTATCTTCGGGACGATGAACAGGCCGCGGGCTTGTTCGGGCGCGTTGTTGAGGACCTTGTCGCGGTCGATCGACGGCCGCACCTCGTCCTTGCGGAGAATGTTCGAGAGCGGCGTGGCATGCGCCGTCGGCTCGACCTTGGAGACGTCCAATTCATTGAGTTTGGCGACGTAGGCCAGGATGTCCTTGAGCTGCGCGGAGATCTTCTGCTTCTCCGCGTCGCACAGATACATCCGCGCCAGATGCGCCACGTACGAGACGTCAAACACGCTGGTATCCTCAGCCATACGAGAAGCGCATCATAGCGGCGCACACATGGCTTCCTCAAGTAAAATGCTGACCCCGGCGCATTTCACGTCACTCCAGCTTCTTGCCATAGAGGATCGTGTAGAGGATTCCACCCGCGCCATCCGGTTTGTGGAACCGCGGCTCCCGATACAATTCGACGAAACCCAGTTCCTCGAAAAAATGGCGGCCTCGCAGGTTCTCCGCGCTCACACCGGCGTGCACGCCGCGTGCGCCCGCCGCGCGGGCGCGTTCGCAGAACGCCTCGACCAGTCGCTCGCCGAGTCGCTGACCGCGGAAGTCTTCCCGCACGTTCACGTGCAGGTGCGCGGGGTAGTTGTCGAGCGTCGGGCCGGTGCGATACCCGTTCTTCAACCGCATCCCGATATTGGCGCGAAACAGGCGCACGGTTTGCGGATGCCACAGCGTTCCACGCAAGAGTGCCTTGACGAAGGCCACCGGCCCGATACGCCACATCATCGTGCGGAGAAATCGCTTCGTATCGACGCTCCCCGTCACGTAGCCCACAACGTCGCCGCCGCTTTCCGCAACGAAAACCGATTGCGGCTCGAACTCGGTGTAATAATTGGTCAGCACATCGGCAAACACTTCGCGATCGGGAAAGAATCGCTCGATGGGCCGGCCCGCATCCGCCGTTTCGGAACAGATCTGCCGCAGCGCGGCGCGGTCGCGCGGTTCATACGGACGAATCTGCAGCGCCATGGTTTGGATCATCCTTCAAGAAAGAACCGCCACTTGCAGAACAATTCCTTCGGATGAGGGTCCGGCGGCGCAAACAGACACTCGACGCGAATCCGCTCGTCAATGACCCGGGCAAAACTCTCGAACTCCGCCCGGTGCATTTCCTTGCACACATATTCCCCCAACCCGCGTTTCAATCGCGCCTCCTGGCTGGGACATGAAGGCGTCGTGATCACCACCTCGTCCTCCGACTCCTGGATTTGGTACCCAATCAACATCGTCCAGGGATACAGCCTCAATGCGCGGACAAATCCTTTGAGGCCCTTCTCCTGAATATGGAATCGCGCCAGCAGATCTTTGGCCGCCATGCCGCCCACGCGTCCCCAGACTTGCGCATTCAATTGCTCGGCAGCGCTTTGGCCGAAGCGTTCCGTGGCGTAGATGAACCAAAAGGCATCCGCCACTCTGTAGTGCCACAGGAGGAACTCAAGGTAGCGCCGGAGTTCGCCGGCGTCCATGCTCTCGAAAGGATCGGTTGTCATCGTCTCCATCCGTTATGAAGCGGTTCGCTTCACACCCGGAAGCGGAGTGTAGTCAGACGGCAACCCTTCGGCAAGCTTCGAAGGCTAAGTCGCGCGAGGCCGGTTCAAGCACGCGGTGATAGATGAAAACCGAGCAGAGAAGTCCGCTCGGCTTGACGATGGCGGAGCGTTTGTAGTAGCCTGCGCCGCGAATCACCATGAGCCCGCACAAGAAACTTCTCGCCACCCTTCTCAGTGTGATGGTGTTCGCCTTCGTGATGCCGACGGAAAGCCCGGCCCCGTTGATCTGGCGCAAGGGTGAAGGGTGGACTTGGGAGCATGGGGGCGTGGCGGTCGCCACGAACCCGGCCGACCAACTCAAGATTGGTCAGGACCTCGAGGCGAAGAAACGGTATCGCGACGCGATCGGCGCCTATCGCCGGGTGATTGCCCGCTGGCCGCTGGCATCGTCGACGCAGGAAGCACGGATGGGGCTGGCCGAGTGTTACAGCGCCATCGGCTATCACTACAAGGCGTTCCAGACCTACCAGGAGTTGATCAAGAAGCACCCGAACACGCCGCATTTTGATGAGGTCCTGCAACGCCAGTTCGAAATCGGCAATCTGTTTCTGGCGGGCGAACGTCAAAAGGCGTGGGGTATCCGGTTCTTTCCTTCCATGGAGCGCACGGTGGAGGTCTATGAGCAGGTGGTGAAAAACGGCCCGTACAGCGCGGTTTCGCCCGAGGCGCAGTTCCGGATCGGGCTGACGTACGAGAAGGAACGCGATTACCTCGCCGCCGTCCACGCGTATGAGAAACTGATGGAACGCTATCCGAAGCACCCGCTGGCCGAGGCGGCGCAATTCCAGATCGGTTGGGAGTACAAGAAGGAATCGCAACGCGCGGAATACGACCAGAATGCCGCGAACCTGTCGATTGCCGCGTTTACCGATTTTTTGTTTCGGTATCCCGGTAGCGACAAGGCGCCCGTTGCCGAGCAATACCGGTCCGCGCTGAAGGTGGAACAGGCCAAGGGATTGTTCCGCATCGGTGAGTTCTACGAGAAGAACCACTACTACAAATCGGCAATCATCTACTACAACGACGTCATCGAAAAGAACCCGGAGTCCGGTTGGGCGACGCAGGCGAAAGAAAAGGTCGCCAAGCTCTCGCCCCTGTCCACCGAGACCACCGCCACGCCATGAATCGCCGCGCTTCGGTGAATAGCAAGACCGCCATGGCAACCCCGAAAGCTTTCGGGGTGGCCCTGCAAGTATTTCTCCTGACTTTCTTCGCGTTCGGTTGCGCGGGTTATCACGTCGGCCCTGTGACCAAGCGCAGCTTCAATTCCATTGCCGTGCCGATGTTCCGCAACGAGACGCTCCGCCCGCAACTGGAAGCGCAGATCAGCAATGCGGTCATCAAACGCCTTCAACAGGATGGCTCGCTCCGCCTCGAACCCGAATCGCGCGCGGATGTCGTTTTGACCGGCTCTGTGTTCCGTTACGCGCGGAACGCTCTGCGGATGCTGCATTCAGACACGGGCGTGCCCCGCGAGTATGAGATCGTCATCACCGTGCGCGTCGAAGCCCGGGATCGCCGCACGGGCGAAATCGTCCTGAAATCAACCGAGATCGAGGGCAAGTCCGACGTGTTTATCGGTGAAGACCAGCAAAGCGCCGAAGAACAGGCGTTGCCGCTGGTGGCCGACGACATTGGCAAGAGAGTCGCCGGGCGGCTGGTGGAGAGTTGGTAAAACCGCTTATTTCGCCACGGCCTTCAGGTGCGCCGACAACCGTGATTTCTTGCGGGAGGCGTTGTTGCGATGGATCACGCAGGTCTTGGCCGCCTTGTCCAGCGCGGAGCTGAGCAGACGATACAATTCGACGGCGTCGGGCCCCTTTTTGGCGGAGATCGCCTCGAGAAATTTCTTTTCCAGCGAGTGCAGCCTGGATTTAATCGACTTGTTCTGCGCGCCCCGGCGGAGGCTGGCGCGCGCTTGTTTCGCTGCGGAACGTGTATTGGCCATGAGTAAGTATCCGATGAATCAGTTGCGTCTGGGTTGCTTGAACGGCGCGTCATCTTACGGCCCGACCCGCAAAAGTCAACGGGGAAAATCGTGCGATTCCTGAAGCTATTCATTGGCATTTTGCTCTTGCCGGCCTGCGGGGCGCTGACGCTGACCGTATTGCGCCTGGCGCGGGAGCTTTCGTTCGCTCCGCACCCGTTGGGCAACTCGGCGTTGTGGGCGTTCGTTGCGGGCTACGGGGCGTGGCTGCTCGTATTCGTGTTTCTGCCCAAACCCATGCGCACCTACGTGCTCGGCCATGAGCTGACTCATGCCATCTGGGCGTTGCTGATGGGCGCGCGCGTGGGCGGACTGAAGGTCAAGAAGACGGGCGGCCAGGTGAAGACGAGCAAGACGAACTGGTTCATCGTACTCGCGCCCTACTTCTTTCCATTCTACGCGATGCTGTTCATCGGCGTGTTCCTGTTGGTTCACGCCGTCTGGGATCTGGCCGCGTACCTGTGGGTGCTGTTCTTCCTCGTCGGGCTGGGCTGGAGCTTTCATGTGACGTTCACGTTGATGATGCTGCTGGCCGTGGAGCAACCAGATGTCAAATCCCAAGGCGTCGTGTTCTCGGTCGTGATCATTTACTGCATGAACCTGCTGACGATGGCCATCACCGCGACCGCGTTGTCGCGTTCGGCGACGTTCGCCATGCTGGCCCGGTCGGTCGGCGGCGATTTCGTCATGGCCTACGGCTGGGCGCTCGACAATCTGGTGGCGTTGTGGCATTATGCGACGACTTTCGTGAACCAGACCCATCAGCGTTGAGGCGGTTCGCCCGACAAACATGAATCTCACCGAAATCCTGAGTGTGGACCAGATCGTGCCTCGCCTCGCCGCCACGGACCGCTGGGTCGTGATCGACCAACTCATCGACGTGCTCGTGCGCACCCACAAGATTCGCCCCGAAGATCGCGAGACGGTGCGCAAAGCCGTCAAGGACCGCGAGACCAGCAAGAGCACGGGCATCGGTTACGGAATCGCCCTGCCCCACGCCAGCGTCGGGTGCATCCAGGATGTCGTGGCGGCCTTCGGTCGGCCCGCGCCGGGCGTTGATTTTCAAGCGCTCGACAACCAGCCCGTCACGATGGGTCTGCTCTTTCTCACGCCGCAGGGACAATTCCAGAAACATCTTCTGCTGCTGTCCACCGTGGCGCGGTTTCTGAGCAACAAGGGCAACCGCCAGAAGCTGGAAGCCGCCCAGACCGCTGAGGAAATTCTCGCCATCTTTCGTTCCGCGTCCTAATCTCCAGCCTCATGCCCTCTGCGCCTGACATCATTGCCGAGGCCGTCGAACGCGCCTTGCGTTCGGCAGTGGGAGACGACAACGCCGGCCCCGCGTTGATCCGCGTGTGCGCCGACTCGAAATTCGGTGATTACCAGGCCAACGGCATCATGGCGGTCGCCAAACGACTCCGCCAAAACCCGCGCGCCCTGGCCAAGAAAGTCATGGCCCAGCTTCAACTCACGGATGTCAGCGAGCCGCCCACCGTCGCCGGCGCGGGTTTTATTAATTTCCGGTTAAAACCTGATTTCGTGGCGCAGCGCGTCAGCGCGGCAGCCACTGACGAGCGGCTCGGCGTGCCGCTCGTGGCGCGACCGAAAACGGCCGTCATCGATTTCAGTTCCCCGAATGTCGCCAAGCCGATGCACGTCGGTCATATCCGCTCGACCATCATCGGCGATTGCGTCGCGCGCGTGATGCGGTTCCTCGGCCACAAAACCATTACCGACAATCATCTCGGCGACTGGGGCACGCAGTTCGGCATGTTGATCATCGGCTGGAAACGGTTCCGCGACGACAACGCATTGAAGAAGGACGCCATCGCCGAATTGGAGCGTCTCTACAAATACGTGAACGACCGCAAGGAATTGCGCGATGACGCGAAAGCCGAGTTGGTGAAGTTGCAACAGGGCGATGCTGAGAACACGGCGATTTGGAAAAACATCATCGACCTCTCGATGCAGGAGTTTGGGAAGATATATCAGCGGCTCGGCGTGGCGTTCGACCACACGTTCGGCGAGAGTTTCTACAACCCGATGTTGAAAGACGTGGTCGATGATTTGAAGCGGCTCGGGGTCGCGCGGGAAAGCGAAGGCGCCATGTGCATCTTCTTTGAGGACGACCCTGAGATGAAGAACGCCGCGCCGCTCCTCATCCAGAAGGCCGACGGCGCGTTTCTGTACGGCACGACGGACATGGCGACGCTGAAGTATCGCATCGACCAGTGGCATCCCGATGAGATCATTTACGTAACCGACGCGCGCCAGCAATTGCATTTCCAGCAGGTGTTCGCCGCGGCGCGGAAATGGTGGAAGAACGTCCCCGACCTGCGGCATGTCTATTTCGGCTCGATCCTCGGCGAAGACGGCAAACCGCTCAAGACCCGCGAAGGCGCGCCGGTAAAGTTGTCCGACCTGCTGGACGAAGCCGAGGAACGCGCGTTGGCAGTGGTGACGGAGAAAAGCCCCGAGTTGCCGGAGGAGAAGCGCAAAGAGATCGCCCGCACGGTCGGCATCGGCGCGGTGAAATACGCCGACTTGTCACAGAATCGCACCACGGACTACGTGTTTAGCTGGCCGAAGATGCTGGCGATGACGGGCAACACGGCCCCGTACATGCAGTACGCCTACGTCCGCGTACAGAGCATCTTCCGCAAGAACACAGCCGCCGCGTCGGGGGACGCGGCCTACAACATCACGCTCGAACACGCCGCCGAACTGGATCTGGCCAAGCACATCCTGCGATTCCCCGAAACCCTGCAGGCGGTCGCTGACGACGACAAACCGAACTGGTTGACCGGCTATCTGTACGATCTCGCGAACAAGTTCAGCACGTTCTACGAGAATTGTCCGGTGTTGCAGTCGCCCGAGCCGACCCGGTCATCGCGGCTGGCGCTGTGCCGGTTGACCGCCGATGTCATCAAACGCGGTTTGAATCTTTTGGGCATCGACGTCATCGAACAGATGTAGGCGGAAGAGAGTAGCCAGTAGCCAGTAGTCAAGGGGGTCGCAGAAGGAGGGCAGATTGGAAAAGAGTGGCCGCGCGCGGATCTGTAAATTGCAGAGCGTTGACCCC
>Ga0187861_10000403_pt1 | contig 51600 bp, 45 predicted proteins | sample June2016WEW_10_1_3_FD_132986 | JGI IMG/M metagenome (GOLD analysis project Ga0187861, IMG submission 132986) | Peatland microbial communities from SPRUCE experiment site at the Marcell Experimental Forest, Minnesota, USA - June2016WEW_10_100 | ecosystem: Environmental > Terrestrial > Soil >...
AGCTTACCGCTGAACGAACTGACACCCCAACAGATGAACCTTGATCTGGACAGCCGCTTTCGAAAATGTGTCAATCACTGAGGAAAATCAAAAATCTTCCGCCGCATTTCGTAACACCCTCTAGTACACGGTTGGCGCATCACGTGTGAGTTAAGCGTCCCCGCCGATAGGGCGATACTTGCCAATTTCGTCTGGCCACTCACGCCTGCTTCTGCAATGCTTAGTTGGCACCATGAGCAAGAAGTCCGACAGTTCCCGACCCTTTCAAGACCGAACTACATGGAATCCCATGGGCGACCGGTATGTGCTATTGCCCGAGGCGGGCCCCGGGAATCCATTAAGCCGCTGGAAGGACATTGCCCAGAGCAATAAATCGGTTTTGATCACGGGCGAAACCGGAACGGGCAAGGAAGAACTGGCCAATCTGCTTGTCGCGAACAGTCCTCGTGGAACGACCAAATACGCAGCCCTCAATTGCGTCGGCATGGAAGGCAACCTATTCGCAAGTGAACTTTTTGGGCATGTGAAAGGTGCCTATACCGATGCCTCTGGCGACAGTCAGGGAAGACTGGCTCTCTTGGATGGCGGCACGGTTCTCCTTGATGAGTTGGGTGAGCTATCAACGCACGACCAAGCGATGCTGTTGAGGTTCATGCAGACCGGGGAAATTCAGTCCGTAGGCGAAGATCGGGCGAGGCTTCGCAGGGTCAATGTTCGGGTCATCGCCACTACAAACATCAATGTGAACGATTCGAAACGCCTGCGGCCGGACCTCAAGGAGCGTTTTGGCTATCATATTGAGCTGCCGCCGTTGAGAGACCGGCCGGGCGATATAATCCGCCTGTTGTGCATGTGTTTGTGGCCTTACGACATATTCACGGCGATTAGCATCCGGCTCGTGCTACAAATCCTCTGCTATCAATGGCCGGGAAACATCAGAGAATTACAGAACTGCTGCAACCAAGCGCTCGAACTTGCCCGGACAGGGAAAATAGCTGACGGCGACCATGGAAGGGCTACCGATTTTGTACTGCGCAATCTTCAAGGAATCGGTAGATCTGAGCAAGCACACCGTATACTAGAACTCTATCTTCAGAAAGAAGTGTGTCGCACATTTTTATTGATCGGTGAAGGAACGCCAAATCCTCAGGAACAAAAGATAAGTAATTTCAATAAACTTGCCGCCGAGTCGACGGGCGTTGGAAAAGGTAGCTGCGAATTCCACTCGGTCAGATTCAAATTCCACCCGAGGTGGATTTCTCTTCAGGCCCTGGAGAATCCTTCGGTGCTGCCGGAGTGCTATGACAGCACAGAGTTAGAGCGGATATTCTTGCCTCCTCTTAATGTCCAGCTCACCAAGGAATTGAAACCTCAGGGTCGCAGATTAGTAGAAGCCCTACAAGGGGTTCGCTCATTGGCGTTAGGGCCTCCGGAAGAAATCGAATCTATCATTAAGGAACAAATAGAAGAATGGGAGGGTGCAGACCGGCCTAAGCCGAGCGAATTGATCAATTGGTTCGCATTGCAAGAAGACAGTCTGCCCGACTTTGGCCCCATCCCGACACCAAATTGCGACGAAGGTTGTCATTTCGAAGCTGAAGGGCAAATTGAAACCTAAGGAAATGCGGATACTGGAATTGCGAGCCCAGAAGATGTCCATAAGAGAAATTGCCAAAGAACTGAACATGGCTCGCTCCACCGTAAAGGAAACAGTGACACGTCTCCGACTTGAGTTCCCCCAGCTTTTCCTCGGTACCCACTAGAGACTTCGCAAGATCCCATTCACAGCGTCCGGGCAGATCCGTCCGGCGCTGACTGCATTCCACCGGACAGTAACTGTCTATTACCCGCCTAGCGAGGGTAGGGCGGGCGAGTTGCTGAGCGGCAGGACTTCGGATGTTGGTTGGCATGCCTGTTGGGTATACGAGGTTCCACCCCGATGATGGGAAAAGATCGCGGTACTCGCGTCGGATTTCAGCGTACGACTTTTTTTCCGGTCTGAGGTAGTCCGCAAGGACGAACTTGAGTAAGGAGAGTGGTTCATTTCAGGCGACTTTCTCGGCCGGTTCGGCAATCAGTTTGAGCAGCTTCGAGCTGCGTTTCTGCAACATCGTCAGGTAGTACACCTCGTTGTACGGCTGTCGGTCTTGCCAGCAGCGCCACATGATCCGCTGCCATTTAAACGCTAGCGACCGAATCGCCGCGCCGTGCGCCTTGCCGGCTTGACGCTGGCTCTCGTAGAACGCCCGCGCCCACAAGCTGTGGCGGATCGATTCGTTGGCGTATTCGTGGAAACTTTGGCGTAGGAACTTCGGGCAACCCCATCGCTAATGCACCCAGCATCGATTCCCGCTCCGCTCCGTCACCGGCGCGATGCCGCTGTATTGCTGGATCGACAGCGCGCTCTCATAGCGTTGTCGGTCGCTGCCGAACGCGGCCAGCAGCCGGGGTGCAAATACCGCCCCGGCACCGGGGAAGCTTTGGAAGAGAGGCGCGCGCTTCGTGCGCGGCGAATAGTGCAGCTTGCCGGGCTTCGTACCGACGGATGGCGCCGGCCAAGGCGCGCAGTTGTTCGACCAACATCTGCACGGTCAGCATCGCCGGTTCGACAATCGCCGGGTCGGTCGTTACCGGCGTGGCGGCGGCGATCAACTGCAGACGCTCTTCGATCACGTCGGCGCGGCGGCTGTTGTGCGCGGTGTAGAACCGGCGCACGGTCTCGACGCGCGCCCGTTGCACTGCCGGCAAGTTTGGCCACTTGGTCAGGAAGTCGCACGCCAGAGGGCTGGCGAGCTCTTCGCCGATGAGCTGCAAGGCTTGGGGATAATAGGCTTTGAGCGTGGCGGTGAGCCGGTTGGACAAGCGCGTGCGCAGGTTGACAGCTTGGCGACGCGCTTCGCCCAACGCCGCCAGTTCGCGCGTGGTGGCGCTGTCCGGTTTCCAAGGCCGGAACTCCCCGCTGTGTTTGGCGAGCAGATCGGCCAGCAACTCGGCATCGGTGGGGTCGTCTTTGGCGCGACTGGTCGCGAATGCTTGCCGGTAGCGGGCGACGGCCGCGGCGTTGAGCGGGTACAGCACGAGGAAATCGGACTGCATCAGCGTGTGGAGAAAGCCGCTGCGGGTTTTCTCCAAGGCGATGGCCACGGGGTGACCGCCGAAGCGTTGGCGCAGTTGCTGGACCCAGGCGGTGATCGCCTCGGGGGTATTGGCCAGCACTAGCCGCTCGGGTTGGGTTTGGCCAGGCACGAGCAAACACACGTCGTGTTTCTGGTCGGCCCAATCCAAGCCGATGAGGGCGGCATACTTGGTTTGGTCGGTGGGGGTGTTCATGGCAGAGCCTCCGGTGGGGTTGGGTGCGGAACACGCTGGCTCTGGCTCGGCGAAGCAATTATAGCGGAGACGTTGGGAACGTCGGCGTCTGGGGGATTCGTTGAGCGAACCAGAGCGCACCGGCCCCGCGCGAAACGATAAAAATGATCATCGGAATGATGCACAGTACATATTCGTCGCGGGGCGGTGCGTGTTCGGTACATGGAACCGAGATGATACAACCGCCGACAACGGCGGCAGGCGGCTGCGGCGAGCGTCGTCGGGGCTCTCCTCGCCGCCTGCCTCTGCACGACAACTGGAGTACCTAATATCCAGTACAGGATCTCTGCTTTGACGGACGGCGACGCATTGCTCATGGCTCTGCTGTTGCCGAACGATACGCCGCCGAAGTCCACGCTGCAACCGGTGTGTAGCGACCGCACATTTGTGCAGTCTTGCCCGGTGAATTAGCAATTTTAAGTGGTGATGATCGAGGATGCCATGTGGCTAGATTTCTGTAGGGGAGGAAGCCATCTGCGGCTTGATTCGGCTTCCCCATCTTCTTCAGATGCATTCACCACGGGCCATGACCAGAGTTGAGTATTGACGCCAGTGGCCTAAATGCTAATCTCAATGCGAAGAAGCGAAAGATGCGGCGGAGGATAAATCAAAACGAGTGGAGCCCCACTGTCAATCCGCTTGTTCCCGCTGTTTTGCTGTCGTGGCCGTGTCGCTCTGTCGGATCAATGCAGTTTGTCTCGGCAACGGCCGAGAAAGGAGAGGTCAGCATGAAGATTGTTCGCAGACTGACGCTATTCAGCGTACTGGCGGTGCTGGTGGCAATTGGTTCGGGCTGTGCCACCTCAGGCAGGTATATTGCCTTTAGGGAATTCCAACCGTCGATCGAGCAGGCAGCCGCGTCACCCTTACAGGGCAAGTCCGTTTATGTCGAAAAGTTCGCTTACGAGCCGTATGCGGGGCGCAAGCGGCCGCCGACCATCACGGAAGAACCGCCGGGGTTCACCTATCACAAGATGAGCAAAGAGGATGAAACACTTTGGAATCAGGAGGTGAAAACGCTCAGGCCTGCTTTCCACAAGAGCGACGCCAATCGGGTCGGATTCGTGCGGAACGGCTTCGGCGCGGCAATGAGTGGTGTGTTCACGCTCAACGATCCCGGCGACTGGCTGAAGCAATGCATTGAACTGGAGTTGAAACAGCAAGGCGCGACGGTGGCAGCTGCACCAGAGAACGCGGATCTGGTGGTGGGAGGCAAGATCATCTGGCTCGAAGTGGACATGTACATGCAGTATTGGGCCGACCTGATCACCGACTTCGCGATCACGCCACGCGGCGGTCCACCGGTGGAGCGCACGATCCACACCCACGGCTCACAAGGCGCTTGGTCCTCGTCCAGTTTTGAGTATTATCAGCCGGTGCGGATGTGTTTGCAGAAGACATACTTGCTCCTTCAACCGGAAATTGATAAAGCATTGAAACGATAACCACTGAACAGGCGTAGCGATTCCTCAACGAAGAGGTGGTTCAATCCCGTGGGGTCAAAATACTCGTTTGACTTCGACGCACAAACTCAACATGTCATGCGATTGAGATGAAGTTTGCTCCAGTGGCCTGGCATCTGCGATGGTGTTTGGTAGAACGAGCCAAAGTAAAACCGATTGTCGTTCTCGGACTGCTGACCTTGATGGCTAGCGGCTGCGTCAGTTCGCTCCAGTTTCAAACCCGCCAATCGCGACCGTTTGATTTTAGCAGGGACACTTTCTCATTCTCCAACCAAACTGTCTATGCATACGACCACGATCCGGCCACGGGACGCCTTGTGGTTCGCCACAAGGATCCCCCCCCCGACTACACGCGCCATTGTTTTGTTGTCTGCCGTTCGGCAGCTCAGTTCTTCCAATATGCACGGTTCGTTCCGGCCCTTCCGCTGGCAGATGACGCTACTTACGGCCGCCTCGTGCGTCAAGTCGTCTCGCGGAGTTTGTCCTCCTGGCCGATGGATTCAGAAAGGATTGTGATTCCTGGCTACCCGAGCCTGCGCGAATTCAGCAGGGCGAACGAACGCCTGCTCAAAGCGGAGTGCGGAAGCGCGCTGCACAGCTACGTTCAGCGCGGTCACTGGCGGTCAATGTTCTGGTTCTCCCGCGAACAGCAGGCTGGAATGGCGAAGCAATTGAAGGATGCCTGTGGCCTCAATCGCCCGGCGATTGTTCACATCGTCTGTTATCCGAGGCGGTCGTTCATTCACCATGCCATCCTCGTGTATGCAGTCGTTGAGGCGGAAGGGACAATTCGTTTCACGGCCTACGACCCCAATAATGTGGAAGAACCCATCGTGCTGACCTTCGATTGCCGCAGACGGACTTTCTCCCTGCCGCCGACCGACAAGTTTCAGGGTGGAAACATCGCAATTTATCAAATCTATCACAGTTGGTGTTACTAGTGTATCGTCTCACCCTGATGCCATTTTGCAATGCAAAGAACACGAGGGTCAAGCTGGTGGAAGTTTGTTTTCAAGGGAGGCGGTTATTTTTATGAAGAGACGCACTCGCACGCTGGGCGTGCTGTTGACAAGCCTGTTGCTGACAGCGGTGGCAGTTCACGCGAAATCAAAGCCGCGGTTCAACGCTCGCGGTAACCTGCTCATCGTTGACCGGTACAACAATCGCGTCATCGAAATCGACACGAACATGCAGACGATTGTGTGGCAATACGAAATGAGCGTGCGGAAGTCCGTGACGAATTTGATTGTCGGGCCGTGCGATGCAGAGCGCGTGCATAGCCAGACGCTGATCGTGGGTGGCGGTCTGCCTCCGGGCGCTTCCACCAATTATCCCAGCGGCGCCTCCGACAATCGCGTGATCCTGGTAAACCGCAAGGGCAGGATCATCTGGCAATACGGCCAGGCTGGTGTGACCGGTTCGGGCGACAATGAGCTGAACAACCCCGTGACGGCGATGATGCTACCCCACAGAAGCGTGTTGATTACAGACCAGGGGAATCAGCGGGTCATTCAGGTCAACCGCAAGAAAAAGATCGTCTGGCAATACGGCACGACCGGTGTCAATGGCAGTGATACCAATCAGCTCAACCAGCCCGCCGGTGCCCAGCGTTTGGGCAATGGCCACTATCTAATCGCCGACGCGGGCAATAATAGGGTCATTGAAGTCACCCGCAAAGGGGCCCTGTTGCGGCAATACGGAGACCCGATGGATTCGTCGATCCTCAACGGGCCAACCTACGTCTGTCGTCTGTCGCACGGAGCCAATCTTCTCATCACCGATTCGCTGAACAACCGCATCGTCGAAATCAACAGAAACAATAGCAATGTATTTACCTACGTGACATCCGCGCGTTCCGGCAGCGTCACTGATCCGCAACCCACGCACGCGGTGCAGTTGAAGAAAGGCAATTTCCTGATTGCCGATCAGTTCAATCATCAAGTCATCGAGATCGACGCGTCAGGCGACGTGGTGTTCTCCTATGGCACGCTGGCGGTTCCCGGAAGCGCCGACGGTTTTCTCAACGCGCCCTGCGACGCCAAAGTCGTTGGGGACTACACCGGCCTGACCCCGCTCCACGGCAGCGGTGGCGGGGGCTTCAGCTTCGGGTTTTGGTCTTTTTGACACTGCCACCAAACACACAACCCGTTGTGACTGCACTTGCATGAGGTGCGAGTAAGGCGCGATCCTACCACGCCCAGCGGTGCGGTCAGGAGTGCGCTGACTTGTCAGCGCTTTTCCCAGTAACGGCACAGCGGCGTCAAGCCGCCGCACTCCACAGCGCTCTCGCGCTTACGGCGCCACGGGCAACGAGACTGTCGAGGTGTTCACGGCGTCGCGATAGATTTTCACGGTGGGTTGGTTGAGGTTGGGCAGGAAGAACGGATAATCGCGGCTGGTGATTTGGAAAAAAATCTGGCTGCCCGCTCGGAATGTGTGGTTCACCGTAAAGGGCGAGAAATCAATCGCGTGCGGTGTGGACGGGTTGGCGGTGTGGTCCTTGAAGGCGCCGCGCGTGATGAGTTGGATCTTGCCCTTGGCCGGGTGCTCGAGGATTTGCACATAGTAATAGGCGTTCGAGTGGCCGGCCGAGACGATTAAGTGGCATGACGGCGATCCGATGACGTTGAGGTCTGCGGGCAACGTGGCGCTGGTGAACCGGGCCCGGTTCGCGCCACCGTCGGTTTTCGTGAAGATTTTTGGGTCAAGGATGCTGGTCGCGCCGGAATTGAGGATGGCGTTCACCGAAACGAGGGATTCGATCAGCGTGTTGTCGTCCGCACCGACTGCGCGCAGGAGCGGACGCAGCACAAAAAAGAAGCCAGTCGAGGGCGACAATTTCTTTACTTTGCCATTTGCGGCCGGGCTGACGGTGGAGAGCAAAGGCCCGTTGAGGAAGTACGTGTTCGTGACCGTACCCGACAGCGGCACGGTGCTGACCTGTCTCAAGGAATTGTTTGACCAGTTCGTCGTGTTCTCAGGGGCCAGCGTCACGGGCGGCTCGTTCGTGATGCCAGTGTCGATACCCTTGAGCCATTGGTCGAACCAACGGACAGCCTGGGTCCGCAAGTACATTCCTTCATTGCCCGTGATGCTTAGCGAAGCGGGCGGATGCCCCAGCCCGCCGAGGTAAAGTTTCAGAAACGGCATGAAATGGTTGGTTTGGGCGAGCTGGAGGGCCTGCGAGACGGGAAACAAATCATCCTGCCAGCCCTGAATCACAAAAGCCGGGACCGTCAGCTCCGCTGGGTTGAAGATCACAGAGCGCCAATCGATATTGCTTTCGGGATCACCCTGGCGCGTCTTCTCGGGCGTGCCGTTGAGAATGTCGCGGAGCCAATCGAACATGACCGGTGCATAGTTCGGATTCTTGAAATCAAAGCCACCGGCGAAGAGGCCGAGCGAATATGTCAGCTTGGGAACGTCGTTGGGCGCCAGCGCTTGGTAAAGATCCGTCCAACCGATGATCGGGATCACCGCGGTCAAGCCGGCCACGTGTGTCCGCATGATCTCGAAGGTGTGTCCGCCGCCGTAAGATGGCCCCATCACGCCGAACTTGCTCGCGCTGGTGACGGGGATCGCAATCGCCGGTGCATCCCCGATCGAGCCCGTTTGCATCGCAAGGATGATGGTTTTCAGGTCGTTGACCTCGTTGGGTCCGACCAACGAAACTGAGCCGTCGGAATTACCGAAGCCGCGGACGGTGGGCGTGACCACGACGTAGCCTGCCGCGGCGAAATCCTCGGCAAGCGTCACGATGGTGGCGGTGCTTTTCGTTTCCGCGAAGCCGTGGACGACCACGACCACCGGGGCGGGCGCGACTACACCGTCGGGCACATAGATATTGGCATCGAGGTGAATGGAGTTAGTTGAAGATGCGGACGTATCACCGTCGACCGTGCCATCGGCGGTCGCGAGGATCGGGATGCGCGTGCTGTGGATCGTATATGTCCCGCCCAGCGCTTGCGTCAACAGCGCCAGAAAAAATGCGAATATGAGCCTGCCCTGTTTCATACCGATGCCCCCCATCGTGGTTGACTGTGCCTTCACCCTACGGGAGAAATCGGATTTTTGCAAATGGGGTAAGCGCCCTCTCATTGTAACCGCGTTTCCACCGGGCCACTTACAACAACCGGTCACAAAAACTCAAGATGCAATCGCCCTGAGGTATCGTATTGACATATGCCCGATCGCTGATAGGGTGGTTTACAAGAACGAGTGTTGTTGCATAGTATAGCTCTCCGCCCCGCAGCTCGGACGACAAATCCGGCTGCGGGGTTGCTCTTTACGGGCCTGCATCACTTTAGGTTCGTGGAAACCCCTCCGAAAGCCCGATTTCAAATTGACTACGCCCGTCCCGAGATATCCCACAATCGCGCCATGTGCCTCACGTGTCGCCTTTGGTCCGGTGTGTGGGTTTCTCTCTCCCCCGGGCCGCCGACGAGGCCGACGCCGTTCAAGCAGCGGATTTTCTCGGCAAGAAGCGCGTGGCGAAACGTTCATGGGGTTTCAGCGCCGGCAAACGCAACGTGAACTACTCCGAAATCAAGGAGCACAAGTCAAACCCCACAAGCTCCGCAATCTCCGCGACCACGAGTGTGTCCTCGTCCACTGCGAGCGTGGCTTTCACCGCGCGGTCTTGCCGCCACTGGAATCTGACGGAACTACAGCCCAATGGTTCAACTCGTAGTGAAGATTCGTCTAACGACGCCCTGAATCCAACTACGCCTAGATCGATTCGATGTGGGTATTCTCAGATATGGAGGAATGCGAAACACGGACCGGGGGCTTGCACGGAGGTGTGTATAACGATAATTTAAGACATGCCACCAGGGAAACCACGGGCAGGGGAAGGTGTTCTCTGCTCATTGGAGACGGCCAATCCGCCGATGTACGTTATGCAGGCGGAGGCGTTCGAGTTCTTCGATCGGCATGTCCGTCTTTCATCTGCGCAACGCAAGCTGTATCGCCACCTCTTGTTAGATGGGCCGATTCGCGGAAGGTACATCGGCATGGAGCGGCGCGAGGAAGCGCTTGAAACCGATCCGGATCGCGCGGTTCACCGTTTTGAGAAGTTCGGACGACGCATCGCCAGTGAAGCAGCGCGCAAAGCCTTGGCTTCCGCCCGGCTCGCGCCGGCAGACGTAGGCGCGCTCATTGTCAACTCGTGCACGGGCTATCTCTGCCCCGGTTTGTCCTCTTACATCGCGGAAGACCTCGGCTTGCCAGCATCGGTAAAGGTTTTTGACCTGATGGGCATGGGATGTGGAGCGGCCATTCCCAATCTCGAATGCGCAGCGGCCTTGCTGACCACCGGGATGGAATGGCCCGCACTCAGCATTGCCGTGGAGATTTGCTCCGCCACGATTTTCCTGGACAATGATCCCGGCCTGACGGTGAGCAACTGCATCTTCGGTGACGGCGCGGCGGCGGCGGTCTTGAGTCGTGCTGGCAATGGCGAGCATGACGGGCGGCTGCGGCTCGTGGACTTCGCCGGGGGCTTGTACCCGCGCCATCGGGAACAGCTTCGCTACCGGACTCAGCAAGGACGACTGCGCAACGTCCTCGGGAAACGGGTCCCGGTACTGGCAGCGCAAACCGGCACAGAGGTAACCCACAAACTGCTGGCGCGTCACGGGCTGACGCGCAGCGACATCCGATGGTGGGCAGTGCATGCTGGCGGGTCAGCGGTGCTGGACGAGATTGGCGAGCGACTGAGACTCGACGAAACGGCACTGCGGTTTTCGCGCGGAGTTTTTGCGGATTTTGGCAACATGTCGTCACCTACCGTGTTGTTCGTTCTGAAGCGAATTCTGCAGCAGGGCCGGCCAGCGCGCGGCGAGCGAGGGGTGTTGCTGTCTTTCGGCGCGGGCTTTACCACTTTTGCCGCACTGGTGGAGTTCCTGTGAAGGCTGAAGTCTTGATTGTCGGCGCCGGGCCGGTTGGATTATTGTTAGCCAACCTGCTGGGGGCAGAAGGTGTGTCTTGCGTCTTGGTGGAAAAACGCACCGAAGAAAGTCCATTTTCCCGCGCGATTGGCATTACGCCACCGTCGTTGGCGATCTTGCGCCGTCTGGGATTGGACCAGAGCTTGATCGCGGCTGGCATCCGCGTCGAAGAGGCGCACGTCAGCAATGGGCGACGGACGTTGGGCTGGGTGCGTTTTGACAGCCTGCCCGAACCGTACCGTTTTATGTTGGCCATTCCGCAATCGGAAACGACGCGTTTGCTCGCCGCAAGTCTCACGCAGTTCCCTCACGTTGATTACCGCACGAGCGTCGAGCTGGTGAGATTAACGCAAGAGGCTGGCGGCGTACGCGTCGAGCTGCGCGATCATGCGGCAAAAACAGAAGACGAGTTGAGCGCGCAGTTTGTTGTCGGCTGCGATGGCCATCGCAGCACGGTGCGGGAGTTGAGCGGCATCCGGTACGCCCGCCGCCTGTACCGGCCGCGGTTTGTGATGGCGGATTTTGACGACCAGACCGGCTTGGGCCGGCAGGCACATTTGTTTTTCACGCCGCGTGGGTCGGTGGAATCGTTTCCGCTTCCCGCCGGCCAGCGGCGGTGGATTGTGCTGGCCGACATTTCCCCGGAACAGGTCAGCGCCGACTACGTGGCGCGGCGCGTATACGCGCTAACGGGCTTTGATTTGACCGGGGCGCGGCAGTTCAACCAGTCGCACTTCCGGCCGGAGCGGCTGCTGTGTGCGCAGTACTGCGACCGGCGGGTGGTGCTGTGTGGCGACGCCGCACACGTAATGAGTCCCATCGGCGGGCAAGGCATGAACACCGGCTTCGCCGATGCGGAATTGTTGGCGCGCGTGCTCATCCGAACTTCTCGCGAGGGTGCGCCCGCCGAAGCTCTGTTCCGTGAATACGAGCACCATTGCCGGCGGGCGTTCAGCGTGGCGGCGGCGCGAGCGGCACGAGGAATGTGGCTGGGCACACGCACCGGGTGGCTGCTGTCGGTCTGGCGAGATTGGTTCATCGAGTCGGTGCTGTTGCGTCCCCCGGTCGCGACGCGGTTGCCGGCGTACTTTGCGATGCTGACAATTCCCCGGCACGCCCAGGCGCGGCCATGAAGTGGCAGGACTTGGCAGCGCCGGAACGCAAACGGGAGTTCAACCGTCAACTCTTTACAGAAGTGGCCGGTGAGTATGACTTTATTACGCGGGCGCTGTCGTTCGGACGCGACGCCGCGTGGAAGCAACAGTTGATCGCAGCGCTGCCGGCGTGGGAACGGCCCAGTTGCGTGGACTTGGCGTGCGGGACCGGGGACTTGACGCGATTGCTTGCCCGGCGTTATCCCCAAGCGTCGGTGCTGGGGTTGGATTTGACTGAACCGATGCTCGAACTGGCTCGCGCCCGGAGTTCCGAGCCGAATGTTCGGTACGTCCAAGCCGACATAGGCGCGACCGGTTTGGCTGCCGGTTCGGTGGACATCGTGACCGGCGGGTATGCGCTGCGCAACGCGCCCGTGCTTGAGACGGCGTTGGGCGAGGTGTATCGCATCCTGCGTCCCGGTGGTGTGGGCGCATTCTTGGATTTCTCCAAGCCGCCGACGCGCGGAGCGCAGCGCATGGAACTGGCGCTGTTGAAGTTGTGGGGAGGATGCTGGGGTTGGCTACTGCACCGAAATCCGCAGGTGTACATCTACATCGCGGAGAGCCTGCGCCGTCATCCTGACCGACGGCAGTTTCACGCCATCATTGAACACACCGGCTTCAGGCTCACCGAATCGTTTCGATTTTTCGGCGGCATCACTGAACTCGTCGTGTTCCAAAGAACCATGGGCGAGTGAAGGCCATGTGCTGGCCCGTGCTACTCCCCAATCTCGCGCAACGGATTGCCGCGACAGAACGGATGGATGATCCGAATTGCGACGCGGCGCAACTGACGCGCACGTTGAATGCGTTTGCCCGCTCCAATCGTTTGTTCACGCGTTACCGGAGCATTCTCCGCCGCTGGATTATTGCGGACATGCAACGCGCCCCGGCACGGCGGCATCGGGTGGTGGACTTGGGTGCGGGCGGGTGCGACATCGCCGTCTGGTTGCTGGAACAGTGTCGCCATGCAGGTTTACGGGTGGCGGTTGTGGCGTTGGACGCCAACCCGCGTGTTGTGGCGTATGCGCGACAGAAATACGGCCATGTCGCGGGCCTGGACATTCGCCACGAGGACGCACTGGGGTTCAACAGCTTCACTGCCGACGATTATGTGTTCGGCAATCACTTTCTGCACCACCTCGGCAACGATGAGATCGTCGCGCTGTTGCGCGAGCTGGGAACGCTGCCGCTCCGGCGATTTGTGTTCAGCGATTTACTGCGACGCTACCACGCGTATTACCTGCACACTCTGACGGCTGCGGTCTTGTTTCCCGGCACGTTCATCGGGTTCGACGGTTGTTTGTCCATCCGCAAGGGATTCACTGTGGCCGAAATGGAAGCACTGCTGACACACGCGGGCATCCGCCCGCAGACACAGATTCACACGCTCGTCCCTGCCCGGATTGTCTTGGTTGGCGAAGGTGGCCAACCTCATTAGGCGAGAAACACGACGTGTCCCACGCCGTTCGGCTCAGCGCGTCGCGTGACGAGTAACTGGTTGTGACACTCAGGCGGTTATCGGAGCTTGCGTGCCTTTTGATACAAGTCCGGCAACTTGCTGACCGCGTGCTTCACGGGGCCGAACCAGTAGTTGCGGAAGCCAGCGCCAGAGGCTTTCTCACACAACCGCTCGGAATAGACCACTTTCCGTGAAGAGATGTCGAAGAAGACAACATACAGGCAACCTTTTTGCTGCGCTCTGACCAGGCGATCCATGATAAATACCAAGCCCAAGCCTTTGCTGCATTTGAGCTCGTAGCCCTTCACAACGGCTGCGATGTCTTGCCCGGTGATATGCGATGCGTTGACCATCTCATCACGTGAACCATCCTCGCGGATAATGCAACCAGCGTTCGCTTTGGCGTTGCCGGGCTCGACAGCCTTGGTGTCCGTTTCAACGGACCGGGCGAGATGCTCCACCTTCGGGAACATTTCGGTCATGAAAAGGGAATTCCACTTCTCCAAAAAGCCCGGGAAGATTTCGTCGGGTTTACGGAAATCCTTCGTGCCGATCATCTTGACCATGGAGTAGTCCAGTCCGCACCAAACCAGTGTGTCAGAGGGACTGGCCGCGTTGGTTTCTTGTGCCACCGCGCCTTGCCACGCCACGATAGCTGCAAACAGCACGGTGAGCAATTGCTTGATGGTTTTCATGATTTCATCCTCATTCGGTGGGAGACGCTCATGCCGGAGCGGCTTGGGGCTTGATATTCCAGAGCCGCTCAGAGCTTTCTTCTATCTGCAGTCATCTATGCTGATGTTCTTTATGCGGTCGCTCTTTTCGCCACCGAGGAAATCCCTCTTGATGTCAGCGATGCGCTGCTGCTGCTTAGTTTCGTATTCTTGGGCGCGTTCGCCATGGGTGTAGGTCACCAGGTTCTCCCGGGTCTCAAATTCGGTTAATCGCGCTCGGCGAGGACTATCCTTCTTCAAAGGGTTCAACATGACATTGGCGCGGATCATCCCCATGGAAACGTCCACCATGATGTCATAGACCTTGTCCGCCGCTAAATCTGCCTTGACGACGTTGACTTGATCGGCCCAGCCGAAGAAAATATGTTCGCCCGGTTCGCAGACGAATTGAAACTCCGATTTACCGGGCAGGTCGCAGATCATGTGACCATCCTTGTTAAAAATGGCGTAGCGTTGGAGGCCATAAGTCGTCACGTGATGAAAATTCACCAAGACCTTACCGGCGGGCGGTTGTGTTAACCGCTGCTCCTTGGAAACGCGCGTGATGGGGTTTTCCTTGGATGTAGCAGAACCACACACGGTGAGAAACACGAGAGCCATTATTCCGAACTGAGTCTTCATATTATCCTCCGATTGGTTTGCCGCAACACGCAATCGCGCTGCAACTTCCACGCAATAGAAGCGAGTTTGAGCCATCATTGCAAGCATTGATTTTCGGCGCGGTGCTGGGATGTTTTGGAGGGCCGGAACCTGTTTTCGGGCTTGGCGGCGAGCCGCTTTCGCGGTATTTGTAAGCAGATTCTTGACTGCGCTGACTGGCAGCGATGATCTGGCATTAGACAACGAGACGAATAACCACTTTTGCACAAAGATCACAAATTGACGATCGCTTTGGCCGGCGAGCAGGACTTGGGGACAATCTACCGGCTGCGCCACGAGGTCTATGCCCGCGAACTCGGCCAGCACCCGGTCAACGCCGAGGAACGCCTCACCGACTCTCTCGACGGCCACAACCTTTACATCACCGCCTCGCAAAACGGCAAGATCATCGGCTTCATCAGCATCACCCCGCCGTCGTCGCCCCGGTACTCTGTGGACAAGTATTTCCCTCGCGAGTCGATACCGTTCCCGTTCGACGACAAACTCTACGAAGTCCGTCTCCTGACCGTCATTTCGCCGCGTCGCGGACACGACATCAACATCGTCCTCATGTATGCCGCACTGCGTTGGGCGGAAGCCCACGGCGGCACGCGCATCGTGTCCATTGGCCGACGTGACATCCTGGGGTTGTACCAAGGCGTCGGCCTGAAACTGCTCGGTCGCACTGCCCAATCCGGGGCCGTCACCTACGAGCTGATGACCGAAACCATTGCCGGCATCCACAACTACCTTTGCCGGATTGATCGTGTCATGAGTCGGATCCATGAAAACGTGGACTGGCAGTTTGATTTTCCGTTCTGGCCGAGCAATGGCTGTTACCACGGTGGCGCCTTCTTCCAAGCGGTTGGCGTCGAGTTCGACCGGCTCGAAACCCGCGGCGACGTCATCAACGCCGACGTGCTCGACGCTTGGTTCCCGCCTTCGCCGAAAGTCCAGCTCGCCCTTCGTGACAACCTCGACTGGCTTATTTCCACCTCGCCCCCGACCGGCTGCGAAGGCCTCATCAGCGTCATCGCCCGCGTTCGCGGCCTGTCGCCCGACTGCGTCCTGCCGGGCGCTGGATCTTCTGATCTGATTTTTCGGGCCTTCCGACAGTGGTTGAATGTCGGCTCCCGCGTCCTCATCCTCGACCCGACCTATGGCGAGTATCCGCACGTCCTGGAGAAAGTGGTTGGTTGCAAGGTTGACCGCATTGCCTTACCAGCAGAACAAGGTTACCGGTTCAACCCCGCGCTGTTGGACGAACATGCCGGCCGCGCCTACGACCTTGTCGTCATCGTCAACCCGAACAGTCCGACAGGCCATGCCGTGCCGGCCGAGGCGCTGCGTGAAGCGCTCCAGCGATTGCCGGTCACAACCCGCGTCTGGCTGGATGAAACCTACGTCGAGTACGTCGGGGCGGACCAATCGCTGGAACGGTTCGCCGCCAGCCGGCCCAACATCATCGTCTGCAAATCCATGTCCAAGGTCTATGCACTGAGCGGCCTGCGCGTGGCCTACCTGTGCGCGTCACCGCAGGTCGTCAACGAACTGCGCCCGCTCACGCCGCCGTGGGTGGTGGGTCTGCTTGCGCAGGTCGCGGCTGTCAACGCGCTCGAAGACCCCGAGTACTACGCAGCCCGGCACCAGGAGACGCGCGCCCTCCGGTACCAACTTGCCGAAGAACTTGCCGCCATTCCCGGATTGAAAGTGTTTCCCGGCGTCGCCAATTTCCTTTTGTGCCAGCTCGCGGCGGGCGGCCCCGATGCCGCCACGGTGGTCAAGCGTTGCCGAACCCGTGGCCTGTTCATCCGCAATGCCGGCGCGATGGGCTGCAGCCTTGGCAACCAAACCATCCGCATCGCTGTCAAAAACGCCGACACCAACCAACGCATCGTCAACATCCTCAAGTCCATACTCACATGATCACGCTCGACGGACATTCCCTCACGGTGGCCGATGTTTGGCAAGTTGCTCACGACGCTGCACCATGCGAACTGGCCGTGCCGGCCCGGGTGTTGATGCGCCAGAGCCGGGCGCTTGTCGAGCAACTCGCCGCCGAACCACGCGCCATCTACGGGATCAATACCGGCTTCGGGCCGCTCAGCGGATGCCGCATTGCGCCGGCGGACTTGCGGCAGCATCAGATCAACCTGTTGTCGCATCTCAGCGTCGGCCAAGGGCCGCTGTTCTCGGAACGCGGGACACGGGCGATCATGGCGGCGCGGGCCAACGCGTTGGCCCGCGGCTATTCGGGAATCCGTGTCGAAGTCGTGGAATTATTGATCGCGGCGCTCAACCGCGGCATCCTGCCGGAGATTCCGTCGGAAGGCTCGGTGGGCGCGAGTGGCGATCTGGTGCCGCTGGCGCACATGGCGCGGTTGCTGGTCGGGCTGGGACACGTGCGCTGCAGCGGTGAACGGTTGCCGGCCACGGACGCGTTGCAACAGCACGGGCTGCAGCCGGTGACGCTGGAATGCAAGGAGGGACTGGCGCTGGTGAACGGCACATCGGTGATGACCGGTCTCGCAGGGCTGGCGGTGCACGAGGCGATGACGTTGTTGAGTTGGGCAGAGCTGCTGGCGGCGTGCTTATTTCAGGCGATGTACGCCTCGCCGGAAGTGCTCTGCGAGCAGGTGCATCACGCGCGTGGCTTCCGCGGGCAGTCCGCCGTGGCCGAACGGATCGCGGTGTTCCTGCGGACGCACCCGGAGTATGCGCGCGAGATTGACCATCACCAATGGGGCACGCAAGCCAAACCCGCGGATCCCGGCGCCGAAATCCAAGACTCGTACTCGGTGCGGTGTGCCCCGCAGATTCTCGGCGCGATCCAGGAAGCGCTCTGGCACATCGAGTACATTGTGACCCGCGAGTTGAACGCCTCGACCGACAACCCGCTGATTTTCCCACAGACCGGAAGCGTGATTCACGGCGGCAACTTCTACGGCCAGCAAATCTCCATGGCGTGTGACTACCTGCGCATCGGCCTTGCGAAACAAGCGTTGCTGCTCGACCGTCAGCTCGACCGGCTCGTGAACTGGCGGTTCAGCATGGGTCTGCCGCCGCTGCTGGCAGGCGGAGATCCCGGGCTCAACTCCGGCCTCGCCGGTTGCCAATTGCTGGCAACATCGCTCGCCGCTGAGTGCCGGTTGTTGAGCAACCCGGCCTCCGTCCAGACCATTCCCACCAACGCCAACAATCAGGATGTCGTCAGCATGGGCTGTATCTCGGCGAAGATGACCGGCGAACTCGTCGCCAAGCTCTGGAAGCTGACCGCGATCCAAGCGCTTGCGCTCGCGCAAGCCGGCGACCTGCGTCCCGACGGCATGATGGGTGACGCGTACCGGGAATTCCGCGCGTGTCTTCGCGGAGTCTCACCGGGCCTCACGACTGATCGGCCGCTGTTCGAGGATATCGCACGCGTGACGGAACTACTCCAGCGTGCCGACGTTCAGGTCCGGTTCCTCCAACCACGGCCGGAGTCGCATGGCTAACCGCCGTCGTATTCTACTGGTCTCCGTCAACACGGAAAAACAACCCTACCCGGTCTATCCGTTGGCACTTGATTACCTGCGCGCGCCGCTCCAGCAAGCCGGTTACGAAACGCGCACGTGGGACGCCCGAAGGGACACCAACCTCGCCGTCGTTGTGCGGGATTACCGGCCCGACGTTGCGCTCGTGTCAATTCGCAACGCTGACAATAACGACGTCGTCAACACCACGAACTACCTGCCGGCCGCGCTTGCGGTTGTAGAGACCATTAAGGACCACAGTGCGGCCAATGTCGTGCTCGGCGGCAGTGCGTTCTCGCTGTTCCCGGACGAAATCCTGAACGCGTCCCGCGCTGATTACGGCGTGGCCGGCGCGGGCGAACACGTCGTCGTGCCGTTGGTGGAACACTTGCTGGCCGGGACCGACCCACGTAACTTACCGGGGTTGGTGCGTCGTGACGGCAGCAATCCGCCCGCGTCACCCCCGGCCACGGCGGTGCTCGCGCGTGAACCAGAACTGGTGCGGTTCTACTGGGAGCAAGGCGGCATTCCGGGCGTTCAACTCAAGCGCGGCTGCCCGTTCGAATGCGTCTATTGCACCTACCCGTTGCTCGAAGGACGGAAGTTCCTCCAGAAGGACGCCGTCGCGGCGGTGGACGAAATTCAGCAATTCCACGAGGCCGCCGGCGTGGACCAGTTTTTCATCGTGGACTCTCTCTTCAACGCCGTGCCGGCGCTGGCGCGGGCGTTCGCGACGGAACTGTGCCGGCGGAAATTGCCGGTGCGCTGGAGCGGCTACTTCATGCCGAAGAACGTGACGCGTGACGACCTGTTGTTGTGGAAGGAATCGGGGCTGGACGGTGTGGAGTTTGGAATGGACACGCTGTGCCCGGTATTGCTCGACGCATGGGGCAAAGGCTTCACGCTCACCGACGCACGGCAGGCGACGCAAGCGTGCATCGAGGCCGGCATGCCGTACTCGATGTACCTGATCTTCGGCGGGCCCGGAGAGACGCACGAGACGCTGGAGCAAACAATTGCCGAGGCGCAGGCGTGCCCGAAGGCGGTGGTGTTTACGTTTCTCGGAATGCGGATTTACCCGCGCACCCGGCTCTACGACATCGCCCGTCAGGAGGGCGTGCTTCGCGACGGCGACAACCTGTTGGAACCGAAGTTCTACATCTCCCATTTGCTCGACCGCGACCGGCTGACGGCTCGATGCGCCGAACTGGGCCGGCAACTCAACTGGCTCGTTGTCGGTCCGAGTCTCGAAAAGAAATCGCGCGCCGCCGCCCGGTTGCGCGATCACGGTCGCAAGGGTGCGCTGTGGCAGGAGTTGATCCCGCAATGACAATGCCGGCTACTGCTCAATGGACTGGCAAAGCGCGTGGTGGCCGGTTCGGCAACTGGTGGTTCTTGATGTTGATCCGCCGCGTTGGTTTGTGGCCGGCATATGTCTGGTTGGTGCCGGTGGCGGCGTATTTTACCTTGGCGAGCCCCACCGCCTACCGGAGTTCGGTCGGCTTCCTGAAACGCTTGCTCGGGCCGCAGCCGTTCTGGAAGTGGCCGTTCTTGGTGTACCGTCATTTCTTCTCACAGGGCATCACCTTGCTGGATCGGATTGCCGTGATCATGGGCAAGACAAAGATCCATTGTGACCTCGACGGTGAGCCGGAAGTCTTGCGGGCGATGGCCGAGGAACGGGGCGTGATTCTGTTGGCCGCGCACGTGGGCGCTTGGGAAATGGGGGCGCACATGGTTGCCCGGCACGGTCGCCCCGTCAATCTGGTCGTTCTGGAGCGCGATGAACAACGCATTCGGCAGATGTTCGACGAGGCCCTGCAGGCAAGGAGATTTCACATCCTCACCGCCACCGACGATCCCCTGCGCAGTGTCCTCATCATGGCCGCGCTGCGCCGCGGCGAATTCGTTGCCCTTCATGGTGACCGTGTCTTCGGTGGCGCCGCGACCGTGATCCCGTTTTTGGGATCGCCCGCGCCATTTCCGGTTGGCCCCTACCTGCTGGCTGCCATTAGCGGTGCTCCGATCGTTCATGTCTTTGTCGTGCGGGAGAAACTGGGGCGTTACCGTTTCCTCAGTTTCCCCGCCCAGCATGTGAACCGTGTCCGCGGTGCCGATCAGGAAACAATCCTGCAAGACTGTGTGCGGGCTTACGCCGACCATCTCACATCCGTGCTGAAACAATACCCGTTCCAGTGGTACAATTTCTATCCGTTTTGGGATGAGAACACTGCGTAACACCGACCGGCCGTACCTCGAAGAAGCCGTTACATTGCGGGTCCGCTTCAACGAAGTGGATGCGCTCCACATCGTCTGGCACGGCCACTACGCCGGTTATTTCGAGGAAGCGCGCCGCGCGTTTGGCCGCCGGTACGGCATTGATTACCCCGTCTTCCTCCAGCACAACATCGCCGTCCCCGTCGTCAACCTCTGGATCGATTACAAACTGCCCGCCCGGCTCGACGACACACTTCGTGTGACCGCACGCCTCTACCAATCCGCCAGCGCCAAGATCGAGTTCGGCTACGACGTGTTCCGCGGCGACATCCAGCTCGCCACCGGCGGCACCGTCCAAGTCTTCACCACGCCCGACGGCGAAATGCTATTAGCCCCGCCGCCGGTCGTTCAGGAACTGTACCGGCAATGGGAAAACCAGTGGATTCGACGGTAACCATCACCGCCTGCGCCGCCGTCACTGCGCTCGGCGACGGTCTCGCGCCACTCGAACGCGCCCTTGCCGACAACGCCACTGCCCTGCGCTCCTGCGCCCGTTTTGCCGGGAACAACTACCAGACTGACGTCGTCAGCGCCGTTCCCGACGCGCTCTGGGATGAACTCCGACGCGACGATCCAGCCCGCGCCGACGCTCCCGCGTTCCTGCTCGCCCACCGCGTCATCCGACAACTCCGCCCCCACGCCACCGGCCGCGTCGGCCTCGTCCTCTCCACCACCAAGGCCGACATTACCGCCCTCGAACGCCTCCACGCCGGCCAGCCGTGCTCCGACGCCGCGCGCCGTCACCTCCTACCCGGCCAACTCGCCGCCGACCTCGCCGCCGCCAACAACATGCGCGGCCCCGTCCGCTGCATCTCCGTCGCCTGCGTCTCCGGGCTGCTCGCCATCCAGACCGCTGCCGAGATGCTCCAGCGCGCCGAAGCCGACGCCGTCATCGTTGCCGGCGTGGACCTGCTGTCGCATTTCGTGCTGGCCGGTTTCACCGCGTTGAAATCGCTCGATCCTGACGGTTGCCGCCCCTTCGACAAAGACCGCACCGGCCTGAGCCTCGGCGAAGGTGCCGCCGCGGTCCTGCTGGTGCGTGGTTCCGGTATGACCGTCGCGGGCTGGGGCAGCAGCAACGACGCGAACCACCTGACCGGGCCGTCCCGTGACGGCTCGGGCCTTGCGTTGGCGATGCAACGCGCGCTGAAGAAGGCCGGTGTCCAGCCCGGCGAGGCTGATTTCGTTCACGCCCACGGCACCGGCACGCTCTACAACGATTCGATGGAAGCACTCGCCCTCCGTCTCGTCTTCGGCGACAACATTCCACCGTTCAGTTCCTCGAAGGGTCTCTTTGGCCATACGCTCGGCGCGGCCGGCGTGCTCGAAACAATCCTGTGCGTCCTTGCCGTGCGCGCCGGTATCGCGCCCGGCACGCCCCGGCTGCGCGTCGCCGGCGCGGACATACCGGCTTCCATTCAACTGGCGCCGCGCCGTGGTGCGACGCTGCGGACTATCGTGAAGATCAACGCCGGTTTCGGCGGCACCAACGCGGCGTTGGTGCTGCGTTCACAACCATGATGATCGCCTCCTACATCGGTCCGGAAGGCTTTGGGAATAGTCGCACCGGCTTGCAGCCGTGGCCGGCCGGGCTGGCGGAGGTGCTCCAGCGTGGCGAAGTGCCTGATGGAGCGTGGGCGGCGTTATTCAGCGCGTCGTGTCCGCGGTTCGGGCGGATGGATGGGCTGAGCCGTCTGGGGTTGATGGCGGTGGAACTGTTGGGCGTGGAGTTTGCCGACAAGGACGAGGTCGGCGTGTGCCTGGAAACCAACGGCGGTTCCATTGTGGCGGACCGGCAATTCCTGCGGACGCTCAGCCCGAGCGTGTTCACCTACACGTTGCCGAGCACGGCGATCGGCGAGATTTGCATCCGCCACAAATTGCGCGGGCCGGTGCTGTGTCTGATGGGCGTGAACGGCGACGGGCGGCAGGCTCTCGAACAGGCGCAGTCGTGGTTACAGACCGGCGAGGTGAAGAGTTGTCTATGTGTGTATGCCGATGCGACCGGCGATGCAGCGGCGCGGGCTGGCACATGCTGCTTTGAATATGGGAGCCGTGAAGATGAAGTGCAAAAAGGAGAATCGCTTGTCGCGCTATGCCGGCGGATGTGTGAAACGCGACGAACAGAAGACTGAGCGGCTCCTTATTTTCGAGGTGTTTCTGCTTCCGACTCGACAGAAATTGACCAAGATGTCTTGTCTTCGGATGGACTGAAGAAAATAGCCTTTGTCTCTTCCTCCGCTATTGTGAAGTCGGTGTAGTACGTGTTTGAATTCCGAGTACTGGCGGACCCCTTTTCAAGTCCGCCAATGAGCAAGCGATGTTTGCCCGGCCTGACCGCTATTTCGTTAGTCCAATCATATCGGCGGCGCGAGGAACCCACCTCGACTGGCGCAATGCGCCCTCCGACGTTCTTGCCGTCAATGAAGACAACCAATTCGCCTTTAGCGTCAGGACCTGCAGCAGTTGTTTGATAAACAAAGGAGAAAACTTGCAGAGGAAGCAGAGCGGGGGACGATGCAGTGGGCGCAGAGTCCCACATTCCTTTGGATTCCCGAAATCCACAACGGAGTTTGACTCTGGCTGTCGCCACCGGCGGTTGACTCACAGAGATCTCGGGGTGTGTACCATCTGGCTCTACAGCGCAGTATTTCACCAGCTTCGGTTCGTTACTCAAGGCAGTGATGATTCGATCACAAAGCGCTTCGACCTTCCAACAATCGCTGAAATCTTCGCTCACTAACTCCGTTCCATCGCTTGTGTGGATTGTTAGCCTCAATGTTCCGCTCTGGTTCGTCACCACACCTGTTAACACCAAATCGACGCCCCATTTCCGGCAAATCTCCTGAAACAGTCTTCTTTGCGCAAACTGGTATGCGGCTGAGGGCAGTTCAATCGTGGCGGGGAAAAGCCTTTGTGAGATGAACTTCTCCTTGAGTTTATCGCATAAATCAACCGAGTATCCGCTACAATCCATCTTGTCGTGGAAGAAAGGGTCTTCTACTGTATAAAATGGATTTTCCACAGGTAAGCATCCGATTCTGACACTGTAAATTACGTTCGCTTGCGCATTGGTCTTGGGTTGTTGTTGGAGATCTGCAAAAGAAAACACCGACCGATTGTCGGAGACAGAGTAGGATTTCAGAACACCGGAAGAGCTTTCTCCGTAGCACAAGCGATTAGAAGCATCTACTATCAGCAAGAGGAAGCCAGTCAAAAGAGCGCAGGCAGATTTTACATGATTCGTACGGCTCCAAATGGGATTGCCCTGATTGTGCATTCTTCGCCGTATTTACTCTGTGAGGGAGCTGATCGTTTGGCTTTCCACATTCCAATCAATATCTGGTGACGAACTATAACAGAAGGTGACAGTTTCGACCTCCAAGCCCAAGGAGTAGTCAAAGTACTTAACAATCCTTTCTTTTGTCCCAGTCGCTTCCGCTATGGCCTCAAGTACGGCGCACCGGTGGCCGCGCACAGACGCAAATCCTGATAAGCGCCATTTTACTGTGGCTCTAGTGTGAGTGTAATCGTCTTTCCGTGCAAATTTCCTTGCGAACAACTGAGTGGTGTTTTGCTCAGACTGTTGATCCCAAAAATCGCCGATCCTTACCGGTTCTTCAGGTAGATCTGGACCATTGCTGTACTCGTCGATGATGCGAACACCCTGAACCTGAACCTTTCGTTCGTTAGAGTGGGGTGGAATTCGTCCCCGCACATCCATGGTATATCGGTCTGTAGAAACGCTTGTTGTTTGCCATGAAGAACCGCTCCAAAAAGTGCAGGTGAATATAGACTCGACTTGAAATAAATCGTTTTCAGAGCCCGAAGCGAACCTCAGCTGATGCTTGGTTGGATAGTCAGAACGCCATTTGTCGGTCTTCCCGGATTCGGTACCATGATTTATTTGATGCCCTTCATAAGTGAGGACTTTCCCGTAAACAGGTTTGTACCGTAACAACAAGCCATCTCTTTCAGTCGGCGTTGGTTCTTCGAGAGGAATCGGAAAACCAGAAATTGGGTATTGATATGTTGGCGTCTTTACATATTCAATTGGCGGCACTGTGGAGCATCCCGCAAGCGCAACCACTACGGCAACTATGCAGACATAATGTTTGATCATTCTGACCCCCGCAATGAAGGCTTGCGCCTTCGAATGAACGAATGTTTATCACCGCCGCCTGCTTGGCTCAAGGCACAAAATCCGTCGTATCCGGTATTGCTCAGGCTGCTCGCAATTGCTAGGATGCGCAGACATTGCCCCAAGCTGGAGAACACACGATGCAAGAATTGATGACCGAACTGAAACAGAAAATCGTCGCCGCGTTGAACCTGCAGGAAGTCAAACCCGCCGACATCAAGGACGACGAGCCGCTGTTTGGCGCGGGGCTGGGGCTGGACTCGATTGACGCGCTCGAACTCGTCGTGATGCTCGAGCGCGACTACCGCATCGTCATCAAAGAGCAGACGGTGGCGCGCGCCGCGTTCGCCTCGGTGCGTTCGTTGGCGGCGTTTGTCGTGGAACAACACAAGAAATGACCAGCCGCCGCATTGTCGTGACCGGCCGGGGCATCATCGGCGCGTGCGGCACGGGCGCGGCGGCGGTGTGGGATTCTGTCCGACACGGTGCTGATGGTTTGCGACCGCTCTCGTTGTTTTCCTCCACCCGTTACGCCGGTATGCCCGTCGGCGAAGTGACTGAAAACGTGGACCGTCTCGCCGGTAAGGTACGCGGGTCGCGCTCCGACAAGCTCGCATGGATCGCCGCGCGCGAGGCGGTGGAGAGCGCGGGACTTACCGGCGTGTCGGCTGGCCGGATCGGCGTCGTGCTGGGCGCGACGGTCGGCGGGATGCTCGGCTCGGAGAAATTTGTGCGCGATTCGCTCCGGCATGAACACGCCCGCTACGGCGTGCTGCGGTTCCACGAATGCGCTGCCTCGGCGGACCTGATTGCCCAGCAACTCGGCGTGACCGGGCCGGTGCTGACGTTCTCGACGGCGTGTTCGGGCAGCGCGCTGGCCATCAGCGCGGCCGGGGAGTTGATTGCCAACGGCGAGACGGACGTGGTGTTGGCCGGCGGGTGCGATTCGCTGTGCCGGCTGACGTTGAACGGGTTTGGTTCGTTGCTGTTGCTCGACCCGCAAGGTTGCCGGCCGTTCGACGCCGGGCGAGCCGGGATCAGTCTCGGCGAGGGCGCGGCGGTGCTGGTGCTGGAGGCAGAGGAGACGGCGCGGGCGCGCGGGGCGACGGTGTTGGCGGAACTGACCGGCTGGGGCGCGAGTTGTGACGCCTATCACGCGACGGCGCCGCAACCAGATGGCGCGGGCGCGTTCGCGGCGATGGTGCAGGCGTTGGCGCGCGCCGGGGTGTCGCCGTCGGAGATCGGTTACGTGAGCGCGCACGGGACCGGCACGCGCGACAATGATTTGATGGAAGGCCGGGCGTTGCGGCAGCTTCTCGGCGACACGGTGCCGCCGGTGTCTTCGATGAAACGATTGTTTGGTCACACGCTCGGGGCGAGCGGCGCGATCAACGCGGCGGTGTGCGTGCTGGCGTTGGAGCATCAGGCGTTGCCGCCGAGTCCGGGATTCGGCGAGCCTGACCCGGAGATCGGTATCGCGCCGGTACGGGAATGCCGGGCGAGCGCGCTACGGCATGTGTTGAGCAATTCGTTTGGGTTCGGCGGGAACAACGTGGCGCTGGTGTTTTCCACTCCCGAGACAAGTGTTGTAGGGCCAGCGTCCCGCTTGCCGTCGGTGGACCGGCGGCAGCCGGAGCGGCTGCCCTGCAATGGGAAGCTGGCGATTGTCGGCGTGGGCGTGGTGGGGCCGGCGTGCGGCGAGTTTGGTGCGGAGAAGGAACTGTCGGCGGCGCGGCGGCGGCGGTTGAGCCGGTTGCAGCAGATGACGCTCGTGGCGGCGAAGCGATGTCTGCCAGCGCAATTCGATGCGGGGCGGACGTGTGTGGCCATCGGGACGGGGCTGGGTTCGTTGAACGAGGCGACGGCGTTCGTGGAGAACATGATTCTGAAGGACGAGGTAGAGCCGCAGCCACAGCAGTTCACGAACTCGGTGCACAACGCGCTGGCGGCGCAGGTGGCGATTGAGTTCGGGTTGAAGGGACTGAACTCCACGCCGACCTGCCATGAGATTTCGTTTGAGGCGGCGTTGTGGCATGCGGCGCAGGAATTGCGGGCCGGCACGGCGACGCTGGCGCTGGCAGGTGCGGCAGATGAGTTGAACCGGTACGCGGTGGCCGCGCACGAGCGGTGGCAGTTGCCGGGAAGGACGGGCGAAGGGGCGGTAGTGGTGGCGTTGGCTGCCACGCCCACAATGGAGAAACCGTTAGGCTATCTTAAGTCTGTCTGGTTGGGACGGTACACCGGCAACATTGAAGCGGAGGCACAGTGGATGGCGGAGGCGTTGGCGGGCGCGGAACTGGATGTGTTGGTGACGGATGAACGGGGCGCGGTCGTGGCGGAGACGCTCGGACGGTTGACGGGGCGGACGATTCCGGTGGAGTTGTACAAGCAATCGTGCGGCGAACATTACGCGGCGTCGGCGTTTGGATTTGCGGCGGCGCTGCGGTTGCTCGGCAAGAACGAGCGGGCGGCGGTGTATACGGTCGGCGTGAACGGGGTGAAAGGCTTATGCGTCGTGGAACGTTAAGCCGGTTTCATCTGGTGACGGCGCTGGCAGTAGTGCTGTGTGTCGTGGTGCCGCAGTGGTGGCTGGTGGTGGGAGGGTACGTGCCAGTGGTGGCGCTAGGGGTGACGTTTCCGCAGTTGCAGTTTTTCGGGGCGAGCTTGTGCCGGGTGCGGACGGGGCGGAAGGCGGTGGCGCTGACGTTCGACGACGGGCCGGACCCGATGGTGACGCCGGTCTTGTTGGATTTGCTGAAGCAGCGCGGCGTGCAGGCGACGTTCTTCTGTACCGGCCAGCGCGTGGAGGAGCATCCCGACGTGGCGCGGCGGATCATGGCCGAGGGACACTTGATGGCGAACCATTCATTCGCGCACAGCCACGGTACGAATGTTTTCACGGCGCGGCGGCTGCGGGAAGACTTGGCGCGGGCGCAAGAGGCTATCGCACGGGTGACCGGTGAGCGGCCGAAGTTGTTTCGTCCGCCGATGGGGCTGACGAATCTGCGGGTGTTCCGCGTGGCGACGGAGCTGGGGCTGACCGTGGTGGGGTGGACGGTGCGCGGGTTGGATACGCGGCAGAGCGCGCCGATAAAGATCGCGGGGCGAATCACCCGGCGGTTGCGGCCGGGGGCGATCATCGTGTTGCATGATGGCGGAGTGACGAATTGCGTTGTGGTGCCGGCGGTGGAATTGTTGCTCGACGAATTGGACCGGCAGGGTTACCGGGCGGAACGGCTCGATGAATTGATGGAGACCAAATGAGAATTGTTTTGGTATTCCTGATGCTGGTGGCCGGCTCGGCCGGGGCGCAGACGAACGAGGTGGCGGTGTTCCTGAAACGGCTGGGACGGACGACGGCGAAGGCGGAGACGTTGTTTGTGGAGTTCGCGCAGGAACGGCACCTGGCGCTGTTCGAGGAGCCGTTGCGGACGGAGGGTTTTCTGGTTTTCCAGAAGCCGAACTCGATCCGGTGGGAGGTGACGAAGCCGTACCGGTCCATCCTGGTCTGCACCGGCAGCAACGCGGCGCAGTTCGAGCAGACCGACGGGAAATGGAAGCGGCTCGATTTGAGTTATATGAAGTCCATCCCGAATTTCGTGGGCGGGATGGCGATGTTTCTTGAGGGCCGGTACGTCGAGCAGCCGCAGGACTACGAGTTCTCGGTGCGCGCCGAGAACGGGACGGTGCTGACGTTGAAACCGAAACAGAAACAAGCCAGCCAGTTCATCGCGGCATTTGAGTTGCGGTTCGGTGATGACCTCGCGGCCGGCGCGCGGCAGGTGACGCTGCGGCAGCCGGACGGGGATTGGACGAGCATCCAGTTCACGAACCAAGTGGCAAACCAGCCGTTGCCAGCCGGAACGTTTGATTTGCAGGCACCGGTGGTGGTGGAAACGGTGCGGAAGGCGGTGCGCGATGCGGGCCGTTAGCTTGTTGGCGGCGTTGTTGTGGGCCGGATGCGCGGCGATCAAGCCACCGTTGCCGAGCACGGATCCGGTGGTGGAGCAACGGGCGCGGGCGGCGTTGCGGGCGATGTGCCCGCGCGGCGTGCGCTTGACGCAGCGGGCCATCGTGAACGCGGCGGGACGGCAGTTCTCGTGCGACGGGATGCTGCAAATCGCGGCGGACGGCGGGCTGCGAATGGCGCTGTTGGCGCCCATGGGCGTGATCGCGGAGCTGCGGGCACGGCCGGACGGGACGACGGAGGTGGTGAAGACCGCGCCGAGCTTCCATGAGTCGTGGGCGCGTGAGTGCGTGGCAGGGACGGCGCGGCTGTTGTTTGCGGCGGACGAGGCGGAGCTGCGGTTTGGCCGTGGCGCGGATGGGCGGCCGGTGTTGTGGCGGGAGGCGGCGGACGGGACGCGATGGTTGTATGTGTTCAGCGCAGACGGCGGGCAGTGGCAGGAGGCGGAAGTTAGCCAAGGCTGGCAGAGGTTGCTGCACGCGACGGGAATGCCGGGCGGGTTTCGGGTTCGTGGATCGTCGTTTGAATTGGAACTGCGGACGGTCGGGCGATGAAACAGAAGCGCACGCTACGGCAACGGGTGACACGTCTGGCGGCATGGTTGGCTGCCATCGCGTTAGTGGCGGGGATTGCCGCGTTCGTGTACTTGGGAAGCTGCATTACCCAGCCACCGCCGTTGCCGTCGGACGTGTCCATCACCAATCTGGCGGTCGAGGCGCGCGGCGACCGTGTTTATCTCGGCAAGAACTGGTTTGGCCAGCGCGAGGGATTGCGAGTGCTGTACTTGACCGGCACGCCCTTCGAGCGCGGATTTGCCAACGGGAAGTTGACGGAGAAGCTTGTCCACCGGCAGGAACAGGTGGTGGTGGACTTAATGAACACCATGATTCCGCATTGGTGGCAGCAAATGGCGGTAAAAGCGTCGGTGGTCTTCCAGACCCGATACCTACCCCGGTACGTTGCGCCGGAAATCCGAATGGAGATTCTGGGAATGACGTATGGTTGCCCGGATGTGCGGCCGCAAGACGGTCCGTATTATCACCGGGTTCTGAGCTATCACGCCGCACAGGACATCTCATACATGCTGATGAACCACCCATTGTTGCGTGGTTGCACCGGCTTCGCCGCGTGGGGCGATGCAACTGTCGGCGGCCATCTGTTGTGCGGACGCAACTTCGATTGGGAAGCCGCCCCGGTTTTCGATGAAGACCGGGTGTTGATATTATCCGAGCCGGACAAGGGGATTCCATTTGTCTCGCTGGCGTGGCCGGGGATGGCCGGAGCCGTGTCAGGGATGAACCGCGAGGGTGTTAGCATCAGCGTCAACGGCGCGCCCTCCGATCTGCCGGCGTACGCGCGCACGCCGACGTGCCTGGTCGCACGCGAAGTTCTCCAATACGCGCGCACTCTGGAGGAAGCGACGGCGATCATCCGCCGGAGCGAGGTGTTCGTCTCGGCGTTGTTTCTCGTCGGCAGCCGGCGCGATGACCGGTTCATCATCGTGGAAAAGACGCCGACGCAGACCGCAATTCAACCGGCGCCGGCCACCCATTTCATGGTCCAGGCGAACCACTATCTCACGGCGGCGCTCAAGGACGTCCCGATCAACCTCAAGTATCTGCAGGTGGACACTTCGTTGAGCCGGGCCGCGCGAATGGAGGAATTGCTGCGGGCCGCCGCCGGCCAACTTGATGCGGCCCAGGCGGTGGCAATCCTGCGCGACCGGCGGTTGCCCGGTGGCGTGTTTGCCGGTAACGGCCAGCGCGGGTCATTGAACCCGCTCATCGCGACCCATTCGGTCGTGATGGATTTGAGCGCTGGAATTTTCTGGGCGGCCTCGCCGCCGCATCAACTTGGCAAGTTCGTGGCGTTCGATGTGAACGAGTTCAGTCGCGAGTTGCCGGATCAGACGATCAAGCCCGATCCGCTGCTCATCTCCGGCGAGTACGAGCGGTACCGGCAATCGCAGCAGGAACTGGCAGTCGGTTGGACGGCGTTGAAACGAAAGGACTCCGCCACCGCCATACGGTCGGCGCGAAAGGCGGAGGAGTTGAACCCCGGCTACTACAAGCACGCTTGGCTGCTGGGCGAAGCGCTGCTGGCGCAGGGCGACAAGGCCGCGGCTGTTCAGGCGTTGCGGGACGCACAAGCCCGACAGCCGGCGCTGGGTGGTGAACGCAAGAAGATCGAAGAACTGCTCCGGGCGGCGACACGATGAACACCGAGAGTAATCCATTCTATCCGGTCGTTGTCGTCCGGTTTCTGATCGGCTACATCACATACTTTGGCACGACCTCGCTGTTCGGTCTGCTGGCCGCGCCGCTATTCATCGTGCTGACTCCGCTGCCGCGAGTGAAGTGCCGGGTGGTGCATTCTTTGCTGCGCGGCTACATGGCGTTTCTCGGCCGGGTCTGGTTGCCGGCTCTCGGGATTTACCGGATCGCCGAACTGCCTCGTCCAAACGCGTTGCCGGCCGGCCCGGCAATCTACGTGGCCAATCATCGCGGGTTCATGGACGGGCCGCTCTTGCTGGGACTGTTGCCGCCTGTGGGAGTCATCGTAAAATCGAATTACATCCGCTGGTTCGTGCCGCGCCTGCTTGCGCCGCACTTCGATTGCATCCAACTTGATCCCAATTCCCCATCTTCGGTGCGGGCGGCGGTGGCCCGGTGCCGGGCGGTGATCGCAGCCGGCCGCAGCCTGTTGGTGTTTCCGGAAGGCACGCGTGCATGGTCGGGCCGGCTGGGCCGGTTCAAGTCGGTCGCGTTTCGCATCGCTGTGGAAACCGGCGCGCCGGTCGTAACGGTGATCACGCATTCAACGCACCCGTTCATGGCGAAAGTGCCGGGCAGCCTGTTTCCGCGCGGGCGCAACGTGTACCGGCTCCGGGTTCTTGACCCGGAACGCGTGCAGCCGGAAGATTCGGCCGATGCGCTGGCCGACCGGGTGTATTGGCGGATGGCGCGCGAACTGAAGGAACTCGATCGCGGAACATTTTGGGAGGTTCTCCCAGGAGGCGACCATGGAACGACTCGGACCGTTTGAGCAGGCGGAGGTGCTGAAAGCGTTGCCGCATCGGCCGCCGTTTTTGTTTGTGGATCGCGTGACGGAACTCGTGCCGTTCAAGTCCATCGTGGCGGAACGGTTGTTGCGCGCCGACGAACCACAGTTTGCCGGGCACTTTCCCGGTCAGGCAATCATGCCGGGCGTGCTCGTCAGCGAAGCATTGGCGCAGACGGCCGGCTTGATTCTGGCGCTCAGCCTGCGCGCGACCGGGCAGAAAGACGCGGAAGGGAAAATCTTCCACCTTGCCGCCGTCAACGTGAAATTCCTCAGCCCGGCCGTGCCGGGCGAGTTGCTGGTCATCAAGGCCCACTGCGAACGCGACTTCGGCAAGCTGGCCCGGCTCAACGCCGAGGCGTTCGTCGGTAAACGGCTGATTGCCAGCGGCACCGTCACGCTGGCACAAGTGGAGGACGGCAAGTGAACGTGCTGCTGCTGCGCGGCAATCCCCGCAAGGACGGCTTCACCCAGCGCCTGACCGACCGGTTTGCCACGGGCGTCCGCGAAACGGGCGCGGTGTTGACGGACGTGGACCTGACGAGCGTATCGGTGCAACCGTGTCTGGGTTGTTTCCACTGCTGGCTCGTCCAGCCCGGCCAGTGTGTGCACAGCGACGCCATGAGGGACCTGCTGCCGCAGGTGTTGGCGGCGGATGTGATCGTCTGCGCCACGCCGGTGTACTTCTTCTCGATGAGCAGCTACTTGAAGGCGTTTTTCGAGCGTCTGTTCCCGTTGTCGGCGGAGGGCTTGGAGCCGAGTGGCCTCGGGTTCCTGCGCAACCGGCTGCGCGAACCGGAGCGTTGGCGGGACAAGAAGTTCATTTCGATCGCGGTCGGCGCATTGCGGAGTCCGCAAACCTACGAGCCGCTCAACCAGACGTTTCGCCTAATCGCTGACACGTTGGGCATGGAACTGGGCGGACAGTTGACCCGGCCCGAATCGCATCTGTTGCCGTACAAGTTTTCGAAGCCAAAAACTGTGAAACGTGTCGAGACCGCATTCTTCAAGGCCGGGCGCGAAGCCGGCACGACCGGACGGATCGCGCCCAAGACGATGGAGGAAGCCGGCTTGCCGTTGTCGGCGGACGAGACACATTTTTGCACCTACTCGAACATTTACTGGGAACATGCCGTCGCCACCGGCGCACAGACCACCAATCTCGACACGCTCCATGAACGCGTGGGCGGCGACCCGGATATCTTGATGCGGGAAATGGCCCGCGCCCTCGATCCGAAGACGACCGCGCGGCTGCGCGCCGTGCTGCAATTCGATTTCCCCGACCAGCAGCGACATTACCAACTGACGGTCAACCACGGCCAGTGCGAGCTGAAACCGGTACCGACTGAGCGACCGGACTTGCGCGTGACCTGCAACACCGACGTGTGGGTGGCGCTGTTCACCCGGCAGTTGAACATGACCGAAGCGATACGCCAACGGCAGATTGTGCTCGAAGGCGACAAGAACCTGTTCACTAAACTCGACCGGTATTTCCCGCCCCCGTCGTCCTAAGGGCCTTTACCAGAGGCGCTTCTCTCTTGCGCTCATGGAGCCAACCGAATCCTGCACGGCGTCCCTACTTTACTGCCGCAGGTTCCAGTTCAAACTCGTAAACGCTTGGATAACCCTCGACCCAAAGGAAGAAAACAGGCAGGCAAAAGCCACCTATACAAGGGCCGATCTTGAACTCATCTTTACGGATGACCGTGTTAAGAGGTAGGTAGCCTACTTTTTCCAGTCGAAGCTGTCTTGTGCTTCCCAAGATTGCCGTGTCCGAGTATTTTTGTGGTGTCGGTCCCAAGCGAATATTGTCCAAGTACGCTGTCGCACCCTCAGGCTTTGAGCGAATAACCGTGGTGCTAGCGCATCCGCAAATTAAGGCTGTAAGGGCGATGCACGTAGTGGCGCGCAGGAATAGTGTTTTGATACTGTCATTCATCATTCTGATCCCCCCGTTTAGACAAGGCTAATAAGGCACGCGGATGCAGTCAAGCTTTGTCTCAACCGACATTTCCTCCAAATATTCAAATGGGGAGCACGCTAAAGCCGACCGCTGGCCATAATGGGTAACAGGGTTCTAAGCGCCGACAGCCGCCGCAACACCGCGCAAGTTGTTGACGGAGAACACGCGCACGCCGTCGCCGAACCCGTTGACGCGCGCCAAGCCGGCCAGAATCCGGCCCGGCCCGATTTCGAACAGTTGCCGGGGCTGCATCGTCCGGAGACATCCCAAGCACGTGCGCCAACGAACGGGACCAGCCAGCGTGTCGGTAACGCATTGCTTGATCTGGGCCGGATCCGTCTGCGGCGTGCCGGTCGCGTTGGGAATCAACGGTACGGACGGTGGCCGGAAGTGGATCGAGGTCGCCCATTGGGCAAACGCGTCGCGCGCCCCGGCCATGAACGAGCTGTGCCACGGTCCGTCTACCGGCAACAACTGTGCGCGACCAAGTCCGCCCTGCGTGAGCCGGTGCCTGATGTCCTCCAGCGCATCGAGGTCACCAGACAAGACGAATTGGTGCGGCGTGTTGTCGTTGGCCAGAACCGCATCCGGGCGATCCACCAACTGCAACGCCTGCTCGCGGTGCGTCGTGGTCACGGCCAGCATGCCGCCCCGCACCTGCGCCGCCGCCGCTTCCATTAGCGCGCCGCGTTTAGCGGCCATGAGCACGGCCTCTTCCGCTGTGACCACCCCGCTCGCGCCGAGCGCAGTGATTTCGCCAAGTGAATGGCCAAGCATGACGTTAGCGTGGACACCGGCCTCGGTGAGATGCCGATAATAGCCGAGCGAGATGGCGACGATCAGCGGTTGCAGAATCCGAGAACGCCGGAGCAGCTTGTCAGGACCACGCAGGCAAATCTTCTCCAAGTCTTCGCCGACCTCCGCGCTGGCGGCCTGCACGAGCGACCGGAACCCGGCGTCCCACCGGAACAAGTCGGCCGCCATGCCGACTTCCTGCGAGCCTTGGCCGGGGAAAAGAAACGCATTCATGCGGCGAACGTCAACTGGCAGCAGCGGTGAGGCCGCCGTCCACCACGATGGTTTGGCCGACGATGAACGACGCGTCCGCCGAAGCGAGGAACGTGATCACAGCGGCGATTTCATCGGGTTTGCCAAGACGTTTAAGCGGGGTGCGATCAATGTTCGCGCGTTTAATGTCGCGTGGCATTTTGGCGGTCATGTCGGTCTCGATGAAGCCGGGAACGACGCAATTGACGCGAACGTTTTTCGGCGCGAGTTCGGCGGCGAGCGACCGGCTGAACGCGATCAGACCGCCTTTGGAGGCCGAGTAGTTGGTCTGCCCGGCGACGCCGACGAGACCGGAGATGGAGGAAACGTTTATGACCGCGCCGCGCCGCGCCATCAACATCGGACGGGTGACGGCCTTGGCCCAACGGAACGCGCCGGTCAAGTTCGTGTCGAGCACGCGCTGCCAATCGTCAGCCGTCATGAACATCAGGAACTGGTCACTGGTTATACCGGCGTTGTTCACGAGCACGTCAATCCGCCCGGCCTGTTGCGCCACGCGCGCCACCGCGTCGTCAATCGCCGCGCCATCGCTCTGCGGACACTGAATTTTCTCCGCGCCGCACGAAGCGGCCAACGCGGTGGCCGCCTCTTCGTGCTGGCGGTAGGTGAAAAACACTTTTGCGCCCAGCGCAGCAAACCGGCGCACGACTGCCGAACCGATGCCGCGCGAGCCGCCAGTCACGATCACGATCTGTTCTTTGAATTCGTCGGTCATTGCAACTCCTGGTAACGCCGCCAGAGATCGGCCGGCCACTCTTTGACGAGTTGACCGGTCTTCATGTCCACGAGCGTCGTGACCGTTGTGCCGTTGGCCACTTCGATCTTGGTGGCGGTATTCACCAGCGAGTGGTCGAACGCCAACCGGCCTTCGTAGGCCGGCAGGAGGCAGTGCGTGGTGTAGAGAACAAGCACGTCGCCGTAACGGACCGGCCTGTGGTAGTCGCAAATGTTCTTGGTGACTGGCATGGCCACGTGCAACCGGACGGCTTCGGTTACCGGCAGAATCTCCTCGGCAATCTGCAACCGGCCTTCCTCGAACCAGAGGAAGTACTGGACGTTGTGCAACACGCCCATCATGTCCACTTGGTGAAACAGCGGCCGAACCGACAGCTTGCGCTTGATCAGACGGGAGTGGCTCACACTTCGTCCAGTTTCACCTTGAGGCTCTTCGGCATGATGGGCGGCATTGAGATCGTCTGCACCGGTTCGCCCGATTCGAGCCGGAACGTCAATCCCGAATACGCCCATGCTACCGGCAACACCGCCAACCCGATCTGCCGGTTCAACACGCCGGAGAAACAATCCGCCACGACCTCGCCGATCACCTGGCCGCCTTCGATAATCTTCGCCCCGACCGCCAACTCGCGGTTGCCGGGTTCGACGGCGACACCGACAATCTTCTGGTTCAATCCTTCGGCCCGGCGGCGGTTGATCGCCGCCGCGCCGCCAAACTTCTCCTTCTCGAAATCCACCATCCACTGTAACCCGAGCACCAGTGGGTCGCGCACACGCGCGCCTTCAGCGTGGATGTTGAAGAACCGGCCTTCGAGGCGCAGATCGTTGTGGACGTCGAACCCGCAGCACCGGCCGCCGCTCTTCTGCGCGAGCCCGTGCAGTTTGTCGAACAACGCCTCGGCCACGGCGACCGGCGCGAGCAACTGGTACCCGAACTCCGCCGTCTTCCCGGCCCGGAACAAATAGACCGACGTGCCTTCAAACGGGTAAACCTCCACGGACAGATAGGGCAGCCCGAGTACGTCTGCACCGAACGCTTCCTTCACGACCTCCCACGCCCGGACACCGTCAATTCCCAATAGTACATGCGTTTCGGTCAGGTCTTCGGCTCCAGCGGCTTTCAGCCCGGCGGCGTCGAGGATACGAAGAATCTCGGCGTCGGGCACGATGCTCTCGCACAGGAAAATGAACTCCTGGTCGTTGTTGGCGATGTAACAGTCGGCCAGCAACAGCCCGTCATCGTTGGACAAAAACGTGTGCAGAACGCGCCCGAACCGGATGCGCGGTACGTTGCCGGCCACGAGCGAGTCGAGGAAATCCAAGCCGGTCGCCTCGGGCACCCGGAACTTCTGGACGAATGAAAAATCCGTCAGCCCCACCACCTCGCGCACGGCGGCGTATTCGGCCGGCCGGTCGGCGATGCGGGCGACGATTTCGCGGCCGTGTTGCGCGGCGAACGTCGCGCCGAGCGCGGCAAACTTGTTATGGAGCGGAGAGGCCCTCACGGCTGCACCCCTTGCTTGTCCTGTTCGGCGATGACAAAATCCACGATGGTGTTGATCGAGCGCAGGATCGGTGCGCCGTCTTCGGGAAACTTCAGTTTGAAGCAACTCTCGGCGCAGAGCACGATCTCCAGCGCGTCGAGCGAGTCCAATCCCAGTCCAGAGCCGAACAGGGACACGTCCTCGTGGATGTCTTCGGGGGTGAAAGGCAGGTTCAACCGGCGGATCAACTCTTCCTTAAATGTGGCAGTGATCTGGGCGCGTCGCGTGATGATGTCTTGATTGCTTGTCATTATGGATCTTGCGGCTTCACCCAGCGATTTGCCTAGCCGCATGGTGAGCTTTTATACCGTCGGTTCCGGTGCTGGTCAACACCAAGATTCCGCCCCGGAGCGGCCGGATTAACTGCTTGCGCCTGCCGGGGAAGAGCTCAAGATATCAGCAGAAAGGAGATTGCCATGAAACCCACCACTAGAACCACCATCCTCGCCTTCGCCGCCTGCCTTTCGCTGGCCGTACCGGCCCTTGCCAACAAGGCATCCGTCGTGATCGACGTCCCCGCCACGGCCAAGCAAGGCGAGACGGTCACCATCACGGTTAACGTGTCCCACCACGGCAACAACTTTATCCACCACACCATGTGGGCCTACGTGAAGGTCAACGACGAGGAGGTCGGCAGTTGGGAATGGAAAGAGAAACACTTCGAGAGCGAGAACTTCACCCGGCAGGTCACCGTCAAGGCCGAGAAAACGTTAGTTATCGAAGCTGAGGCCAATTGCAACTTCCACGGCAGCGCCGGTAAGAAACAGGCGACCGTGGAAGTGAAGTGATAACGGGTCTCAGGCTGTTATTCCTACGAGCCGGTGCCGTTATCGCACCCTGTCGGCCAAGGTGATAATCATGGGGTGGTATTGAAGGTGATGCTGGATCCCAACGTCGGCCAGCCGTTCCTGCTGATCTGCAATGCCGCAACCCTGTGCGAACTGGCCCACGCCGAAGTGCCGCACCACATCCCCTTCGTGTTTCACGGGACGTTTATCCGGACTGTGCGGGCTGACGCGATTTCATGCAGTTAGGGCGTTTGTGGCACGATTTCAGGTTAGCTGATGGGCGGCATCGCCTTGTTCCGGTAGTCCGCTCGGGTGGCAAGCAAGAAAGACGGAATCATCAGGCACGAAATGTAGACGCAAATCACAAGCCATTCGTGCACGCCGCCAAATGCCGCCACGATTAGGGCTACTACGATTGCATAAACCAGGCCTTGACTCACTGGTAATCCAGCGATGCACTATACCCAAGCGGCAATTGGAATAAGTGTAACTACGATGCTCCCCCACCAAGCCCATCTTTTTTTAAAGAAAAGGCCGATTCCACATACGAACCAAACAAGCAGCGGTAAAATCCATAGCAGGTTTGACCATAAATGACCGCTCTCGTGCGGCTCGCCATAAAATTCCCACAACAAATAGCCTGAGCAGAACGCTGCATCCGCTACATTCAACACTTTCAGCAGCGTTTTAATGATGACCGCAGCACGAGGATACCACTGAAAGCGATTCTTAAAGAACAGGCAGATGGCCACAACAAACCACACGCCGAACACGCCAGCTCCTACAGATGCCCATACCGAATCATTATCATTGCGTGAATCGAAAAACGCCCACGTCAGGAATCCTGCCAACAGGGCGTGCAGGACTTTCAGCACAATCATTCCGCGGTCACAATTCCACGTGATTCCATAGTGTGCCTTTCTGTGATTTGCTGGTTCATCTGGTTTCACCTTGAGTATGATTTGGGCGCACGACGACGGCAAAGTTGTAACCAACATCTGTGCTGGCAAGGCACAGGATGTGGCATGGAAACGCGGTGAGACGGCGGTTGTCAATCTCCAGCAGGCCGGTGCGTTGCGGCCACAGCTCCGTCCCTCCGCGCAACGCTTCCAGCGCCGCCGCGAGGCTGACCAAGATGCTGGCCGACTCAATGTAGCCGGTATGAAAGGTCGTCGTGACTAGCGGCACCTCGGGAAAAACTTCACTGGCCACGTCGAGTATCTTGACGTCTTGCCGGTTGCCTTGCGGTGCCCAGACCAGCAACCCGATGTCGGCCGGCGTCAGCCGCGCGCGGGCCAGCGCCGTGCGGACGGCACGCACCAAACCATCCGGCGCGAGGTTCTGCTCATTGAACGAACCAGCATCCATGCTCTGGCCGTAACCGAGTACTTCCGCCAACACATTCGCGCCGCGCGCGGTGGCAGCCGTGGCGGTTTCGAGCAGCACCGCCGCCGCGCCTTCGCCGAGCACTTTGCGTTTGGCTTCGTCCAACCGGATCCGGTAGTCGCGCTCGCCCTCACCAGCGTAGAGGAAGTTGATGGCATCGTAGTTATAGAACGTCTGCGCGTACACCTCGTCGGCACCCATCGCGGCAATGGCCTGCGCCCGGTTCTCACGGAGCGCGTCGAACGCGTAGGCTAACGCCTGCTGGCCGGCGTGCGGCCCGACGCAAAGCGAGATGTTTTCGCCTCTCAGACAGAGCATGTTGGCAACCCAGCCGGCGGTGGAGTTGGCGGTAATGTTAGAGAAACTGTTTACGTCGGCTTCGTACCGGGCGGTGCCGAACACTTTGTCCATATGCCCCATCTCGCTCGGGCCGTTGCAGACGCCCATCGTCACTCCGACCTGCTCGGCGTTGCCGGGGCCGACCCGCAGCCCAGCTTGGGCCAACGCCAGCCGGGCGGCGGCCACGGCGAACCGGCTGATGTCGTTGAGCTCGGAGAAATCAATTCGCCGGTCCACGTCGGCCGGCTTGAACTCCGGCACGAAGCCCGCCCGCTGCGACCGGCATTTCAGCAGCGGAAACCGGGTAACCGGCGCAAGGCAGACTTCGTTGCGACGCAGGACTTCGACAAGGCGGGCCACGCCCAGCCCGGCTGCGGTAACGGCACCCAAACCGGTGATGACCACGCGTTCAGTTGCCGGCCGGCGCGGTGGCAGCGGCAAACCACGTTCGGCAATGACGACCGCCGCGTTGTTGCCGCCGAAGGCGTAGTTCGACGCAATGAACGCCCGGTAGTCCTTCGACCGCGCCTCGTTCGGCACGTAATCGAGCGTGCAGCCCGGTCGCGGCTCGGTGAAATTGATCGTCGGCGGAATGAACCCGGCGTTCATGGCCAGCAACTGGCAGGTGGCTTCGAGGATGCCGGTCGCGCCGAGGCAGTGGCCGAAGAACGACTTCGTGGAGACGACCGGCACCGGCGCGTTGCCGAGGAACTTGGCGATGCCGCGCGATTCGGCTTTGTCGTTGGACTCGGTGCCGGTGCCGTGCGCGTTGATGCAGCCGATGTCGGCAAGGCTCAATCCGGAATCGGCGAGCGCGTTCCGCAACAGCCGGTACACGCCGTCGCCGCGCGGGTCGGGCGTCGTCGGGTGGTAGGCGTCGGAGGTGGTGGCGTTGCCGGCGATCCGTCCGAGGCAACGCGCGTTGCGCAACAGTGCCTTCTCCATGTCCTCGACGACCCAGAAACAGGCCGCCTCGCCGAGGTTGAGACCGGGCGGTTGTGAAAACGGCGACGTGCGCCCGGTCGAGGTGACCTTCAGCGCTTCGAAGCCGGACAGGTTGGCGATGCACAACACGTCGGCACCGCCAACGATGACGGTGTCGTAGTAACCGAGGTAGATGAGTCGTTGGGTCAACGCTAGCGCTCCGGTCGTAGCCGAGCAAGCGGTGCTGACCACCCACGCGTCGCCACCGATGCCGAGCGCGTCGGCCAACGCCTTACCGAAACCATAGAGTTGTGACTCGATATTCATCATCTCGTCGAACGGCCGGGAGGCTTTACCGTGTTTCCACGCGTACTCGGCCTCAGCCGAGGCCAGCCCACCGTTGCAGGTGCCGAGCACGAGGGCAACGTTTGGTTTGACGGCGCGATCGTCCCACGGCAGGCCGGCATCGCGGACTGTCCGGCGCGCCGCGGCGACCGCCATCAACAAATACGGGTCCTCAAACTTCTTGATCTCGGCCTCGCTCAACCACTGGCGCGGCTCGAAGTCCTTGACCTCGCCGGCGAGCAGGCGGCTGAAGGGAGTGCCGTCAAACCGGCGGATTGGCGTGATGCCGTGCCGCCCTTGCCGGAGCGCGTCGGTCACAGTCGCTGCATCATGGCCAATTGGCGAGAACAACCCGATGCCAGTGATCGCCGCTTGGCCGGTGACGTTACGGCGCTGGAGCGGTTTGCCGACGACTTGCACGTTGTCGCGCCAAGTGGCCGGTTCGAGGTGGGTGATGTGTTGCTTCTTCTGCCGCCGGTAAAACCCGGTCCAGACCTTGATCAATTGCTCACGCAACTGTTCGGCAGTCATGTTCAGCGGTTTGGTGACGACGTGCGCGCCGTTGTAGTGTTTCCATGTCCGGTCAATGATCCGGCCCTGCCGTTCTAACCGGTCCCAGTGCACGGAGCCGGGGTAGGGCGTGAAAATGAAAAACTCTGCGGTGCGGATATCGGCCGCGGCGAACAGGTCGAGGATCCGGTCAGCAATGCTCGCGTCGTCCCAGTCGCGCCCGACGCCGCAGGAGCCGAAGAAACGGATGTCGCGGTCTTCGAGTGCCTTGACGAGATCAATCAGGACTTGGCGCTCGCGCTGGCCACCTTGGAGCGCCTTGATGGAAACGGGATCCACGTTCATCGTGCAATAGAAGTTTTTCACGCCGGCCCGCGCGGCGAGATCGAGAAACGCAGTGTCGGTGTTTAACGCCAGCGTGGAGGAAACGAAGAACTTCTTGCCGAGCGGTGCCGCCGCTTCGAACAGCCGGCAGGCGTACTCGTGGATCCGGCTTTGCTCGAAGAACAGCGTGTCGTCGGCCAGATAGACGTTCTCGAACTTCAGAGACTTTAATTCGTCCACCACACGCTCGACCGGCTTGAACCGGATCCGGCTGCCCATTTGGGCCGGCAACGAACACATCCCGCAGGTGTAGATGCAACCGCGCGTCAACTGCACGAGCTCTTCGTCCCAATCGTAGGATGTCTTGCCGTAGAAAATCTCCCGGCGTGGTTTTGGCGTGGTTGCCAGATCGGTTTTCGCGCCGCCGACGTACTTGCGCTTGAGTTGACCAGCCAGGGCGTCGCGCAGAATCTCCGGCCACGTCGGCTCACCTTCGCCAACGTTGACCGCGTCCGCGTGCTTCAGGCATTCCTCCACCATGAACGACGGGAACAACCCGCCCATGACGACTTTCTTGCCGTGTTCGCGGAACCGGTCGGCCAGTTCAAAGGCGCGGGTTGCCTGTGGCGTGAAACAGTTGATCGCCACGAGGTCGGTCGGCGCGTTGAAGTCGATGGCGTCGCCGGCATTGTCGTCGAGGAGTTCGACCGCGATGTCCGGTGGCGTGTGCGCTGCGAGAATGGGAATGCCGAGCGACGGCGGCGTGGTGAAGTCGCCGAGAAAGTAGTCCACCAACTGCCCGTCCAACTCCGGGCTGCCATCGAGAAACTTCTCAAATTTGGGGTAAACGAAGGTAACTTTCACTCGGTTTTCCGGTGGCGGATACTACGCATCGCCGCAAACCCGCGCAATGTCAAAGACGCCGCGCCAGTTCCTTAAGGATGGCCGACACAGCGTGTGGCGAGCGGTTGAGTTGGTGGCCAACACCGGGGATTACGACGACCGGGAATGGCAGTTGGCGAGCCTGTGCCACCGGCACTGACCGGTCCTTGGCGCCGACGAAATGAACAGCGGGCACGGCAACTTGTCCAGCCCGTCTGGAAGCGATTCTCAGGAATCGCTCAACCCGCGCCAAGGCGGCGGGTGACAGCTTGGTTCTCGGAGGTGACGGGTTGAAACCCTCGACGAAAGGCGGGCACGCCAACAATACCAACCGGCCCACGGACTCATCCAGTGCCACGGTCAAACACACCGCCGCGCCGAGCGAGTGGCCGATCAAGAGAACCGGCTTGGGACGGACCTGTTGTTGGACCATCGTGCACCAAGCCTCGGGACTGTGGGCTTCGAGCGATGGCAACGCGAGTGCGACCGGCGCGACACCGATTTCTCGCAGACCGGGATTGAACGGTGTCCACCACGAGGGATCGCTGCCCATCCCGTGCACCAACAACGCGCGGCATTGTGGTTTCTTCCTCACGCCGGCGTCGGGTTTCACCTGTAGAGTGCGTAATGGCATATCCTACACGGCTGTGATCAGCACGTTGGAATCGCCCTTGCCGGTTGGCGTGACGGTGATGTCGGTAAAACCTTCCCGGCGCAGCATCCCCGTCAACTCTTCGGCGCTCTGGAAATGCAGGCCCTCGACCGTCTTGTTGTGGCCCAAGCGCGTGACCAGTCGCTCCCACCATTCCACGCGCCGGTGCTCTTCTGTCTCGGCTCGCGCAGCGTCGCGCAACACGAGCCGCCCGCCGGGACGCAACGCGGCGCGGGCTTTCGCGAGGATGGCCTGCTGTTTGTCTGGCGTCCAGTAGTGCAACACGTCGAGCAACAGCACCGCGTCGCAAGCCGGGTACTCGCGGTTCAGGATGTCGCCCACCTCGAACCGGACGCGCGGCTGTGACCGGGCGGAACACTGCGCGACGCGGATCTTGTCGGCGTCGTAATCCACGCCGAACACCGTCCGTTCCGGGCCGGCGAGCGCCAGCCAGTGGCTTGCCATCCCGTAGCCGCAACCGAGATCGAGAATCATTCCGCACCGCGGCGTCGCCTGGTCCAGCGATTGAAACACCGGGTCGAGCCGCATTTTCCACACAACGAACTGTTCGACCCATTTGCCCTGATACCGGTACAGCCGCGCGATCTCCCGCGCCGGCGTGACACTGCACACCGATGCCGGCAACGGCCGCAGCACCCATTCGGTAAACAGCAGCGTTAGAATTAACGTCGCCACAAATGTGCACGCCATGCCGAGCAGCACGGTCGTGCCGAGCGAAAACAACACCGGATGCCGCGCCAGCACCAACACGGCAAACCCAAACGTCGTCGTCAGCGCCGAAATCAACACCGCCGCGCTTGTCGCGCCCAGCCGCGCCGGACGTCCGCGCCATTCGTCGAGCCGGCTCGTCACCAGGAAGATGCTGTAGTCCTCGCCAATGCCGATGATGAACACGACGAACACGCTGTTCATCAAGTCCACCGGCAGACCCAGCCAGCCCATCGCGCCGAACGTCCACAACAGGCCGAACGCCAGCGGCAACAACGCTGCCACTGTCAGCCAGACCGACGACAGCGAGAAATACAGAATCACCGCCACCAGCAGCGCCGTCCATAGCGCGAACCAGCCCAGCCCCGTCTTTGCCAGCCCCGCGATGTGTCCCGTGAGCGCCTGCTTGTCCAGCACGTACGCGCCCGGCAACGCCGTCCGCAACCGGTTGGCCTGCGAACGATCCACCAACTTTACCATCGTGCTCACCGCGTTGTCGCCCGGCGTCAACGCCACGCGCTGCGAAATCGCTTGTTCCAAGGGCGTGTCGCGGAACGTCTCCAACGTCACCCACAACGGTTCGCCCTCAAGCATTTTCCAAAACCGGCCAAACGCCTCCGCCCTGAACCCCAGTTCGCCGCCGACTTCCCGCAGGGTCGCCCGCAACTCCGCCCGCCGTTCATCCGTCCAGAACGCCCGCCATCGGCGCAAGTTCGCCTCCTGTGTCGCGGGCGACGGGCACACTGACGCCAGCGAGTATACCGCGCTCACATCAGGGTTACCGGCCAACCTCCCGGCCACGCAGTCATTCTCCGCTAACGCCGCGTCTACCGTCGCCCCGCGGCTCACCACCAAAGTCATCCCGAGCGCATCGCCCCAAGTCCTGCGAATCAACTCCTCATCGTGCTGTGTCGCCGCCGTCACGCCGCTCATCCGCGCCATGTCGCCCTCGAACCGCAACCGGCGCAACCCGACGCCCGCCGCGAAGCTCACCACCGCGACCGCCACCACCAACCACTTCAGCCGCCGCGACCGCCACGCAATAAATCGTTCAAGCAATTGCGTCAGCCACAGCGGCGGCTGCGCGTTTTGTTTTGGCACCGGCACCAGCAACGGCAGGATCAACAGCGCGAGTGCTGCCGACGCCAGCACACCCACCGCGCCGAATACGCCGAGTTGCTGGTAGCCGCGCATCGGCGACGATGCCATCACCACAAACGCCGCCACCGTCGTCAACGCCCCGGCCGTGATCGGCAGCACCAGCCGGCTCACGTGATCGCCGACGCCCTGCCGGTCCAGCCCAGCCGCGTTGTCGAGGTGATAGACGACGTAAATCGCGTAGTCCACCGTGATGCCGATGGCGACGCTCGCGAACCCGACGGCAATCCCCGACAAATGCCGGTAACAGATCGCCAGTGCCACCCCGGCCATTAACGTTCCCACCAGCGACGGCACAAACGTCACCAGTGCCAGCCACCGCCGCCGGTATGTCACAAAACAAAGCAGCCCCATCGCCGCCGTCCCGACCACCAGGCACCGGCGTGCGTCGGCCTCGATCAATGTCGCGTTGTCCACCGCCATCCGGTGGCCACCCGTCACCGCCACGCGCACACCTGGATGATGTTGCTCCACCACCGCCGCCGCGCGCAGCACGTCGGCGATCAACTGCCGGCTCGCGCCGGAATTGGACGATGCGAATTTTGGTTCAGCCATCAGCAACACATGCCGGCCGTCCGCGCTGGTAATCCGGCCGTCCTCGACCCGCGCGCCGGTAAACCCCGCCTGTAACGGCAAGAGCCGCGCCCCGACCAGCCCGCTCATCCCGACCGGGTCGGCGGCAACGAGTTCCTTCAACACCAGCCCTTCCGGCCCCGCCAGTTTGCGGCGCATTGTCGTGAGGTAACCGCGGACTTGGTCCGGTTGAAGTTTCTCCGCCAACGCCTTCTCATCGGCTTCCGTGAACAACACCGGCAACGCGCCGGTGACGTACTCCATGAGCTTGTGCTGGTCCGTCGATTCCACACGGTAAAGCACGCGGTCGAGCGATGGGAGACCGGCCAGCGCGGCGTTGAGTTCATCCGCCGCCGCGGCCGGGTTCTCTCCGGCAACGTCCAGATACACCCGGTCGATCTGCCGAAACTTCTTCAGTGCGTACTGGAATTCGTCCACGACCCGGTCGCGTTGCGGGAGCATGGCGAGGATGTCTTCCTCCACGTCCATCCGCAATGAGACGACGAGGCTCGCGACTGCGAGCAGCGCCACGACCACGAGCACGCCGCGCCGCCGTGCGTACAACCAGAGATGCACCGGTGTGTAGAAGTTGTGGATCATCGCCCCCGCACGAGTCGCGCCACCGCGTAGGTCAACACCGTTCCCGCCGCCCCCACCACTGCCGCCAGCACGAAGCTGCCGACGAACCATTGCCAGAGATGTTTCAGCGCCTGGGCCATCGTCATCGCGCGCGGATCGAGTTCGAGCGTTTGTCCCGTCATCATCCAGTGCCCGAGCGCCAGCCCAGCGTAGAGAATGAACGGCGCGACCGGCGGGATGGAAATGTTACTGGCCAGCAGCGCGACGGCTTTGTTCAACCGCCACCGGTGCGCCAGCGCCGCCGCCGCGATCATCTGGTAGCCCCAGATCGGTGCGATGCCGCAGAACAACCCCAGCCCCACCGCCAATGCCAGCCGGCCCGGCTCGTGCGCGTGCTCCGAGAAAAATTCACGCACCACCTGCCACAAGGTGGGGCGTTCGCCCAATGACCGCGCGCGCCGCAGCGACGCCGGTACCAGGCACGCCTGGAACGACAGCTTCATGTTCAGCCACGAAATCCGCAGCGTGTCCACCAGCGGCCGGAAGTGCGACCGTCGCAACTGCTCGGGCTGGTAGGTACAACCCACCGGCACCGGCACCAGCGCGAGGCCCGTCCACGCCGCGCGCACCAGCGCTTCCAACTCGTACGCGTACCGTTCCGCGCCGATGCGCAGCGCCAGCGTTGCTGGCAGCGGGTAACAGCGAAACCCGCATTGCGTGTCCGCCAGCCGCGCGCCGGTCTCGACGCGCACCCAGAAGTTAGAGAACTGGTTGGAACGCCGCCGGCGTGTCGGCGCGCCGGCCACCACGAAATCACGCACGCCAACCAGCAGCGCGCCCGGCTCGCGGGTCGCCGCGTCGAGAAACTTCGGGATGTCTTCCGCCGCGTGCTGGCCGTCGGCGTCCATCGTGATGGCGTGGGTGAACCCGGCCGCCAGGGCACGCTCGAAAGCTGCCCGCAACGCCGCTCCTTTGCCCTGGTTCTGCTCGAACCGGATCAGCTCGACGCCGGCTGTCACGGTGACCGGCTCTGTGGAACCGTCGTCCACTACGATCACCGGCAGGTGCGCGGCGGCGGCGTGTGCCACATCGCCGAGCGTGGCGGCGTGGTTGTAACACGGGATGACGACGCAGGCCTTCACCGCAGGTCCACGAACTTCTGTCGTTTTCGCGCGTGCGGCGGCAGTTGGAGGGTCTCGATTTCCTCGCGGGACGCGTGGCGGAGGCACGGCATGATTTTAGTCCGACCCTGTAACGCATCGCGTAGCGCCGGCAAGGATGCGGGGCCGGTCATGACAACTTCGATGGCGTCGGACAAATCGCTTTCGGCGCGGACGATGATGACATAGGTGTCCACGCCGGGCGTCTCGTCGAGTACGGCTTGTAGCGCGGACGGGAACAGTGTCGTACCTTTGACCTTTAGCTTCTGGTCCTTGCGACCGACAATTGGACCAAGTCGAGGCGACGTTCGTCCGCACTGGCACGGCTCGCGAAACAGCGCTGCGCAATCCCCCGTCCGATACCGAAGCAATGGCATCGCTTCAACGCCAAACGTCGTTGCCACCACCTCACCCACTGTTCCATCCGCCACAGGTTGTCCCGCATCATCCAGAATTTCGATGTGCAGCAACTCTTCATGCAAATGTCCCCCGACGCCGGCATCACACTCACACAGTGAACTGGCCAACTCCGTCACGCCATACGTCGAGTACACCTTCGCGCTCCATGCCGATTCCAAAAACTGCCCGGTCGCGTTTAACGCAAACGATATTCCCCGCACCGGTTCGCCGATGCAAATCAACTTTTTCACTGAACAGCCCCGCAAGTCAAAACCCGATTCGCAAGCTCTGTCGGCCACAATTCGCAGCAATGACGGCACAGATACAATTGCTGTCGGCTGCATCCGGTCAATCATCTCCAACACCATCGCCGGCAGCCCCGGCCCGACACGGATCACTGCACAGCCGACCTCCTGAAGTCCCAGCCAATACGCCAGCCCGGCAATAAACGCCCGATCGAGTGCCACGGCCAACAACACCGTGTCGCGCGCTGTCAACCCGGCGCATTCAAATGAGAGTTTCTCATTCATTGCTAATCGCCGTAAATCACGCTCCGTTAACATCCACACCAGTGGCTTGCCAGTAGTCCCACTGGTGGTGACAACCTCGGCCACTTTCTCTTGGGGTACACAAAGAAAGTCTAGATTCCGTGCTGACAACGTGGTCTTGTTCAAAGGCGGCATTTCTGTGAGTGCGATGAGGCGCTTTTGCGTACCGAGTATTTCCTGGTAATATGGCGACCTTTCGGCCACATACCGGAACGTCTCGCTCCACAATTGCATAAATTGGCTTTCCATTTCGAGCGGCAATTCTAGCGGCATGCCTTTCCGATTACCAGCTTTGCTGCAAGTTTGCCACATGATCGCCTTGCCGGCATTGGACAATGACATTAACTTGTGGAGCGAATTCGGGAAATCTGGGTTTAACCCCATTTACCCCTTGACGTGCCGGAGAGATGGGTGATACAAGGCGCATGCTTAGGGAAGGGTGGGCTACGGAGAAATGAAGCGCCGGGGCGATAGTGTCGCCCGTATCTGCCTGCCTTGAACTTCACAAGACTGCACCATTCGCCCCAGGAGAGTCGGCACATGAAGGTCAAGACGCATGGACGATGGTTGTCGTGCTTCGGAGTACTGGCGTTCCTGTTCTTGGTGCCCGGCAGCGTGCGGGCCGAAGATCTGCAGTGGCGGGTGCGCGTCGGCTTAACGTACGCTAATGGCGTTTCCAAGATTGGAGATGCACTGCAGAACTACTATGAGAACCAAGGCTACGACGTGAGCAAATTCGTTTGGCCGGTCGGTCTCACGCTCTCCGGTGGTCCGGAGTGGGACTTTGGAAACAAAGCAGGAGCGTTGGGACTGGAGGCGCGCGTCGGGCCGACCGTATTCGTCTTCACCAGTGGCGCCGTCAGGGAGAACAACGTCTTGTTGCCCGTCGGTGGTGGGTTGAGATACACGTTCTTGCCAGACTCGGCCGTGTCGCCATATCTGCGAGGGGGAGCTAGTTATGTTGCCTGCTTTGGGAACCACATTAGTGAAAAGACCGTAGGCCTTGACGGCGCGGTCGGTTGCGAGTTCATGCGCAACAAGCGGGTGGGTTTTGGCGTGGAAGCAGGATGGAACACTGCCGAAGTTGAAGCCTACTACCGCAGCGTGAAACCCATCGGGTTCAATGCGAGCGTGTATGCCTCGTTCAAATTCTGAACCGAGCCGGCTTCTCTGAGAAAGTTCGCGGCTACCCGGCATCGGGCTGAAGCCCTCAGTACCGAGGACACGCCAAACAGTCTTGGCAACTGACGGCCAGCATCGCCTGACGCCATCGTATTCATCGCCGCTCCGTTCCAGATCACACCGAGACCGCTTTCGGCGATGTTGCCCAGCGTCGTGCTGGGAGCGCAGTTGCAGGGGATGACTGTGCCGTCTGCGGCAATGACAGCGATGCGCCAGGGGGCGAGACAATGTTGGTGAACCGGTGACCGCGCGGTCAGGTCAGCCGGCTGGCGCACGAGCGCTAGGCGAAAATGCCGGCGCAGGTCTGCAATGTCGTGGAAGTGAGGACCGAGCAGCAAAACCTGCCGCTCTCGCGCTTGCCGGAGGCCGAGACGAAGGTTGATTTCACGGCCCGCGTGGCTTAACGAAAGTTCTTGGTTCTCCGCAAAGTTCAGGTCGGTGACGGTCACGGCGGGCAGGTTCGCCTCCACCCCCAGATCAACGATGCCGGGCAGCGCGTCAGAGTTCGCCGCAGACAGCAGCGTCACGAAAATGGACTTGCGCAAGCCGCTGCGAACGCCCCGGAAGTGACTCAGCACGACCACCAAGGATGCCCCGCCACGCAGCCGGGGAAACTGCTCGGGGTCGGTGGAATCAATGCTGAAGGTGATCTCCGCCAATCCCGCTTCGCGCCACACGCGCAGCCGCTCCATTGTCGCCAGCAGCCTATTGGTCACCAGCTTGGTTTCCAGCCCGCGCTGCGCGGCAGGCGACGAACTCCGACAGTTGCGGATGCAGCCTCGTGAACATTTGACGGTGGCGCTCGCACTCAATCAAGCACACTTTGTGCAAGGATTTCGGAGCGTGCTCGCGGAGACACCAGCCCCAGAGAAGTTGTCATTGAACGACTGCGGCAACGGCTGACCAGATGGTGTGACAGTGCAATCGTGAAGGCGCGTCGTGCTCTTGCGCTGCGTACTACCAGCGAGCAAACCAAGGTGTCCGGGGAAGAGAGAAACCCACACACCGGACCAAAGGCGACACGTGAGGCACGTGGTGCGATTGTGGGATATCGCGGGAGACGGGCGTGGTCGATTGAAATCGCGCTTTCGGAGGGGTTGACACGAGCCTAAAGCGATGTAGCCCCGTAAAGAGGAACCCCGCAGCCGGATTTGTCGTCCGAGCTGCGGGGAGGAGAACAACTCTCATTATGCAATAATCACCCTATCAGCGATCAGGCAAAAGTCAATACGATACCTCAGGGCGATTGCATTTTAAGTTCTTGCGACCGGTTGTTGTAAGCGGCCCGGTGGAGCCGGGTTCAGTCTGACCTTCTAGAGTTCACGACGCTCCCAGATCTGCCATCTGTTTATTTTACCGATCCTTCGCTGACCTTTCGCCCGTCTTTAGATGGGGAGGGAGTCACACGGTAAAGAATTGCATTTTCATGTCTGTGCTCGAAATCGAGAATCAATGTGGTTCGTGTTGCGATCCATTCCTATGGCAATGGACCGTAGCAGATGATGCTGTTGCCCGTAGGGTCAAAAAACTCGTCTTCCCTGATTTTCCTCGTGTAAGAGCGTCGTTGGTCTAATCCTCCTGCTGCCCCGTCAATCGTCGCCACGAGGAATCACTCATGCCTTGGAAGCGAATGTTGGCCTACATCACCGGAAGTGTGAACGAAGAACTGTTATGCAGAATCGAATACCTTCTGGAAGAAAACCGCGTCCTGCGGAACCAGATTCAGAAGCGTATTCTACTCACCGACCACGAGCGCCGTACTCTCGCCGAGAGAGCCATCGTGCTCGGCAAACTCATGGCGGACACGGTCACCATCGTCAAACCCGAGACGATCCTCAAATGGCATCGTCGATTGGTGGCCCAGAAGTTTGATGGTTCTCGGTTTCGCAAGCGCCACGGACGGCCGCCCACCAAAGCCGCACTGGAAGACCTCGTTGTCCGTTTGGCCAGAGACAATCCGTCGTGGGGTTACGACCGAATTGCTGGCGCCGTCCACAATTTGGGACACAACATCAGCGACCAGACCGTCGGCAACATTCTCCAGCGTCACGGCCTTGGGGCATCACCCGAGCGACGGAGGAACACC
>Ga0187861_10000411_pt1 | contig 51156 bp, 63 predicted proteins | sample June2016WEW_10_1_3_FD_132986 | JGI IMG/M metagenome (GOLD analysis project Ga0187861, IMG submission 132986) | Peatland microbial communities from SPRUCE experiment site at the Marcell Experimental Forest, Minnesota, USA - June2016WEW_10_100 | ecosystem: Environmental > Terrestrial > Soil >...
ACAGCTTCCTGAAGCGCTCCCGTACCTTGACGGAGAATGCCAAGCCAGGTTAGCTGATTGATGTACGGCTCAGGTGGGTCATTACCCGTGACGAGCCTGGGTCAGTTCGCCTGACGGACGGCACGTATCAAGCCGCTGTTCGGGAAGTTAGCTCCGGTACCGATGCCGAACGATGGAGTGTAATATAGAATCACATCCTTGATGATTTGCCTGATCTCGTCCCTCAGATTGAGTTCCCCAACGTATGACTCCATGTCAAGGATGGACATCACTTCTTCGATGTTGAAAAGATCGGACGAGAAATAGTTCTTCCCGGCTGATAGTCTAGCAACCTGCCCAAAGAGCCTGTCGAAATGTGCGTACTTGGCTGGCTCACCATAGCGCATGTCCTGCGCTTTGAAGTAAAAATTGTTCATAACAGGAACGCCTGCATAAGCCGAGAAGCCTGCTCCCAAGACATACGCTACGCGTTCAGTCATGAGTTCCTCCACTTTAGGAGACCATTATACACTATCTTCCTGCTGAACTAGTTCCTCGTCGGACTTCTTGACAACACAGAAAAGCGAGCCACACTACATCCATGAAAAGCAAGAAAGCAGTTCCGCCCTTAGGGCTTACTGAAGAGCAATATAAGTTCCACAAACTCGCGGGGTATGACCTACAAAATGCGGAACTTGCTCTTGAGCGAATCCCTACTTGCAACGACAGGTTCATCCAACATGCCCTAATAAAGGACGCAGTTATCTCCTATGCGAAGCCCTTTTTTAATAGTCAAGGAACCTATCGAAACAACTACCAACTTTCCTCCAAGTTCGTCTCGAAAGAGTTCAAAGACCTTCACAAGACAATTCTCTCTTCTAGGAAAGAGGTGTTCGTCCATACTGACCTGACAGCAAGGACTCTTGAAATAGCCAGAATCAAGGGAAAGATTGAGTACATGTACATAGTGTCAGTTCATGGATTATCGCCTGATGAATTTCTGCCCCTGATCCCCAAAATGAAGGAACTCGTGAAGTCTGTCAGGGACAAAAACAACCAAGCTATGATTGAGATTCAGAGGAATGTTTTCGACAAGATTCCTTCTCAGCCGGAAAAGAAGTCACCAACTCAAGATGCGTAGATGCTGAACCAATAGTGAATGGACTTGACAACAGCGCATGACATAATAAACTGATTTCAGATTGGGCTGGGCAGCCCAAGATGCTCTACAACTTTGATTTAGTAACACCCTGTCTGGATTGCCACTTCCCAACCCAAAATCCTAGTTAAAAGGAGAATCCAAGGAGGAAACGTAAATGCCCAAGGAGAAGCTTTATACAGCAAAGCAAGGTGCGCATATGACGCGCCTGACACTCTCATCGTTCAGGTCAAAAGCAAGTAGGCTCATGATCAAGGGGCAAAGGCAAGGCAGACAGGTTTACTACACGCGAAGGCAGTTGGAAAATGTTTATCAGGGCATCTCTTCAAAGCTTGAAAAGGCATCCAAGGCAAAGAAAACGGCAAGAACAAAGACTATCAAGCGGAGAGCCGCAGAAAGGCGAAGGAGGGTTAATGATCGTTTGAACGAATGAAATACCGTCATGGCAGCAGATGGGAGCTTCTTATGAACGAACAGCAGTGGGTAGAACTGATAACTCGAAAACTCAAAAGTGCATCCCTTGGTTCATCTCTACTGATTGAGCAAGGTAAGATGGTTCCATACGCACACGAAATCCTACACTATTCTGACACCGGAAAGCCCTATTACATACAGCGGAAATACGAAACTGACATTCTAATCTCTGATAAAGCGGCTGACAACACCACCAAGCCAAGGGTGATTATTGAGGCGAAGATAAAATCGGTGACGACCCACGACGCTATTACGTACAGCCAAAAAGCCTTCGCGCACAAACATATTCATCCATATTTAAGATACGGAATTATGCTTGGGAAGCATCACTCCCTTCCGGGGAGACTATTCCGGCATGGCATTCACTTTGACTTTATGCAATCATTTGTGGATTTTGAACCAACCGCCGCAGAGTGGGAAAACTTCTTGAGGATCGTCAAAGACGAGCTAAAGAACTCTATTCTATTGGAGGATGTGATCTTGAACACAAGGTCAATAAAGGATAGGGCATTTACTTCTCTCCAAAAAGGATTGGATTTACGATCCAAATAGACGGAAGAACTGCTGATCCCTTGATTCACTATTTCAGTAATCCCTGCGCTTTTATATACTCCACAAGCACGATCCTAAGGAGACTTTCCAAATGATAGACTTTAACAGAGTATTTGAACTATCCAAATGGCTTGACAACCTCCTCAGATCAGAAAGGAAGGGGTTTTCATTTCTTGCTCCGTCTGACATTCCCAGTGAGGGTGGAATCTATATCATCTCAGACCTTTCCAAAGACCAAGAAGAATTCGTTTATGTGGGACAGTCAAGCAATCTCTCGCAAAGACTGTATACGAATCAACTTCAGGGCGATCACGCTGCATCCCAAATCAAGAATGCTCTTGTGCACTTCAATAGGACGAAAGACCTATCAGCAGCCAAGGATTATCTAATGAAGAACTGCGCGGTGCGGATTGACGTAGTGCCTGATTATCGGGAGCGAGAAATGAGAGAGGGCTTCGCCAAGGCTATCTTGAAGCCTGAGTTTGCGCTATACAAATCGAAGGAACATTAGTCGAAAACTTCGCATATCGAGAAAGAGTCATAAAATCTCCGACAAGCTATAATAACCGTAAGCCCCGCCCTCGAAATCCTGCCTTGCAATCTTTAACTTTTGCCCTAGCTGAAAGACGTGTATGCGGACTTTTGTCTTGTCTTGCGGGAAAACAATAAGCTGTTCCTTGAACAGACGAATCATATTCTCGTTGCCAGAAGAAAGTATTTCGGCAGCGGACATCACCCTGTACCAATCGATCTTACGGACGTATTCCGCAGTTCTTTTGTTTGTGTGTGCGGGTCCATAGCACGGCATAAAATGAGTTATGATCTTATGCGCGTAGGTATGGAACGTATCCCCACCGTCGAAATAGAATCCTATCGGATCAGCGTTCGCCATTTCGTACGTCGAGTTTTTGAAAACGTGCCTGTAGATCACTTCCTTAGGTGTTGTGCCCATCCGCTACTCCCTGCCAATCCCGTCACGACGCTTCGTTTTGGCTTGCGCGATGTTTGGCTTGTACCTAGCCGAACCTGTTCATTCTGCGTCGCCCCTTTCCCCATGGTGGCAGGTGCCCTCTACGCCATCAATCCTTCTTTCAAGGACAATCGAGGCTCTTGTCGTTCCAATCAATTGTGACTCCGTAGGCTACATAGTCAGGGGGCGTCAGGGAAGTGTAGAAACCTACAAGTATCTGCCTGACGCTCTCATAGTACCTTGCCGAGATTAGTCTGCCATTTGGACCGGCAATCAGTGACTTCAGACCCGAGTACTTCTTCTCATCCCAGTGCTTTGTTGAGTTGTAGTACTCATGCATCCTTTGGTAGTGATCCACATATGTAGGGTCTATTCTAACCTTGTTCATCATCTGCACCACTTTTGCGGGACTTCTCTTGAAACTCATGCCCTTCATGGCAGGATTCCTTGCAAGTTGAATCTCAAGTGCTGCTCCCATGGAGAAGATAGTGAACCTCAACTCAAGAACCTTTGGGTACTCTTCTCCAAGATTCTTCTTGAGGGTTTCCGTGGCATAGGTGAAGTAATCCTCCACATCACTGTCAACTCTTGTGAAGTCTTCAGCCTTCGCTGCCGGGTTTTGCGTGATTATCTCTTGAAGCCAACGCTTTGTTCCTTCTATGTCGTTGAAGGACCCGGTCGTCTTCACGGTTCCTGTGGAGTCGTTGTAAACGAGGAGACAGCCGGTTGTACTTGCTGGCTGTGCAGCCGGAGTAGCATAAATCACCTTCAGAAGCCCGGCTGCTTTTCCTTTGAGATCGTCACTGTCAAAGTAGGTCGGTGACATTTCATTCCTCTCTCGGGCTGATTCTACCAGATCAAGCCAAGGACCTACAGTCGCTTGCATGGTCAACCACTAGGTACAGCAAGAAGCATGGACCGCAAGAGCATTCAAAAAGCTGGCAGCTAGAAGCTGACTACATGGCGCGAAAATAAGGTCGCATCGAGCCTACTTCACCACCCCCCTTCTCCTTCATGTACTCGGCAAGCACCATCCTGATCCCCGTCGCTGTCGGAATCCTGCGTTCTTTGAAGTAAGCCTCAAGAACGTCCAAATCCACATCGCACATTCGGAGGTTCCCAATCGTGCTCTCTCAACTGAATAGTTGCCCCTGTCCCGAGATGAGAGACTGGAACTTATCGCAACGTAGATGATAGTATTCGCCTTTAGCTGCTTCCTCATCAAAGTGAACAATAGGATGCTCAGGGAAGTGAGATATCGTGAACCTTCTGAAATGGTGAAACTGACCCAAGTCCTTGTAGGGACTCCTAAGAATCTCATCCACAAGCGCAAAAATATCTTCGGCTACTTTCCTCTGCCCCATATTCCTTGGGTTCGTTACGTGGATACAGTAGGTAACTGCGCCTAGAAGCACGTCAACAAACTGGATGAACTCGGCGGCTTCAGGACTTGTTACCTCTGTTCGGTGATCGGAATCAACGAAGCATACCTTGGAACATTCGAAATCGGCATATGACTGGTCTCTCTTTGTTCGTGTGATGACGTGCCATTCAAAGTATCCGTGGTTTTCAAGATTGCCCTCCCGGTCGTGGTAAATATCTTTTACTATCACAGGGTTGCTGGGGAAAAATAGCTTCAGCATTCCTTGAAGGGAAGCCCGGAAAAACCGATTGTATACGGTCGCATACTTGCCGAATGAAGATGCGTCCTCTCCGAAGAGGGAGTAGTCCATATTTGAGTTATCGACCCCCGTGATATCGAAATAGATTTTCCATCTTGGACTATCGGCTTCTTCAAGTATGTGTCCCATCCACTTCCGTGCAAGCTCAACTTTCTCTCCCTTTGCTTTCGAATCCAAGTTTGCAAACTTGAGTTCATATTGATAGCCAACTTCTTTTCGGTCTTTACGAAGTTGCTCCAAGAAACTTCCACGGCTATTCTCTTCGACGATCATTAGACAGTGATAGTCCCAAACTACGTCAACCTTTTTTCTCTCATCGGAGTAGACCAAAACACGTTTTCCCAAAAGCCCCTCTTCCTGTTCAACGGTTGTATGCCTTGCCATCGCTGCCACCGTCGAATGAGGTTACCTTTCTCAAGCTGTACTGATCAGCTTGCACAAAGTATCCAAGGTTGATTCGAGTCCGTTAGGTTTGTATCGCAAGTGGTCGGGATGGTAACACCTATATGCCCTGTACGGCAGCCCTTTGATTTCTGCCATCTCCCTCACGTCATATCCGGGTACAGCTTCAATCGGATTTGGCGTTGGATCAGGGTTGAGACAAACTTGACGCAGGAGAAGCTCGTCATAGTTCGGTCCTGTGGCGAATACAATCACGTTTGCACCCACCTTCTCAATTTCCGCATACAGGATACAGAACTCCCTCTCGTTGAACTGCCGAAAGCGATCATCAGGTAGACTGTTTCCTTGCGAAATCTTGCCAAGGTTTTCCCAAATCCAACCAAGGTCGTGCTTTCCGTTTAGTCGTTCGTTGAGGTTGGAGGCAAAATGAAAGAACGCAGAGTCAGTCTCGACTCCATTCTTCAGAGCTTTTGTCTGTACTGATAACTGGTCGAACAGGAGCCTTCGCTCAATCGCGTCTTTCATCGTGATCGAAGTTTTCGACTGTTGTCCAACCACCATGAGCTTCGTTTTCATCTCGCCGTATTCGTCGAAGATATAAGGCACGTACGGGCAGAACAAGTCGTCGGGCACAGGGTATCCGCGCAGCATTATTCTGGCATAGGTCTGCATCAGTGCGGGATCGAAAGCGTCTCTGAGCCTTTCCCTGATCGAAGCAGTTGACATACGGAATCCTCTTTTTCGAACTTGCTTTCGCTCATATTAAGTCCGGCACTTGGGGCGTTGCAATCCCCTGATTCACGTATCCAATTGTTGCCATTTTGGATTCTTTGGGTTACTGTTCTGGAGAAGCAGTTGCCTAAAGTGATGGCAACAAAAGGAAAATAAAGTGATCGATAGAATCAAAGCCGCATTTGAGCCGCTTCCCAGTGGACCTGACAAAGAGTGGACGAATGAAATAAAGAAACGCTTCATCAACCTTGGTCTCAAAGAAGGCTACAGAGTCCATTCGACTCTCGGCGAGAATCTCGGACAGGCGGGGGGAGAATGGCTCTACGATCTCTGTTGGCTAAAGTATGACCAACACAGGGATGAAGCCGTTGATTACGAACATTTACAAGAAGTCGTTTTGGCAATGGAATCTGAGTGGGGGAATACCGATGCTGTGATTGATGACTTTCATAAGCTTCTTCAATCCACTGCAAAGTATCGGGTTCTCATATTTCAATCGAAAACGCCTGCCGCTTTCCTGAACTATGCAAGGACTAACATAGGCATCTACCCGCACATCCCGGGTTCTTGCTTTCTTCTTGCCTGCTATTCCGAATCAGAGAGACGTTTCCTGTTTGAAGTAATTACGCCTTAAATAGACCTTCCTTGATTTCTTTGCCTTCGGCTTTGCCGCCTTCCTCGTTGTCACCTTTGATTTCGGAATCGGGCGGGTCAGGATTTTGAGAGCGTCAGCTTTTGTGTAATGTTTCTTGGTTCGCACTTTTTGCTGAAGCCGAGCCTTGTTAGCATTGCGAAAGCCTTTCCCCTTTACAACTCATTACTGGTCCCTTAGTATTCTTTAACAGGAGGAAACAATAAGTGGCAAAGCAGGAGCGTTTGTATTCAGCGGCAGAGGGAGCCTATGCGACAAGGTTAAGTCTTTCCTCTTTCAGAACGAAAGTTAGCAAGTTAGGTATCAAGGGAAAGAGGCAGGGTCAAAAGGTTTTTTACACAAAACAAATGTTGCAAGATATTTACGATGGTGTTCCGGCTAGTAAGCCTATCAAACGGAAAACTACTGCAAAGCGAAAAAGGGCTTGACAGTCTTTCCGATTGCGGGAGAACAAGGATGAAGCCGAGGGGGCACAGCCATGAACACACTTTCGAAAATCCACCTTGAACTCAGGTATCACTTCATGTGATTGTCGGAAGAAACTTTGCGTATAGAAAAAGAATTTGAGGGAAAGTATGGACTACGATGCAGAGCGAGCACGTTATAAACCAAGCAAACTTAGGGCTTTGTTCATTGCGGAATCTCCCCCATTGCCACATAGCAATAGATTCTTCTACTTCGAAAAAGGTATGGAGAGGGACTTATTGTTCCTTGAGACAATTAGAGCTTGCTTCCCGCAAGCTACAATGGGCAAATCAGCGAGAGAAATTCGATTGGATAAGTCTGAATATCTAGATGACTTCAAGAGTAAAGGGTTCTATTTGATAGATGCTACAGATACTCCAATTGCGGGATTGAGCAAGAAGCAAAAGCTTGAGGCACTATCGCAAAGCAAGGAATTCTTGCAAGACAAAGTTCGACAACTTATTAAAGGCAGGACACCGATAATACTGATTAGCCACAGCGTTTGGCAGACACACTCAGAGTCCTTGAAGAGCCTTGGATATAATGTCGCGCACAAGAAGCCAATTCCATTTCCAGCCTTTGGGCATCAACCGACTTTTAGAACCGCTGTCACGTCAATTCTGGAACTAAACGGACTCATATAATGGGAAGAAAAGGATGCCATCTATTGCTCCGACAAGAACAACAACCTGAAATAATGGAAGGCTACGTTCGGCAAGGGCGGCTACACGCTCACCATTAGCGGGGCTGGTCGCAGGGCGGCGGCGCAGCTCGGCTAGAAGTTAGGTGAAAGGTGTCCAAACATGAGTGTTTCTCAAACACCCGAAGAACTCAGAAATCACTTGAAGCAACAGATGGGCTTTCTTGTTAGATCAGCTGACTCATATGACAATGGATTTGCCGACGAAGCAAAAAGACTGGCTGTAACAATACGTGTGCTCGTGCATGACACCCCGAAGACCAGGTGCTTGTTGGGGCAGCTTGATGAATTGAATCGTGATTTCCTCGATACCGCTGCGCCTGATATTGAAGGCAATTTGATGCCTTATGGTGCCTTGATCCAGATGGCTATGAGCACCTCTGGTGCCATATACTTGCCTCTACTTGATAACCCTCAACCGGCTAGTGCGTCGAAAAAGGTTCCCTTCAGAGAGTGGTGGGAACGTAATATATTCAGAAACAAGGAAGGAGAGGTCCTTTCGCGTAAGCAAATGATTCTTTCTGTGGCAAATCAAGATGGAGGTGCCCACATTGATCCCTCTCTAAACGAGGCTTATGCACATCTTTCAAGAGGTTCAGGGATGGGCTGGTATTTTCAGTCAGAAGAAGAAACGCACTACTTGATAAGACCTCCAGAATTGGCTGCAGTCCGACAGATCGCGCACGAAATGCTAAAATCTTTAGATTCTACCTACGAAAGGAACCTGTCGGTACCAGCCGGAGCGATATTGATAGCATCACCTTCACTCATAGATGTAACCCCAGAAAAATCCCTCAAGCCGCACACGGCTACTGGATCGAGTTCAACCTTCCCAAAGGTAGGTCGTAACGACCAATGCCCGTGCGGCAGCGGCAAGAAATACAAGAGATGCCATGGGTACTAAACGGACAAAGCGCATACCTTTCCGAATTCCATGGGCTGATAAACTCTGGGTCGGCGGTGCAGCTCAGCTTTGTGCTATGGCTCCCGAAGCACATTCACGCCAATGTTGAAATGTGGGTTTCTTGGATGGGAACGACGTCGCTTATCTCGTTTACAACATACGGTCCTGGAGCGGTGTTTGAGGTCCTAATGACTATTGGAGAAATGCTGATATCGTTAGGGTTCAATGTGGAAGACTACGATTCCATCGCGGACAGACTAAGGAAATCCAAGGTCAGAGCAGAGCTATACTTTGAGATCACTGGTGGGCTATCTGCTGCTGCATCACGGTTTATCAGGTCTGCAGAAACTTCTGATGCCTTTACGAAATCGATAACAGAGGATGGCGACGCTCCTCCATTTCCTGCAAGGTACCTTCAAGACCAAAGCCTTTTTGACTTTTTTATTAATGGTCACTCGGCTATTGAAAGCTTTAGTTACTGCCTGCATGCGCTCGCAGCGCTGCTTGACGACACCGGCGTTCTATCCATGGAGGAAAAAAACATCCGATTCATTAGTCCAATAACCGTGCAGAGCACCTACTCCAAATTCTACCCGGAAGATCGCTTAACATTAGAATTGAAAAAACTTGTTGATAGTGCCACCTTTAAAGAATGGAAGCACATTCGGAACGTGATTATCCACAGAGGCAAGCCAGGAAGAATAATCTATGCCTCTAATCGCAGTGAGAATTCTGAACCTGCCGAATGGAAGGTTGGATTGAGACTTGACTCCAATACAACTGTAACTAGACTCACTTGGTTGAGAGACTCTTTGAATAGCTTGCTATCTTCGCTAAAAGCCTTTATTGAAACTCGGTTTGAAGAACCTATTGAAGAACAGAAATGACTGCTACATAACTCAGAACATTTGTTCGAAGACAAGAGCTTTTATATGTGGGAGCTGACAGTTGCGTTTAGGATAGGGCACCTACTACCTCATCCGGCGGTGCAGATTACAGGTCGGCGGCATGGCTCAGCAATCTCCACTTTTGTAAGCTCTTTCAATTCCATCTCGCCCCGCTCCCCCGAAGCATTATACCCTACCTCCTTGACGGAAGGGCGGCTTTCCGAAAAAAGCTTCATTGCTTTGCCCGAACGCCCGAACCCCAAGAACCCATCCCAAGCTGACAGCCTAGCCCGCCCTGGTCGCCTCTGGTGGGTCCAAGACCGGAGGGGCAGAAAGAAAGTAGTCCCTCCACACAGCGATTCGCTGGATACCCCTCCAGCCTTCAATAGCGGTCGTTCTCGGCACCCTTCCCGCGTCCCAACTTTATTTTCTGAAACACTGGATAACAGCGGACTCCGCCGTTATATCACTTATGAGAAGACACGTTCTCACCAGCCACAAAGGAGGATCAATTTGGGCGATCTGATCAAGAGCAGCTTTCCGGCATCGTCACTCCCCGATGGTAAGAACCCTGCCTTGGTCTACTTGATGAGTCTTCAGGGGAAGGGTCGGAGGACTATGAAGGGAACCCTTGAGAAGATCGCAGCGATGCTCGGCTACAGCCTCCGCTCGATGCCTTGGCACAAGCTGCGCTACGAACACGTCCAAGCCATTCAAACCAAGTTCACTGAGGAGGGTTTCGCTCCTGCTACGGTGAACAAGGCGATAGCAGCGGTCAGAGGAACTCTGAAAGCCGCTTGGAGGCTTGACCTACTCAGCGGCGACGAATACGCAAAGGCTCACGATGTCAGACTCGTTGCTGGCAGTCGCCTCCCTGCGGGAAGGTGCCTCTCGGCAGAAGAGATTGTGGTTCTCTTCACCATAGCCCAAAGAGATACTACCCCTTGCGGATTGAGAGACGGTGCAATCCTTGCCCTCGGCTATGCGGCAGGACTCCGAAGAGCAGAGATCGCATCCCTCGATCTCGATCAGATCGAAGAGGAGGGAGAGTTCCTTTCGGTCAAAGTTGTCGGCAAGGGCAATAAGCAAAGGATCGTCTATCTCAACAACGGCGCACTGAATGCTCTGAAGTCATACATCGCCCTCCGTGGACCAGAACCCGGTGCGTTGTTCTACGCTGGAAGGAAGGGCGGGAAGATCATCGTCGGACAGCGAATCAGCGATCAGGGCATCTATGGAATCCTCCTGAAGAGAGCAGCGGCGGCAGGAGTCGAAAACGTCAGCCCTCACGATCTCAGGAGGTCCTTCGTGAGCAATCTGCTGGACCTCGGAGTCGATCTCTCGACCGCGAGCAGCCTCTGCGGTCACGCTTCGGTGCAGACGACGGCGAGATACGACAGACGACCCGAGGAAGCGAGGAAGAGAGCCTCAAAAGTGCTGCGGATACCCGTAGGCGCTTCGGCGACCACTCCATAGTTCGTCGCCGAAAACACCCGACCCTTCAAGCTGACCGTAGCCTCCGCTGCGGCTGGCAGGATTTGACCGGATCGGGTATTCTCCAAAAGGTCCAACGTGGCGGTAGGAAAAGTCAGGGCTGTGGGAGCGGAAGGGAGCGCACTACATCAGGCTGTCCCGCTGAAATGAAGCGCAGTAATGAAAACAATCTGGACCAGTGACGCGAGCTACCTATTCAGCAGAATCTCGACCAAGTTCGATCACTTGACAGACATGACAGGCTTCACCCTTGAAGGCGGGGGGTGAGAACAGTGGACAAGTTTGGCTTCAAGGAACTCCCGCGCTTCTATAGCCTGACCTTTTTGGTTGTCTGCCCATTCTGTTCAACGACCCGATTGCATCGCCATCAGATGACTGACACGATCTATACGTGTCAGTGTCGCTCATGTGGCATGGACTACTCGGTCCTTGATGGCGACTCGACTCACACTTCTGTTTCAAGCTTGGTGGGTAGATAGAAAAGGGGGAGAAGCCATGAAAACCGTTCAGCAGATGAGGGACAGACTTCGGGATCACTTCGATGCCGCAATCATGCAGACCTACGCGAAGACGATGCTCCGAGGCTACAAGGTCCCCGGCGATCTCTATGGTCCTTTCGTCCCTTACGTCTTCGATGAGTATTCCGCATCAACGGTCAAACTGATCATCGTTGGACAGCAGACGTGGGGATGGCAACCCTTCAAAGAGGCACTTGAGAAGCGGATGCTTTTCCCGGAGCTACAGGACTACACCAAAGGGTTCAAGCTCGGAGAGCAGTATCGTGCCACTCCTTTTTGGGACTTCGCTCACAAGCTGAATGCAAGGCTGAACCCGGGCAATCCCTTAGGCTTTGTGTGGACGAATCTCGCAAAGCTTGAACAAGAGAACGATCTGCCCGGCGACCCCTTTATGCAGTTCGTGAAGACAGAGTTCTGCCTCATGTTCCGAGAGATAGAAGTTCTTGAAGCCGATGCTGTGGTGTTCCTCACTGGTCCAGACTATGACGAATTGCTATTCGGACAGGTCTATCTGAACGCTAAGATCGACCCACTCCCTCTTGTTCCGATTGAAGGTTTCGACGCGAGACATTTCGCAAAATTGGCGAACACCCCCTATAAAGCGTTTCGGTGTGCGCATCCCAAGTATCTGCGATTGAAAGGGACGTTTGACGCAACGATGGATAAGCTGACAGAGGAAATCGGCGGTCGGTAGCAAAGAATGAGAAGGTTCCTGTTTGTCTGCCTACTTCTGCTCGCAACCTACACCTTCGCCGCTGCGGAATCACTGTCTGTCTTCTTCTTGGATGTTGGTCAGGGAGACTGCGAGATTCTTCAAACCGGTGATCACACCATCGTCATCGACACCGCCACCGAAGAAATGGCTTCAAGGATTCTCTCATTCCTGAAGTCCAAGAACGTTCAGACAATAGACCTCCTCATCCTCACCCACCCCCACGCTGATCATATTGGGAGCGCAACCGAAGTCCTGTCAGCCTTCAGCGTGTCCGGCGTCTACATGCCGAAGGTCACAACGAACACGCGCATCTTTGAGAAGCTCATCACAACTCTAAAACAGCAAGGAAAGACTGCCCACGCTCCCGTTCCCGGAGAATCACTTGCCATAGGCGAGATGAAGCTTGACTTCCTTGCTCCCTACAAAGTTGATACCGAGAATCTCAACAACGACTCCATCGTCTGTATGCTTACGTTCGGAACTGTTAGAGTTCTCTTTATGGGAGATGCGGAGAAGCCCGAAGAGAAAGACATCTTGGATCATGCACCTGATCTCGGAGCGCAAGTTTTGAAAGTGGCGCATCACGGAAGCAACTCTTCCACGACCGATGCCTTTCTCAAGAAGGTTGATCCTCAAAATGCCGTGATTGAAGTGGCTCTCCATAATGATTACGGTCATCCTTCACCAAAGACGGTCAATCGTCTTGAGAAGACACATGGCGTCAAAGTTTTTCAAACCGCCCTGAATGGAACCGTAGAAATGCGGACTGATGGGCAGACGATTCAGTTCTTAGTGGAGAAGAAGTAGCCCATGATCATAGTGGATAGGGTTGAGGGCAAGCTCGCAGTATGTGAATCAGATGGGCGAATGATGGATGTCCCAATCAAGCTCATTAGAGGCAAGGTCAGGGATGGCGTGGTGATTGTGGAAGGTGGGGGTTTCTATCTGGTAGATGAAGAGGCTACGAAGAAAAGGGAAAACGAAGTGAAGGATAAATCTAAAGGCGTATGGGACGCAGAATAGAGATGCGACTTCCACAGGCTGTTTTCGCTGTCCAAACTTCATAGAGAGGCAAATATGGGGACATGCTTTGTTATTCAGCCATTTGATCATGGACCTTTTGATGAGAGATACGAAGACATCCTTGACCCTGCAATAAGAAGCTGTGGCTTGGAACCCTATAGAGTTGATAAGGACCCCCACGTGAGCATTCCGATTGACAGCATTCAAGCCGGAATCCTGAATGCCGAAATGTGTATTGCTGACATAACGGAAGACAACCCAAATGTTTGGTTTGAGCTAGGCTTCGCAATAGCTTCAAACAAAGAAATCTTATTGATATGTTCAAAAGAAAGAAAGACTACATTTCCCTTTGACGTTCAACACCGGACCATTATTACCTATTCAACAAGCGCTCCACGAGATTTTCAAGAGCTACAAGAGAAAATTTCTCTACGCATAAAGGCTATTTCGGAAAAGAGGAATAAGATTGGGATGATTTCAGCGGCTCCCATATTGGAGACTGAAGGACTCTCCCAATATGAGATGGTCGCTCTAGTATCGATTGCTCAAAATACTCTGAACCCTGAAGAAGCAACCTACACTCACGCAATCCGCTAAGACATGGAAAAAGCGGGGTTCAACAAGATAGCTATCTCCCTTGCTATTAGGAAGCTGCTGAAAAAGAACTTCATTTCATACAATAAGCAATCAGATCAAAATGGCAACGACTATTTCGTCTATTCTATTTCTGATGTGGGAGAGGATTGGCTGATTAGGAATGAAAAGAAACTCGCATTATCCAACCAATCCAAGAGTAATCCTGATCAACCACCTGACACGTTCGAGGACGACGTACCGTTCTAGGGGAAAATGCCAGCAGCAGGGATTGTTATGATACTCTATAAAACGAGTATCATGAGCCAATAGTGAAGGCTGGCAAGAAGGACTTTCGCAAAAGGGGCAGACGCTGTGGCTTCTAACGGCTTCTCGGACAAGACGAGCTTCATTTGGTCAGTTGCGGACCTCATCCGTGGTCCATACCGACCCAATCAATACAAAGACGTGATGCTCCCTCTCACCGTCCTTCGGAGGCTTGATTGCGTCCTTGAGCCGACGAAGCAGAAAGTTCTCATCGAATACCAAGCGTCGAAGGACAAGGGCAAAGGTCTTCTTGAAGCCAAGCTCACAAGGATCACGGGAGTTCCTTTCTACAACACGTCCAAGTTCACTTTTGAAAAGCTCAAGGGAGATGCTACCAACATCGCTCCGAACCTTGTGAACTTTATGAAGGGCTTTTCTGATAAGGCACGGAACATCATAGATTCCTTTGCTTTTGAAGAACATATTGAGAAGTTGGAAAAAGCAGATCGTCTCTTTCTGGTTGTTAGCAAGTTTGCCGAGATAGACCTCCATCCCAACGTTGTTCCTAACACCGAGATGGGCTACATCTTTGAAGAACTCATCAGGAAGTTCAACGAAGCTTCCAACGAAGAAGCCGGTGACCACTTTACCCCAAGGGAAGTCATTCGCCTGATGGTTGATCTTATTTTCACACCTGACAAGGACATCCTGACAAAGAAGGGGATCGTCAAGACGATGTGCGATCCTGCTGCCGGAACAGGAGGGATGCTCTCTGTCTCTGAAGAGTATCTTCGGGAACTCAATCCTGACGCACAGCTTGAAGTGTTCGGACAGGACTACAACGGTCAATCCTATGCTATCTGCGGATCAGACATGCTGATAAAGGGTCAGGAGATTGAACATATAGTTTTCGGGGATTCCTTTACCGCAGATGGATTCAAAGGCATGACGTTTGATTATTTTCTTACGAATCCACCTTTTGGGGTGGAATGGGTGCCTGAAAGCAACTTCATCAGAAAGGAAGCAGACGAGCAGGGCTTCGGTGGAAGGTTCGGAGCAGGACTTCCCCGTATCAACGATGGATCGTTCCTTTTCCTTCAGCATATGATCTCCAAAATGAAGAAGCCCAAGGATGGAGGAACCCGACTCGCAATAGTCTTCAACGGTTCTCCCCTATTCACGGGCGGAGCAGGATCGGGGGAGAGTGAGATCAGACGGTGGATTATAGAGAATGATTGGCTTGACGCCATAATCGCCTTGCCGGATCAGTTGTTCTACAATACGGGTATCAGCACTTACCTTTGGATTATTACCAACAGAAAAGAGGAAAAGCGCAAGGGCAAGGTTCAGCTTATTGATGCTACCTCCTACTTTTCCAAAATGCGGAAGAGCCTTGGCAACAAGCGTAATGAGATCACTGATCAGCACAAGATAGAGATCGTTCAACTCTACGGTGCCTTCAGACAGGGCAAGAACGTCAAGATTTTCAAGAATGAAGATTTCGGCTACAACCGGATTACCGTTGAACGACCGTTGAAGCTGAACTTCTGCGTGAACGATGAAAGACTATCAAGGCTGAAGGAGACAAGTCAGTTTCAAGCTCTGGCTGAAAGCAAGAAGAGAAAGAATGCCGCAACCATCTCCAAGGAAGAACAGGAAGGACGCAAGCTCCAAGAAAAGATACTGACTGCTCTAAAGAGGTTGGCGAATGGTCAGGTGATCAAGAATCAGCAAGCATTTGAGAAGAAACTTGAAAAGGCTTTCTCTGAACACTTGCTTGACCTGAAAACGCCTTTATACAAAGCCATCCTTGATTCTCTCTCGGAAAGAGATGAGATGGCTTATACCGTCTTGGATTCCAAAGGAAATCCACTCCCCGATTCTGAACTGCGCGACAACGAGAATGTTCCGCTTGGAGAGAAGATAAATGAATACATGAAGCGGGAAGTTCTGCCTTACGTGCCTGATGCTTGGGTGGATGAAACGAAGACGAAGGTTGGGTATGAGATAAGCTTCAATCGGTATTTCTATGTCTATCAGCCTCCAAGACCTATTGAACAGATTCAAGAAGACCTTACAAAGATAGAAGATGAGATTGCCCAACTGCTCAAGAGCGGTGCTACGAAATGAGCATTGCCTATCCTAAAATAAAGCTAAAGCACTGTGCTACGCTGAATATGGGACAATCTCCTTCTTCAGAAGATATAAACAGAGATCAAATGGGGCTGCCCTTTATCCAAGGCTGTGCCGAGTTTGGCGAAAAATACCCTTCACCCATAAACTTCTGTGAATCTCCGAGAAAAACAGCGAAAGCCGGTGACATACTGATTTCTGTTCGCGCACCGGTAGGTGAGATGAATTTTGCTTGCACTAATGTTGGCATTGGGAGAGGTATCTGCGCCGTATCTGAAAGAATTCGTGTATCAGATCGTGGCTATTTGTTTCATTCAATAGAGGCATCAAAACAGGTCTTATTGTCAGTTTCTACTGGTAGCACATACGATGCGGTATCAACAGATGATTTAGGTGCGTTGGAAATCTATTTCCCTCCTCTTCCAATCCAAAGAGCTATAGCCTCTTTCCTTGACAAGGAAACCTCCCGCATAGATGCCCTGATCTCCAAAAAGGAGCGTCAGATTGAACTCCTTCAGGAGAAGAGACAGGCAATAATCACTCGCGCTGTCACGAAAGGACTTGACCCATCTGCCAAGATGAAGGATTCGGGGCTGGAGTGGATCGGCGAGATACCAAGCAAATGGGAAATAGTCTCTATCAAAAGGGTCTTACGAAAGGCTGACTATGGCATCTCGGACAATCTATATGGAGAGGGAGATATACCTGTCCTACGAATGGGAAACATATCTAACGGTGTGATTGACCTTACAGATTTGAGATTCATAGATAATGTTGATAAGTCGCTTTACCTCACGCCGGGCGATCTGCTTTACAATCGCACAAACAGCCTTGCGATGATTGCGAAGGTTGGACTATTTGTTGGTTCCGACAAGTATGACAAAATCTCATTTGCGTCCTATCTGGTTAGATTGCGACCAAACAATAGGACTACGTCAAAGTTCTTGTCCTATTTGTTGAATGTCTCGGGCGTAATAGATGAAGCAAGAGCCATTGCCTATCCATCAATCAATCAAGTGAATCTCAGCCCGACAAGGTATCTTACAATCAAGATTCCTCTTCCCCCTTTGACAGAACAAGAAACCATTGTAGACCAGTTGATTCGGGTTGATCATCAAACAAATCAAATGAGCGATTTGATTCGCAAGAGCTTGGCACTACTTCAAGAATACCGTTCCTCCCTCATTACAGCCGCAGTATCAGGTCAGATTGACGTGTCCAAGATGCGAGCCAAGGCACCTGAATGAGCAAATATAGCGAAGCAACGTTTGAGTCAGCTATTGAGCTATACCTAACCGAGCAGGGTGGATTCGCAAAACGAGCTAACACCGATTTTGACAGGGAAGATTGCATTGACAAGGGCGCGTTCGTCTCCTTCGTAATGAAAACGCAGCCCGATGAATGGAAGTATCTGTCCAACATTCATAAATCAAATACCCAAAACATCCTAATTGATGACCTCCTCCGTGCGCTGAACTCCGAACACGAAGGCTGTCTCTCTGTCCTTCGGCATGGCTTCAAAAGCTTTGGCAAGACTTTCAAAGCAGCTTACTTTTCTCCGGCATCTGGAATGAACCCTGACACCAACCGGCTCTATGATGAATGCGTCTTGTATATCATCCGTCAGGTTCACTACAGCAAGGATCACAATAAGAGCGTTGATGTAGTTCTTACCTTGAACGGCATCCCGATTATCACCATTGAACTCAAGAACCCTATGACGGGGCAGACTTGGGAAAACGCAGTCCATCAATACAAACATGACAGAGACTCTAATGAGCTTCTTTTCTCTTTCAAGAAAAGGGGGCTTGTTCATTTCGCCGTTGATACCGATGAAGCCTACATGACCACCAAGCTTGACGGTGATAATACCTCCTTTCTTCCCTTCAACAAAGGGAGAGATAATGGAGCAGGGAATCCTGATAATCCGAATGGATACAAGACTGCATATTTGTGGGAAGAAGTCCTTTCAAGGGACTCGTTGATGGACATTATTGCTCGATTTCTTCACCTTCAGATCACAGAGCGAAAAGTTGGAGACAAGATCATCAAGAAAGAGACGATGATCTTTCCCCGCTACCATCAGCTTACCTGTGTCAGAAGCCTAATCGCAGCTTCTCAAAAGGAAGGCGTGGGAAACAATTATCTCGTTCAACATTCGGCAGGATCAGGGAAATCCAACAGCATAGCTTGGCTGGCGCATCGTCTCTCCTCATTACATAGTGAAAAGGACGAGAAGGTCTTCTCCTCTGTAGTGGTCATTACTGACCGTGTGGTATTGGATTTACAGCTTCAGAACACCATCTATCAGTTTGAACACAAGGCAGGGGTAGTTTCCAAGCTTTTTGAGGACTCCACGCAACTTGCCGAAGCTCTAAACGCACAAACTCCAATAATCATTACTACCCTTCAGAAGTTCCCTTTCATTATGGACAAGGTTCACGATCTCAAGACTCGTAAATTCGCTGTCATCGTGGATGAAGCCCATAGCTCCATGAGCGGTGAGACAGCCGCAGATATGAAAAAGATTCTTGGAGCCAAGGGCTTTGATGAATATGGTTTTGAGCCAAGTTCCCTGCCCGATCAGGAAGAAGAAATCCTGATGGAGATGAACAAGAGAGGCAAACAGCCTAACCTTTCCTTTTTTGCCTTTACAGCAACTCCGAAATACAAAACCCTTGAGGTTTTCGGTAGACCCGGAGTTGATGGGAAACCGGAACCCTTTCACCTTTACTCAATGCGGCAAGCTATAGAGGAAGGATTTATCCTTGACGTTCTTGAGCATTACACCACCTACAAGACCTATTTCAAGCTCATCAAAGCCGTAAAGGACGATCCAAAGCTGGACAAAAGGAAAGCGGCTGCTGCTCTCGCTCGCTTTCTGTCTCTACATCCCGAAAACATTCATCAGAAAACAGAAGTCATGATTGAACACTTTCTCTCAAGCACGAAGCACAAGATGGGCGGATATGCAAAAGCGATGGTAGTGGCACGGAGCAGGCTCCACGCTGTCCGCTACAAAATGGCATTTGATGAATACATCAGGGAGAAGCATTATCAGGGGTTGAAAACGTTGGTTGCCTTTTCTGGAAGTGTTGATGACGATGGTGTCCCGTTCACTGAATCAGGGATGAATGATGGTTTAGGGCAAAGGGAACTCCCCGAGCGTTTCAATAGACTTGAGTATTTCGTTCTCATCGTTGCCGAAAAGTATCAAACAGGCTTTGATCAGCCACTCCTTCACACCATGTATGTAGACAAGCGACTCTCTGGGATTCAGGCAATCCAAACTCTTTCCCGGCTCAATAGGATATGCCCTGAAAGAGGGAAAGAGGATACCTTCGTATTGGATTTTGTAAACAACCCCGAAGACATTCAGGAAGCCTTTCAACCCTACTTTGAGAAAACGGTAGTCGGCGAACAGGTTGACTATCAGAAGCTATACGAACTTCAAGGAAAACTTTCTTCATATCAAATTTATTTTGATCAAGAGATTGAGCAGTTTGCGAAGGTTTTCTTCGCTGGCAGGAGCAAGTCCACCGTCAAAGATCACGCCCAAATGAACAAGATTCTTGATCCTGCTGTAGGCAGATTCATTGCCAAGCCCGAAGAAGAGAAAGAGGAGTTCCGATCCAACCTCAATACCTTTAGGAACCTCTATGCCTTCTTGGCTCAAATCATTCCTTTCCAAGATTCTGACCTTGAGAAACTCTACACTTTTCTTCGTTTTCTCCAAAGAAAGCTTCCCAAACGAAATGAGTCTCCGATCTACGGCATTGAGGACGATGTAGCTCTGAAATACTATCGCCTTCAAAAGATTTCGGAAGGAAGCATCAAGCTTGAGAAGTCAAAGCTAGGTGCCGTTGATGGTCCAACAGAGGTTGGAACTGCCGCTGAGGGCAAGGTAGAGCTACAGCTTTCCAAAATCATTGAACTCCTCAACGAACGCTTCAAGACTGATTTCACTCTTGCGGATGAACTTTTTCTTGAATCGGTGAAGGAAGCCACTGTCCACGATAGCAAGGTGCGTGAAGCGGCTGTTGTGAATCCCATTGATGCATTTTCTTTCGTTCTGGATAAGAGAATGAATGATGTCATGGTTGATCGGGTAGATAAGAATGAAGAGATGGCGGCTCGTTTTCTCAATGACCCTGAGTTCAAGAAAGTGATTATGGATGTGATCACGAAGCAAGTGTGGGAGAGGATAAGGAAGGAAGAAGGTGTAGTAGTTGCGTAACCCGAAGGAGTCAGACAAACAGAAGGCAGCTCATGTCTATGCCTAATCGTTCAAGCTTTAATGGTGCACTGATACGGCAGATGATTAAGCGCAATAACTGGCACAGGAATTGGGTATGCCTGACTTATGCTAGAGGCAACTACGACCAGTTGTCCAAGACAATAGACCGAATCTTAACTGACGACTATCTTATAAATGAATTCTGAAATGGACTCTATTAGCCTTGAAACACTAAAGAACGGATTGCCTACTTTGACTCCGGAATGGGGAGCATTTCTATCACAGTCGGCACTATTTTGTCTAAAGGAAAATCACCATCAATCTGGTGTTGTTCTTAAGCTAATCCAAACGCAGCCAAAACAGGCTAGAATCGTCTGGGACGTTGAACTCGACAAACGTGCCCAGTACAGTTTCGGGGATAGAGATGAGGCGGTAGAATATGGAGCAACATGCATCGCTATTCTCTTAGGCGTGGCGCTAACTGAGTTTCCTACGGTATCCAGATCATGCAAGGATGGTGGCTTTGACTATTGGTTAGGTTTTCCTCCCACAGATGATGACCTGCCTTTCCAAAAGAACGCACGATTGGAAATATCGGGCATATTCAATGGTGACGAGAAAAAGGTTAATGCACGCATCGAAAGAAAGAAGCGACAAACTAATCCGTCAGATGCGACAAATCTTCCGGCTATTGTTTCCGTTGTTGAGTTTTCAAACCCTATGGCGAGCTTAACAAAGAAATGAACGAAGTCAATCATCTGCATGAACAAGCTATGATCTTAGCGGAACAGGCTTTTCTTAAACGTAGAGTCGGTGTATTTGCCGATTCAATTGCCCTTTTTTCAGAGGCTTATGATCTAGAGAGTCAAGCTGCACGAACCCTTTCAACTGTGGAAGAGCCGGAACCATCGCGGTCCGTTCTATTTAGGAGTGCTGCATCTCTCGCTCTTAATGCGAAGAGATTCCGAGAAGCTGAGAAAATGGTTTCTTTCGGACTGAGCGGAAACCCACCAGAAGAGATTGCAAACGAATTACGAAACATCTCAGAGCAAATAGGCTTGGAACGCCATTTGGACCTAAACGGCATCGTTTTATCAGATGATGAATTGCAGCTTACTCTGGCTGGGCCGGAGATTGGTTTCGGCATGGCGCGAAGCGAAGAACTCCTTAAGAGAATTGAAGTTGTAGAAAAACTTTCCTATCGAATCGCTGAGCGACAAAGTGGATTGCCCTTCAGAGAAAAAGGGAAAATTCCAAAAAGTATCAGAGAGTTGTATTCACCGTACTTTTCGATACCTAGAGCAGCTAGCTTTGCCATAACGATCAGATTCGGAGAACAATCCAAGAACATGCTATTGTTTGAGGAAAGACCTGTACAAAAAATGGTCGATGAATTGGTTTCGAACCTTGAACTCATAAATAATAGCGAGGACGAGAAGCTGCGCACTATCATAAACGATGAGGATTATTACAATAATTTCGTAGCCTTGACAAAAAAATTGTCTCCAGATTTGAAGAATATCGAATTGGTTGGAATCACCATTAGCCGGAAAGGCTCTGAAAGACGACTTCCTTTTACTAGGTTATCAAGAGAAATAAGAATGCCTCTCGCCGCAACGCCCGAACAGATTAGAGACGCGGAGCGTATCGAAGTTACGGGGAGGCTAGAATGGGCTAGTAAAAGTAAGAGTGAGGTAAGGCTATTTGGAGACGAAGGAATTACCTACAGAGTAATTGTTCCTCGTGGAGTGATGAGTGATATTGTGAAGCCGTATTGGGATGAAAATGTTAGAATAATCGGGCATAAGGTCAAGGACAGGAATGTAGTGTATTTTGAAGATATTGAAAAACTGTAGCTTCAGAGTCACACATGAACTTCATAACAATTCGCCGGGTTGTCGTTTTAGTGGTCGCTGAGTCAGTGCGCTGGAAAGTCATAGGGCTATTCAGGTAGAATCTTCCTCAGAATACCTTCTTTCCCGCGAACCAATCAAGGTGGATGCCCTATGCAACAATCATTCGCCTTCATCCGTTGGAACGACATCTCCAAGCAGTCGCTCAGGCTCAAGACATGAATGATCTAAACCCACCCCCGACTGGAAGTCGGGGGGTTCGGTGCTGGTCGGCTAAAGCCGACTGGGGCTGCCTCCCCTTTTCGACTGAGCGAGTAGCCAATCCTCCAGCATTGCTTGCTTCCGCTGCAGCCCCTTAATGCACCAAGATCGCCCATGCCATATGGCAACTACTTTCACTTCTCCTCCCGAACATCCGCTTGCGGCACCGCGATTTTTCCTGTTGCTTCCTATTCAGTCGATGTGCCGCAAGCCTGCTGAAGCCTTCGTCTAAAGACGAGGGGGTTTCTCCCCGTAGGAGACTCTAAAAGGAGGGTCTCAGTGTCTTTGTATTTATCGCACAAGCAAGAGATTCCTTTTCTTTCTGTTCCTGACCGCGATAAGATTTCTGATTACATCCCCTTCAGAAATACCTCTTCGTATTTGCGAGCGAAGTCGGGTCGTTTCAAAGACTTGCATCAATTGCTTGCGCTCTGCGGCTATAGCAGGAAGAGCAGCTACAACAAGTTCTTGAGGCATCAATCTGAATGGAATGCCTTGAAGCCCAACATTCCCTTGAAGTATCTGTCTGTTATTCGAGCGGACCTTCAGGAAATGCAAGGGACAGTTGAAGCCGACAGAAGTGAATATGAATCTATCCTGAAGCTCCCGTTCTACCCGAAGAGTGGGATTGTTCGACTTATGGCAGCGGTCTATTCGGAATATCGGTTTGAACCCGGCACTAAGGAGGACGAGGCTATTGAAATACTCAAGGAGTTCGCCAAAGCAAAGAATGTTCGGACCTGTATCAAGCATTCAGGAGTCAAGAGCATTTGGGTTGAGCCTTCGGGAGCTATCAAGCACTCCTTTTACTACCCAATGCTAACGCTCACGAAAACCGAGTTGATCCCTTCTTACATGGGCGAATGGATCGGAAAGGCTTACATCAGGTAGCGGTGAAATATGAAAGGGCTTTTTGCGTCTGGAACTGGCGGACCGAATGAATGAAAGGAGAATGACACGATAGCATATAAGAAAGCACCGTCCCCATCTAATAGCTTCATAGATGCCCCTTTGCCCTTGAAGACAAAACACAGGGGCGTTGAAATAGAGGGAACCATTACCCACGCTGCCTACGACTTCTTTAAGGTGCAGATTGACAGCCCGTACTCAGACCTCCGAGATGGCTCATACCATGACCCCGAAGTTCCCAAGAAGTTTTGGTATGTCAAAGACAACCAAATCAAAAATCTATGTCGCAAAGAGGGAAAGAGGCTACTTGTAGAACTCTACCAAGCTGCTTTTCTATTTGAACGTGAACGGCAAGCTCTTCAAAAGATTCTTCTCGATGCCATCGAGCAAGGCAACGAGTTCTATTCGAGGAGGGACTCTCATGATAGCGAAATTGAGCAAGCTTTCAGTATTGATCTGAAGGGAAAAGCTCGCAAGATTACCGATCCGTTGGAACTTGAGCAGCTTGAAGATACTCGTCCATATGAGGAACAAAGAGATTTTCACATCTTGAACCGCATCCTCCTACACACCTTTTTTCATCATAAACCATTCATGAGCAGGGCAACCCTTGCTCAACTGATAAAAAGGCATTTCGGTATCACGCTTGTATGTCCAAATCGCCTTGAGCAATTTATTTCCGAGCGGCAACAAGCAAAAGAAGGGAGGCAAAACAATCTTGAACCTTGAAGGCTTTTGGGTCAGGAACTAAGAACATATCCAAATCAACGGGACACACATTTTGTATGTGATAGAACACCCCGATATATTCGGAATGCCTCTTGAAGAGATCAAGACGACTTATCGCAAGCATCACGAAAAGCTTGGTTTTGAGGGAACAGCAAGAAGGGAAATCATAATCTCGTTCTTCCGCAAGGGCTGGATTCGGGTCCGTCATAAAGCTGATCGGGCAGGGGATCGTTGGCTGTTTGAGTTTTCCAAAATCAAGGAAGCAGGTGATCCAATAATGTCATTCATCACCGAGAAGAGCTACGAAGAATTCCTATTTTTTGCCCAAGCCCCGATAGAGCTTCACGGAATTGATGATGGATACCGAAAGTATTTCTCTATGGCAGATGGAGGAGCTTCAGGTTTTGTAGAAGAATATGTTCGCGGCGATGAGCGTCTTGGACCATCATTTTGGGGATGAAGTATACTTCTGTCATAGAGGAGGACTATCTTTGCCCTTTCACATTGTTGAATACCGCATCCGCTCTCGGGTCATCTACACATCCCCCGCACCCTGCGTAGTTGCTAATCAGCCAGCGGATTCATCCTACCTAAAAGAATGCTTTCGAGGATTTGCATCTGAGCTTCATGAAAGGGGCATCAATCACATCATAGTTCTTCTGACAAAGAAGGAGATGGGATTCTATGACCACGGCTCTTTGCTTTCCATGTATGAATCACACGGCTTCAGCACGATTCACTATCCCGTCGCCGATTTCGGTATCCCCAAGAGCTTGGAATCCTTTGCGGAGCTTCAGAGTCAACTCGTGCAGATTACGGAAACAAATCCCATCCTAATCCATTGCAAAGGAGGGGGTGGTCGGACGGGGCTGGTCATCGCTGGTCTTATTGTTGCACTCGGTATTTCGCCATTGAGGGCGCTACAGATGGTCCGTAGGAAAAAGCCCGGTTCGGTGGAAACTGAAGAGCAAGAGCAGTTCCTAATTGAATATGCTCAACTTTTAGGTATTGCGTGAGTGTAAGGGGTGTTATGATTCGGTGTTGGCGCTGTTGTTGACGCAGCACCGTATCCCGCTAGAATAAACTTAGAAGGAGAAAAATGTGAGAAATGTAATACTTTGTCTCCTCCTGACTCCACTTTTCGTCCTCACTGGATGTGCGACTATCCTGCATGGCAGCACACAAGCTTTCACAGTCGCTTCCCACCCTTCTGGGGCTACAATCAGCGTCTATAGTTCAATCGGCAAAGACGCATCCGAGCAGTTGCTGCTGCTGTATAAGACGCCAACGTCCTTTGCGTTCCTTTCCCATACCCGTGGCACCCTTAATTGAATAGGAGTCAATATGCTTTACGAAGTGAAAACAGGTTTATCCGACATGCTAGTTTTTCGGGAAGACGAGCGGCGTCAAACAGGCATGGACTTGACTGCGTGGCTAACTCACGGTGTTTTTGATGGATTTCAGCTTACTGATGGAAAGGATACATTAACATATGACGATAAGGAGTATAACGAATTCATTCTTCAAGGTATTGATTTACTACTTCCTCGATCTTTCGAACCTATAGATTTAAATATCATGATCGAACACTTTGAAGAGAGATCAAAAAACATATCAGAAGACGTAAGAAATTACGTCATAGAAAAAATGAAGGAATATGCTCTTTCAAGAGAAGGTGCTGTCAATTAATTCGTAACAAGATATTTCCACAAATAGATTAAAAGATTCGAGCTGGGGCAAAAGTTGTGATTGATGGCTGTTTAAGCAAGAAGCCAAAACTGCTTCGTCTTCTACTTGACATCGACAATCACATACCCTAGCCTGAGTAACAGGCTTGTTCCATGGACGATGTAAGAATCGCAAGTGGCGGAAGACTGCTCACCACAAGGCTACTAGACAGCGGAGAGGGCGAAGAGCGCAAAGAGATTCTTGTCGATCTTACCGATCATGCTCCGGGATACCTCTTTTGCAACTGCACAATCGACAGTGATGTAATCCTCAAGGACATATTCTTACTTCTTAATAGACATTTGGAGGCGTTCACCGAAATATTCAACGACAACCTCCCACCAATTGTCAAGGAAGGGTTTAGTCCATATGTTGGAACAAAGTCACTTCTTACTTCCTTGATGCTCATGTGGGAAATCCGATACGACGAAGCCGAAGAAAAGGTTCTTTCTGGCAATACAGTGCCTCACTGCTATGGAACCGGCTCTAGCGATGAAGATATATTCGGGATTGAGTTTGCGCCTGCAAATGAGATTGCAGAACTTCCCGTAAGGTTGTCTAGCAAGCTTAGGATTTGGAAGGAAGAGCAAGGGGAATATGAGGTATTCGAGAATCCCGAATACACGTTGGGACAGATTCTGTACAGCATTATTTTGGAATTGGCCTTTTTCGGAAGCCCGGCTAATCGTGACAAGAAACATGAAGAGATGTTGAATAGCATAAAGAAGGTGAAGAAAGAAATCGGATGAAACCATCTTATCTAAAACGAGGGATGCGGTGAACGCTTAGTCATGATTAGGTTGCTGCCTGTTGGAAGTGATCAGCAGCCTTCCATTCGTAGCGCAGGAGGTAGAAATGAATCTAACGATTGAGCAAGTTTCAAAGCTTACCAAACTCTCTGTTCCTAACCTTTATTCATATGCCTCAAGGCAGAAACTTGGAAAGAAGATTGGCAAAAAAAGGCTCTTCTCTCAAGCTGATGTTCAGAAACTTCTAAAGGGTTCAAAGAAATCGCCTTCGAAGACGAAGCCGAAACCCCCAACCAGGAAAATTAGCGCAAGAAAAAAACCTGTAAAGACTGAACCGATTAGCGCATCCGTCGCTAAACCCATGGCTGTAAGTCCCAAGTCAAATGCAGCGGCTATCAAATCACCAAAATCGTCTTTTTGGACTCGGCTGTTTGGCGTTCGGAAGCAGCAAAAGAAAGTAAGTCTGATGGAAGCGAAGACGACCAGGTGATGCCTTACTACATTGACAGATAACCTAACAGTTCTGCTTCTCTCGGACGGCACACTTCGGTGGACTCTGCGTAAACGCTAATTAAACCGCACCTACCGCCAGAGCTTAATGGATGGCCTTGGCGGCTGATCTGCCTCGTGAGGAAGTGATTCACGACATTCCCGAGGAAGAGGAGCTGGCGAGTCGAGGACGGAAGGTCCTTGTAAAGTGAAACCCTAAGAAACCTAGGACGAAATGATCCCGATCCATGGACTGAGTATGGTCAATTACACTCTCATAGCTTCAAGGAATGTGCCCGTAAAGATAATCCAGTGAAACTCAGAGACCTAATGAACAGCATCCAATCCCGCATGGGAAAGTTCTCCGTGGAGACAAGAACGAAGAGGGCGCTTCGCTCATATCGCAACTCCGGGCAATTGAAGTTCCCTCGCCTCTACGGTTACCGTCAAACGCCAAGCGGGATTGAGATTGTCGAAGACGAAGCCAAGATCATTCGGCTCGTTCTTCAACTACTTTCCAACGGAAGGAGTGTTCAGGACATCAAGCGTCATCTCGACAGAATGAACCTGCGAAATCGGTCAGGAAATTTATTCACGACGAAAGAAATCGCAGAGATGCCCAAGCCTGTCTTTGCCGGGCTGATCCGAACGCACTCAGGTCGATGGGTCAAGTCGATGTTCTACGAGCCTATTGTCAGCTTGGAAGTCTTGAAAAGTGCTCAAAGGGCGGTCGCAAGGCTCTCGGAGGGGCTATCTTTTGCCTTGCCTGCGCTTGATGAGGGGGTTATCCTGACTTCGGCGGGGTGAGAGGAGTGTTCAATTACCAAGTCGGGCTTTTTGGAGGGGTTCTGCGTACCGTCTCGGAGCAGGTTTCTATGAGTCGATCACAGTAGACTTGGACAAAACTCTTCGAAGGTTTTTCTTGTCATCTTGACTTGTGATCCCAACAACGTCTGGTATCGCAATCTTACTCTCTTGTCCGGCTCAACGATTAGTACCCGTTTCGGTGATCCTGTGCCAACTGCTAGGGCAGCCCTCAGATGAAGACTATCCGATCTATCCGCTATACAAAGAACCGGCGTTTGATCATCGCCATTTCTAAACAAGAGACGGCCGCGGCGCCCCTTTTGCTCAGAGCCGCTCAAATAGCGGATCGTGTAGTCTAATGTTCGCAGTTTCGCATTGAATTGAAAGGAGGCCATCGCACACTCCAAAATGATTCGGTCGCCAAACCAGATCAGACGGAAGGAGACGATGGCCAAGCGACATCTTAGCACCCTATTCAAGTGCTATTACAGTTCGTCGGAGAGGCAGATAGGGTACACCTGTATCCTGTAAAGGTTCGGGTGCAGTCGATATTGAAGCACCTCGGCAATCAGCCTTCCTTCGGACCAGCATTCAAGTGATCGCAGACCGAATCCTTGAGATAATCTCCGCGACTGCGGCTGGGGTCTTGAGAACTCCATCAGGGTTAGGGATGTTCTTGAATCTCCTGTAATTGTCGTCGCTGGTCTCCGGTAGAAGGTCCAAAGCTCCGCTGCGCCTGAGAAGAGAAATGACATTATCGATCTCAGCATCCTGCGCAAACATCTGAATGGAGACAAACGGCAGATAAGGGTACACCTGTATCTTGTAAAGGTTCGGGTGCAGTCGATATTGAAGCACCACCGAGTTCTGCTGGTAAATCTCTGGAAGACTGAATGGAGCAGTGTCGCCTTGATTGATCTTGTCCCACAGAAGCCGGGCAAGGAAAGCAGGATAGTCGGTCTTCATTTGCTCTATAAACGCGACTTTCTTGAATCCGTCTTGGTTCATAAGGTAATCGTGGAACTCCTCTAGCGCGGTCATGTCGCCCCCTCCGCTGACGAGCAACTCAATCAATCTCGTAAAGTGCTTCACGACGAAAAGTGTATCAGGGTCCATGGAGCTGTGAGCAACTTGTTTGAGCCAGCCGCCGCACATGGATTCTTCTTTTCCGTAGAGTCTGGTTACCATGGTAATTGGATGAACTGCTAGCTGGTCGTTTTTCGTCCAAGTCTCATCGTTCGGACCCGTTAAGGACATCAGCTTGATGTAAACAATTGCGGCAATGTGATATCCGGCTTCGCTCCAGCGAGCGTAATACTTGGGAAGCTGACGTTCTCGGTCGTTTGCGCCGTTGCTCTTGTTTTCGATCAGAATTGCCTTCCTACTACACTCCGACAAGACTGCAAGGTCAACCCTGTCCGCTTCCCTCTCAACTCTATACCTGCCGAAGTCGGCGTGGGAGATTGAGAAGCCCTTCTGCCGGTTAATCCAGTCAATGAACTGATTCAAGTTGTCTTGTTCTGACAATAGCAGAAAGCGGATTATGTCGCTGTGGTAGTTCTCTGCATAATAGGTATCTGATATGGAAGAGAAAAAGGAAGGGGGTGGCGGAGTGTATTTCCTCGGGTACCCCGCTGGAAACATGGACTCAACGTTGTTCACTTGGTCTTGGCGACCAGCCTTCTATGCAGACATTTCCGTCTCCCATTGTCGCTCCGTTGGCCTCCAGATCGTTCATTCTAGGAAAATAGCGGCTAAAAGTCAACATTACCGGAGAGACCTGACAGCCCGCTCATGAAGCTTCGGCTTGAAGTCTTGTCCTCGGGAAAAACTCAATTTCTTTATCATTCTTCAGTACTTTGCCTTTCACATCACGGTACTCGACCCATTGTCCCTCTTTAAGAAGGACTTGGCTTGGGTGGAAGCGACCCTTGTAGCTCATGTGGCGATTATCAGCGACGTAGTAACCCAAGTAAAGGTATGAAGCTCCTCGTTCCCGACCGATTTGAATCTCTCTATTGATAACAAAAATCCCAAGGCTTTCGCGGGTGTATGAATCGTCGTAGTAACAGTAGATTACCGATAAAGCATTCTCTGTCACATCGAGGTGTGAAACTGCCACCAAGCGCGAACCATCATGTACTGACAGTTGAAACGAGAAAGGAAAGGGATGAAAGAAGGCTTGGAATTCGAACTCCAAATCCCTTTCTGAGTAGCTGTCCTTGAAGCGGCGTTTGTGTTTTCGATACAGCTCGAAGGCTTCATTCGAAGGTTGAGGCTGCTCCAGTGCGGTGACAAACTTCCCTCCTCGGGCGAGGACTCGTCTCCCACTCTTCGAGAATGAGAATCCGCTAAGGGGTATTCGTAGAGGTATGCACTGGTGGCAAAGCTTACAGACCGGACGATAGAAATAGGGTCCAAAATGTCTATATCCGCTTGCAAGAAAATTCTCCATGTCACTTTCGGTCAGATTGCCAGCGACGAAGTTTTCCGTAGCGGAAGCTCTTCCTGAAAGGTAGGGACAGTCCTCTGTTGTTTCTGGCAGAAGAAATCCCGGAATGCTCATAGGAGCGAGTATAGCGCATCTGGCGGGAGTGAGCCATTCATGAGTCGGATATTCAAGAGCAGCGGAGAATGCGGGCATTCTGACGAAGAAGACCGAAGCTTGACACTGGTAGTACCATCGAGACAAGGAGGATGTTATGGCTACGTTTGTAATGTTCGGCAAGTACTCGGAGTCCGCCGTCAAGGCGATCAGCTCCGCAAGAACCAAGAAGGCGAACTCCATCATCGCCAAGCTTGGCGGAAAAATCGTTTCTTTCTACGCCCTCATGGGCAAGCAAGACCTGATGCTTGTCGTAGAGCTACCGGGTATTGAAGAGGCGATGAAGGCTTCGGTCGCTCTTGCTCGCGCGAGTGGGATTAGCTTCACTACATGTCCGGCTGTTACGGTTGAGACGTTTGATAAGATTGCTGCAAAGGTTTAAGGAAAAGTAAGCAGGTTCCATTCTGCCGGGTCTCTTTGAGTGACCCGTTCGGCTACCGATAAATTCTCAACGGACATCTGACATTCATTAGGCTGCTAGACCTATTCCCAAACGAAACTTTAGGTAAGCAGAGCATTGAATAGCCCTTTTCCGTTTTTATAATAAACCCTCATCATCGGAGCCAAGGGATCGGGTGTTCCAACCTGTCAACCGAAGACTGCCCAAGGCGTCTCATCGGTTCAGCGCATAAGAAAGACACAGCACAGCGCGAAGCCGAAGAAATACTACGAGATCATAGAGAAGCTCTATCCGAAAGGGAGGTACTTGGAACTGTTCAGTCGATGCAAGGAGCCAAGGAAGGGGTGGGCGTATTGGGGGGATGAACAGTGAATAGATCGGGTCGGTTGCGTTGACGCAACCGATTTGTTTCCACAAGTCTTTTATGACCGAGAACCGCTGCCCATGGAGATATCCGGGCCAAAGATATAAACCGAGTTCCCTCTGCATCCTTTTGTTGGTTCTTCAGTATTCGAATACATGGGCATATCCTTCTTCAACTATGCGGGAGTCAAAAAGCAGTTCAATTACCGGAAGAATGCTGTCGATGTCTAGGTCCTCCAGCGCCGTTACGAAATTCACGATAGGGTCTGCCTCATAACTCTCGCCGTTTTCTTCGTAGCGCTTTTCTCTGTCGAGCCAGAATGTGGTGACGCTCTTGTATGTGAAGTGACCATCTTTCTGAAGAGATACGCCCTGGGCTTTGAGTCTAGGCAAGATGCGATGCGCTTCTCTCACTGCAATACTGCATCCTTGAAGGTGAATACTGAACTGGGGCTTATCTACGAGCCGAGAGGAAAACTGATCAAGGATTTCTCGAACTTGAGGGAACGCCTTCTGCCAAAAGTATGGATCGACATCAATGTCAAAGGAGTCGGACTCGTCGTAATGCTGGAACTGAATTGAAATGCCATTTAGGTCTATCCGGGTCCAAGGTCTTCCATAGTTGGCTCCCTCGGCGACGGCATATTCAACTTTGTTCCGAGCAAAGTATTCCTCAATTGTTACGGTCATTCCACTCTTGGCTGTGTCCAGTCCGTGAAAAGCAAAACTCTTGAGGAACTCCGCTCTGCTTCCCCATAAGTGTCCTTCCGCTGATAAGAAAAGCGAACGATACTCGTCTTCTGCAATTGTGGTTGGAAACGAGTATTTGTACTTGGTGTTGATTAGAGTGGGAATGTTTCCAAAACTAGATGCGTCTCGCAGGTTGAAACCTTGCAACAGGCTCAACGGTGGCTTCAGCATGCTAATGTCCTGACCAAGGATGCCGACAGGCACGACCTCGATCTTCTTGGAGTAAGCGTATCCGCTTTCGAAATATATCCAATGCGACTTTGCGGCGGCTGGGCTAATGAAGATAAGCATGAGTTCGCATGCACCGAGGGCTTCTTCAATGGAATAAACCCAGTTAGTGCCAAGCCTTATGCTTTGTCCGTCCGAGGATAAGAAGAAGTCAACAACTCCATTCGTCAAACGGACGAGAGCCTCTTTCAGTCTGCCGAGAAGGAGTCGATCTGAGGAGGAATGACTAAGAAAAACTACGGGCTTTTCCATTTATTCTCTCCATCCAAGCGAGCGTACCATAGTGGAGCCTCTGAATGGAATGAGGGCTGTTTCGCTATCTCAGCCAGACCAATTCCGCCAGCTCTTGGGCCTCGTGGAGCTTCTTCCAGTAATCGCGTGGGCGTGGTAGATGACCTTCAGTTCTGCCCTCTTGGCAGCAAGAACTCCGCTGGCCACGACGACGTAAGCAGGTCAGGTCTTGGGGCTTCGACGGAATTCGCCCGGCAAGGATAACATCGCCCATCTTTAACCCTTCTTGCGATAGACGTTCAGTCCGACTTTCTCTTCACGGTCCGGGACGGACACGTTTCCCTCAGTTGTGGCTATAATGATGGTCTTGCCAGAAGAAGAAGGACCAAACTCCTTTGTCAGGTCCACTTTGATATTGAGGATGTTTCCTTCAACCGTCATTTGTACGTTCTTCACGTGGCCCTCCTTCGACACGAGTTGCAGGTTCCCGTCAAGGACCGGCGAATCGAGTATAGCCGAAAGTTACACTTGCTTCCATTGCCTTCTAAAATTCTGTCGCCTTTTTTCTTCCCATCAAGGCGAACCTTCTCAATTCCTTGAAGGATGCCTTTCAAGCGCCCATAATTCTGGGCATGGCAGACACTTTTCCTCTCATCCGATGGGATGCTGTGGAGTCCACGCTCCAAAGTGCCCAGTCCATCGCCGATCTGAACCTTCTTCGGACAAAGATGGAGACCTTGCTCGTCCTCTCGAAGCAGTCTCACCAATCGCTGGCGATGCAGAACAAAATTGCGAGCTACCGTCTCAGCGTTGACCGTAAGAGGGGCGAGTGGTTGCAGGATCATCTTGAATGGGGCGGGGATAGAAGCGGATCACAATCACATCGAGTGACTCTGAAAGACGTGGGGTTGCAAATCAGGAGAACCACATCAGCAAGGTCGCAGCATTTAAGGGATGGATTCGGGTTCGCCATTGTTCGAAGCCCAAGGATTATTGGTCGATCCAAGCCGACAGCACTATGAAGCGAGAGGATACGATTCGGGAGTTCATCCTATGGGCACTGGAACCCCGAGTAATGCTTGACCACGATGCAGTGATCATTCTTGGAATCCATAATCCCAAGGATCGACATAAAGTTGGGTGGAAGACGGGCGGAATCGGGAATAGATGTTGGCTTGATGAAGCTTGAGCGAGTCTATCGGCTGCGCTCACCCGTCTTATCAACGGGGTCGAGCAGGATTTCCACATATCTGCTCCCATAGGCTTGCCGAGCCATCTTCGGAAGCCTCCATTCGTGCTCAGACTTGGGTCGAAACGTATTCAGGAATAGCAGCCGATCCTTTTTTACAAGCTCGAAAAGATGTTCCACCAAGTCGGCGGTGTCGTTATCCGCATAATGCAGGTTTTCCAAAACGATCAGCAACGGCTGCCGCTGTGCAGCGCGGCTGAGAATCTCGCTTACCTCGTTCGGAGTCAGCGTAGCTTCGTCGAGCTTTTCGAAGGTGTCCGCTTGCCCGACTTCAGCCCTTATCTCAATGCATTTCTTCAGGAGGTCGATCCCCAAGGTGCTTCTTGAAGGCTCCGCTTCCCACTCCAAGAGAGTTACCCGCTTCATGCAGTCCTTGTTCCGCAACGCCTCGATCAGGCGCGTCTTGCCGGTTCCGCCCTGCCCGATGAGATGGACAATGGAACCTTGTCCGTTGATAACATTCAGGACTTGAAGCTCCAAGAGGTCTAGTTCCCGTTGATGGTCGAAAGATTCAGGTGAGATCACGCTAATGTGAGCCGCTGACGATATGCTGAGGCTTTGAAAATCACAAACGTTGCACTCCTCTTAGAGGGCTAGTCGGCTATCCCTCCTTACCAAAGTCCACGAGATCAATCCCGGCCACTTGTCTTGGAAATTCTCCCAAGTCTGACTCTGTAATTAGCCCCGCCCCACTCGCTCCGCGCCCAGCGGCTTCATCCATTTCTGACGCATCTGACGCATTTACCCCATTTTCAGAAACCTAGCTGGTTTTCTATAGGAACATGCGCATTGACCTGAAAATGACCATAATGTGTCAGATGCGTCAGAGAACATCAAAAACTTTAGTCTTTGTCTTCACGAATACCAAACCAAAGACGAGTCTTCCCATCAGTTGTAAAACCCGATCTAATTCCCGGGTACTCACCCATCTTTATTCCAAACTTCTTCTTGGAAAGGACCGTCTCATCCGCAACCTCAGTATACTTCTTGTATAGTTCATAGGCACGTGTTTTGGTAATCGCATAGCTTGCATCGCCCTTCTCAAAGCAAGCTTCAAAAAAATCATTCAAGGAGTCTTGTTCAGATCGGTATTCTGCACTTGCTTCCTCGACAGGTGGAGGCAATTCCAATCCCTCTTTCTGCCACAGGTTACAGCCCTCAAGAAGCCAGTTGAGTATCCCGCTTGCTTCAGCTTTGAGTTTTTCGTCAAGCTGACGATCCTCACGATCTTTGAAGCTTACGGTGAACGGTATGAGCTTGATGCGTCTCCAAATCCCTTCGTCTTGTCCTTCGATTTCGGGTTTTGAGTTTGTCCTAAAGAGCAATTTACCTATTGGTTTGGTATCATACGGAATCTGAAACTTCTGCTCGACTGAAATTGTATCTCTGCCGCTCCATCTTTTTATCAGGCTTTCGTCAAGCTTTGATCCTTTATTGATTTCGCTTGTAAAGATTAGCCGTTTGTCGGAAATTCGCTCAAGGTCAGCGTTGATCTTTCCGGCGGGTTTGACCATAAAGGTCTCTTCCATCGCAGTACAGGCATAGTCACCCAAAATCGTGATGATAGTCTCAGCGAATACTGATTTTCCGTTACAGCCTTGACCCCACAGAAAGAAGAACATATCTTCCCTCATGTCCCCTGTGATAGCATAACCCATTAGCTTTTGAAGAAAGAGAGCCATCGCTTTATCCCCATCCATTATTTCGTCTATAAATTGTTTCCATCGGGAGCACTGAGCCTTTGGGTCATATTCCACATTACAGATTTTGGTCAACATATCTTCTTTACTGTGTTCAAGCAAAGCTCCTGAGCGCAGATCAACGGTGCCGTTTTGCACGTTCAGAAGCCACGGGTCTGTGTCAAACTCCTTGGGATCAACAGGGACTCCTGCAACTGACTTAGCTTGGTTGAGCATGGCAAACATCTTGCCATTGCTTCCGCTTTTGAGTGCATGCTTGGAAAGCGCTCCATCCTTGGTCTCGAAAGCAAGATCATACAGCCTTCTGATCGTCTGTTTGGCAAGACCCGGAATCACCTGCGCATAATCTCGTGCCCAGCGTTTGCCATCGAAGTACAGCCACCCGCCACCGCGCCCATCGTCAAGCTTGGTGCAAAATCTCACTTTGTCTCCGTGGTCAGCAATGAATGCGTAGCCGTTTCCAAGATCAGTCAGGGCAAGAGCAGTGCTTGGGTCACCCTGATCGAGAATGCGTCTCAGCTTTTTTAACAGGGTGGCAGAAATTTCTTCCTCTTCCAAGAGCATGAAGAATGTCCCTACTCCGATGCCGTTGTCTTTGTCTGCCGTTACCGATTCGATGCGCTTTCGTACCGTGGCGTCTCCTGTGTACTTTGGGTCACCCTTGCTCCATTGCTCTAACTGATCGTGCACCTCGTCAGTTTCCCCGAATACGGCAACGCAGGAGGTAATGAACTCAAACCAACGCTCATTCGAAGCGAAGTTGAAAACACCAACCTGACTCAGCACTTCCGCAAGAAGCTCTAATGGAGGGGCAGTTATTTTTACCTTCTTCCCTTTTTTGGGATTTTTGGGAGGGTTTTCTGCGTCTTTAAGCCAAGCTTTCATTTCGGGAGGAAATTCGATCAGGTCTGTCACTCCGTTGACCGGCACGTAGCCTTTGCTTCCTGCGGCTATGACATATTGATTGCTTGTTCCACGGTTTTCGATACCGGGTGCTACGTCTCTCTTTTTGGTTTCGGAGTCCAAGAAATACATATGCAAGCCCTTCCCGGCGGTTTTCACACAGAAGGTCTTTTTGAGAATCTCTTCTACCGAGAATTTGTATTTCTGTGAAATCTTGTTGAACTCTTTGAAACCGTTAGGTTTACCGGCGTGCCGGTCAAGATCAATGACTCTTTTATCTGAAGGTATCCAAGCTCCGATAAGGTAGCCTTCTTGTTGATATTTCTCTGCTTCCTCAACAGTGAGGTGGTTTTTGGGGTCTTTCCACTCGACCATTGCTTCTTTGTTTTCGTTGCAAAGAAACAGTTTGAATCCCAACTTTTCGTAAATCTTCAAATCCATACAATTTTCCTTACTACTTGTTCCTTTCCTCTCTCTCTAACTTCTTATACCACGCCATGCGCTTGACATATCTCGGCGGCGGCGGTCCTAGCAATTCGTCTATGTCATAACGTGGCTTAGGCTTTTCTTTCGGTGGAACATATCCATCAAACAAACTCAGGATCGACTTTTTCATAAAAGACCCCTTTCCAAAAAATAAGGCGGTTAAGAGCCAACCGATTACTCGGTTCCACAACTGGCTCTATAACCGCCTCAAGAAAAAAGGCTCAGGAACGTTGTGGTTTTCCAAAGCCAGCTTCAAGCAAATAGTCAACAGCTATCTGCGAGAAGTATCTTTACAATGGGCTTTTGGAAAACTGCCGAAAATTGCCGATGGGCTTATGGGCTCACGTTCTCAATGCCGCATTCCATTGTGCATTATTTTCGATTTCTGTCAATGCGAGATCATCTAAAAGTGTACTCTTGTACGTGATCGTCGAACACCTAAGGAAAAGATTATCTATAGAAGCTTATTCTTTTAGATGACAGGGAAAGATTATTTCAAAGTTTGTTTCTTATGTGATCGACGAACGCTCGTTAGGATTTAACATGCAGAAGTTTATTTTATACGTAGATTTAACACAATTCTAGCGCACCTTCTCCTGACGGTGTTGTATATTACCCTCTGGGGAAATTTGCTGAAGGACTCCATTCTCTACTAGAGAGGAGGAGAGATTATGCGCGACGATACGCAGTCAGCCACGCCTGATGTTCCTGCCATGCCGGGGAAGGTCCTTGGAACTACGATCAAGCAGCCACAAAGGTTCGCGCCATCTCCACAGAGATGCGCTGCATCACCCTGCGGCGGCACACCATCTAATAAGTGGCTACGTAGTAGCGCCCGACCCCAGATGGCATACGAACTTGAGAGGATGATGAAGCAAAACTCTGACAAGGAGAAAGAGACCTGAAAACAGCCAACGTGAAGCTTTCAGGCATCTCCGCGCTCAGGGAGGAGGATTGATGGACGGTCAATCGATTTGGGAAGAGGCTATGGCACAGAGGGATTTTGATAGAAACAATCCCCTGATAACCCAACTTCTTGGCTTGTGTGATGAACAGCGCTTTGAGGAAGCCGATAAGCTGCTAGTTGAAATGGCGAATCAGGTAATTCAAGACGGATACGACTACAATTCGTCCATTACTGCACGGCAACTGCTGAGGTTCTGTGTTTCGCTGATTCGTTATCACCGGCATGTCGTGGAATTTCTCAGATATGCCCAAATGAAAGAGGAGGAGGAATGAACTACAACAAGGATGCCTACAATTTAGCGGCCATGACGAACGCAATAAGCGAAATGGCGCGAGAGAAAGCACCAGAGCCGGAAGACCTTGCGCAAATGCTCATCGAGGCTTTCTGGACAGACGAAGACCTGCATCAGAGCAGATTTTACAGATGGTCCCTGAATCTCCCAAGAGAGACGCAGGTTCGCATCGGAGAATTTGTCGGGGCATGGGTAGAAGGTAATCCAGTTGAGGATGACAAGAGGGGATAGCTGACCTTGAGTGCCCCGGGATAGGCTGCGGCAGTGCCCAGAGAGACCAGCCCGTCACCATTCGCGCCGTTTAGCTCCATGGTCTCCTTCAGCTCCTCAGAAGGCAGCGACTGGTCCGTACCGTCCCGCCTTGTTCGAAATGTAGAAGTTTCACGAGCCGATTTTTCAAAAATAGGTGCGTTTCCTGATTTTCCGTACTGCCTTCTTCCCGGAGGGAGTCTAATGCATAGAAGACCCCTCTTTGCAATGGGAGTTGAGCCGTAACAGCATCTGGCATTTTATGCAGGAGAAACCGAAGGGTCTTCTTCTGGTCCTTAGCTCCGCCGGGAACGAAGAAGGGTGAAACATACCCCTTGACACCAGAAATCATCAAGAAGTAGATGAACTCCGGTGCCTTGGTTCTATAGCGTCTTGGAATGTCATGAAGGACTTGAATGACCAGCGCGTCATCGTGTCCCGCAGGGCACTCGATGTGCGTATTGTAGTTGATTCCCTCAAAAGAATCCTCCCAATCACGATACTGACTCATCTTCTTCCGTTGATACTTCTTCCATTCCTCCTGAGTCATCTTCGTCGTGTCGGGCATGGGTTTTCTTGGTTCTGTTACGATGACGCTCCCTTGTCCATCTGCCATCCCCGGCGAATTTGGAGTTTGGCACCTGAGTCGGCGCTGATCATTCTTCCTTTTCTTGCTAATCGAGGTTCTCCAGTTCCACCGAAGCCATGAGCTTCGTCATCCCAATCGCATTCGCCATAAGGCCCGCCGCACTCGGTGCACCATCGATATCCGCATGAAAGACAGATGCCTTCGCAAAGGTCACCTTCTTCGGGATCAAGGTCGCTACCGTCACAGGTCCTCGCGCTTCCGCATTTCGGGCAGTCACCTGTCATTATGGCTGTGAAAAACTCCTTGGGTGTCGCCGCTTCCTCCACCATTTGCCAAAGACGTTCTTGCACGTCTGTCGGCAAAGTAGCCGCCCACCAAAACGCTTCCCGCTCTCGTTCAATCATGCTTCTTCTCCTTTTCTCGGGATCATCGGAGCCGCTTGTCCTTTCCGTCCTCATTCGTTCCCCCAATACATCCACCCCTTGCGCTTCGGATTCGGGTTACGGGCAAAGAGTTCCAGGTACGGCTGCCCGGGCCAGAGCTTCTCTACGACCTCATGAAAGATCAGAGGTTTTTCCGAATGCAGCCCTGTTTTCGGTACCGATTGAACGCTGTCAATTGACTGGACGAGTTTCTTGTCTGGTGTTGTCGGCGTGCCGGACCCACGCTTCCCGATCAAAACCAACTCATGAACGAGGTTGCAGTAGGGACCGATATCCCTTCCACCCTTATGCCATATAAGATTCGTAACGTACTCGAACCCCCAGGCAGCGAGCACCTGCAATCCTTCTGGAAGTTTGCAGGGTGGCACCCACAAGAAAAGCGTACAGTCCTTGGCCGCAACGGCGCGTACGTCATCACACAGAGCGCAGATTTCCTCCGTGGACATGGTGGGATAGTAAGCTTCGGGGGGCTTAAGCCTCGGTGGGGTATGGAGGTACTGCCAAGGAGGGTCGGCAAGCATTACCCGATAGCTGCCCTCGGGCGCTCGTGGCACGGGGGGCCTTTCGGCTGTAGCAAGGCGCAGAAGCCCCGCCTCGGTTGCCTCGCGGAAGGCTCGGTCGCAGTCATCGAAGTAGCGCTCGCGCCTGTTCTTCGGAATGCTGTGCCTCTGATCCAGAATTTGCGAATCGCGCTTCTTGAGGCCGAGGTCTGGCAAGGTTGCTTTGTGGACTGAGCCACCCCGGGTGATGAGTCTTTGCTTGATTTCATAGCGCCGCTCATCAATCCTGTCGATGTACCGAGCAATGGCGTTCTTTACTCTGATTGCGCCGTCGCGCAACTCGTTGTAGCGTTGCAAAAGAGACAACTGATCACGATAGTCGTTCAGTGTCGGGAAATCTTGAGCCTTCTCGATTGCAGATTCGATTGCGTCCCAATCAATTTCACCTTCGCGGGTGAAGGTAATCAGCTTGCGTCGTCCCGACGACTCAGGGTATTCCCGCCTTGTCAAGCCGTTCTCTTCGGGCGTGGCCCTGCGTTCCAGATCATCAGAACTCATTCAAATACCTCTCCTTCCACGGAGCATCGGTTCTCTCGCATCCGATTCCGGTCTCCTTTTCCTGACCCCCAAAGTCACGCAACGTGACTTTGACTCCGCATCCCGCTCGATGAGCGCGTCGCCAACTCGATATCAAGTGAGCGTTTCGCAAGCTCTGCGTATCGGGGGTTGATCTCTATCCCAACAAAGTCGCACCCAAGCTCTATAGCTGCCTCCCCGCTCGTTCCGCTGCCACAGAACGGGTCGAGCAGACAGCCTCCCGGCGGACATGTCGCCATGAGCGCACGCCTGGGAATCTCGACTGGAAATGGCTCGGTGTGCTCGTTCTCACCGTGGCAGGCGGTCGGAATCGTCCACACGTCGATCATCGCCCGGCCGCCCTGTATGGACTTCAGATACTCATGCGCAGATTTCTTGCCGTAATGGAATCTGCCGCTCCAGCCAGGTCCCACTTTCGATTGCCCTGAGTACTTGGTGCGCCGCCGCCTTTCTCGTTGAATAGTTTCATCGACAGGATCAGTGCGCCGTTCCTCTTTCAGCGGGTTCCAGTAGAAGTCGCGTGATTTTATAAACCAGTAGACGTACTCAAAGGTCGTTGGAAAATTTCGCAGTCTCCCTGCCGGGTTGTAGTTCGACTTGGCCCAAATGATGGTTTTGTGGAGTATCCAGCCGCGCTCCCGCATCATTGAAGCGAATCGGCTGGGGATTTGCTGTTCCTCTCCAGCGATGATCCGGTCGCCGAGATTGACCCAGAGGGAGCCTGTTTCCTTGGTGAGGCGGCGGACCTCGTCGAACACAGTAACAAGATTTTCAAGGTATTCTTCGATGGTGGCTTCTTGTCCGATCTCACCTTCAACCAACTGGGGACGAAGCTTCCAATAGGGTGGACTCGTGACGGCAACATTGAGGAAATTTTCTTCTTTGACAGCCTTCAGAACGCCAAGCGCATCACCGTTGATGATGAGAGCCTTCGGACTCTCAGGTCCGCCCCGGGGCACCGACTCCTGCTTGCAGCGGCCATTGAGCGCGGTGTTGAAGACATCCACAACGGACGTGTGTTGGGTTCGCTTTTCAGCGCGGTAGCCGCCTTTCATGCCCTCTTCCTACGCCCCTTCGGCGTCCTCTTGCCTTCCTCGGGTTTCCCCGTAGCCCTGGTCTGGTTGGTCGCCGGGACGAGACTGAAAACGAGGCTCTGCGTCGCCTGTTCTTGCGGACTCAAGTCCCTGACTTCGTCTTTCACCTTCATCTTTACGCTCCCTTCCTTTCCTCAGTCGGGGCATTTCCTTCCTCTTTCGCTGGTTCATTGCCGGTCGAACCTTCTTCTGGGGGAGCCTGCTGAGCACGATTTGCCCTCGGCGCACTGATAGTGCTTCTAAGAGCAAGCCATGCGTCTCCAATAGCCATAAGTTGATCTTTTGGAATCATGTCCCAAGGGAGGTTTTTCAGGCGCTTGGTCAGATCAAGCATTATCTCGATGCATGTCTGCGCCTCCGTTTGCGCTGCCAACCGCTTGTCGGCGGTGACCAAGGCTTGGTGCTTGCTCGGGCCGCTGCGTCTGCGGACACCTCCGGGGGGCCGAGCAAGGATCACGTGACGCAGCTTCGTCAGTGATGGGAAATCTCTTCGCTTTCGCGCGTCTGCCAAAACGGTGTCGATGTATTGAGGATATCTGGCGATCAGAATTGCTTGCTCCAACTGCCACCGAGAAAGCTTCGACTCCCGAGCCGACTTCGCAACGCTGCTGAAAAGGGTGTTGCGGTCACCAACCCCCTTTTTTCCCCGGCCCCCCATCTTCCCGGCTTCCGCCGGACTGGCGCGTTTCTCTTCAGCAAGCTCTCCGCACCTCTGCCATGCCCGAAAGTACAGCTCGATGATTCGCAGACATTCCCCATAGCTGGCGTCAATCTGATCAGCGCTCGCCTCGAAGTTCTTGTCTCTTTCGAAGCGTTTCTTTGCGAACGTCACCGCCGTGTCGCCGAGGAAGATAAGCGGGCCGAACCGTTCAAGCTTGCGGGGAAGCCGGTCTTTCACGGCAAGCTCAAAAAGGGAAATTGGGTCTCTGGGTGAAACCGGCCCGATGGAAACTGGTGCAATAGATACAGAAGGTTCCAGCTCTTTTGAAGGCTTACCCGCGCCGCGCGGACGCTCACTCTTGCTTCCCCTCGACCGTGCCGGTTTCCGTCCCATAGAACGCCCCTTTTGGCGGAGTCTTCCCGCCATGTCAGTAATGGTCGCGGGCACAAGTCACATCGCGATCATCCTGCTTGGATCATAGGGGCGAGGATTTGGGACATAAGGGGGGGTAATGTCTCTTGAAGCTATTTTACTTCGAAATTCCTAATATGCGCCTGATCTGCCTCTTGCTCAGTCGGTATTCTTCAGCAAGTCTGCCAGTAGATGCGCTGTCGCGGGGATTCACAAGCATGAGATGTGTTTTCTTGCTCCTAATTTTGTTGTTTCTCTCTTCCAGCTTTTCCCGCTCTTTGTTCTTTTCTGGACCCGGATTTCCGGTCGGGTTGCCCTGAAAGCTCTCCTGTCCAGAACCGAGCACCGGCAGCTCATTGATGTACATCAACCTGTCCGCGAAGTTGAGTGAATCTTGGAGGAAGTTTTCAATCCGCTGGGAGTCTCCCGTGAGTTGTTCTTTCAGATACTTGACAACGTTATCCAATTTTTCGAAGATGATTTTCCTCGCGCCCGTCCGCTTATTACTTCCCACATACTCGACTATATTTGACATGAACACCGAGACCACTACGATTCGAAGAATAAGTGAAAATCCTTCAAAGTCGCTCGTGAGTTCTTCTCGCGAAATTTCGACAAACCTACGTAGTTTCTCGTCGATGATCCTTCTCGCCCTCATTAGTCTTCCACGGCGTATACAGTCAACTGCATCGGGCGTGACCACAAAGGCCGCTGCCTTTGGGAAAATACTTGCGATCTGGTCGAAGTTGCTCGTGAGTTCTTCTTTTAATGCCTCGACAATCTCAGCCACCCTCGTGCGAATATGCTCCTTTCCCGCCTCTAGCATTTTTCCCCGTCTTAAGAAATCCAGATCGTCTGAGGTGAAAGCACCGAGAGCCACGTAAAAGGCTTCGCGGCTGGGCGCGTGAAAAATTCTGCGACCTCCATGGATGCGGCTAATGATCTCACGCGCCTGAGGTTCCAAGGCCTCAACTTTCCTTTTCTGCTTTGGACGCAGCCTGTCCAAGGCGATAAGCATTATTCCTTCAGACCTCAGAAAGTCATCCAACAGGCATTTGGCGCGCATTTTCGTTGACCCGGCGGTGACAGGCGCTTTTGAGGGCGAGCTACCGGGCGTGGATTGATTCACTTTGGCTGTACTTCTTGGCACAGAGCGCAAGCGTAATGGGCTTTTTGCTTGCGATCAAGCAGATCGAGGGATGGAAATTCTCTATTACTGGACGGGGGCAGGTCCTCCCAATAACTCATTAGGCTGTGGGTTCGCGTCGCACGATTCGTCGCACGACCTGCTTAAAGACCTCTGATAACAGACTATGACTATTGAGCACCTGACAGCACCTATTTCCTTGTGCTGTAAATAATAATTGAGACACGTGCGTACCAAGCGACACGGCTGGCAGCAAGCTTGCCCTGCCTTCTAAGCTGTGGGTCGCCTGTTCGAGTCAGGCTGGACGCATAAATCATTTACATATCAGCACCTCGGTGATTTTGCTGTCCGAGGTGGCAAAGGCCAAGGGTGCCGCCCCGCCCTTATGAGGCGTAGCAAGGCTGCACGAAACGGGGCTCTGACGACCCCTTTTGTGGCAGAAAGCCGATAAGGTGGGGTCCGTCCGCCTATTTCTCCGTGCGGTAATATAGGCTATAAAGCATTTCTTTCGGATCGATCTTTGTTGGATAGCCACTGGAATCAAACTCTTCGACCGTCAGAGATACTGATTCCTTCACTGTCCCTGATTTGCTCAGCTTTGTGAGCGTTTGAAATTTGGAACCTTTGTAATTCCCAGCTGTGACTGTGCCCAAAGTCTTGTACCAAACGTTACCTTCTGAATCTGTCCACTTGCTCGTTATCTGTCCTGTGCCCTCGCTCTCAGGATTGGGATCAGAGATGAGACCGTATTGCTTCCATCCATCAGGGGTGTCGACCTCTTTCTGAGGTGATATGCTTTTGTTGATCCATGTTCCATAGACCTCTTCATTTGGCTTTGGCACGTACTTCCCCGCACCGCAACCTCCCAATAAAGTCAGAGCGAGTAAGATCACAAGGGCAGCAAAAAGCATCGTTCGAGTTTTCATACACTTCCCCCTTCGGGCTTCTCTTGTTGGTTTTGTGGTGAATGACAGGCTAGCGCAGGCCAATAGAGAGCAGAGACTTTCTCTTATCCTACATCCCCGGATAGCGATGTCAAGAGAGATGCTCTCGCGATAAGGATGCCCCCCAACGCACGCAGAAGCCCTTGCAAGCGACTTTGCCATTTCGGGGGCAACAGGGGCGCGGGTAGAAACGTTTCAAGGTCATCACTCATAGTGAATGACTTGGGTGTAATTGATGCTTACTTTGGCGAGGAAATACAACGCCGCCTTGGAGAGTGGGCCAAGGACGTCGAAGAATTGGACTGAGGCAAGGGGCTTCCCTGTAGCGGAGCCAGGATAGAGGCAGCCATCGAGGGTCAAACTGCCGCCACCTTCGGTGGCTCAAATATCCCAAATCGGCAGTGTTGGACAAAGAGGTGAAATGAGAATCGCAATAGCCTGTGCCTCTGGATCTGCGAAGGGGGTATTCATTCATGGCGTTTTGAGCGCTTTTGGTGACCGCGGTCTGGCAGTTGATGCATACGCCGCTTCCTCTTCGTCAACCGTTCCTGCGGCGTTCGCTGCTGCTGGGCGATTGAATGACCTGAATGGTCCTGTCCACTGGCAACGCGGTGCAGACATTCTGAAAGAGCTCAAGGACGTGAGTGAAATGGTCAAGCGGGGCGTCTCCGAGGTCGTTCCGACTCTCACCGAGAGCCTCTTTCTTCCTTCCGCGAAGAGGTTCATTTTTTCGGCGAGCCATTTGGCGACCACCGAGTCGGCTGAAAAGGCTCAAGGGGATAGCGCGAAGCGTTTGGGCTTGGACCAGTTGCGGGCAATGAAGAACAAAGACTCTTCGTGGGCTGAAACCAATTTGGCCTGTCATCTGTTTGACACCAAGCCAAATGGGGAAACCCGACGCTTGACGGTAGAAAACCTCGCAGATGCAATGTATGCCACAACACGGATGCTGCACGCATGGAAAACTCCTGGATGGATTGATGGAAAGCCTTATGTAGACGCTTCGTACACTTGCATGTGCCCAGCGATCGAGATGGTGGAGCTTGGATATGACCATGTCATAGCGATCTCCCCAGAGTCAGGCCCGTTCTATCGCGACTTGTACCAAGTTCGCACGATTCCTGGCGAATGGAACGGCGCAAGGATATTCTTCATTCAGCCAGATTTTGATCTGAAGGTGATCGGCGTTGATTATTTGTCAGTCCAGGAGGAAGGGCTTAGGAAAGCATTCGCTCTGGGAAGGGATGCGGGATTCCGTTTCTTGGATAGCGCAGTGCTGACTTCGCGATGATCTGAAGGCCCTTGCCCCAAGGATTCCATAACAGCAGCTTCAGTCGATTCTGTTTGCTGCCAGGAAGTCGGCAAGGAGATGATTGACCTTCTGAGGACTTTCCTGCGGCGCCCAGTTGCCTGCACCTTCCAGGACATCTGTCAATGTTTGAAAAAATAGATCTGCTTGTCTGAGCGCACTTGAATGCGGCAGGTTCGGAAGGAGGGCGGCTGTTGTGATGAGGAGACTCGCCGGGTAGAAATGCGCGGGCAGTTATCCCTTTTCTGGATACCCGACTGTCTGACCGAAGAGCACTCGCTGATCCTTCCTCAGTCTTAACCTTGCGGAAAGTTCCGCCCTATTGCAATTGTGAAACCATGTCGCCAGGCCCTGGGAAGAGGCGAACAGGTAAACGTTCCCCGCGACAAGTCCTGTGTCGACATAGTAGTAGGCTTTTTGTGTCTCAAGGTCCCATAGCCCTGGTTCCTGGAATCCGGCCTTGCTGAATTTATCGATATCCGCGACATAGATGAGACGTACAGGAGATTTCGCTCCCACCTTTCCCTGACCCTGTCCAATGGCCAATACCCGCAAGTCTTCAGCCAAAACCGGAATCAGAGAGTGAGCAGCCGGGTCATAGAGGTAAACTCCCTCCTGCATGGCGACATAGAGGTCAATTTCCTGTGAATTGCTGGCTGAGGCGGCCGTAATTCCCGGACTGCCAAACGGACCTTTCTTCCGGTTCACGCCGCATGCCGACCAGAGAAGATTTGACAGCATCTGCGTGGAAAGCTTTTTGTCGCCGATGGAGCGGATCGTCCTTCTTTTCTGCAGCGCCGTAAAAACGGACCTGCTGCGACCGACCGTGGGTTTCGGAAGCGCAATCGGCCGCAGTTCCCCGGTGACATCTTCTTTTCGGTTCATATCGTCCCCCGCCAGAGTACACTCGATCTTAGCAGACCTCCCGAAAGTTGCAAGCAGGACATAGGAGCGTCGACTCCTTTATGCGTGCGCGGTGACGTCCGCCCGAGATGCGATTTCCCGTACGGCGCTTGTGGATTGTGATAATATGTGCGGGTGGATTGAAACGGCATCAGTAGAGAATGTCCATGGACAAGCTCGTCGAGCTCGTCAAAGTGCAGCAGCGCCCCGGGGAAGGCTACCGAAGGTGTTTTGGCAGCAACTGCTTTGATCTGTGGGTATGGTATTCAGAAGACAGGACTGAGCTTCAAGGTTTTCAGCTTATCTGGGGTGACAATACCCTTGCAGTGACATGGTCGATTGATGGCGGGTTCAGCTTTCGAAGAATCTCGGAGGAGGCCTTTGGCGTGAAGGTGACGCCTCTATTGGAGAGAGACGCGGGCAAGGTGCATCCGCTTGTGATCCCGATCTTCGAACGCTGCGCTCTGGACATTGACAAGGAGCTGGCGGGATTCATTATTGACAGAATCATGAATGGCGCCAGGATCACGCAAGAGATGATCGATGCCGCGGAAAAAGAACATCCAGACTTGCCTGAATACCTGATAAGAGCCTAGTCACTTCTCCAGGATATCGAGACAACCGGGCGGCGCAATCTTTTGACGGACACGGACGAGTGGCGATCATAGCGGAAAGCTGCTACGCTCTCAGCTCGATGAACTCATTGCTTCTCACCGCGATCATCGTCGTTTTCTTTGCCTTTGCCAGCTATACCGGGGCCATCATCACGCAGATAAGCCGACGCACGGTGTCACCACTCATGCGAGTCTTCCTGACTGCGGGCGTCGTTCTGGATGTGACCTCGACGAGCTTCATGATTGCAGGCTCGCGTCGTATCCCTCTTACATTTCACGGGGTTCTCGGCTATTCGGCACTCCTGCTCATGGCAACGGATCTTGTTCTCATGTGGCGCTTTCACGCTCGCAAGAGAGGGGAACGCATTCCAGACAGGCTGCACCGCTATTCGCTGATTGCCTATTCGTGGTGGGGAGCTGCTTTTGTTGCGGGAGCGGTCATTGCCGCGCGACTCTGAGGGTTGAGGTGAAGGTTGGCAATATCCCGCGTGAAGCACCTCCTGGAAATCATCCTCTCCCGATATCAGCTCTCCGTGGATGGCATCCATGGGATCGCTCACTGGGGTCGGGTTCTGGAGACCGGGCGCCGCCTGGCACCCCTCACGGGTGCTGATCCACGCGTCCTGGAGTATTTCGCGATTTTGCACGATTCGCAGAGACGCGGGGAGGGTCGTGACCCTGCTCACGGCGAGCGCGCAGCGGCATTGTGCCGGGAACTTCGCGCCGAGATCGAGCTGGATGTGCACGAGTTCGCCCTGCTGGTTGAAGCATGCGACTGTCATACGCGCGGAGCTCCCGCACAAGCCGATATCACAATCCTGACCTGCCTGGATGCGGATCGTCTTGACATTCTCCGTGTAGGTATGAAGATCAGGGAAGAGCTGCTCTATACGGGCGCGGCTCGGGACCCGGGAACGCTCGCGTGGGCTTCTGATCGGGCCTCGCGACGGGTGACGCCCGCAATTGTCAGGGACGAGTGGGGATGAAGGAGGCGAGAAAATGGACGATGCGAAGCTGCGCGAGCAGCTTGTCTCTTCGCTGAGCGGCCACGGAGCCCACATGAGCTTCGACCAGGCCGTCAAAGGGTTCACGCGGGAGCTCATCGGGCAGAAGGTGCCCAATCTCGCCCACACGGCGTGGCAGCTTGTCTATCACCTCTGGATCGCCCAGTGGGACATTCTCGAGTTCGTCAGGAATCCCGCATATGAATCCCCGCAGTGGCCCGAGGGCTACTGGCCGGGGGAAGATGCTCCTCGCTCCTTGTCGCTATGGGAGGAAACTCTCGGCAAGTTCAGAGCTGATCTCAAGGCGATGGTGGACCTGGTGCGAAACGGGAAGAACGATCTCTTTGCCCCTGTTCCTCACGGTGAGGGGCAGACCCTGCTTCGCGAGGCCCTGCTCGTCATTGACCACAACTCATATCATGTCGGCCAGCTCGTGGATCTCCGCAGGCTTCTGGGGATCGGCTCCTGACAGAGGAGGCGGGGTTCACCGGCTGTTCATCAATGCGCGCACGTCGGTCACGATCTCGGACGGAGTCGCGTTCGCATCCAGAGACACGCGAACCCTGCCGGACTTGTCGATGATCCAGAACGGTACCGAATGCGCAACATCGTAGCCGCCGCCGAACTGGTCTATTATCTTCCCCGCCAGGGCGAGGTCCGACTTCGCGAGCCCCCAGGTGACCGGGTCGGTTTCAGCGCCGGCACCCGGGTCTTTCGCGTCGTCCAGCGGTGAAGCCACCTGCTGAGTGTCGGGGTCCTTCTCGACACCGATCCCGTAATTGGCCCACACGACCTTCACTGATTCGAGAGATCCCGTGACAAAAGACCATGCGTTCTCGAGCCCGAAAGCCTGGCTGTACGCGAAGTTTACTTTCGGGATGTCTCTTTTCGGGTCCGTTGTCACGGCGACAAAAGCTGCCTTGTCCCTGTCGCGGCTGAGGAGTGAAATGGCGTTCTTCACCTTCAGTGAGATGTAGGGACACGCATCCACGCAGTGCGTGTAGATGAAAGTGAGCACCACCACCCTGCCTTTCGTATCTGCCATGTGGAACGCGGCGTCGTGTTGATCCGTAAGCGTGAAATCAGCGGCGGGAGACGGCCGTTCCCGCACCGTGCCGATGAGACCGCTCACCGGCTGCTCCCTGTTGCCCAGGGCGAAAACCGGAAACATTATGCCGCAGGCCAGGATTGACGCGATCAGCACGGTCAAACGATTCATTGGTTGCACTTCCCTTCTCCTCTCCAAGTTACGATTTCCTCGGACCTCGGGAAAGCGTAGATTGTTTATCGGGGCGGCTCGATGATGCCGGCGTTCCGGCATACGGCGGCGATCATCCAGCGGATTCGATCTGCCGATAAAAGAGGGGTGGGGAGGGGATGAGCATCCGTTCGGCTCTTTGCGCGTGCGCTATTCAGGTGCTGTTGATCGTTGTTTCCTGCCCGGGGGCCTTTGCGGAGACCGGGAAAACTCTTCCCCCTCTCCGCGCATCCCTCGACCAGATCCTGACAACCGCGCCGTCGCAGTGGCGCTCACCGTTACAGGAAACGTTCCGCTGGGAAATGTTTCCCGACATCATCATTCTTGACACCGTAGATTTTTCCGTTCAGGACCGGATGTTCACCCGCCTCGCCTACTTCCTGGAAAAGCGCGGGTTTCGGGGAAGGCTCCTTGGCAACGCCCAGCTCGCCGGCAGACACGGGTGGAACGCGCACGACTACGGGCCGGACGGGCTCGCCTCCTTTTTCAACGCGGCGGAGGACGCCCGGTTCCCGTTGAATGCCGAAGAGGTGGCGCTTCGCACGCTGGCAATGGAACAGGGAATCCTTTCCACGGACGGGGGGCATCTTCAGCCGGGCCGAGGCGGGATTCTCGGCCTGTCCCGTTCGTCTTCTCCGATAGAGCGCCGGTATCTCCTGACCCATGAATCCTTTCACGGGATTTTCTTTTCTTCACGGGAATACCGGGATTTCTGCTTCCAGGTGTGGAACTCACTCGCGCCGGGAGAAAGGGACTTCTACAGGAGCTTCCTCGATTCCCTCGGGTACGACAGCGCCGATGAGTTTCTTGCGGTGAACGAGTTCCAGGCGTATCTCATGCAGCAGCCTCTTGCATACGCCGCCGCGTATTTCGAGCGGTTCATAAAGCTGTTTTCACAGAACGGCGCACGGGCAACTATCGACCCGGCCCGGCTGCTCGCGAGCGCCCGATCTCTGGATACCTTCCTCCAGTCTCGATTCGGAATCAACGCGGGCGGGACCTTGCGCGTGGGCGCGGACGCGGGAATGGCGCGATGAAACGGTTCCTGGCAGATCTTTCTCTGCTGCTCTTTGTGGGCACATTCCCTGCGCAGGCGCATCCCCACGTTTTCATCAACAACAAGATGACCGTGCTCTTCGAAGGCGGGACGCTCCAGGGAATATCCTTTCAGTGGACCTTCGACGATATGTTCTCCAACATGATCCTGTCGGACTAT